>Ga0131853_10000583_pt1 | contig 66232 bp, 54 predicted proteins | sample TergutLab28metaG_FD_92764 | JGI IMG/M metagenome (GOLD analysis project Ga0131853, IMG submission 92764) | Labiotermes labralis P1 segment gut microbial communities from Petit-Saut dam, French Guiana - Lab288 P1 (version 2) (version 2) | ecosystem: Host-associated > Arthropoda: Insects >... | reverse complement strand
ATAAACATTCTATCGGCATCATTGCGATTACGACAGAATATTTTGAAATCATCTGCGTAGCGGATAATCCAACATTCTTTCAATCCTGTTCCTTTCAAAGCACGATAAGTTTTACCTCTGCTAACCGTACCATTATGGCAAACAGTTTCCGCATAATTATGGCTTGTAGGCATTGTTTCCCACTGGCTTGCTATCCACCAATCAAGTTCATTCAAAACAATGTTTGAAAGTAATGGTGAAATTATGCCGCCCTGCGGAGTTCCCATTTCAGGAAATCCAATTCCGGCTATTTCTGCTTTAAGCATAGCTGAAAGTATAGATAATAATTTCTTATCTTTTACCCCCAATGTCCATAATTGTTTAAGTAACTTGCCATGATTTACGGCATCAAAGAATCCCTTTATGTCTATATCTACAACAAAATGCAAATCGCTCCGCTGAATAAATCTATAGGCTTGAGCGATTGCGTTTTCCGCGCTTCTGCACGGTCTGAAACCATTGCTACGTTCGTGAAACTTCGCCTCACATATCGGTTCCAGCACTTGAAATATACATTGTTGTATAAGCCTGTCCATAATTGTCGGAATTCCAAGAGGGCGTGTCTTTCCGTCCGATTTTGGAATTTCAGTACGTCTAACGGGTTGTGGTATGTAAAATGATAATCTCTTGCGTACATATCTGATAAGTTCTGTTTCTTGCCATTTGGCAAGATTTTCAATCGTTTTTCCGTCGACGCCGGGTGTACGACTACCGGAATTTTTCTTTATATTCCGATAGGCGAGAAGAATATTTTCCTCACAAAGAATTATTTGCATTAGTTTGGTAAATATTTTGTTCCCCTTGCTTTGGGAGTACAAGTTATCTTGTACTCCCTGAAAATCGTAATATTCGGCGTTTCGGAGTTTTTGAACCTTACGTTTATTTTTCTTAGTTGGCAAAGTCGGCGTCCTCCTTTATTCGGATTAGCCTTTCTTAGTCATACTCGAACCTTTGCTCCATGTATATTGATTTAATAATGTATAGAAACGACTAATGCCCATCCCTCCACCGCTTATTATCACGGCTTCACAGGTACTATGGCATCGCTATCAGTTGGATAAAGATAGGTTATACCCTAAAGTTTTCCCATATCAACACTTCATCGCGCGCAACCGCTCCATGTTCCAACCTTTCCACGTTCCAATATCTCTATCTTTGCATATCGTCCTTAGGTGTGTCCTTTAAGCCTGTACGCTTGCCCGCGCCTGTAACGCGGCAAGGTGTTTCATCCCGGCATAACCTTACTCCACCTCACGTACCCCGCCGTTTGGCGGTTATGACATTTCTACCATATCTGCATTTAGACCCGTACACTCAGACATTCGTCGGCAGGTTTCTACACCTGCATTCTCACCATAGACGCTTTATAGACCCCCGACCTATAACCCACACATCCCACCTCTGGGACGCTTTCCTCAGCGAAAATGACATTTTCCTGTTAGGGTGGCTCTCAGCCGACTTTAGCGGGCTTCGCACGGTTTGGTAGTTGCATACCATTCCACACGCCGCAATTTAGGGGAAGCGTTTCAGGGCGTTACCCCATCATTCCACTTCTTGAGATACCAGTTCTACAAGTTCTTTGTTTCAAAGCTCCTTTCCAATCCTTGAAATTATTATAATCGACCTTGTGCGTAACCTTTTCAGTTACGAACGTGTCGCACATCCTGAACAATCAAACCCGCCGTGCGCGGGAACTGAACCGCCCCATACATAAGGCCAACCAATAAATTGCATAGCTTCAGCCATAAGTTTTGCGAATGTTTCGTCTGTAAATGCCGCGCTTGGCGGTCCGGTATATTCAGGCGGCGCGAGAAATAATCCGCCACTTGTCAAAAAAGTATATGTTGTTATGATATTTTCCATATGTTCCAAGTCTATGCTGATACCGAATCTGTTTTGGATATTTGCAAAAACTTCACTCTCGTTAGTAATGGCAATGACTGCTTCGCGTGTCACTTCTTCGTCACCCACAATTTCGATAATCGTTTCTCGTCTTGCAAAACACCATGCAAAACCAACAAAGTCCGTAGTTTCACCGTTTGGGAAGAGACAGAGATAAATCACGCCTGCCCTCAACCGATTAATTTCATCGCCCTCTATATCATAGTTTATTTCGTCCACAGCACTCATTGCCGCCTGAACCCGACCTCTTGCGGCTACCAATTCGCGTTCATATTCTTCCGGCATCTCCCAACCACTAATATTTATCGTATGTGGATTGAACAGATATCCCAATACAAATTGATTACTCTGCTGACTACCTTGTCTGATTGAAAAAAACGTACCGATTATAATTATAAAAGTGCCGATTATTCCAACGATAACGCTCAATAAAGCCGTCCTTACTCGTTTATCTTTTAATAGTGCCAATGCTGCTCTTGCAGCTATAACTGCCGCTGGTGCTGGCATGCGCGTCACCTCGTTTCTATAAAAATTATTATTTTGAAAATACCAACAAAACTCCACGCCAATCTTTGTGAAACTTACATCTTGAACTTTATTGTAATTCACGTTAACATACCAACAATCTTAATGAAGGGTAGGTTTTGTATATGAAATACAATTTTAACGTAACGAAAGAAAAGCGCAAAGAATTAGTTAATTTACTTGGTGAGATTTGGGGAGTTGAGCCGCATTATTGCGGTGTGCCATCCTGTGCCTACGAAGTCGGGCATTTAGTTATAGATGTGAATGGCACAGTTGACGGTGATTTGGGCGAGTCAACACTCCAAACCCTATCCAAGCATGGTTTTGTTCCCGAAGGTCGGAAAACAGAAAATCCCGAACCATTGACTTTCAAGTCCAATGCAAAAGAAATTCAGCATTATGCAAAAATTATTCTATCAGGCGGTAATCCTTATTTTGCAAAGGAATTAAAGGAAAAAATTGCACAAATGGCAAATCAATCTTTCTCGGACGGCACATTCGCCGGAGCGTTACGCGAATTGGTTGAGAATGATTGCCGATACGCAACAGAGGAGCGGGGGATTTACAAATACACCGCGTTTGACGGTGATCCCGCCCTCTTGCCATTTATCAGTATTCTTGTCAGCGCAAAATCCAGCCTGTTCCGAAAGCAAGATAAAACGCATATTGAAAGCAATTTAACAGTCGATAAAGTTAGCCACGCAATTCGCTCGTTGGACGCTCTTATCGCAGAATTGTGGAAAGCTGAATAAACACTGTATTTCGAGCATCAAAAAACGCTTGTAACTTCATAGTTACAAGCGTTTTTTCGGTTGTTCAGTTATTTTACATATTCATTTGCGGTCCGACGTCCGTTTCATGTTTCTGAATTTCATCCGTCACCTCATCGCCGTTGTATACAAGCGTTTCTAACTGTATCATATACCTATCATAGTCGCTTTCGAACAGTTTGTCCTGTATAATACGATACTTTTCAAATTCGCAAAGAGCATGCTGTTCAGCAATTTGCGCTGATATTTTGCCGGCATTGGTCAACAATTCATTTCCGTCAGCTTGTAAAATCAAATCAAGATGATTTATCCAATCTTCCATCGTCATAGGAATCCGCCGCCGCGCACGATTTTCCGCCAAATCAAGATACGCAGACACGATAAGCTCCAATGAACTCAGTTCGTCCTCGGACAGATAATTCTTCGCAACAATAATATCACTTCGCTGAATCTTTCCTTGCGGCGCGGCGCTCCACGTTTTCAATCCCATATGCTCTTTGTCCGCATTTGCGCGATTGTAAATTACTTCGGCGGCAGTATTGCCGTGAACCGCGAAATGTAATTTATTTTGAACTTTTGCAAAAAGTTCCTGTGTCAGTTTCGCCGTTTTGTCATAATCAAGGCTTGTCGCGTAAATATCGGTAATTTTTTGATAAAACCGCCGTTCTGATAACCTTATTTCACGAATTTTTTCAAGTTGACGGTCAAAATATTCTTGCGTAAGAATAGTTCCGCCGTATTTTAGGCGTTCTTCGTCCATTGCCCAACCTTGAATTGTATAATCTTTTACGATTGTGTTTGCCCATTTGCGAAACTGAACGGCTCGTTCATTATCAACCTTAAACCCAACAGCAACTATCATTTGAAGGTTGTAATGTTTAACTTCTCGTCCTACCTCACGGTTGCCCTCAACTTGAACTATTCGGAATTTCCGAATAGTTGAGTTTTCGTCAAGTTCACTATCATCAAAAATTTTCTTAATATGTTCGTTGACAGTGGAAACGGAAACATCGTACAATGTCGCCATCATTTTCTGTGTCAGCCAAATATTTTCATCCTCATAACGCATCTCAACACTTTCGCTATTGTCGCCGGTTGCCGCAACAAATGATAAATATTCCGCCGCACTACTGCGAATTTGCACACTTTTATCTTTTTCTTTTCTACTCATAAAAGACGACCTTTCAGCTTATTTCTTAATATTATACCAAACTATCTTTTAAAAATCAAGTTGAATATAATAATATTACTTTCCACCTTTATTTCCAAACAACGCCGCCTTATAATCCGGCGCGATAACTTGCAGGTGATACCGCTCGTTTCCGCATTTGTAAAGGCACATTCCGCGCGCCGGATATCGAATCAGTTCATATTCGCTCTTTTCAAGCTGCAGTGTATCCATATAAAACTTGGAGTCTATAGTTCCTGCGTTGAATAGGAATTGATGTGTCGGAATACTGAACAGCGGCTTTGTGTATTCCGCGATTCCGGGCAAGTTGAAATCTTCGAGATTCTGACTCGCCAGAATTACTATGGAATTCTTTTTCCGCACACGTTTTGTGAAATTGCGCAAATATTCAATTGCAGTTAAATTGGTGAGGAATAAGTAAAGTTCATCCACTGATGCGACAGCGTTTCCTTCAGTCAGCAGAAGGTTTGACATATACGACAGGATGTTGAACAACATAGCATTTCTGATGTTTTTATTTGCGTCTAACAATCCGCGGACACCAAAAACGAGAAGTCTATCCGATGTTATATTCGTATGTCCATCGAAAAACTTGCTTTCCGAACCCACGCACATGGAGTGGAGTCCCAAACACAATTCCTGCAATAGTTCCGCTGTGTAGAGTTGTCTTTCTCCGTCCTGATATTCCATATATTCCTTTTCCGCAAGGTTATATAAATCGCTCAATATCGGATAATCGGTCGGCTTCAGTTTATCGAAGTCCGTGGTATCTGTAATATCGAATTTCCTATACAGCTTTCCGATTAGAATTTCCAAAGTGTCGAGGTGCGAGTCCTTGAAGTCCTTGTAAGCGCGGAAAAAGTCTTTTAGGAACGATATATGCTGACTCAAGCGAGATGAGACTTTGAACGCGTTGGGGGTTAAGTTGTCGTTTTGGTCGCTCTGTCCGTCGTCCCACAATTTCGGCTCTAACACGTTTATCACATACTCGCCGGACATCATGTCGAGATAACAACCGCCCATCGAAACCGCTACATCTTCATATTCCGACTCCGGATCGAGGCATATCAGCTTCATATTATTCTGCCGTAATATCTGCAAAATCAATTTGAGTAGATAACTTTTGCCCTGACCACTGTTTCCGAGAATCAAGATATTTCCGTTCGTTTTATCATCGGCGCGGCGGTTAAAGTCCACAAGGATATTTGAACCGCATTTTTCTCGTCCGATGCAGAAGCCTTTCGGATCGGTTTTGCCGGAATAATTGAACGGATATAAATTGCTCACCGAAGTGGCCGGCAGCACCCTTTCAAATTGAGTTCCAAAAGCGTTATATCCGATAGGCATTACTGATAGAAATCCTTCGCGCTGTCGCAAGATTAAGCGGTCAATATTCATCTTTGACCGAATAAGTTCCGCGTTCACATCAGTTTGCAGTTCACGCAGACGGTCTAACGTGTAGGCGAATATTTCAATATATACCGCCGTATGTATGAGTGGTTCTTTATCCCTGTGAAGTTGTGCGATGATATTCGCCACATCTTGCAGATTACTGTTCGCAACAATTTCTTGTTGTAAATCGCTTGTCGCGCTCCGTTTAAGTTTATTGCGGTTTGTCGCGTTTTGAATGATTTTCCGTTCCTCCGCAGGCGTTACATGGCGCGTATAAATCTTAAGTGTTACGCCGTCTTTCTCTCCCAAGTGCCGAAGGATTCCTTGCTCCGTTGTTTCGGTTGGATATTCACGAATCGCCCAAACCGAGCGATATGTGTTTCCGCAGATATAGTGGTCGTTATAAAATTTTATAGTTGACGGCATGGTTGTGTCGAGGAATTCGTGTAATTGAATATCATCGCTCACTTGTTCCGCCGTTGCCGCAAATTTTTTCTTTGTAAACATATGTATTTCAGTCCTTTCCTAAACACGAAAAAAGCGCCCGCTTTTTCGCGAACGCTGATTTTCTGTTTATTATCTATTTAAAGTCCCATTTTAAATTCATTACATTCAGTTGTATCCTGCACCTGATTAATGGTGGTTATATACCTATCAAGTCTTGCATCTTCAAGTTCAGCAATAAAATCTGAAAATGACTCTATATCATTATTTATCGCGTAATTCTCTAATTTTTCAAAATATAGCAGCCGATTTTCCTTTGCTATGGAAACTGGTAAAAATCCGTTTGCCATTAACTGATAATTCATAATAAGCCTTGAAGTTCTACCATTTCCATCAACGAAAGGATGAATTTTTACAAATTCCGCATGTGTCCAAGCTGCAAGTTCAAGCGGATTCAAATCGTTTTTCCGTGATAAATCCGAGTAAAAGTTTTTGATTTGCACATACATTTCTTGCGGGGGCGGCGGAACGTGTTGAGCGCCGGATATATAAACGTCAACATTTCTGTAAATCCCGCCTACCATAATGTTTTCCATTAAAATATTATGAATATCTTTAATAATATTTTCATCAAGCGGTTTTCCTTCGTCAATACATCTTTGAACATAAGCAAATGCTTTATTATGGTTCATTACTTCGTAAATTTCACGAATATCCTTGCCGCCAACCGACACTTTATCTTCAAGCAATAATTTCGTTTCCGCCAACGAAATCGTATTCCCCTCAATCGCTGTGGAGTTATGAGTATATTCGATTGCAAATGCTGTTTCGTAATTAGAGATAATCGCATCGGATAACAAATGTTTATATTTTTGATAATATTCTCTTTTTTCATAAAGCTGGTTAAAATTCATTCCCGAACACCTCCATCCTACCTGTTATTGTACCACAACACTTTTGAAAAGTCTATAAAATTTTAAGTTTTTTCAATATGTCCCGCGAACCTTACGCCGTCCACATCGTCAAACTCCATGTGTGTGATGTTTTGTTCGAAATAAACCGCCATAACACGCTGTATGTCAGCTTTTACGGCACGCCGAATATCAAATCCCTGCTCTTTTAGCAATTTCTCAGTCCGATTGACTTGATTCATAATCTCTGCAGGTTTCTCGCGGCGGAATCTCAACATCAACACAAACTCCCGCGCGGTTGCCATTTCAAGTTGAATTTTATCAAGATATTCAATATCAAGCCGACATAATTCTTTTACCGATTCCACATCTTCGGCTTCAATTCTTTCATGCAAATAAGCCTTGTTGTCCTCGAAACTTTCCCGGCTGTTCATACAGCACATTTCAAGAGTCGGGAAACTCTTGAGTATTGTGGTCATAGCGTGAAGTCGGTAATTTATGTTTTCCATAGATAACACCGCGAGGTTATGAGGTTTTACAATAAAAAAGACCAATTCGCCGTGACTGTATGTTTCGAGGCTTTGGTCTGTAATTTTTCGCGCGCCTATAAGTTGGCGCGTGGATTTTCTTTTCTGATTTTTAGATAAATCAAATATGCTCATGCTGAATCACCCCACTCATAGTATTGTTGACCGCTGATAAGATATCGCCACGCCCATGCAATGTAATCCTTTATTGAAACATCGTCCAACTGGATCGCTAAAAAAGCATAGGCACATACCAAAACCAACGGCAGTATAAATTGAATTGTGGCAATTGAAATTGCTGATATAATAATGCCTGACGCAATAATTCCCATGTCACGAAGTCGCCACATCCACAATGTCGCTTTCGCGTTTAAATTATCAGGATATATGTATGTTTGCATTTTTGTTCCCCCTTTGGTTTGTTACTTTGCTCCTGCAGATTTTGCAGCTAATGATTTTGTAACATTTATCACACTTTGCGCAGCAAAAACTGCACCCATCGGATTACAACGTGTTGATGTATCCAATCCGAACTGCCCGGCAATCCGCGGAACTTCACTGCTTGCCAACATAATGCCAATCCCAAGTAAGATATTGGTGTACGACGTTACTAACCCTGCAATCAGTAAAGTAGTTTGCATAAACGCCATGAAGCATAGCCCGATTACTTGCTTGCACCATGTCATAAATCCGTCAGTGTATCCGCGCGGAACGCTGAACATATACAAACTTCCGATAGCTATTGAGGTTAGCAATATCCCGCCGCGTTTGATGTTCGCGAAAAAAACTTTAATAACACAATATCCGATTACAATCATCATAAATAAGGTATATAATCCTAAATTCAAGAAAAAATCACCTTGCAGAAGATGTGTCGCCATTGAACCAACATTATTAATTTCCGCTTCAAACACGCCGATTAAATCAAATGCGAATATTAACTGCAAAGACACAGCAAGTCTGTAAAGCGCAATAGGAACGGTTGTAAATATACCGCAAGCTATAAAGCCTTTTAGTATGTTAAGCGCGGTTTCGCGTATGGTTATGCGTCCGTTTTGAGATTCGATTGCGCAGTCGAAAATAGCCACAATCATACCTACGCCGAATAACGCCCAACCGAAATATGAGAAAAACGTGGTTACCGTTTGAATCCACGGAAGGTCAAATATTTCTGCGCCCATATAGTTTATATAGCTGAAAAATGTAGATAAAAACTCAAATATTCGCGCAAAAAACCAATTGAGAATTTCTTGCATGACGTTGCCTGCTATCCAATCAAATAGAAACATTTAGTATAGTCACCCTCTTTAACCTATAATTTATTTATTATTACATAGTTTGTTCAAACTGTGAGTCGCCGCCCGTTTGTTCTTGACTACTGCCGCCACACATGACTTCAGCGGCGATTTCATCTTTCTGTTCCTGTGTTATTATCGGCTCTTGGTCATATAGTTCATCACCTGTCTTTATCTCATAGGCGTAACCCGCAGCATAGCCGAAAGTTTCCCATTGATAAAAACTTTGTTCGACAGGCTTTAAATCTTTTAAGAAAGAAATATCAGGGTTTTCCAATGTACTCATATATACCTCTCTACCCTGTGAAATCAACCAACATCGGAAATTTGTAAAACCATTATCAGTCAACATTCCTTTATTCAAATCGTAGGCAATTTTAATAATACCATTGGTGTCCGCAAGTTCAGCATATTCATCTTTGATGTCTCTGTAAAGTATAATATCTTGAGGACTCATACGTGATAGTTCTTCAGTTAAAGATAATTCCATTATTCCAAAGTCACCGCCGCATTGTTCCCGCGCATCGGTAATCATTTGCCAAAACACATCTTTGTTCATTTCCGGATATGGTTTCAGCAGTTCACGCTCGGCGGAAAGTAATTCTAAAACTTTATTACGGTCGTAATCTTCGTTGGAATATTCTTCATCTTCTAAATAAATAATCCCATACGCCGTTTCAAAAATAGACGAGGTGCTTAAATCGAAAGAATCAATTGTATATTCACTCATGGTTTCATCGAACGACTCAAGTTGTTCTTCGTCCATCCGATCCAACAAGTAAGATAAGAGATTTAATTCGTCCAAAACCATTTTTTTCGCATCATTCTGACCTAAAAGGATAGCATCTAACCCAAGTGTATTTCCTGTTCCCGCATATCTTATGCTAATTTCAGCATCTGATTCAATGTCCAATTCCTTACGGAACTCCGCAATTTTACCGTCAGAAGCAGGAAAATCAAGGATTGCCCTGATATTACTGTGATTTTTGTTTTCTGCTAATACTGTTAACAATATTTTCACCTCCATATGACAGATTTGAGCGGCGGTTTTCCGCCGCCTATGTTCGCCTTATTTTTATTACATCCCGATAATTCCCCACAAAAAATTGGGAGCGGTAAGCACAAATATTAAACACGCAAACAGTATCGCCGGCGCAGTCCATTCGAATTGTCCGTGTTTACGATAATCAAAATACGCCATCCCCAACTTAACAAAAAACGCGATCGCTAATATTACGCTTAATATTGGGAATATAACACGATCCACAACCGACCTGATTTGTGATTGTGTTGCGTTCCATGTCGATTCAATCGCACCGGACACATCCGGATTCGCAAATGTTGTTGGTACGAGAATTAGTGTTAAAATTGCGATAATACCAAGCGTTGCAAAAATTTTCTTTTTTCTCATATAATTTATCCCTCTTTCTGAAAGTAAAAAAGAGCCTTCGCTTGACGAAGGCTCTGCATCACTTATATTAAAATCCTGTTTGCGGTAATGGTCTGTTTGGAATAAAGGGCGGCTGTATAATCGTTACCCAACTTGATCTTTCCAAAATCCATTCGCCGCCGTACTGACCTCCTACCATTGCACGATTTGTAAAGTTATATCCCGCAGGCAAATTCGGAAGCACAGTACAAAGTATGATTATATTCTCCACATTGGCAAACCCCGGCTGAACCGTGCCGAATTCGAATCGTATATCGGTAACATACTCGCCATACGCAAGCCCAAGTGTCTGCGGATTCAAGCATATTTCATAATTGATATTATTATGCAAATTATCACGCAAAACCCTGTAGTATCGGTGGTTAGTTCTAAAGCTGACGGTATAAATAACGCGCTGATTCCATGTTCCGGTGAATAATCTGTCAATTCTTACCGCATCTGTCGGAATACGGTCGTAAACATAGAAGTTCTGCAACGGCGCAGTTGATATATTTCTGATGTCATACAAATCGTATCGGATTTGCTGTCCTGCAAATGCTTGCCGATGTCCTTTCTTCTGAATAGTCGTACCCAATCTAACATTATCATTCAACACTTCAAACCGAACTATATCGCCGTCCCTGCGGATTTCCGCATATATGATTCTATCACTTAATTGATAAAATCTCGGAGCAGATACCTCTCGAATTCTATAGAGCGATGGTGGTAATGGTCTTGACGCCGCGATTCCGCGTGAGTCAGATACCATTCTATCAACTATATTTCCGGCGCGGTCTAAAACTTCGAATGCCGCGCCTTCGAGCAACGAACCTGCCGGAAGATTAGTCATTGGATTATACTGACTTGACCGTTTGGTGATTATAATCTGACCTTGAACCGGAGCATTATCCCAAACTACATCCACAGTTCGTCCCGCGATTAAATCAACAGTTCGCGGCATATTGTCAAGAGAGAAACCTTCCGCAGCACGGGTTTCACGAATCGTCACGCGTTGAGGCGCAAAGTCAGCCTCAATCATGCCGCGATTATCAGTTGTAAATACGCCGATTACTCTGTTATTACTGTCGAAAATCATAAATTCCGTGTTGAAAATCGGGCGTTGAGTGACAGAGCATCGTTTCAATAATCTGAGTGACGCAATCGGAGTGTTTTCTACCACCAAAATATTTTCTTGTCTTCGAACTCGCGCGTCAACTGAAAACGGAATAAGTTCTTGGTCAATCATAAACCCAGGCAAACTTCGCGTTTCCCTTAAAAAATATGTTCTGCCATCCTCAATCTCCGGCAAGTAAATCAAACCGTTTCTATCGGTAATAAATTCAAACATTCCTGTGCGTGGATTACGGAGTCGCGTTCCATCAATCGTGCTAATTTCAAAATGCACATTTTGGAGCGGTCGGCGGCTTTCGGAACATATCTTTAAAATCGTGAGGCTTGGCATTCTCGGAATCGGAGTGTTTTGAAACTCCAATCGATATGTTCTGCCTGTGCTGCCGATTTGAATTGTCTGCGGTGTACTATCAAGCTTGAATCCCGGTGGACTGGCAATTTCGGTCACCACAAGCGAACTTCCCGGTGCTATATTCGGAATTAAGATTTCGCCGTTTGACGAAGTCGTAAAAATTCCGTTTGCGTTGCCGACAAGCGTTCCGTCAGCGTAAGTTACGCGGAATCGCGCGTTTGCCAACCCGCGACCGTTTGTACTATTCGTTTTCACGATGAGCAACGAGCCATAAGGAACATTGCGGAAGTTTAACTCTACAATGCTAGTTTGGTCAGGCGCAAGCCACGCTTGTTGGATGTTGTTTTCAGCCAACGTGAACGAATTCGGTGGAATTGTTTCTTCGATTATCCAGCCGCCCGGCTCTAAACCCGTGATTACGATGATCCCTGACGCTCCTGTGGTATAAGTGCCGACAAGTGTTCCGCTTGTTCCCGAAAGTCCTCCGGTCACACGGCGTAATTCAAATGTCGCGCCGCTTAACATTGTTCCGGTATTCGCGCACGATTTTTTTACAACGATTGAATTCAGCGGAAAATTCCATATATTTTCGCCTGTAAGCCAATCGTCACCATCTGTAACAGTTATACCGTTTGATGATGGGTTAGATGGATTCGATGGTGTTTCTGAATCTTCCAAATTGCCGTTACCACCATTATTGTCATCATCACTTGGCGGCAAATCATTGTCAGCGTTGTCAGCGTTATTATCATCATTTCCATCGATCGGATTTGACGAGTTAGTGGAAGAAGTAGAAACAGAAACTTGCCGCCCTGCATCTCGTTCCATCAAATTCGGTATCAAATCCAAAAGCGAGTATGTATTTTGACCGGGAGAAAGATATACACGCGTAACAGGATTTGACGGCAATGACATTCCAACGCCTGCGCGTGTTTCTGTTAATCTGTACCATCCCGGTCGTACAAATGGCAATATAATTTGTCCTCGCGCGTCCGTCACAAAATTGCCAATCAACTCAACATTTGGTGAGTTTGGCACTTCAAATTCCACGCGGAAATGCGTGAACGGCACGGGGCGATTATTGAGCGCGTTCATTTTTGTGATAATAAGAGACGGCAATAACGTGTTTTCCACGTTTAGCACATAATCCTCGTTACCGCGCAATTCGATTGTCCATGTTCTATTGGCTTCATTCGAGTCTAACCAATAATGCCGTCCTGCGCGCTTTTCAATTATTCTGAAAATTCCTTCGTGCTGATATGGAATCACGATTTTTCCGTTTTCATCAGTTCGAAACGGATTTCCGGTCAACATTCCGCGTCCCGGATTATCAAGTTTTTCAACAGTAAATTCGGTATTCGGGATTGGCGCGTTTGTTCTTGAATCCCGTTTGATTATCGTGATAGTCGGTTTTCTCGTATTTTCAAACGTCACAACATTATTTTCACCCTGCCGCATTGTTACCAATCGCCAATTCGGGTCATCAAGATGGAAGCCAAACGGCGCGGAAATCTCAGAAATCAATAGAGTTCTTTCTTCATCGCCCTCTAAAAGAGTCCACGGCAACACGATTCCGCCGTTGCTATCTGTTGTAAATGGTGAACCGCTAACAGTTTGTCCGTTTTCAAATTGCACCTCGAACACTGCGCCGGGCAATCTTTCGTGTGTATCCCGGTCACGTTTAACGATTGTCAATGACGGATTTCTCCAATTTCGGACAGTGATGCGATTATCATTGCCCGGTGATAGCACAATTTCGTGCAACCGCGCAAGCGGTACGAAGCCATCCGGCGCAACGAGTTCCGTCAATTGGTAGGCGTGATTCGGCAACAGATAATTGCCGTTTGAGCCTCTGCCAAATACAGCAATTCCATTTGCTCCCGATGTCGCTTGCCATCTTTCGCCTGTGGTTGGATCTCGGAGTTCAAAAATAGCCCCGGCAAGTGGCGCGGAAGTATCGCCGCATATTTTCAAAACTTCGAGCGAACTTTTCGGCGTATTGGTTACAACCACGGTTGTCGTCTGCCCCCATGTCAGTGGGACTGTTATGGTTTCGCCGGAATTTATCCATCCGGGCGCGCTTGACAGTTCGGTTATTGCAAAAAGTCCGGCAGGCAAGTCTTCCCAACGAATCCTACCTCGACTATCGGTTGTAGCCATTCGTTGTGTCGGAATTCCTTGTTGATTACTTTCAGGGAAATATCCTTCTATTTGGAAGACAACGCCGGGGATTGGCATCCTTGTTTTTTCGCAAATTTTATCCAACTCAATTATGCCGAAAGGAAAATTTTCGAATGTTTTCAAGATCATGTTTGTCAAGCCGTGTTGCGGATGCTCAATGATTCTATATTCTATATTAATGTCCAAAATTGCTCCGGTTTCAGGGCATAGAATCGGTGTTCCGTCAGCTTCTATTCCTATATCCGGAGGCAAGTGCCAAAACGCTTGCCCTGTATTTGCCGGAAGGAGTGAGAAATGCTCCGGGGCGCGGAGTTCCTCGACAAAAAACGCCCCATAAGGCAAATTATATATTGTCCAAACTCCATCGGTTACAACGCTTGTTATTTCGCCGGGCGCGATTGTTGCGCCTGCGGTAAGCACCTGTGAAACGTCAATACCTGTGGTATTTAATGATAAAATTTGACCATCGCCTGTAACTATCGAATGAGAAGAAATCCCGCGAAGTCTTATAAGCGCGCCGGGGATATTTTCTCTCGATAACGCATTGATTTTCTGAATCCGCACAATTGACGGAGGGCGATCGGGACACGGCGGACAATCCGGCGGAACTTCAGGATTTTGGAATGTCAATGTTACAATTTCTGTCTGCCCTATTGTAATCGTTTGAACAGGATTCGCGCCAAGCAAATGATTTGCGGGTGGTATAGTTTCACGAACGGTTATCACTGTTCCTATAGGAAATTCAGATGAAGTCCAACCATTTACAGGAACGGTTACAGTCAACGGTAATTGTGAATCGTTCCCTGTTAGTTCAAATACCGCGCCGGATAATGGAACACCTTGCATATCTGTTTTAAGTATGCGAAACTGTCCGGGTTCTCCAGCTTCAGGTGGAGTCATAGTTGCCGTTGCTCTCATCGCCGGGATGTAAAACAGCATTTCTTGCCATGTATCTTCTTGCAATGTTGTCCGCGCGCTCCATGCTTGTCCTGCATATGCGTCGTGGATCCCCACAATTTCAACGCCTGCATTTTCAACAGTAGCACCATCCGGCACCGCCAATCTGAATCCCATAGAATGAAATGCGTTGTTGTACGGCAAATTCGGATATGTAGATAAATGGTTGTGATATGTGTCCAATAATTGAGTTCCTGTCGGAGTTCCCGGCAACCAACGAAACATTACAGGATTGTTGTTATGACTGTTCGTAATATTGAAAACATCTGAAACAATCATCCCATCGCCGTTATTTGTTCCGATTTGCACAGCATTTTCTACACCGTTCACTCGTACCCATCTTGCCGGCGAAAACATCCCATCCTCTATTTGCCACGATGAAGTTCCGTGCGCAAGCCCATGTACAACTTGCCACATAAACGAAGTGGTATCGCCGCCTAAAACTGCTCCCGATCCCGCTGCTGCAAGAACGGAAGCCGTTCTTGTCATATACGCAGCATAATCAGAGGGATAATAATAACCCGTTCCGGCCTGTGTCATCCTATAATTGTTGGGATGACCAAATCGCAGAATATGTAATAATTCAGGTCGCGCACGACTTATAACGTAAGGCGGTACGCCGGCATCCTCCGGTCCCGGTCGATCGGGGTTTATACAGTAAGCCTCGTATTCCGCGCCGTCTAACCACGCGGAATAACGGAATGTTCCTACTGATACATCGTTAACCGTCAATCGTGCACCGGTCCACACGGGTTCAGTATTAAATCCAAAATTTACTGACCGCCCTGCTAATGACCCGGAAAAAGGAATAATATCCTCTGTTTCTAATGTTGCGCCTACAGGCAACATCACTCCCGCCAACATAATAAATGTGAGAAGTATTGCTACTCCTTTTTTGTACTGAGTTTTAATTGTTTTCATAAAAATTTTCTCCTTGTTTTTTAATTTTTGATACAAAAAAATGACCTTTCATTTGAAAAGTCATTTTTTATTTTGAATTATTAAATTTAATTCGTGCCTACCATAAGTGTTGTTAATCCTCCAACTCTGCCTATACCTATAATGGTATCATTTTCTCCCACAATATTAACCCCGTGACCAGCAGGAGAATTCATCCAACCATTTACTACTCTTTGTGGATTTCCATGCCCGCTCGCCAAGTTTTCACTACGAGCCAATACTCCAAACAATGATGGAATCCATTGAAAACTACCATAAACCGGACTGTCGTGACCGAAATATCCCAAGTCAACCATTTCCTGTGACTTAAATCTCGCCGCCATCATAAGCGGTTCATATATTTCTAACGGTTGCAAGCCATAGTTTGCACGTTCAACATTTACAAGTCTTACAACTTCAAGCTCAAAATCATTCGCTCCACCTAACGCTCTATACTCTGCTATCCATTCAGTAAGTTTTTGTTCCGAAATTCGTTCGTTTGTGAGCGTAATGCTCGACCTTGTTCTTGCATAACTCGTTGTCCATATATCTGCAATCCTATAATGTTCATCCCACTCGACAACCATTCCTGTCGCCTCGGAAATTGCCCGCAACGGAACCATTGTCCGATTATTCATAATTTGAGCAGGTACATCCAGCGGAATACTCTCGCTATTCACAGACATAGTATCCCTGCCGATTGTAACAGTAATACTGAAATCCGGTTTTGTAAGCCGCGCCCGATTAAGAGGCGGTTGTTCCCATTCAACACGAAATCCCAACGCTTCCATAACCGCACGGAGCGGCACGAGCGTTCTGCCATCGACAATTACAGGCGGTTGATCGTCAGCGTAAATATAAACAAATTCGCCGTCAACCCTTATTCGCGGATAGTCTGCGGCAATCGCCGTAACGCTGACGATAAACACTGCCACAATTAAAATCGCAATTAGTTTTTTCATGCTGACATCTCCCTTCGGTACAACACTTTCATATTTGCATCATACCATATTATTCAGAAGAAGTCTATAAAAAGATTGCGAAATAACCAATAAAATCAAGCGTTAAACTTGTGAACATTACACCAGATTTCTTATCTCACCTCGACCGCTTGTACCGCTAATCTCCTGCTTGGAGTATTCATGACGCAAGTGATGAGAGTTATTCGATTGTCAGAGGTATGCTGTAACATAGACCAATCTCTGTATCCGATTTGTCCTACAAAAGTCACTTGATACCTTCTCTCACCTGAATTTGTGATGTAAATTATAACATCGCCCAAGTTCAGGGAATGCAATCCACCGAAGTATGCATTTGTTCCACGATTATGCCCGGCGATACCGATATTTGAATTCCACATACTCGTATCTTGAATATGCCCGACACCTCTACGCATTGCCGCAAGTTCATCGCCGTCAAATACTCTTACATTCAAGCCAATCGCCGGAATTTGAAGCCGTCCGATACTTCCGTCCGAGTTGCGTTGCAATTCTCCGAGCGGAGTTGGTGTGGTAGAAGACATTGCGGCATACGGATTTGGTGTTAAAACAAGACCTTCCCATATATCAGGAAATCCGGGAAGTGATCGTGGTATCGCCGCACCGCTTGGCGGATGTGATACTGTTCCGCTATCGGGTAGTATAATATTCGAGCCAAATTCCGATGTATGTACCGTTGGCGGCACAAAATCATATATCGACCACAATTCAGGCGGTATCACGCCGTCAAAATTAAATGTCGGCTCATTTCTGCGGAAAAATTCATTTTCACTTCTGCTCTCGAAGTGATAGCTTGGAGTGCCTATCAAGGCAAACGCCGTCACACCGTTAAACACAATAATCGTTGTGATTATCGCCATTACTAAAAACTTTTTCATTCTGCATCATCGCCCTCTCTTATAAAAATTTTATCATTGTCCACTTTTCGGCGGATCGTTTGATTTTCTATGCGAATTTCTAAATCTTTACCCATAAGCTCCAACACCGCTTTTTTGCTCAACATAAGTAAATAATTTTCAGTATACGCATTTTGCTTATGCGGAAGGAGGTTCACAACAGGGTTTTTGAAGTCAATCCATTCGCGACCGATACGTTCGTACTCATCTCCGTGCTTATTATAAATCTCAACATCCCGCGCCTTATAAAAGTAAATCCACGCCGCAACACCACCAAGCAGAAGTGACGCACCCAGCACTGCAAGTAAAATCCATAACCATGTCCGATTCGGCGGAAGCGGAGTTCCTTGATATATAATAGTAACGATTACCCTATCCACCATAGCTTGTTCAATCGCTCCGCGATATGTTGCGGTAGTGATATACCCTATCGATACTCTCCTGCTTGCGGTCGCGCTGTAGCTGACTACGGCATTGAATGAACTCGGCAACAAGCTATCGCCTACAAGTTCCGTTCCTGTCACCACCCAATTGATGCCTGTAATATTCAGCGTCCTACCGTTTTCTTCAATCGTGCGCGGGATATCGGACGGATCATTGTGTCTGAATCCACCAAATGTCCGAGTGGCGGACACCGTATAATTCTGTGTGGTAAATCCTCGCGACCGCGTGTACAGCGATCCGGTGTCGAGGTATAACCGTCCTGTCATTCCGTACCGTTCATAATCAATATATGAAGTGAAATGGCTGACAATATTGTTTCTGTTACTCGTTTCAACGTCTACAGGCACGGATACTTCTCTTGTGTGAAAGCTAATCACTTCATCAATATTGGTTTCAAGATATGTAAAGACGAATTGCCTATACACAAAGTCCTGTTCAATCAACCCCTGCGGATCGTCATACGGAGAAATCTCGAAAGTTTTCACCATAAGTTCGCGCCCATCTCTGCTAACCCTATCCGCACTAATAGGCAATACAGCCAACGCTGTCATTGTCATGTTCAGGCACAAAATCAGCGTCAGCGCAATTTTCAATATTTTCTTTATCATTACTAAAACCATTCCCTTCAAATAATTTATGTACTACTCGCGTTCCAATTTCGTTTGCAAAGTTGATTTCCTTCTCCATTCCGGATGATATGGTATTGCCGTAAACCCAAACCTCATCACATAGTTTCAGAAGTTCCAGTCCCATTTTCATTCCGCTTTTGCGTTCAACAGGATTGTTATCATCCAAAAACTGCGTGAAGTACAGGTGAACGGCAATCGGTAGCACTCCACGCTCCATCGCTTCGCGGCAATAATTTTTCGCCTTTTCCATATTGCCATAAATATCGCCGGCAAGCGGGGAACAGATATACACTCGTTTCACTGCATAATCATCCCCTGACTATCAGTATTTTCAGGCATATCAGCTTGTTCCGGTTGATTCATTTGCTCCAACTTTTCGCGCGCCCAATCAGGAATATGCTCGTCATTAATTACGCCATAGAAATCACCGCGATTCATCCGCGTTTGCTCGCCGTCAATAAGATATTCACCAAAGACAGCGCGTCCGCTTGCATTCGGATCGCATCCGAATCCGGATTTTGCAACAAAAAGTTGATAGCGTGGACTCCAATACTGCTCGTTCAATGCCGAAGGTCTAATGACAAGCAGTTTTCCCTCATAATTCGAGTTGTCAGGATTGTCGCGGTCACAATGTTCAGGTTTAAATAAACCGATTTCATCATACGCATGACGAATACTCCAAGCAAGAGTGTCAAGCATGGCGGGATGAGTATTTTCTAATATGTACTCTTGTGTCTGCGGCTTTCTTAAATCGCCAAGCTGAATTTTTGCCCAATCCTTATTTTCATTTGCGATGCAATCATCAGAAGCATTTTCGCGAACATTCGCCGCAATAACGCACATCGTTCGAGCATAGCCAAACCTTTCTATCAACCCTTCACAATATTCCAAATTAGAATCTGCGCGTTTATCCTTAACCGCTGACATTGCTCCGGTTTCCTGATTGTCGATATATTGAGCGCAAGCGATATTCGCTTCATGACTTTCCTGCCATCTGTCAAGACAGCCGTTGTTTTTCGCAAAACTTTTGCTGTAGCGATAAAAACTCACTTTTTCATTGACTTGTTTCATAATCTAAAACCTCACATTCCGTCCATATTCATGCCTGCGGACTCATCAATGTCTACTACTTCTTGGCTATCTTCCGGTACAAAATCCGATGTTTCCTCGGCGGTAGTATCTGCGGCAAATTCATGTGCAGATTCTTCTGTGGGATCGTCGATTTTCTGTTCTTCTTGCTGTTTTTGTTCTTTTTCATGATCTTGCTTTTCCTCCATTTTCTGTTGATATGCATCCAATACCACGCCGAATAATTCCTCCCGAAATTCTTTAGTAATAGGAAACGCGACAGCCTTGTATTCCTTGCCTACTTTTTGGCTTGGCATCGCAACAAATAACCCTTTGTCTGAATTCATAACTCTGATACCAGCCACCGCAAAACACTCGTCAAAATTGACTGATGCAATCCCTTTCAAATTACAGTCCTCAAAGGTTTTGTTAATTCTTACAGATGTTATTTTTATACTGATCACTCCTCGTTTAATTTAATATTTTTCGTAATGCATCACATTTTGCCTTTATGATCGCTTCAACTGAATCCTGCTGATTTGGGGACAAAAGATTGAAAATATCCATCCTTTGATCCGGCGTTTCACTCCAATGCCCGGTATTGCACCTGGTACATATCTTTTCAGGTCGAGTTACAATCTCGCCGTTTTCTTCCCTCAAACTTACAATATTATTTCCGCCAAGTAATCCCAACTTTTGCCGTAATTCATATGGGAGTGTAACTCTACCTCTTTTATCAACGTGTCTTATATGATTCATTTTTATTCTCCTTTTCCGCTTAAATAAGCATTGATATTTGTTTTGTATTTTGGTACATCATCTCGTCCATATCATAATTTGCAACAAGGATTTCAGGGAATTTATTATCCTTGTCGTACTTCAGCGCAATCGAGTTCGGTCGCTCGTAAGCGTAAATATAAAACCCATATTTCTTTGCCATTTTGCGAATAAATTCACAATCGTTGTATGAAAGCAAAAATTTGCCCTCTAAACTGCCGAGAATTTTAAATAAATCCTCATGATCTATAAGCCCGAATATATTGGTATACATCCTTTCCGTCCCGAAGTACGGCGGATCAATATAAAAGAATGCATCCTTGCCATCATGCGATTTTAATACTTTCCTGAAATCCCTGTTTTCAAGCGCGATGTCCAATAAACGCGCCGATGTTCTCTGAACTTCAATCTTGACAGTTTCCGCGTTGACCTTCGTTGGCATATATGTTTTGCCATTGCTTGCGTAACTCATTTTTTTTAATAAGAGATAGGCAACCGCCTTGTCAACATTGCTGAACCTGAACTTTTCATCAAGTTCACGTTTTACAATTTCAAGCTGTTCGCCTTCAAAAAGTTTTTCGGCACTTTCAAGTTCCAACTTGAGATAATCGTCATAGTTTGGATTTCCATAAACTATCTCTGTCAGCATTTTGAAGTTTTGAGGGGAACAATGATTGAGTAAATCCAAGCGAACATTGAAAGAATGAGGCAAAAATTTAACGACATGAAAAAAATTGAAAACCTGATTATCAATGTCGTTATAAATTTCAATATTTGCGCGTTTTCGATAAAGGATTATGTTTGCGCCGCCGCCAAATGGCTCTACAAATTTTTGGCTTTTCAATGGCAGTCGCGGTTCGATGTGAGGGAGACACGTCCATTTTCCTCCGACATACGGGAGCGGACTTTTCATAAAATCACCTCATTTGCTGTTTCAACTTAAAAAAAAGTACAAAAAAAGCGTGCGGCTCATTTTAAATTCTCAAATGAACCGCCCGCTTTAGTTTTTATACCTATTTTTTTATCTTATCTCACATCTAACTTAACTGTAGACCGCCATCGTTGCTTGGCTGACTCCGCTGCGCTTGCTGTTCCGCAATTTCATCCGGTCTGATATATACATCCTCGACCATCCTTTTACCGTCATTTACAGCTATAAAGTCTTGAGATGTTATCTCACCATTTTCCGCAATCATATTGCATAAATGTTCATTTTCATGATAATCTGACGGAAAATCTTCTTTGTACTTTATTTCCGGATCGTAATCATAACAGTCAAGGTTATATGTACAGTTAATCAGATTGTCAAGTTCAGGATTTCCCTCATATTCCACGACAGCCAAGAATTTATCAATAGCTTCACTGTCATATTTTGATAATATCTCCATCAGTGTGTTTATTTCGTTTAATGGATCGGTTACTTCATAAAAATTATGATCTAATGGCAACCTTGTCGTGTAGCTATCATAAATAACGCAGTCAGCCAAATTTTCCGCGCCAAGCCTATGAGCGGTTCTTTCAAGTTCATATTGCGTGGTGGGAAGCTCAATCCATATACCTGACGGATTATCTTCGCCTGTTCCCATAAGATCACGTGTCGTAATTTTTGTCGACAGTAATACATCGGCGTTGGCGCTAAATTCATCTGTTCCCGGCAACATTACTCCGTCATACACTATTTTCTGTGAATCCGGCAGAAGAATATATTTTCCGCCCGCGAACTTACCCACATGGGAGTCGTGAAAACTTTCACCATATTCTTTGAAATTTATACACAAACCAAGAGGTGATTCATCATCAACACCATCCCATGCAAATGCAATTTCCTTGCCAAGTTCCTCAAAATCAGGAGCGTTATAAACTTCAAAATGACCACTATTGTGCATAATGTTTATAAAGTCTTTCGCGTTATGAGATTGCTCGCTTTTTGCGATGCTCACAATTCTTTCGATGTCGCCCTCGTCACGATTTCGCATAAATTCTGCGATATAGTTGAGTTCATCGACATTTTTATAATTCGCCATAACCTCGTCAAGTAAATCATGCCCTGTCCGTATACCGCTGACTTCATATTTGAAACCATTATTTTTATCAATGCCCATATCCATCAGGAAAGCATTAAGTTCCGGCAACGGTTTCGGCAACGATAATACTCTCTGTTGCTCTGTCACAATGCCGTTAATTTTTCCGATTTTTAATCTCATTTTTTACATTCCCTTCATTTCCATATCGAAATCCGGCATGTTAACATCCACAGGATTGACATACTCCGTCATTATACCAAGTGCTTCGTCAAAACTTCCTGAATCCATTACACGCTCGGACATTTCCTTCGCCGCTTCCGATTGTCCATCTCGTTTAAGTGTTTTTGACACAATCCCCATAAGATTGAATATGTTGCTATTCGCGCCGATTATCGGGCAGTCAGGTTTTAGATTTTCGTTGGATTGTTCCGCCGTCGTTCCAAGTTCTACCCCCAATTTATTTGGCAGATAATCACTAAGCCATGTGCCGCCGAAAGTTGAATGACTCTGTAATCTCCACATCGCCAATTTGCCAACGTCCAGCTTAACATCATCCATGCTAAACAAAATGTTAGTATTGCCGCCATGTTCAAAAACGGAAATTTCTTTGAATTTATCCCCTTCAAGCAGGATTTTTTCCGATGTCAGCATTTCATTGAAACCGTCCAACCACTCTTGCGGATCGCCGCCGCAACCTTGAAGCACCAAACCTTCGCCAACTTTTGTTTGTTTCAATTCTTCTACAGTTATCGTTTTCATTTATAACATTCCCCCCATTTCTTGTTCCTGATTTGGTTGACCATTTTGGCAAAATTCATAAATAGGAGCTACATCCTCTGGCATTTCATCAATATCAATGTGAATATCGCCTTCAATCTGTACTGTGTACCAATAATCATAAGACATATATTTTTGAGATATAAAGTCGGATGATTCTTTTGGATTATCTTCATCGCCCTGTCGCGCTACGCCATATTCGGTTAGAAAAATTGTGCCCCAATGTTCTCCGGAGGACTGCAAATCAAGTTCAACCAAGCCTATACAGATTTCGCCTGTGTTGCTACCTTTAATAATCGCGGGTACTGCAACAAACTCATGATCATATTTTTCTAAATAATCTGTTCCATAAACTTTTACAAAAGTATCATGCATCTGTTTCAAAACTGTTTTTGCATACTCCATTTCTTTCGTTTGGTACGATTGTTGAAGCTTTTCATAATCAATTTCACCGAGTATTTTTTTGTTCAGATCATTAATATACTTATCCATTAAATCCATTTTAGCGTTTTCTCCTTTCTCATTTTCATTATAATGCTTGATATACAAGCATTTGCCTCCATTCAAGCAACACACAATACCACAACATTTTAAGAATAGCTATACAATTTTTTTAATCGTTTAGCTATTTCATAAATTACAGGCACGGTAACGCTGTTGCCTGCTTGTTTGTAAAGCTGATTATCGCTACACACGGCTGCGGCTTTTTCAAACGCCCAATCAGGAAATCCCTGAAGTCTAAAGCATTCTCGCGGCGTTAGACGGCGGATATCAAAACCATAGTTGTGCATTGGTATGTGTCCTCCGCCCATCCCCATAGCACCGGTTAAGATAGGACATATTCCGTTTTTGCTTATGGCTGAATTTTTTTGCATTGAACCGATAATTACTCCGGCATCATGACTGCCGGCTTTCAGACATCTGCTCATTCCTGCAAGCGGCGGCGGAGTAAATTGTTCCGAGGATTGCGTATAAACTCCGCTCACAATCACTCCGTGCCTATCCTGTGCCGTTAGCGTAAACATTGGTTCGTTATTTACTTTCACACGTCTGCCGTTTTGCCGCACTTTTTCTTTTTCCGGCGTAAGTATCGGACAGACTTCCAAAATTCCGGAATTCTCTCCTTGACGATTACTTATTCCTGAATTATAGCGTGCCTTTATACACCGAGCATTGTCTGTTATTTTCGGTTCGCCATAGTTTAAATCCACCAAATATAGTCCTGTTTTCGCTCCTAATCCGCCTCCGACACTTGACAATGTACGGCTTGTACCTGATGTGTCATATATTCTGCTTGCTTGGTCACCCCCAACAATCTGTTTAAGAGGCGCTCCGTGCTGCTTGGGGATAGGAAATACTTGTTGTCCGGCGATTCCTCCATAATGTCCGATAATGAAAATTCGGTCACGATTTTGGGGAACATAAGCCGAGCTGTTAATACATTGCCATTCGACATCATACCCCAATTCTGCCATTGCCGTGAGGATCGTTCCGAATGTTCGTCCTTCGTCATGACTAAGTAATCCCGCAACATTTTCGAGGAACAATATTTTGGGTTTTTGTATGGCAGCAAGCCGCAAAACTTCAAAGATGAGAGTTCCGCGAGTATCTCCCAAGCCGCCTCGTTTGCCAGCAATCGAAAAGCTTTGGCAAGGGAAACCTCCGCACCAGCAGTCTGCGTCAGGCAGTTCTTCAGCCCTAATTGTTCGAATGTCATCTGCATAAAATTCACCTCCGGTATCGAAAATCGCTCGATAGGAATTCACCGCGTGACGGTCTATTTCAACAAAACCGACACATTTATGCCCTGCTTGTTCTAATCCCATACGAAATCCACCTATCCCTGCGAAAAAATCTATAAATTTCACATTAAATTGCACCTCGTTTCCTATATGCTATTAAAAAAAGACAAAAAAAAGAAGAAGTCGTTTCCGCATCGCAGACCAACTTCTTCTAAATAATATGTGTTTAATATGATTAAGGGCTCGAATACCTCAATTTTTTAAATTCATGCGTTTGGCATCTATGATAAAAGCGGTTTTTAGACTTTCGTCCAAAAGCCGCTCTAACCCTTGACGTGCTACCTATCATATGGGTTTCAAACTTAATCTGTTGTTTCGGATTGCTTTTTCTTCAATTTCCTCGAATGATACAGCATGCCAAGCCATGTGAATATGGAGGGTAAGAAAGCAATTACAATACTCATCCTATAAAACCAAGTATTTCCTCTACCCAAATATAATAACCATGCAAAAGAAGCATTGAAAATCATTCCTAAATATGGATGCAGAAGAAATATAATCGCAATAACCAGACCTCCGCATACTGATAAATAATTTAGCCAATGTTTGCTTAACAAATTAAGTTTTGTACCGAGGAAAAAATATAAAGCCGCTATTATAATCATGTGAAGTATAATAAGAATTGTAGTCATATTAAATCCAAAAAATCTCCAATATATCGCAAGATAGGTATCCGGATGAATTGGCTGACCTATAATGATCGCCAAAAGACTTATTATAAAATATCCTAGTAATGATATTCCAAAATTTTTTGCAAAATTTTTCAAAGTTACCTTCTCCTTTCAAATTATGGCGTCGGAATCATGCCTATACGCTGATAAAATTCTTCTAAATAAGCCTCTGACATATCAATCGAAATATTATATCTTATACGTTGGAATGAAGGTATAAGGGGTTGGCGTCTATTAGTTCCCCAATCCAAATCCGGATTGTCTGCATTATCAAAACCAGTAAGGCCATGTATTGCAACCGGATACCCTACTCCTATATCTCCATGTGCTTCATAATCTTGAATGGAATGAAGTCCTCTACCTAAAGTATATAATGCGTCCATACGGGCATTGCGTCTTGTCCAATAAGCAAGTGATCCCGGTCTTCGTAACGCTTCAGGTATGGCGTAAAATACAGCATCAGCGGCTGTCCATATTTCCACGGCAGTATCCATGTAAAAGTTTGCCCATTCTATTCTTGAATCTCCTACCCCTGCTGCAGCCTCGATTATATTGGTTCTATTAAAATGCTTTGATTGAGCAGATTGATTCAAGGCATTTAATGCCTTATATGGCCAAGTATCGACAGCTCGGTTGCCCACATTGATTTGATTAGCATGGTAAATATAAAAATTCGCTAAAACGGGATTGTTGGCAGCAATCCGCGACATCGCAGTGTGGGTCATTCGTTCATGAGTGGGCACATCCCACAACCCCAACGGATCCATAAATCTGATTGGGTTTTGACTTGCATATCGATACCAATTCCGATTTTGTCCCCACCGCGCCGGATCCTCGGTAATAAATCTTCCGATTGACGGATCATAGAACCTATTGCGCAGATACACAAACCCGGTCTCGTTATCGAAGTACCCATCGCCCCTAAATCTGAAAGGATTGTGAATCGTACTATTGTTCGCGCTATCGTTCAGTTGATTCCCGAACGCGTCGAACACATAATGCTGCATTCGCTGTCTGTTCGAATCCAACAAATGCACCACACTACCCGCGTGGTCGAAAGTATATCGCTGCATATCACCGTTCACGATACCGAACATTAGTTGCGTGCTTCTGATGTATGTCGCGTTCAGCGGAGTTCCGCACGGTAAGTTTCCGCGCTCGGCTACGATGTGCATGCCATCCCAAATATGGTTCAACGTTTGACCGTTCACCGTTTTAGACTGCCGTAAGTTATTACCATCGTAGGCGTATGTAGCAATCATACCACCATTTTGAACGGAAGTCAAGCGGTTAAATCCATCGTATCGGAATTCCCAAACGTTCGGATGCCCTTCCGCGCCAAGAAGGCTTATACCAACGCTTTCATTGCCGATGCCCGGTCTAATCTGACTCTCATGCCTGAATATCATATTCCCGTTCGGGTCGTAGATGAAACTATTGATGTATGTGGTGTTGCCGGCAGTTCTGCGTTCTGACAGAAGTTGGTTGTTCAGATCGTAAGTATATCTCGTAATCTCGCCCGCGCGGTTCTGCTCGATTCTGTTTCCGAAAGCGTCGAATCTGAAATCGGTGTTGATTCTTCTGAAGCTGCCGTTAACCTCCTGCCCCTCACTGCTTCTGATTAGGCGACCCAATCCATCGTAAGTGTACTGATTATCCACAATATCGCGCATTTGAGAGTTCCAACCTTGAACTCGTTGTATATTTCCATCAAGGTTGTATGTTAAATTACGATGGAAAGAAGTGGTAGAATTCCCGGTATCTACATCCATAGAAGTCATCAACTCGCCGTGATTGTAGCTGAAAGTAGAAACGATACCATCAACCTCACGTCGTGTAACTCGACCGTTTCTGTTGTATTGATAACTCACGTTTCCGTTCGCGTTGTTGACTTGGGTGAGCCTTCCGAGTCTGTCATGTTGGTATTCAGTAAAAATCAGAACTGCACCGCCTGCAGTAAGTCTGAACGACTCCCGCGCTCCGTCTATTGCGTAAGTGTACACTCTGCCGATAACAGGCTGGTCACCTCGCATAGTGCCTTCTGTTGCAAGCCGTCCAAGCTCATCATAAGTGTATGTCGTAATCCCATTTGAATCAGCCATCCCAGTACGCAAACCGTTAACAGAGTATGCGTTTATAATCCAATCGTCGTAATTTGCAACAATTTCCACCGGCTGACTAAAGGCGTTGAAGGTAGCGGTGATAGTGCTTCCGTCTCTGTTTTGGCGCCAAGTAACGTTGCCGAACAGGTCGTGTCGGTAAGTTTCCGATAATCCCATCGGGTCTGTGTATTGAATCAACCTGCCTAACCTATCGTAAACGTAAGTATGAACGGCAAACTCGGTCTGTCTTCCATGCACGTTTGCGGGGTTAATCGGCGCTGTAAGCCCTGTAAATACGCGCGTCATATTGAATCCGTCGTCGAATGCATATTGCGTGTAATAGCGATTGTTTCCGTCATGCTGAATCACATGAGTGAGCCTGTTCCTGTTGTCGTATCTGTATTCCACGGTAGAGAAGGTAGCAATTGTTCCCGGTCTGTTATTTTGCTGCCGAGTTCGGATAAGGTTCCCATTCGCGTCGAAGTAGTTGTTGGTCGTGGAATATATGTTCCCTTGGAACGGAGTTCTAACTTGAATCAGCCGTCCCGCGTTGTCGTAAACGTAATGAGTGAGGCGTCCATAAAAGTCACTTTCGCTTATCAACCTACCGATATTATCGTAGTTGAAGGTTCTAAAATGCCCGTAAGCATTATACTTCCGAATCGGCTGATTCATGTGGTTATATACAATTCTCGCGGAATCTACGTTGTGCAGTCTTGCCCGCCCGCCTCGCGTGGATAGCAGATTTCCCGCGAAGTCGAAAACGTTCGTTTGTTGGTCAAGTACCGCGTTTGTAGTTGGATGATGCAAAGTGGTGCTTAGATTCCTGCCTTTGGCATCGATGATGCTGACAGAAGTGGGATGTCTAAAATGCTCGTCTCCCGTGTATCGGGTAGTAACCCTTCTGTTTCGTAGGCCGAAGGAAGCTCCCGCGTCTAATTCGTGAGTGAAAGTGATACGCTCGAGACGAGTGGAGTTGTCGAATATTTCGCGTGCCGTGATTCTGCCGAGCGCGTCATAAGCGAAGGTTTCCCTAACGAAGTTAGCAGCGTCTCTGTATGCTGTTTCGCGGATTCGGCGACCGATATTGTCGTACTCAACGGATCCGAGCCTTACAAATCGGTTATTACCTTCGTATGCGTAGACAGAGGTAAGACGCCCTAATTGGTCGTGGTTTCGACGGGTCTGTTGAATTGTTTGGCCTAACGCGTTTCGATTCGTTATTGTTATTCGATTATTTGACATGTCGTAATTTACAACAGTACTTGTTCCGTCAGGATTTATTTGCCGTGTAATCCTGTTTTGAAGGTCGTATTCGAAGCGAGTATGATTTCCGTTGGCATCTATTTCGTCAACAAGTCTTCCTAAGAAGTCGAAATAACGTCTGACTGAAATGTTAGTGGAAACTCCGTCAACCATAGCTCCGTATGTCTTGACGGTAATGCTAAACGGGCCTGTTCCGCTGTACCAATATTCGTATACGGTTCTTATTATCTCGCCATCTGCGGGGAATACTCTTACTTCGTGGATTGTCCCGTTATCATTATAGTCAAATTCTGTAGTGGATTTTAGGGTTTGAACTCCTCTGTATACTTCATAAACTCTACTTTGAATTATGTTTCTTCTACAAGGAGAGAGGGTATTACGCGTTCTTATCCAAGTGTTTGCGTCCTGCTGATATTCGCTCATTGTTACGAGGCTAAATCTGTTAGGATTAGCAACAGCCCTGTGATCGTATTCCCAGTTTCTTTGAAGTCCAGTATTGTTTGCGGGACCAAATCTTTCATAAAGCGGCCTGTTGGCGCTGTCGAAATTTGTGCGCACATAACTGACTCTAATATTATTTTCATAAGTTCTTGTCCATCGTATAGGAGCGTTTCTTTCTCGCGCAAATCCATAGTTATTCTCTTGGTTTCTTATCAAACTTCCATTATGGCGATTGTAAACTCTCGTAAGCCTGCCAAAACTATCATAAGTAAATTCTGTAGCAACGTTGTCAAAAATCCTGGTTTGTGTAGTTCTTAATGCATTGTCGCCCGGCAATGGATTGGTTGAAAGCACACGATAGCTATATGTATATCTGTTTTGCTCTACACCGTTGTTGAAATCTGACCTTGAAGCTACTCTGTATCCAAAATAACTAGCCGCTCCGCTGCCCGGCAAAGGTGTTACTCTTGATTGAGGAGTATAGCTAAATACTCTATACCCGCCTGTTGGATATACTATTCTTTCTAAATGATAAACATGATTATAAAATGTCCATCTTGTTGGTCTGGTATAAAACTCACGTGCCCGCATAATATATTGTGTGTCACTAAATGTAGTGTTTGCACCTTGTCTGCTCTCATATCTTCGAACAGTAAGAGTGCGTTGATTGATTGTTTTTAATAAATCATGCGGATCCCTGACATTATCTCTAATTAAATCTAATTGGTACCTTATTATTTGCTCATTATTTACAGTTATACCTGTTGGTCTTACTAAAATTCTTCGCCCCATCGTATCAGTTATATCATATCCATTTCTGCTTACATTTTGATACCTTATAATATTTCCGTATCTATCAATAATAGCTCGTATCCATAATGTGCCGCTATTATTTAAATTTGTGCTATTATTTTCAAAAAAGTATTGCACTCCGCTTGAATCGGTAATTCTGATTTGATATGTAAAACCCGCGGTATGTGAAACGCTTGTAGCATGACCAACAATTGAGTGTTCTCCTCTGTCATCCCTAACTTCTGCACTTGACACACGCATTGTGGGGCCATCTCTATTTATTGTATATTCAATAGCTAAAACTTGACCTAATGGCAATGTAGCTCTTGCATAATGACTTGTTGCTGTTCCCCAATTCCGGCTATACGGTAACACAAATATATTCGGCACATCAATCGACCAACTATGCCCTATATCTATATTATTGTTTGGAAAAGTCATGTATATATTATGTTGTCGCCATTCTACCATCCTGGTAGGTGCTACATTTGTAGCTCTTCTCAGTTCTATATTTCCGGTTGGAACATTTACTGATGAATGCAATACATGCTCTTGGTTCCATTGATCTCTCATTCTATGCCTATTTATAACATCAACTGTGCTACGAAAACTATCTATCACATCTCGCTCAAAATCAAAAGCAACCCATATACCTAATGTTACGCCATTATGAACGTATGTATACCAAAACATAGGCCGTGTCTGAAGGTTTGCCATCATACTCATGTTATTATGTCGAGATCTAAGTTCAGTAGCGGTTCTTTGACTGTTATATCGTCTTACTATATTTATATCCAAACCGTTAATTCCCGAAAGCGACAAATCTACTTCACTAACTTCCACTGCTAATGTTTGTAAATCTATATTGCCGCCGCTTTGAAGAAATGGTGCATTAAACCTATTTCCATATCTGTTTAATGCTCCTTGGGTTAGTGAATTTTGGATTTCTGCCTCGGTCATCGCCAACGCTGTAAATCCGGACTGCAATATCACCGCAAAGAAAAGGACGCTAAATAATCCTATAATTAATTTTTTTAGCATTATTGCACCTCCCCGATTGTCAGACTGTCTATGATTTGAATCCAACTCTCGCCATTAATTAATCTTTCTAAGATTTCACGTATTTCCCCGTTCGTTGCATTCGAAATAGATGAAGCATTCAATATGTCCATATACTCAAATCCTTCTTCAAATAGGGCGTTTAACATTGCTTCTGAAACTCCATTGTCCATTATCTCCGAACGAAGTTGCGCGACTACTTCCTCTTGACCCGGGAATCCATATCTCGGTCTTCTTAATACCCCTCTTTCATTCAAATTCATCATAATTTCCTGTGATATTTGACCTACTGCAGCATCGTACATAACTTCTAATGCTTCATAATCCAACGATGCTGCAGCTTCTAAGAATACTTCTAAATTCTCGCCTGTTATCATGGATAGCCTTCTGCTCATTAGCACATCAGATTGATTCCGTAAATTTCTGTGACGTGACGCATTCTCTCTGTTTACTCGTACTCTTGAACGATCTCCTCGCGAACGACCTCTTTGCGGAACAGATTCTGAATCTATTTCCGCTGCTAGTTCTGAAAATGAGACATCTTCCGCGCGCTCATCCAGGATTTCATGGATTGTCATTACCCCTTGACGGCTCAATACACGCGCTATTTCTAAATCGTCAAAATCCAAGCCCATCTCCAAATACTCAACTGCTTCTTCGTCAGTCAAAACTCCGTGTCTGTTCCCTGTAATTCGGTTAAACGCAAATTCCAGCCAAAAGCTTGAACCTGCAAATTCGTCCTTCATGTCATATATTTCTCCGATTATGCTTATATCTTCATTCGTCTCTAACCAAAAATATGTTATATGGATTATTTCTTCCATATCCCGGCCGGATATTATTAAGTCTGCTATGTAATCCATTGCCTCTTCCGATAACCCGAATGCTTCTCTTATAAACTCGAAGTTGAATAATAGATCGTTAAAAAGAAGTGCATCTTCTATTGTTCTCTCCATTACGCTTACCAGTTCTTCGAACTTATTGTCATACACATTTACTTCTTCTGTATTTTGAAGCATCTCTGCTACCGCTCCATACGCTACCAGCACTAACGTTAGTGCCAGTAATATACTCGTTGATATGATTAGTACCTTCTTCATTTGTTTCCTCATCTTCTATACACCCCTATTCGTCAGTCTAAAATAACTTCCCACGTTTGCTATCCCTATAAAGCTTATCTGTCCTAGCATTCCGGTAAATGTACTGCCTTCCGGTATAGCTAAATCAGTTGTAAATCGTATAAACCCATAAGTGTGATGAATCGTCCAATTTTCTAAAATTTTATCCGAATTTAATATCCACGCGTCATGTATCCACATAACATGCGGATCAAATTCTATCGTAATTTCTCTATTTCCGTTTGTTATATTATCCGCTGTGATTAGTATTGTGTGTATCTGCCCTGTTCTTACTGTTATCGGGGTTAAAGAACCGTGATTAAACGGAATAGTTACTGTACCGCTGAATACCATTATTCCCTCACCTGTACCAATGTTTATATTTGCATTCCAAGAATATGTTACATTTGAGGTTGTAGGCAGATTATTCCATGTAATATTGCCTATAGCGTTATTAAATATGCCGTCATGACTAATCGAGCTCGGGGCTATTAAGCTTCCGTTTATATTTCGAACAACATTTGAAATAACAAGTGAATTCGATGGTTCTACAGCGCCAAGCGTAATTCTTTGATTCTGCAGCTCAACAAAAGCCCATTCACTCCATTCGTCAGATTTTACAATCAAGGGAGATATATCTCTGATTTGGTTGTTTCCCAAAAATACCCAGTCTAAGTATCTTAAGCCGGCTAGCGGTGCTATATCGCTTATTTCGTTGCTATGTAAGAATAGTTCCCACAAACCAACCATCCCTGATAATGGAGTAATGTCACTGATTTGATTATTACTCAAGTGTAGCCACTGTAAATTAATCAACCCTGACAGTGGCGTTATATCGCTTATTTGATTAATGCTCAAAATTAATCCCCATAGATTGGTTAAGTTAGATAGTGGCGTAAGGTCGCTTATTTGGTTGTTTTGCAATTGCAATGAGTTCAAATTAATCAATCCGGATAATGGCTGAAGATTACTTATTTGTCCTGCCGCGTTGCCGCTTGAAGAAAAATTCGTCATATTCCTAAGGTGTTGAACTCCTTCTAAATTGGCAACGCCTGATATTGAAATTGATCTTATAGCATTTAAGTCCGCCTGTGTTATTACGCTGTTTACTGTTCTGCCACCGCCTAAAACTCTTGCTATTTCTTGAGCAAGTCTTGGATCAGGGAAAATATTGCTAATCACTCCAGGCGTTATGTCTGCGCTCATTGCATCAATTGAAAACTCTGAAAATGAACTTATACGACTTGAATTATTCAACTCATCTAAATCCCAAAGTTCAGAAGTTATCTCTTGATATCTAAGACTTTCACGATTCATCTCCAAACGAGGAGATGTCCAAATAAACTCACTTTCATCTTCAATTTGTGTAGCTTCAGAATCGCCTACAATTTCCAAAACTATTACATTATCTTCATCTTCGTTAACATCATCTGTTATTATAAATTCAATTATTTCGCCAAGCACAGTTCCCGGCGTAAATACTAACAACATACTTAGCATCAATAATATACAAATGATAATTTTGCTAATCTTCATAACTGGTTTATTTCTCATATCTCTCTCCTTTAAACTTTTGATATTATGTTAAATTAATTAGTTTATAAAATAAAAATGCCAAGCATAGCTTATAGTAGCTACACTTGGCATTTTACGCCTTTTTGTCTCAATAACCAAAATAATAACAATATCTAAGCTTTATCATAATAAATGTTTGATAAAACTTAATTTGTTTGGTATAATATTATTGGTCACAACAATTGGTAGTAGCGTAGCCTTGTGTGTGTTACCTTTTGGGGAACTGATAATGTTGACGCATTGTCAGTTCTTGTGACTTTTTGTTTAGTTAACATAATATTACAATATATTATGTTAATTGTCAATAGTTTTTCTAAAATTATAAATATAGCCAAGTAGGACTTTCATAAACATAAAACTTTAGTATAGTCACTCAGTTAAAATGAATATATCAAAATTTTATATTTTAATTTTTTGTAGTTTGTATAAAAAGTGAGAAAATATGGACTTTCTTGGTGTATCCTATAGTTTAACCACGCGGCTGCATCATTTCCGGATGCTAGCATCAATCCCCAAATTAGATCTTCGAGCGGAATATTTTCGCCCGCCTCCAGCCACATTGACGAGCCTTCGACGGCGGCGGCATGGGCGGAAACTTCAACCATATCAGTAATATCGCCATGTTCAAGCGCGACAATGGCGGTCATAATCTTGGTCGTGCTTGCCATACCGAGACGTTCGCGGTGCTGTGTGCCGAACAGAACACGCCCGCTTTGCTGCTCAATCAAAACTGCCGCCTGCGCCGAAACGCCGGGGCGGGCAATCGCTGTTCGAATATTAAAAACTTGAAAATTTGAAATTAAGGAAATTATCAAAAAAATTGACAATGTTTTTCGCAAAAAACTCACTCCCGGTCGTCGCATTCATCTATAAAATATATGCAAACAGCAAAGCGGGTATGTATTAATAATCCCTAAATCCGAAAATTTTAAGCTTGTCAATCATTGTTGCCCTAAAAATAAATATATGATATAATGGTATAGCATGGTAGAAATGCAAGCATTTCTACTGCAAAATCTTTGATTTTGCGTATTGAATTTGAAAAATTCAAGCAATGCCCATTGCAATGAGATGTGTAAAAATTTTCATTAAAAATTTTTGGTGGCGCTTTGCGCCACAGCGAAATAGATTTGCTATTTCGACAACACACGCTCATTATAATGAACGTGTAATGTTTTAATGCGATTATATTTTGCAAATGCTTGAAAGGATTAATCATGAGAAGATATATTTTCATAGCCGCGTGTATATTCATGTTGGTAATTTATGTCTTAATCACGTACTTTGATGTAAGTTTTATCAATCTGTGGGGAAGACAGGATATTCATACGCATATTGGTGTGGATGCTTGGGTTGTCGGGCGTGTTGTTTCGCCGCCACAGTTGACGCGCGCGGGATTTCACGTTCATTTTGTGCTGGACGCGGAAACCATCGAAACTGCAACTACTTCTCCGATTCCTGTCAGCGGGCGGATTTTTGTTCGCGCGCCGGCGGAAGATGATATCAATTTCGGCGATACAATCACTTTCTTCGCCGAGCTGTCGCAGCCTGCGGGCGCACGATTTGACGGCGGATTCGATTTTGCGCTTTTCCTGCGGCAACAGGACGTTTACGTTGCCGCCGACGCGCGGCGAACCGAGCTTGTACAAGCCGCGGGCGCAGATTATTCGCTAACCGGAATCGGCGTTCGAATTCGGCAGAGCATAGTTTCGGCGATTGACGACAATTTTTCGGGAATTTTCGGAAGATTTTATCCGAACAACGAAGTTGCCGGCGTTGTGAAGTCAATCATGGTAGGAGATCGGTCGGATATAACCGACGAAGTGCGTCTCGACTTTTCACGCGCGGGAATCGGGCACATTCTCGCCGTTTCGGGAATGCACGTCGGGATTTTATTTTCCATCCTGTCATTTCTGCTTCTGAAATTTCGTGTTCGCAAACTTTGGGCGTATATTGTCGGAATTTTGGTGCTTTTGCTGTTTATGTCGGTCGCTCTGTATACTCCGTCGGTAACCCGCGCGACCATTATGATGATCATTTTCCTCGCGGCGTATATTTTTCAGAAAAACCCCGACCAACTTACGTCACTCGGAATCGCGGCGATTGTAATACTGGCGCTTAATCCTTACAGCATAACGTCGCCCGGATTTTTGCTCTCTTTCGGCTCGGTGGCGGGGATTTTGATTTTCTATCAGCCGTTTAACGCGGGATTGCAAAGCCTAAGCGCCCGAGCCACCGCGAAAACCAAGCTGAAAATACATAAACGCATTCCCGAAAGCCTTGCCATGTCGTCATCGACATTTCTGGCAACCGTATTTTTTACCGCATATTTTTTCAACATTCTAACGTTCGGCGGATTTTTGACAAACCTTGTCGCGATGCCGTTTGTGGCATTTATTATGGTTGGCGGGTTCGTGGTTTGGGCAGTGTCGTGGATTCCGATACTCTCCACAATTGTTGCGTATATCGTTTCGATTCCTGTGGTTTTTATATTGGAGGTTGCGAACTTCGTGGCGGGAATGAGGTTTTTGTGGACGCATGTTCCGACGCCGGGGGCAGCGGCGTTTATGATATATTTAGGCGTGATTATGGTGTTTTACATATTAACAAAAAATAAAAAAGCCCTTTCGTAAAGGGCTTTTTTTAACTTATAATATTAATCGTGCGGTTTGTCAAAAGTTATTCGCCAACGCTTCAACCGCGCTGTTTTCAATCAAAACATCAGCGTATTCGGACAAAAACCCGTCACTTATCGCGTGATACATAATCTTTCGTCCGTATTCAATCAGCGTATTGTCAATCGCGACACCCGGCTCGTTTTCCCCAAGCGTAATATGTAAGAAGAACTCGCCGCCGAACTTGTAAAGCTTGCTTTGCCCTAAAAACCTAGGCGAGATTTGCTTTGTCGCCTCAACCAAATCGTCGAAATTATTAAATTTATATATGTAGTTTGCAGAACCGTTTGAAAACTTCACTTTTCGCCGTATGCGATAATTGTTGTTTTTAATTTTCTCTCGCCGCGCCGCGTTCGCGCCGGCTTCCTCGTCAGACACCTTTGTAACCTGCATAATAAACCCGTCAATATTGCTTGCCACCGCTTCGACAATCAGCTGCGACCCCTCTGCGTGAAAATCAACTTCGCGTTCGGCGCGCTCCATCATCGACCAAAACATATTCTGCGCGGCAGGCGTGTTTCCTGTAACGCTGTTAAAATCTACGTTCCACTCGCGTAAATCTTCTTTGCTTATAAAAATTCTAATCTTGTTTGAGTTCACTCGCTCTATTCTCATGAAATCGCCTCCTTTGATGCGCTTAATCACCTTAATTGACGAAAAGTTTAGTTCTTATATTACTATTATACTACATATTTTCCGATTTGTAAAATGAAATTTTTGTAAATTAAGGTTTTTCTATCTATTTAAGTAGTGGCGCATAACTTCCCGCGCTATCGGCGCGGCAAGCGCGCCGCCTGTTCCGCCGCTATGCTCTAACAATACCGCCACCGCGATTTGCGGATTATCCGCCGGAGCGAACCCGACAAACCAAGTATGCGCGCGGTTCGCGCCGCCGATGGTTTGCTCGTTTTCCGATGTTCCGGTTTTGCCCGCGACACGAACGCCGCTAATCCTTGCCGCCGTGCCCGTTCCGTCGGTAACCACCAACTCCATAATTTCGCTCAAATACGCCGCCGTACTCGCGTTTATAGGGCGCGAATGCGTTCTTTGCCGCGCGGAATACATCGTAAGCCCCATATCGTTGGTTGAACGCTCTACAAGATACGGCTGCATCATCACGCCGTCATTCGCAACCGCGGCGGCAATCATCGCCATATGAAGCGGCGTTGTCAAAAGTGTGCCTTGACCGATTGAGATAAGCGCGCTGTCGGCATTTGTCATATTTCGGTCGGTGAATCGGCTTGTTGACGTCGGAATATCGAAATCAAGCGCCGTTCCAACGCCGAATCGCCCCGCCATATCAGCGATTCGCCGCGGTCCCAACTCGTAACCGATTGCGCAGAACACATAATTACTTGAAACCGCGAAAGCGCGCGCCAAATCGATGTTTCCGTGCGCGACATTGTTGAAATTGCGCACGATATTGCCGGTTCCGAGGTTAAACGCGCCTGTGTCGTTGAAGATTCGGTCTGCCATTCCCGCCTCGAAAGCGGCTGCGGCAGTAACGATTTTATAAACCGAGCCCGGCGCGTATAATCCTTGCGTCGCGCGGGGCAACAACGGCGAATTTTCGTTCTCAACAAGCGCGTTCCAGTTCTCAACTAAACTTGCGTGGTGCGGGTCAAAATCGGGATTGCTTGCCAACGCGAGAATTCTTCCGGTAGACGGCTCGATTGCGACAACCGCGCCGTGTCGGTTGCCAAGTTGGTTTCGCGCGAGTTGCTGAAGATCGTTATCGATGGTCAAAGTCAAATCAAACCCACGCGGCGCAAGGCTTATCCCCGCACGCCCCATCAGTTGACGATCGAATCGCAACTCAAGTTGCGTTCTGCCATAAACGGGCGAGGAATAGCCAATAACGCCGCTGTAAAGCCTGCCGTGCGGATAGCGGCGAACGCTGTTACCGTTCGCATCAACTTCCGAACGGGCGAGCAAAATTCCGTTGCGATCATAAATGCTGCCGCGTTGAATCCGCGCCTCGTCGTACCAGGTTCGCCGATTAAACGAGTGCGCGAAAACGTCGTCCGCGCGGAAGATATTGAAATGCACGAGGTAAGTAATGAGTGCCAAAAACAGCGCGGAAATAAATATTAGGGATAGGATTATTCGTTTGTTGACGTTCATGAAAGCCTCCTTTTGCGCCCTGAGGGCGCGGGCTTTTAGGGCGTTGCCCTAAAAACCATTTGCGGCGGCTGCCGCATAGCGACAAGGACCAGTCCTTATCAATCCAGCAAACTTTTGCGCGCCAAAAGTTTGATCAAAAGCGTCACCCTCCCCGCCGCGACCCTCCCCGACAAAAAGCGTCGGGCGGGTACCCCGCAGGCGGAACCGCGGGTGAAAGTTAATGCAAACATAGCTCCCTAGGCAAATTAGATTTCGCGCTTTTAGGCGCGGGACGCTCTCGAATGAAAGCAGTATTCGCACTCGCTAATCTTTCCGCGAATGCGGTTCGCTAACCCGGCTTTTCTGTCGCCGGCTTTGGCGCAAATCGCCGCTTTTTGGCGTTTGCGTCCATAGGCGACCGGGATTGGCAAGGGCAGAGCCCTTGTCGCCCGTCCGGCAGGACATAGGCCCGCCGCCTCAGCGGCAAAATGGGTTTTTAGGGCAAAGCCCTAAAACCATGCGCCGTAGGCGCAAATTTTGCAAAACTTTTTCCAAAAGTTTTAGGTCTAAGGCGCAACGCGCCTAGCCTCGCGCCCGCAGGGCGCATTAATGCGCTTGTCAGCGCAAGACAACCCTGCGGCATACGCCGCGCACGGTCTAAGGCGCAACGCGCCTTTCCCGCGAATTCCCCGACGAAATCGCCTGCACAATCCCAAGCGCCGCAAAGCTGACAACCATCGAGCTTCCGCCGTAGCTAACGAACGGAAGCGTGATTCCGGTAAGCGGGATAAAGTTTATCACCCCACCGATTATGATAAATGTTTGAAGTCCATAGCCCGCCGCAATCCCGAACGCAACCGCTTTGTTGAACGTATCCTTCGTTTGAATCGCAATTTTAAAACAGCGATAGCAGAGCAGAAAAAACAGCAAAATCACCGCAACGCCGCCGAAAATTCCCAGCTCTTCGCAAATCGCGGCGAAGATAAAGTCGGAATGCACTTCGGGAATATGTGTCGGCGCGCCGTTTCCGATTCCCGTGCCAAAATATCCGCCCGCGCTTATGGCGAACAGCGATTGCGTAATTTGAAACCCGCCGCGCGCCACGTCAGCCCACGGGTCAACCCACGCGGCAAACCTCGTCTGAATATGAAACAAGTTCATATATCCAAGCATTGCGCCCGCTACGGCAATGCCGGCATTGAGCGCAAGCAGCTTCCAATCCGGTTCGAACACAAATATCATAAGCATATAAATTCCGAACAAAAGCAGCGAAGTTCCCCACTCGCGTTGCATGATCAAACTTCCGATAAACACATAAACGCCAAGCATTGCGTAGTATTTCGCAGGAATTTTATTCAAAAATTTTCCGATTCCAGGTATGCGCGACAAGTTTGACTTGAAATGCCCGGAATAGTAGCACGCAAGAAACATCACAAGCATGATTCGCATAAGTTCGAGCGGTTGCATTGTGAAATTTCCGATTCGAATCCACCGCCGCGCGCCATTAATTTCGATGCCGAAAATCATTGTAATTATAAACAGCACAATGGTTGCAGCGATATAAACCCACCAAATATTTTTCCATATTTTAACGGCTTTGTAAATGAAATACGCGCCGAAAAATCCGCCAATGGAAATGGCGACCCAACCAATTTGCAAGCTCGCAAAATGCGGATCGATTCGGGTCAGCATAATTATACCGAACGTAACCAACATCGCGGAAATCAGCATAATATACTTATCGCCAAGCTTAAAATAAAGAATCAACGAATACATTATTATAAACAGCGCAAGAGTTCCGAAAATGATATATATCGCCTCAAGCTGACTCATGCCGAACATGAATAGCAATCCGAACGCCAAAATGTTCGCCAAAACCAACATCAGCGCGGGAAATGTGACACTTTTTGTAAGTTTCGCGAACATGTTTGTGCCTCCTTTTTTAGCGTTTGCGCTTAGCATTTGCGCCTGCGGGCGCGGGCTTTATTCGGGTCCGTCCCGAGGACTTTGCGCGGGCGCGCGCGGCGCGACAAGGACCAGTCCTTGACAATCCAGCAAACTTTTGCGCGCCAAAAGTTTGATCAAAAGCGCCGCGCTCACGCACGTGCTTAAAAACCAAGCACACGTGGCGCGGAAGCATGTGCAATCAACGCACTCTAACCAAAAAATATCTCGCGCTTTTAGGCGCGGGTCGGTCTCGATTGAAAGTTTTTGTGCCCCTACAATCTCAATTCAAATATCACACTACCGATTGCAATCCTATCCCCGTTTCGCAACTCGCAAGCGTCGATTGATTCATCATTTACGAAAGTTCCGTTTCTGCTGCCTAAATCACGTGCGCGCCAATATCTGCCGTCGAAAGTAAGCTCCAAATGTTCGCCGGACAAAAACTGATCGTCAATTTGAACGTCACATTTGCTGTTCGACCCTGCACGACCGATGGTTACAACGTCTTTATCGAGTATATATTCGTCCGACAGATTTCCGACCGTTTCCCGCACCTCGACAACTCGCAAAATTCCGAAATAATCACCGAAGTCTTCGTATTCATCGTCATTGTCGTCGTCCACCTCTTCAAAGGTTGGAGCATCATCCGGCACAGAAGCGTTGCTTTGCCGCATTGTCAGTTTTATATCCATATAAATCAGGCGAATAATGCTGAAAATAAACAGATAGATTATGGTTATGAAGATATAGCTAAATAATGTTGATAATATCTCAAACACAGACATTCAATTCGCCTCCCGCCTATGGACTTACGTGAAATCACACAAGCTTAATTTATTGCTTTATTATAGCACATTTACGACGAATTGTAAACAACAAAAAAAGGGCGCAAAGCACCCTTTGTATAAATATTTATTTTTGAATTATTTGTTGTGTCCGTTATTCTGCCGCCGTTTCGGCAAGAACCTCTTCATACTTCGCCATAATTGATTCAGACAAAGTTTCCCGCATTTCTGTATTAATCGGATGAGCGATATCTTTATACTCACCGTCGGGAGTTTTGCGGCTTGGCATTGCGATAAAAAGCTTGTCCGTGCCTTCGATGATTTTGATGTCATGCACCACGAACGAATCGTCAAACGTCACGCTTGCCACCGCTTTCATTCTTCCTTCACTGTTTACAAGTCTCACTCTGATGTCGGTAATTTTCATAATCTTTGCACCTCGCTAAAAATGTATAAATTTTCTTGCATTTAATACAAATATATAGTATACTGAATCAGATTATCCTATTCTAACACATTTATCAAAGGAAATAAAGGGGCGTTGACAAATTTTGTGCAAATTCAACATAAAAAACTTAAATTTTCAGTCAAATAGACCAGAAAAACCACCGAATTGTCACATGATTGGCATTGGCGGGATTAGTATGAGCGCGCTCGCGCGGATACTTTTGTCGTTTGGGTACGAAATTTCCGGCTCTGATACGACAAAATCCGACCTTATCGAGTCGCTTAAAAATGACGGCGCGGATATCGCAATCGGACACAGCGCCGACAACATTCAATCTCCCGACTTGGTTGTGTTTACCGCCGCAATTGACGAAAACGAGCCCGAACTCCTTGCCGCGCGGGCGTTGGGAGTTCCCGTAATCGAACGCTCGATTTTGCTCGGCGAAATTATGACTCTTTACAAATACCCCATAAATATCGCAGGAACGCACGGCAAAACCACGGTGACATCTATGCTTTCGCTGATTTTGCTTGACGCGGAAGTTGATCCAACTATTTTGGTGGGCGGCGAACTTTCCGATATCGGCGGCAACCTGAAAATCGGCGCGCTTGATTACCTTGTATGCGAGGCGTGCGAGTATGTTGACAGCTTTTTGCAATTCAAGCCGTTTATTTCGGTGATAAATAATATCGAAGAAGATCATATGGACTATTTCAAAGATTTAGACCAGATTATCGGCTCGTTCGCGAAGTTTGCGAACCTCACATCGCCCGTCGGCGCAGTGGTTGCCAACTTTGACGACGAAAATGTGCGAACTTGCGCAAAAAGCGTCAACGTTCCGATTGTTACCTACGGAATCGACAATTCCGCCGCTGATTTTTCAGCGCGAAACGTTCAATTTATCGGACACGGAAGCAAGTTCGACCTATACCGCAAAGGTGAGCGCTATGCCGAAATTAATTTGCAGGTCACTGGCGAGCATAATATTTACAACGCGCTTGCGGCGATTGCGACTGCTGATACGCTGAATATTCCGATTGCCGCTATCATAAGCGGACTTAGCAAATTCCGCGGAACCCGCCGCCGCTTCGAATATCTTGGCAAAACCGCAAACGGCGCAACCGTTGTAGACGATTACGCCCATCATCCCACCGAAATTCGCACAACTTTGAACGCCGCAAAAAAAATGGACTACGATAACGTATGGTGCATATTCCAACCGCACACATATACTCGAACCAACGCATTTTTGGACGATTTCGCGGCGGCGTTGTCCATTGCCGATCGTGCAATTTTAATTGACATTTACGCCGCCCGTGAAATTAATCATACCGGCGTTTCGTCGAAAGACATCGCCGACAAACACGCCGCCGCGGTTTACATTCCCGAGTTCGAGGAAGCCGCGAAATATGCGCAAAGCCACGCGGGCGCTAACGATTTGATTATCACAATGGGCGCGGGCGATGTTTGGAAGACACATGGATTTATTAATTTTTCGTAACAAAAATATATTTTTAGCGCTACAAAACTCAATAAACGCCTCACTTATGTTAGATTGTTATAAAAAATGTGAAAAACTTTTCAAAAAATGGGAACTTTTCTGAAATTTAACAGTCTAATATAATGAAAGATAAAATTTCGCGAAATCAGAAATTTGTTTTGTGAGGTGAGTGGTATGTTAATTAAAAGCCGAATTTCGTTATTTGCGCTTATGGTGGCTTTGCCTATTATGCTTGCGTTTGTAAGCCTGGATTCACTTTTTGTGTTTATGTCGATTTTAATCCTTTTAATAAGTGGAAAATCGTTGATGCAACTTTATATTCTAAACTTCGGCTCAGACGCGGCGTTTGAGGCAATGGAATTGCGAGCGTTAAGGCGGCAGACGAACGAAAAAGATCGCCTGCTAAACCGAATGATGGTATTTTTGCTAAACTTATTATTTATCATATTTTTCGTCTTTACATATTTTGCGATTGATAACGTATTCCTTCGAATCGCGGCGGGAATTACGGCGGCAAACTGGATTTACGACATGGCGCGCACTTTTATTCCTCATAAAGCCGCGGTGAATAATGAAGAATGGACGATAAAAGATACGTTGGCTGAAATATTCCTATGGTTTCACAATATTTTGACAATCGCGGTTGTCGCGGTCGCATTCGCGGTAAAATTTCTTTAAATCAGATAACAAAAATCCTCCTTGCGCCTATCGCAAGGAGGATTTTTTGCTTGTTTTGCTTGTTATTAGCAGCATCTGTCATCACAACGGTCGCCACCACAGCAACAGCAAAGGATTAGGACTAAAATTATAATCCAGCAGCAACCGCCGTCACCAAAACCTCCGAATCTACCCACGAATGTCACCTCCTTGAAAATGTGCTTGAGACTGCGGGATACAAAGTGCACCCCCGTTATCTTGCTCTCACTTTATACTATGAAGGAGGTAGGATTTGGTGAAAAGTTTTTAATTTTTAAGTTCGGTTCTTGATAAAATTAAAAAAAGAGTGCATAAGCACTCTTTTTTTAATTTGCATATTCTACGCAAAAATCGCTTCAAATTCTTCAGCATCCAACTTTTCTTTTTCAAGCAATTGCTGCGCCACCAAATTCAGTTTATCCATATTGGCAGTCAAGATGTCATTCGCGCGCGCATAGCAATCGTTAATCAGCTTGCTGATTTCCGCGTCAATTTCGGCGGCGACGTGCTCGCTGTACGCCTTGCTTTGCGTCAAATCTTTGCCGATAAACACTTCATGCCCGCCGTTAAAGTTAATCGGTCCGAGTTTATCACTCATTCCATACTTCGTAATCATTTCCCGCGCAAGCTTCGTCGCCCGCTGAATATCGTTTGACGCGCCGGTGCTTATATCGTCAAGCACAAGCTTTTCCGCCGTTCGTCCGCCAAGCAGAACTATGATTTCTTCAGTCATTTCAGTTTTCGACATATAATACCTATCATCTTTCGGCAGCGATAAAGTATACCCGCCCGCGCGTCCGCGCGGAACAATCGAAACTTGGTGAACTCTGTCCTGCGTCGGCAACATTTTCGCGACAATCGCGTGTCCCGCCTCGTGATACGCGGTCAATTCGCGCTCTTTTTCGGTAATTACGCGCGTCTTTTTCTCGGGGCCGGCAACAACTTTGATAATCGATTCTTCAAGCTCTTCCATGCCAATAGTTTTCTTGTTTCTTCGCGCGGACAGAAGCGCGCCCTCGTTCATTAGATTCTCCAAATCCGCGCCGGTAAATCCGACGGTAGTTTTCGCGAGAATCGCCAAATCAACATCGTCCGCAAGCGGCTTACCACGCGAATGAACTTTCAAAATCGCCTCTCGCCCGCCAACATCGGGAATGTCAACCACAACTTGCCTGTCAAATCGACCGGGACGCAAAAGCGCCGGGTCAAGAACGTCGGGGCGGTTCGTCGCCGCGATAATAATAACGCCCTCGTTCACGCCGAATCCATCCATTTCAACCAAAAGTTGGTTCAGCGTTTGCTCGCGCTCGTCGTGTCCGCCGCCAAGCCCCGCTCCGCGGTGACGTCCGACGGCGTCAATTTCGTCAATAAATACAATACACGGCGCGCTCTTCTTCGCCTGCTCAAACATATCACGCACGCGTGACGCGCCGACGCCGACAAACATTTCAACAAATTCCGAACCACTTATTGTGAAAAACGGAACTCCCGCTTCGCCTGCGACAGATTTCGCAAGCAAGGTTTTCCCCGTTCCCGGCGGTCCGACCAAAAGTACGCCTTTCGGAATCCTCGCGCCAAGTTCACGGAACTTCCCGGGCGAGCGGAGAAAATCAACCATCTCTTTAAGCTCTTCCTTCTCCTCGTCCGCGCCCGCAACATCATCGAAATTCTTTTTCTTTCCGGTGTCACTTTGAAGTTTCGCGCGGCTGCGTCCGACCGACATAGGTCCGCCTCGTCCGCCTCCTTGCGACTGTTGAAACGTCACCCATAAAATGACGAGTATAACCAAAAGTCCGAGAGTTGGCAACAAGCTAACCCACCACGGCGCGGTACGCGGAATCGGAGTGTCAACTCTTATGATTTCCGCGCCAATCATTTCCGCCCATAGCTCCTCGCCTACATCCAAACGCAAAGCGTTATAATTAGGAATTCCGATTTCTATCGCTCTTTCTTCGCCCTCAAATGTGACGGCTGCCACATTTCCTGTTATAACAAGTTCGGTTACATTCCCCTCGCGAATTTCACGAACAAGGTCGGAATATACAGGCAAATCTTGCGAATTCATGTTGGTAAACCATGTCACAAGCGCGAAAACCAACAAAGCAGTTAATATCCATAATCCTATACTTTTAAAACGTCTCATTTATATTATTACACTCCAATCCGTGCCAATTACACTATAATTATTTATAATTATTTCCACAACCAATCTATTTTAACATATATTGGTTAAAATTGCAAGAGCAAATATTTCAAGCGCGGCATAATCGTTAATTTTCCCGATTTTCACCGAATAATCAAGTTCGGCTCCATATTCCAACATTTTCCGCAAAAATTCCGCCGAAAACGCGCGGGACTGGTCGATGGTTTTGCCGGCAAGCCATTGTTTTTGCGGCTCGAAATACGATTTGACGTCGTTAAATTTCAAACCCTCGTCGGTCAGCAATTTCGCCATCAAAATCTCGCCCAACCGAGATAAAATCAGCGAAAACGCAATGATTGCAGGTTCTCGTGATTCTTTCATTTCCTTTAAATCGGCGAAAACTCCGTCGGTTTTTCGCGCAACAATATTGTCGATTAATGCGAAAATTTTAAACTCCACCGATTTTACCATAACCGCGTCAATGTCCTCCCGCGCAACCTTTTCCCGCTCACCGACATAGTTTATGATTTTGTCGAATTCATTTTTCAGTTGCGCCATTGACGGCGAGGAAATCGAAACCATATACGCAATGTCGCTTGTCAGCGCGCGTTTCCCCTCGGCGTCGAATAGACTCTCAAGCCACATGGATAGCTGATTCGGCTTCAGATAATCGAACGCAACAACACCGCCCGCCTTGTCAAACGCCGCAAGCAAGCCTTTCTTCCGCTTGTCAATATCCGGCTCCATAACGATAATATGAGTATATGGCGGAAGTTTCGGCAGTATGCTTTCGAAAAATTCAGCCACATCTCCCTTCGCCGCCTTGAAAACTTCGGTGTTTTTGAAGATAACAAGCTTTCTCTCCGACATTTGCGGAAAACTTTCGATTGCGTCGGCGGCTTCTGAAATATTGAATTTTTTGCCGTCGAATATATGGAGATTGAAGTCCTCCAACCCGCCTGCAAGCACGATTTTTTTGACTTGCTCGGCTTTTTGGCGCATTAAAAAATCTTCCTCGCCGTAGAATAAATAGCATTGAGAAAGTGTGTGATTCGATATTTGTTTGTCGAGTTCGGGTATGGTCATAGAATCACCTCATTTGCGCCTGCGGCGCGGGACTTTCAGCGAAGCCGCTGTAGCAATTGCGCTTGTCAGCGCAGGACGACAAGGGTTTATTGAAACCCTTGTCAATCCCCAAAAAACTTTTAAAAAAGTTTTATCAAAACTTGCGGCGCAAACGCGCTATGGCGCTATTAAAGGCGCGCCGCTTATAAAGATGTGCAAACATCTACGTATCAGTCAAGTATCTACGGCGGCAAAAGCCGCAATGTAAATCGAGAGCGTGTCGCGCATATAAACTCATTATACACTATAAACCCGATTTTGTAAAATTAATTTTTTGTGAATTTTCCCTTGCAAAATCACAATATCTAGTGTATACTATCTATCGTAAATACAAGGAGTGAAACAGAATGGCTACAAAGAAAACAACATATGGCAATGAGAGCATATCCGCCTTAAAGGGCGCAGACCGCGTCCGCAAACGTCCCGCCGTGATTTTCGGATCCGACGGGCTTGACGGTTGCTGTCATTCGGTTTTTGAAATATTGTCAAACTCAATCGACGAGGCGCGGGAAGGCTTTGGCGATTGGGTTGAAGTTACGCGCTATCTTGATAAATCAATTCGCGTCACCGACCGCGGGCGCGGAGTGCCTGTCGATTTTAACCCGCGCGAAGATAAATATAACTGGGAATTGGTATTCTGCGAGCTTTACGCCGGCGGGAAATATCAAAATAACAGCGGCGAAAATTACGAATTCAGCCTTGGACTGAACGGTTTGGGAAGCTGCGCGACGCAATACAGTTCGGAATTTATGGACGTCACCGTTTACCGTGACGGATATAAGTATGATTTACATTTTGAAAAAGGCGAAAATGTCGGCGGGCTGAAGAAAACAAAGTTCGACTATGAGCATACCGGAACGGTAATCCGCTGGCGCCCCGATTTGGACGTGTTTACCGATATCGACGTGCCGCTTGAATATTTTCAAGAAATCTTGAAAAAACAAGCGGTGGTAAACAGCGGGATTAAATTTATACTGAAAAACGAGTTGGAAGACGGCACGTTTGAGGAATATTCCTACCTTTACGAAAACGGAATCGAAGACTATGTAAACGAGCTGTCGGGCGAAAAAGGTTTGACATCCATCCACTCAATCCAAGCCGAGCGTAAGGGTAAAGATCGTGAGGACAAGCCCGAATATAAAGTAAAAATGCACTTCGCGTTCTGTTTCAACAACGAAAACCCAAGAATCGAATATTATCACAACTCAAGTTATCTCGAACACGGCGGCTCGCCCGATAAAGCGGCACGTAACGCGTTTGTGTACGTAATTGACAAGTATTTGAAAGCCAACAATAAATATACGAAAAACGAATCAAAAATTTTATTTAACGATATACAAGACAGCCTAATTTTGGTCGGAAGTTCGTTTTCCACCATGACAAGCTATGAAAATCAGACGAAAAAAGCGATTAACAACAAGTTTATTCAAGAAGCCATGACCGAAGTTTTACGGTCACAGCTTGAGATATATTTTATCGAAAACAAAATGGACGCGGAGAAGATTTCCGAGCAGATTTTGCTGAACAAACGCTCCCGCGAGACCGCCGAAAAGACGCGGATCAACCTTAAAAAGAAGCTTGGCGGAAATTTAGACGTCACCAATCGCGTGCAGAAGTTCGTTGACTGCCGAAGTAAAGATTTAGATAAACGGGAGATTTACATCGTCGAGGGTGATTCCGCGCTTGGCGCGTGCAAGCTCGGGCGAGACGCGGAATTCCAAGCGATCATCCCCGTTCGCGGCAAGATTTTGAACTGCCTTAAAGCGGATTTCGACAAAATCTTCAAAAATGATATTATCATTGATTTAATAAAGGTTTTGGGCTGCGGAATTGAAGTGAAATCGAAAAATAAAGAGCTGAACTCCTTTGATTTAGGAAATCTGCGGTGGGATAAGGTGGTTATCTGCACCGACGCCGACGTTGACGGATTCCAAATTCGAACGCTGATACTTACGATGCTTTACACCCTTATGCCGACGCTGATTGATAAAGGTTACGTCTATATCGCGGAAAGCCCGCTTTACGAGATAAATAGCAAGAAAAAAACGCATTTCGCCTACACCGAGAAAGAAAAAGCGGATATTTTGAAGAAATTAGACGGCGAAAAGTACACAATCCAACGCTCCAAAGGTCTCGGCGAGAATCAGCCGGAGATGATGTGGCAAACCACTATGAACCCCGAAACCCGCCGCCTGATTAAGGTCCTTCCCGAGGATATCAATCGGACGCAGGAAGTGTTTGACCTACTTCTAGGCGACAACCTCGCCGGGCGGAAAGAGTTTATCGCCGAACACGGGCACGAGTATGTGGATTTATTGGATATTTCATAGGGGTGGGGGTGAGTATATGGCATCTGTAACTAGACGAATAAAAGCGATTAAGCAACCAAAGGGCGGATATATCAATCCGAAACTTTTTCAAGTAACAGAGATAGATGAGAGTGGCTTATCCGTAGACCTAAAATCTGAAAATATACAAGCGAGTATAATCGGTACGGCGGTTGACTACTTAACTCGTGTTTTGTCATACAATAATCCCTTTGGACGCATTTAAGATTTCAATAATGGGAGCTACATTCTTGGGTGAACAAGAGCAAGCGAAAAAAATGGCTAAATCGGTTACTGATTTATCTGCAAAATCTATTATTACAGCTTGTAAGTTGGCAGGATATGATGTTCGTTATCGTGCCGGGGCTGCTTATTATAAACCTATATCGGATATTTTGCCAGATGATAACACTATCAAAAACATAGAAATAATGATAAATCGTGCAGTTAAATTTTTTGAAGAATACGGGCCTGTTGTTGAAGATGGTTTTACATTTTCGGGTGGATATACTAAAACTGTAAGTAAAGGCGACGGAGATTTTATCACCGCCGATACTATGTGGGATTTTAAGGTTTTACGTTCCGAGCCTGACAAAAATCATACTTTGCAACTATTAATGTACTACTTGATGGGTAAGCGTTCAACTAATAAAAATTTACATAATACCAAACGATTGGGGATATTTAATCCCCGCCTAAACAAAGTATACCTTTTAGATGTTTTAGATGTTCAAAGCGAAATCATAGACGAAGTTGAAAGAGATGTAATTTGCTATTAGGAATAGAAAGAGGGAAATTCATGCCAAAACCTATAATTGCAGAGCAAAATATAACGCAAACGCTTGAAACCAACTACATGCCATACGCCATGAGCGTAATTATTTCCCGCGCAATACCGGAAATTGACGGCTTTAAGCCGTCGCACCGAAAACTTCTATATACTATGTATAAGATGGGGCTACTTAGCGGCGCGCGAACGAAGTCAGCAAACGTTGTGGGGCAGACCATGAAGCTGAACCCCCACGGCGACGCGGCAATTTATGAAACGTTAGTGCGTTTAACCGAGGGAAATCAAGCGCTTTTGCACCCGCTTATCGACTCGAAGGGGAATTTCGGTAAGCAATTCTCCCGCGATATGGCATACGCCGCGTCGCGGTATACTGAAGTGAAGTTGTCCGCGATTTGTGCCGAAATTTTCGCGGATATCGATAAAAACACCATCGATTTTACCGATAATTACGACGGCACGATGAAAGAGCCGACGTTGCTTCCCACCACTTTTCCAAATCTGCTCGCGAACTGCAATCAGGGAATCGCCGTCGGCATGGCGTCGAATATTTGCAGTTTTAACCTGCGCGAGCTTTGCGACACCACCGAAATGCTATTAAAAAACGAAGACGCTGACTTTACAAAAACGTTGCTTGCGCCGGATTTTCCGACAGGCGGCGAACTGATTTTCCGCGAAGCCGACATGGCGGAGATCTACCGCACAGGGCGCGGAACATTTAAAGTACGCGGAAAATATACATACGATAAGAAAAACAACTGTATTGATATTTCCGAAATTCCATATACTACAACGGTTGAGGCGATTATCGATAAAATTGTTGACCTTGTGAAAACCGGAAAAGTGAAGGAAATTTCCGACATTCGTGACGAAACCGATTTGAACGGTTTGAAAATTACCATTGACCTAAAACGTGGCACCGACGCAGACAAGCTTATGGGTCGTCTGTTTAAAATGACGCCGCTTGAGGATAGTTTCGGCTGTAACTTCAATATACTTGTCGAGGGTTCGCCTATGGTTCTCGGCGTGCGGGAAATTTTGCTCGAGTGGATTCGCTTTCGGGTCAGCTGTATCAAACGTTCGATTGCGCATGACATTCAGAAAAAGAGCGACAAACTGCACCTGCTTCAAGGGCTAGAGAAAATTTTGCTCGACATCGACAAGGCAATCAAAATTGTCCGCGAAACCGAGGAAGACGCGCAAGTCGTCCCTAACCTTATGCACGGATTTTCCATAGACGAGCCGCAGGCGGAATACGTCGCCGAAATTAAACTCCGTCATCTTAATAAGGAATATATACTCAAGCGAACCGCTGAAATCGCAGGACTGATCGAGGAATTGCAGGCGCTACGCGAAACGCTGGATAGCGAGAAGAAAATTAAAGACATTATATCCCGCAATCTTAAAGATGTAAAGAAAAAGTTCGGCAAAAACCGTCAAACAAGCATTATTTCGGAGGAAAATATCGAAGACGTGACGATTGAAACCGAAATTGAAGATTATCCGCTTAAACTTTTCCGAACCGAGCATCATTATTTGAAGAAGATTTCCCTTGTTTCGCTGCGCACCAGCGGGGAGCAGAAGTTGAAAGACGACGATAAAATCATACAGGAAATTGAGATTGGCAATAAAGCCGAAATGCTGATTTTCACCGACAAAGCGAACACTTACAAGATGAAAGTGCATGAAATTCCCGACTGCAAGGCGAGTCAAATGGGAGAATATCTGCCAAATTTGCTTGGACTTGAGATTGACGAAAAAATCGTCGGAATGGTTGCGACGGAAGACTTTGCGGGAAATATGCTATTCTGCTTCGAAAACGGAAAGGCCGCGAAAATCGCGCTTTCGAGCTACGCAACCAAGCTAAACCGCAAAAAGCTGACCGGCGGATATTCGTTGGCGGCGAAGCTTATCCGCATGATGCATATTAAGGAAGATTGTGACCTTGCGGCGTTTAGCAATATCGGCAAAGCGTTGGTGTTTAACACCGAAAGCATAAACCCGAAAACGACAAGAGATTCGCAGGGCGTTAACGTGCTTACTTTGCGAAAAGGAAGCCTTATGGCGGCGGTGAATTTTATTGATGAAGTAAATTTCGCGGATATTGGGTATTATAGAACCAAGAATATCCCCGCAGTAGGGTGTTTTGTGAAGGAAGAAGATAAGGGGCTAACGCCGTTTTGTTAGCCGCCCAAGGCAGCTATGCGCCCAACGGGCGCGGGGAGCTGCTACAGTATAGTGGAGCGGCGTGGGTGGGGTGGGGTATTTAAAAATTTTTGTCACTCCGCTCCAAAAATTTTTTCAAGTTCTGACGAAAGCCAGGCGGTCGGCAACCTGCCTCCCTTCCCTACCCACACAACTTATGGTCGATAGCGGCGGCTTATCTCGCTAGTCTTTCCGCGAATGCGGCTCGCTAACCAATGCTTTTATCGTCGCCGGCTTTGGCGCAAATCGCGTAGTTTGCGTTTGCGACCATAGGCGACCGGGATTGATAAGGGCAGAGCCCTTATCGCCCGTCCGGCAGGACATAAGCTCGCCGCCTCAGCGGCATATTGGTCTAAGGCGCAACGCGCCTTAATCCCGCGCCCGCAGGGCGCAAGAATTTTGACAAAACTTTTTTCAAAAGTTTTCGGGTTTTAGGGCGAAGCCCTAAAAAAGGAGGCACACTATGCACAACAACCGATTCACTAAACGAGCAGAAGTCGCGCTGCAACTGGCGCAAGAGGCGGCAATGCGCCTCGGACATAGTTACGTCGGAACCGAACATCTTTTGTTCGGACTCGCGGCTGAGGGAAGCGGCGTTGCGTCGAAACTTTTGACGGCGCACTCTGTCACCAAAGAAAAAATATTGGAAAAAATCGAAATTTTAATAGGAATCGCGCCGCCTATCGCGGTTTTGGTTACAACCTTTTCGCCCCGCACAAAGCGAGTGATAGAGCAAAGTTTTACCGAGGCTCGACGCGCGGCGCATAACTATATCGGAACCGAACATATCCTTTTCGCTATCCTTCGTGACGGCGAAAATGTTGCCATGCGCATATTGAATGACTTGCTTGATATTCATCGGCTTTTCAACGAATTGACAGGATTTCTGTCCGAACAAGGCGGCGGCAACAGCGGAAACGCCGACCATAACGGCAACAGAGCCAACCCGAACAATCAACATGGCAAACACTCGCAAACCCCGACGCTTGAACAGTTCGGACGCAACCTTACCGATATGGCGCGGGAGAATAAATTCGACCCGATTATCGGACGGGACGACGTCATCGAGCGAGTAATTCAAATTTTAAGCCGCCGAACGAAGAATAATCCTTGCCTCATCGGCGAACCGGGCGTCGGCAAAACCGCTATCGCCGAAGGGCTGGCGCAGAAAATTGTCGAAGGCATGGTTCCCGAAATATTGAAAGATAAAGTTGTTATCACCCTTGATTTATCGTCCATGGTCGCCGGCGCGAAGTATCGCGGAGAGTTTGAAGACCGCTTGAAAAAAGCGATGGAAGAAATCCGAAAAGCCGGCAATGTCATACTGTTTATCGACGAAATGCACACCATCATCGGCGCGGGCGCGGCAGAGGGTTCAATGGATGCGGCGAACATCCTAAAACCCGCGCTTTCCCGCGGCGAAATTCAGGTTATCGGCGCGACAACTTTGGAAGAATACCGCAAACACGTCGAAAAAGACGCCGCCCTTGAACGGCGATTCCAGCCGATTAAGTTAGAAGAGCCCACCGAAGAGGAGAGCATTGCAATCCTCAAAGGAATTCGCGATAAATACGAGGCGCATCATAAAGTGAAAATCACCGACGCGGCAATTGTCGCCGCCGTCAAAATGTCGGTTCGCTATATTTCGGACAGATTTTTGCCCGACAAGGCAATTGATCTGATTGACGAGGCGGCGTCACGAGTGAAGCTGAAATCCCTCACCGCGCCGCGCGATTTAAAGAACCTCGAAGATTCCGTCACCAAAATTAATCAGGAAAAAGAAGAGGCAATCATGTCGCAAGAATTCGAAAAAGCGGCGAAACTGCGGGACGAGGAGCTTGCGATGCAAGCCAAGTTGAACTCGCTTAAAGATAGCTGGAAACAGGAAAATCAAGTCGGCGTAGCGGCGGAGGTTACCCAAAACGAAATCGCCGATATTATCGCGTCGTGGACAGGAATTCCTGTGAAAAGTTTGGAGCAAGACGAGGGCGCGCGGCTTTTGAACCTCGAAAAAGTGTTGCATAAGCGCGTAATCGGACAAAACGAAGCGGTGGACAGCGTTGCCAAAGCGATTCGCCGCGGTCGAGTTGGACTTTCAGACCCGAAACGCCCCAACGGCTCGTTTATATTCCTAGGTCCGACCGGCGTCGGTAAAACCGAGCTTTCCCGCGCGCTTGCCGAAGCTATGTTCGGAAGCGAAGACGCGCTTATCCGCCTTGATATGTCGGAATATATGGAAAAACATACGGTGTCAAGGCTTATCGGCTCACCGCCGGGATACGTCGGCTATGAAGAAGGCGGGCAGCTGACCGAAAAAGTGCGCCGAAAACCATACTCGGTGGTGCTTTTCGATGAAATCGAAAAAGCGCACCCCGATATATTCAATATTCTTCTGCAAATTTTAGAAGACGGAATCCTCACCGACGCGCAAGGGCGGCGGGTAGATTTTCGCAACACCGTAATTATAATGACATCCAATCTCGGCGCGCGACAGATTTCCGAAAACAAGCGATTGGGCTTCGCAAGCGAAAGCGACGCCGCGCAAGACTACAAGAAAATCAAATCTGACGTAATGGCTGAGGTCAAACGCTTGTGGCGCCCCGAATTTTTGAACAGAGTTGACGATATTATCGTGTTCCACCAACTGAAAGAAGACGATATCAAGCAAATCGCCAAACGGTTGATCGGCAACCTCACAATCCGCCTTGCGGCGAACGAAATCAAGGCGACGTTTACCGACGCGCTGATTACGCATATCGCAAGCGTAGGGTTTGACATTCAATTCGGCGCGCGACCGCTTCGCCGCGCGATACAATCTGAAATTGAGGATACTTTGGCTGAAATGATGCTCGCCGGCGAAATTAAGGCGGGCAACAGCGTTAAGGTAGGCTTCTCCGGCGGAAAATCCGGGAAAGTTACGGTTTCAAAGGTAGTTGCCGAATGATAACTTACAAAATTTCGAAAAACGGGAATACAACAAAAGTTTTCGCGCAAGACGGTGAAAACATCGTCGGATGCGGCGAAATTTTAATCGCGCTTGATTGCGCGGATATTATTGATATCGAAGTGCGCGCGGAATATCGCCGCCGCGGGATAGGTCGAAATATTTTAAGCTTGCTTATCGCCGCCACGAAAGACAGCGGCGTTGAAACGATAACTTTGGAAGTTCGAAAAAGCAACGCCGCAGCGCAAAACTTATATGAAAGCTTCGGTTTCCGTCCGATTTCAGTTCGAGAGAGATATTACGACGACAAAGAGGACGCCGTCGTAATGCAACTAAAATGTTCATAACTCGCATAAACATGTGAGTTGTAACATTTCTGTAATTATTTTGTAAAATTTTTTAAAATTCGGTTGACTATTTCTTTAAAGATATGTATAATCATTTATGGAAATAATTTTAAATTGGGAGGTTTTGGCAATATGAAAACTTTAGAAGTTACTTTAGGTTCTATCAACGACGTTAAAGACTTCGTTAACGCGGTGAGCAAATACGAGCATGATGTTGATTTAACATCGGGCAGATACGTGGTTGACGCGAAATCTATTATGGGAATTTTCAGCCTTGATTTAAGCAAGCCGATTAAGGTAGAAATTCACGGCGATACTGCTGATACATTGGTTGCGGAACTATCTCCGTTCGTAAAGTAAATTGGAAGCGGAGAAATACATAGAAATTGCTTTAATCGAAGCTCGCAAGGCTTATAAAAAAGGCGAGGTTCCGATTGGCGCGGTTATCGTGAAGGACGACAAAATTATCGCTCGCGCGCATAACTTGCGCGAGCGGCGGCAAAACGCGCTTTATCACGCCGAAATTTTGGCGATTAAACGTGCGTGCCGTAAACTGAAAAGCTGGCGGCTGATCGGCTGCGATATGTATGTGACGTTAGAGCCGTGCCCTATGTGCGCCGGCGCGATAAAAGACGCGAGAATAAGCAATCTTTTTTTTGGCGCATACGACCCGAAAGGCGGGGCGTGCGGCTCTGTTATTGATGTTTTGGCGCAGGACAAGTTCTGCCACAACGTTTCGGTCACCGGCGGAATTATGAAAGACCAATGCGGCGAAATTATCAAACAATTCTTCCGCGAACGACGGAAACGGTAAGCTTGATTGGAGAGCGGCGCTTTATCTCGCTAATCTTCCGCGAACGCGGCTCGCTAACCCAGTTCTTTGTCGCCGGCTTTGGCGCAAATCGCGTTTTTTGCGTTTGCGACCATAGGCGACCGGGATTGGCAAGGGCAGAGCCCTTGTCGCCCGTCCGGCAGGACATTGCTCTCAGAGTCTCGCTCTGAAAAAAGGTTTTTAGGGCAAAGCCCTAAAAATCATGCGGCAGTCGCCGCAATTTGGTCTAAGGCGCGTTGCGCCTTAAATCCCGCGCTGACAAGCGCAAAAAATCATAAATTATTAAATTTTATATAAATTTGGGAGGTAATGTAACATGGCACATAAATATGTATATTTGTTTTCAGAAGGCGACGCAAGTATGAGAAACCTTCTTGGCGGAAAGGGCGCGAATTTGGCGGAAATGACCAAGCTCGGAATCCCCGTTCCCCCGGGATTTATCGTTTCGACCGAAGCTTGTACAAAGTACTATGACGACGGAAGAAAAATTTCGGACGAAGTTGTTGAGCAAATTTTCGCGCAACTTGAAGCTGTTGAAAAATTGCAAAACAAGAAGTTGGGCGATACTGCGAACCCGCTTCTTTTGGCAATCCGTTCAGGCGCGCGCGCGTCAATGCCCGGTATGATGGACACGGTTCTTAACCTTGGTTTGAACGACGAAGCGGTTGAAGGTTTGGCAAAATTAACCGACAATCCTCGTTTCGCGTACGATAGTTATCGTCGTTTCATTCAAATGTACTCTGACGTTGTTATGGAAGTTTCGAAACACGAGTTCGAGCATATCATCGACAAGATGAAAGAGGAAAAAGGCGTCGAGCTTGACACACAACTTACCGCTGACGATTTGAAAGAAATGGTTAAACGATTTAAAGATCACTTTAAATCTGTAAAAGGTTTCGACTTCCCGCAAGAGCCGAGAAAGCAATTGCTTGAATCAATTGAAGCTGTATTCCGTTCGTGGGATAACCCTCGCGCGATTGTTTATCGTCGTATGAACGATATTCCGTCTGATTGGGGAACTGCTGTTAACGTTCAAGCGATGGTATTCGGTAACATGGGCGACGATTCAGGTTCGGGCGTTGCGTTTACTCGCGATCCGTCTACGGGCGAAAACATTCTTTACGGCGAGTATCTCATGAACGCGCAAGGCGAGGACGTTGTTGCGGGTATCAGAACGCCGTCTAACATGATTGAACTTAAAGACTTTATGCCGCATGTTTATGACGAGTTTATGAAACATTCAAATAAATTGCAAGATCACTACAAAGATATGCAAGATATGGAGTTTACCATCGAAAGAGGCACATTGTATATGCTTCAAACTCGTAACGGTAAACGTACCGCGCAAGCGGCGATTAAAATCGCGGTTGACTTGGTGGCTGAGGGCATGATTGACAAAGAAGAAGCTGTTCTTCGCGTTGATCCGAAACAGTTGGACGCACTTCTTCACCCGACATTCGTGCCAAGCGCGCTTAAAGCGGCAACTCCGCTTGCGAAAGGTCTTCCCGCATCTCCGGGGGCGGCAAGTGGCCAAGTTTACTTCACCGCTGCTGATTGCGTAAGAGCGGCGGCAAGAGGCGAGACCGTTATCCTTGTTCGTTTGGAAACTTCTCCCGAGGACATCGAAGGCATGGACGCGGCGGCGGGAATTTTGACGCAACGCGGCGGAATGACTTCTCACGCGGCGGTTGTTGCGCGTGGTATGGGAACTTGCTGTGTTGCCGGCTGCGAAAGCATTAAAGTTGGCAAAGATTCGTTCACTTGCGGTAGTGCCGTTGTAAAAGAGGGCGAATTTATCTCTCTTGACGGCGGAACGGGTAACGTTTACGTTGGCAAAATTGAGACGCAAGAAGCTGAACTTACCGGCGACTTCGGTAAATACATGGCTTGGGCTGACGAAATCAGAACTTTGAAAGTTCGCGCAAACGCCGACTCTCCGAAAGACGCGAAAGTTGCGCTTAACTTCGGCGCTGAGGGTATCGGACTTTGCCGTACCGAGCATATGTTCTTCGAGCCGGATAGAATTATGGCTGTTCGTGAAATGATCGTTGCGAAAGACGTTGAACAACGCAAAGCGGCGTTAGCGAAACTTCTTCCAATGCAACGCGGCGATTTTGAAGGAATTTTCAAAGCTATGGGCGCGTTGCCTGTAACTATTCGTCTTCTTGACCCGCCGTTGCATGAGTTTGTTCCTCATACTGACGAGGATATTGAAAAGTTAGCGAAAGATTTGAACATTCCACTTGCAGAACTTAAAGAAACTCTTGAAGGATTGCACGAGTTCAACCCAATGATGGGGCACCGTGGTTGCCGCTTGGCGGTAACTTATCCTGAAATCGCTGAAATGCAAGCACGCGCAATTATGGAAGCGGCTGTTGCAGTTAACAAAGCTGGGCAAAACGTAATTCCTGAAATTATGATTCCGCTTGTCGGCGAAGTGAAAGAGCTTAAATACGTTAAAGACGTTGTGGTTGCGGCGGCGGAAGATGTTATCAAATCTAGCGGCGTAAAAGTTGACTACAAAGTCGGAACTATGATTGAAATTCCTCGCGCTGCTCTTTTAGCAGACGAAATCGCAAAAGAAGCTGAGTTCTTCTCGTTCGGAACGAACGACTTGACGCAAATGACTTACGGTTTCTCTCGTGACGACGCGGGTAAATTCTTAGAAGATTACTACGCTAAGAAAATATTCGAATCTGATCCGTTTGCGCGTCTTGACCAAACAGGCGTTGGACAATTGGTTGAAATGGCAGTGGAAAAAGGTAAGAAAACACGTCCTGATATCAAACTTGGTATCTGTGGCGAGCACGGCGGCGATCCTGCAAGTATCGACTTCTGCCACAACGCCGGGTTGGAATATGTTTCTTGCTCACCGTTCCGTGTGCCGATTGCAAGACTTGCTGCGGCGCAAGCGAAAGTTAGCGCAGACCGCGGCGTAATCAACTTAGGTCAGAAGTAAGATTAAAAGTTAATACAAACAAAAAAACCGCCAATGGCGTACCTCACATAAGGAAGGCATCACCAAAGGCGACTGATTTGTTGAAGTAATGCGGTGTAACGGCGTTTGCCGTTACGCCGCATTTTCTTTTGATTTAGATTTGGAAGTGCCGGTATCATCTTCAATAATTCCAACACCGTTATAATAAATGATAATTTCTTGTGTACGCTTTTTGTCAGCGGATTTAACTGACTGATGGATAACAATTTTCTCAATAAACTCGTTCACTAACTCTGCCGTTAATTCTTTCGGCTCGGTCAAGTTGCGAACTTTGGTAATAAACTTTTCTATTCCCTCGGTCTGCTCTTGCTCGGTTTCAAGTTCCGCGGTTAGCTTGGCGGATTTCTCACGAAGTTCGCTTTGCTCTCGCGTGTAGTTTTCGGATAATAACTTGAACTGTTCGTCCGAAATTTTGCCGAGTGCATTGTCCTCGTAAACCTTTGTAAATAACACATTCAGCTCTGTAATTCGCTTTTCCGCTTGCTCAACCTCTCGCCGTTTCTTCGCAAGTGCCTTGCGTTGGTCGGCGGTGCTTTTATCCATCATCTTACGAGCAAACTTTTCTTCGTTACACTTGACTTCTTTCAAAACCGACAACAGATTTTCAAGGACGATTTCTTTCAAGGCAAACTCCCGAATGAAGTGAGTTTGGCACATATCCACATTTTTTCGATAAGTCGAACAAGTGAAAAAGTGTTGAGTTTCCCCAAAATCTTTCGCCGTGCAGTAATACAATTTTTTATCGCAGTCAGCGCAGAATAGCAATCCCGAAAACATTGAGATTTTACCCTCGCGATTTTGCCTACGCTTATTCTTGCGAAGATTTTGCACGACTTCCCAAGTTTCGCTATCAATAATAGCAGGGTGTGTGTTCTCGAAAATCTTCCATTCTTCTTTCGGCAAGTCTATCGTGGTTTTGTCCTTGAACGACTTGGTTGTTGAGCGAAAATTTACCGTATGCCCGATATACTCCATTCGGTCAAGAATATCGGCTGTTGCTCTTGGCGACCAACGGCTTGCAACGCTTGTTGCACAAGTTTTTCGTCCTGCATTTTCGGTGTGTTGCGATGGTGTCGGCATATTATCAGCCGTCAACTTCTTCGCAATCTGTGTCGGTCCGAAACCGTCAATGCAGAGCTGGTAAATCCGTTTCACGACTTCTGCCGCAGGCTCGTCAATAATCCATTCTTCCTTATTATTGGGATTTTTCATATACCCATACGGCGGATTGGTTGTCAAACGCTTGCCGGAATTACCCTTGTTCTTGAAAGTTGCGCGAACTTTTTGACTTGTGTTTCTCGCGTGCATTTCATTAAAGTAATCTTGTATCGGCAAAAATTCACTTAACCCCTTTGCGCTATCAATATTATCCAAAATAGCAATGTACCGAATACCTAAACGCTCAAAAACTTCCTCTAATAATTGACCGACTATCAAACGATTACGCCCTAGCCTCGAATGGTCTTTTACAATAATCGTTTTTATCTTGCCCTGCTCCGCAAGTTCCATCATTTCCATAAATGCAGGTCTTGTGAAACTTACTCCCGAAAATCCGTCATCTGAAAAGTGCCGAATGTTGCTGAAACCGTTGTCCTTTGCGTACTTTTCCAAAATATCTTTTTGATTTTTGATACTGTTGCTCTCGCCCGAATTTTCATCATCTTTCGATAATCTTTCGTAAAGAGCAGTTAATTCGTCCGACATAACATTATACATACTATGCTCCTTTCTCGTCGGACACGATAAGAATTACAAAGTAATAATAGCATATCGTGTCCGAATTGTCAAATGTAATTTTAATTTTTAATTAAAATTATTAGCTTTTCAGCAAAAGTCTTTCGACTTTTTGGCTGATTGTTTCGGTTTTGGTAAGGTTGAAAACACTTTTAACTATGTATTTCGTGCCGCTATACTTAGCTTTCGTGTCTATTGTTGCCTTTTTCAAAACTTTTTTCACATTTCCTCTTGACAAATTTGTAATCCTCCTATATAATGAATTTGTAATTGTAATATATATTAAATAAATACACTTACAATATATAGCCTCGAAAAGTGCCAAAAGCGGAACTACTTTTTAACAAGGTCTATAAATAGACGAAAATAGGGGGGAGGTGAACGAGATAGCAAGGAAGAGATTGGTGAGAGAAATCGAGGAAATCGAGAACGACATTATGAACACAAAGGACGAGAAAGAGAGGTGGGAATTATTTAAAGAATTAGAAGAATCGTGCGATAATGCGGATTTCAATAACGACAGGAAACATTTTCGGAGTGAGCGTAGGGACAGATATAATATTACAACAATGGGAAATGCGTTCAGTCCCGATAATATGGAATCGTATATCCCGAAAAGATTGTTGAAAGCCTGTAAGGCAAAGGATTGGGACGAAATAATCTTTACAGGCGAAGTTGATAACTTAACGGACATAGCAATGGATAGGTCGTTAGCTTACATACTGCAAGAACTACCGCAAGCACAACGAGAAGTGTTCTATTATCGGGTGGTTGAGGGTTATACCGCACAAGAGATAGCGGACATCAAAGGAACAACAACTCGGAACATACGCAAACTGTACGAGAAATCACTAAATCGCATTAGAGCGGATTGGTTGCCTGTTGTAGAATTAAAGCGGAAGTTTGAAACGGACGAGAAATACCGACAAATAGTACGAGAACAGGATATTTACACCACGGAATACGAGCGGGAATATCTAAACAGAGTAACCGAAATCGAAGAAACCGCTTGACAAATGTAATAAAATAGTGTATATTGAAGTTACATAAAATTTATGGAGTGATGAACAATGATATTAAACGAATTATTTGAGGCTACTTCATCGGATTGGGTGAAGTACACAAAATACGAAACAATCGAACACGGCGGGCGCAAGTGGATAACGCCCGCCGCTGATTCGCGGGTTATAGTTTACTCGCCTGTTCAAATGTCCGAGAATATAGTAGTGGATGCGTTGAACTTTGGGCGGTTGCTATGTATGGAAAACGTGCCGAAGGATTATTCAAACCCTGTAAATGACGGGCTTATGGAGGCGGTTACTGCAACTTACGGATTATTGGGGATTAAGATGGACGAACCTACTGACTTCTTCAAGCCGTTCAAGAAAAAAGAAAATCGAAAAACCGCTTACAGTATGCCGATTATCGAACAAACAGGGCGCGACCTTAAATATGAAATGGTGTTCTCGCACGATTACGCCGAGCCGATTGACGAGATGTTGGAGTGTTTCAAGGCACTTTATATCCATTTTTCCGCTTGCCAAAGCGCGGCGAACGCTGAAAATCCTGCAATCAAGCGAGTTGTAGACGAAACTATTTCAAAATTCACGGTGCAAAATGTCGGATTTCAAATGAGAATGACAAACAAGCCGACAATGGTTTGGGAGTTCGGCTCACTTAAAACTATGATTGAAACAATTTATGCGGTTGCGGTTTCAAGAGAGAATCCGATGTTGCGAATGTGCAAGCATTGCGGTAAAGCGTTCTATGCTCACCACGGACGGAGCGAGTTCTGCGAAGATAAGTGCCGAAATCAGTTTAATGTGTATAAGCATAGGAAGATGAAAAAGCGAGATGGGCGGTAGAATGAGGAAATCCATAAAAATAGCCGACAAAATTTGTCGGCTATTGCTTTTTCTCATATAAGATAAACATTAAAAACTAATAGATATTTCCGTGCCATCGCCCAAAACACTATTTATGCTTACCTTGCCGCGATATTTTTTGGCAGTATGCTTTACTATCGACAACCCTAAACCTGTGCCGCCGCGCTCAACGCTCCTCGACTTATCTACCCTGTAAAACCGCTCAAAAATACGTCCGCAATCACTTTGCGGAATACCGATACCGTTATCCTTTACAGTAATTTTGTTTCCGTCCAAAATAGTTTGCACATATCCACCGCGTTTTCCATATTTAATGCCGTTATCAACAAGGTTGTAAAGCATTTCGTAAATACTGTCAAATTCCGCGCGGATTTTGCCGTTTCCGACCACTTGCAGGGTAATACTTTTCTCGTCAGCAAATATTTTTAGGTTTTCGTTAACTTGGCAAGCAATCGCCTTTGTATCTACATCAACCAATTTTTTCGCCTTTGTATGCTCTAATTTTGAAAGATGAAGTATATCGTCTATCATAGCAAGCAACCTATCGCTTTGGCGAACAATTTTACTTTGATATTCCTTTATTGTCGCCTTGTCCGTTACAAGTCCTGTTTGTATTAACTCTGCGAAACCTTTAACCGATGTGAGCGGCGTTTTTAATTCGTGTGATACATTTGCCACAAACTCGCTCCGCATATCCTCTGTTTGCTTATTTTTTGCGAACACGACTAAAAATATAGCGAAAATCAAGGCGAGGAGAAGTATGGGCATTAAAAGCCATAGCAAGAAATTCGGCGCGAGAACTACCGACTCGGCGAGCCGAATATATACCTCATCATTGAATGCGGTCATAACATAAATTGTTCGCGTTCCTGTTGTTGCTGAAATTCTTATATCTTCACCGTATTCGGCGGTTTGTACGGCGATAAATTCCGGTCGGTCGGAACGATTGTCCATAACCATTATATCCGCGCGATTGTCGGCAAGCACAACTCCGTGTCTGTCAATTATAGTAATGCGAACATCGGTGATTCTATCCACAAATTCGGTGTAATCGGTTATCTGCGGCTCGCTTGCAACAATAGCGTTTAAGGTAGTCCTAAGGTGTGAACGAATAGTATTGGTTTGATTAACGGAAAACCAATACAAGGACAAAGACAACAATATTAAAATAGCAATGCTGATTAACAAAATATATTTTTTCATATAAATTTGTACCCATATCCTCGTATTGTTTCAATATACAAGGGATTTTCCGCGTGGTCGCCGATTTTTTGGCGTATTGTTTTGATATGTATATCTACCGTTCTTGTTTCTCCCTCAAAGTCATATCCCCAAACTGCCGACAAAATCTGCTCTCGTGACAAAACTGTATTCCTGTTTTTCGCAAGATATAAAAGCAGTTCAAATTCCTTGTATGAGAATTTAATTTTTTCGCCGTTTACCGTTACGGATTTGCTGTCCGTATCAATTTTCAATGCTCCGAATTCCAAAATTTTACCCGAAGAAGTCTTTTCATACCGCCGCATTACGGCTTTAACTCTTGCCAAAAATTCAAGAACGCCGAACGGTTTTGTTATATAGTCGTCCGCGCCTAAATGTAGTCCTGTTGCCTTGTCAACTTCCTCGCCTTTCGCGGTTAGGAAAATAACAGGCGCATCAGTAGATTTTTTCAATTTTTGCAAAATTTGATAACCGTCCATATCGGGGAGCATAATGTCGAGCAAATATAATTCCGCTTTCGCAAAATCGGCGCACGAAAATAGCGCGTTGCCGTCCTCGAACGCTTGCATTTCATATCCCGCCGATTGCAAAGTTGCCGTTATAAGTTCTCGGATTGTGCCATCGTCCTCAACAACATAAATCATAGAATTTCGCCCCCTTTATGCGTTAAGTATATCAAATAAACAGCCGAATTGCAATCACTTCATAAAAGTTTTACATAGGCTTTACAAAACTATGCTTACTATTTTACACAACTTTGATATACTTGCAAAATAAGGAGTGATTACATTGAAAAAAATACTATCTTTAATAATGGTACTAATTATGGGAACTTTCCTACTTGTCGGTTGCGGCGGCGGGAACACAGGCAGAACAATCACAATCTACACCGCATTAGAAAACGAATTGATTGACAGATATTTAAGTTTATTTCGGGAGCAACACCCCGACATACGCATCAATATCGTGCGTGATTCAACAGGAGTTATCACCGCGCGACTACTTGCGGAGGGGGCAAACACATCTGCCGACCTTATTTGGGGATTGGCGGGAACAAGCGTTCTATTGCTCGAAGAACGAGGAATGTTAGAGCCTTACGCGCCTGT
>Ga0131853_10000581_pt1 | contig 66409 bp, 60 predicted proteins | sample TergutLab28metaG_FD_92764 | JGI IMG/M metagenome (GOLD analysis project Ga0131853, IMG submission 92764) | Labiotermes labralis P1 segment gut microbial communities from Petit-Saut dam, French Guiana - Lab288 P1 (version 2) (version 2) | ecosystem: Host-associated > Arthropoda: Insects >... | reverse complement strand
TTACTTTGGCCTCGGCCCCAAAGTAACCAAAACGCCGCTTAAGGGGGGCGGCACCCTGTGCCTTATCCCCCTTAAGAATCCCCCTCCTGGCAATCTGGCGATTGCCTTATAGAAGGGACAAGCAGCGTTGCCGCTTGTCAATCAGCGGAACACCCGACAGGCAAAAGCCGCCAATACCACCACCAAAGGGCAATCCCGCGAGAGCGGGCAGCCCGGACTCTATAGACTTGCGACGATACGCGTCCGGTACGAAGTACCGTGCGCGACCTACCGGGTGAGACTACACCTCCCAAGTCTGTACGGGGGGTGCGGGGGATTCTTAAGGGGGGCCAGCTGGGGGCGTGCCCCCTGCCCCCCTTAAGCGGCCTTTTGGGTTACTTTTTTGGTCGTGGAAAAAAGTAACTCGGGGGTTTGGGGGCGAAGCGCCCCATTCTAACTCCATCGGAGATTCCGATTAAATGTCCTTAAAAGCCCGAAAGGCAAGGACATCGGAAATCCCGATTAAATTCCCTCAAGACCCTAAAGGCAAAATCACCCCCACCCCAGCAACCCCACCGCTTTAGCGGGGCAAAGCATCCACCGTCAACTGCCGGCCGCCGCCTTGATAACATTGCCAACCAGCACGGCGGTTGTGACTGTACCCACCCCACCGGGCACCGGAGTAATCGCATCTACGATTTTTTCAGCGGCATCAAAATCGGCATCACCGCACATTTTTCCGTCTTCGGTGAAGTTAATGCCCACGTCGATGACAATCTGTCCGGGCGAGAAGAAGTCCTCTCCGACCACCCCGGCCCTGCCGGCGGCCACAATCAAGATTTCGGCCCCCCGGCAGACAGCAGGCATGTCCACTGTCCGGGTGTGGCAGATGGTAGGCGTTGCGTGTCTTTCCATCAGCATGATTGCCACCGGCTTTCCGACCACCAAACTCCGGCCGATTACGGTTGCCCGTTTGCCCTTTAGCTCGTATCCAAAGAAATCGAGAATCTCGATGCAAGCCTGCGCGGTGCAGGGCGCGAACCCTTTGCCCTTGCCGGTAAAGACAGCTGAGAGTGATCCGTCGGTGATCCCGTCGATGTCTTTGGCAGGAACCAGCGCATTGCGGATAACTTCATCGTCCATGTGTTTGGGCAGCGGGCGAAAGAGCAGTACCCCGTGGATGCTTGTGTCTTTGTTGACCTGATCAATCAGCGCGAGCAGCTCGTCCTGGCCGGCGGTCTCGGGCAGGGTGAACACTTTGACCTCAACCCCCGAGCCTTCACAGCGTTTGGTCGCCCCTTTTTCGTAAGAGATGTCGTCCGGCCGCTCGCCTACCCGGATGATGCCCAGTGTCGGCGAAATTCCCTTGGCTTTCAGCTCAGCCACCTGCGCCTGCTGCTTTTCTTTGAGCGCTGCACTAACCAGCTTGCCCTCTAACAATTTTGCCATTGTTTTGTTTCCCCTTTTAAAACCGCGCGGCTACGCCAGCGAAAATCTCGTCGGCCTTAGCGGTGTACTTATTTAACATATCGTTTGCCTTTTTGTTGCACGCTTCAGCCAAAGCGCGGTCTTCCATGATTTTTGTGTTGATAAAGACATTCAGGCTGGCCGCTTGCAGGGCGGCTTTACAGCAAATCACCCCACAGCCGACGTCTGAGATGGCGATGGCCGTACCCTTGGCAGCGAACTCTTCATGCAGATCAATGGCCGCGCAGCATTTTTCCATAATCTCAAGTGGAACGGCCGCGCACTCTTTCAGCGCCGTCGCCATCACCTTTGCCCGGGCTTCCTGCTCCTGCGGAGTCTCGCGGGGCATACCATAAGCTTTCGAAAGAGGCTCGAAGACTTCGGCGTCCCGCTGCATCAGGTGCAGAAAATCTTTTTGGAGTGCGTCCGACTCACCCTTTAGCCGGATGATATCTTCCTGCACATCGGCGTACTTCTTTTTGCCAACGGTCAGGCTGCCCACCATGTTTCCCAGCGCCATTCCGATTGCCCCGACCAGCGAGGCTGCGCCGCCGCCGCCCGGCACCGGTTCTTTTGATGCCAACACCTCAACAAACGCCTCACAGCTCAGCTTTGAAAAGCTCATAACATTCCCTCCTCAATTCCTGTGTGATTCTCCCGCAGCCGGGACTCTGTATTGATTATATCAACACTGGCGGAATATGGCAAGTGCGGCGGGTAAGCCGGATGTGATTTCCACTTTTCAAACAGTGAGAAGTGTGGTAGAATAGCAGAGTATATACCTTTCAAATCCATATTATTAACTTTTAGGATAATTTATCATTGAATATACTTATAGTAAATTTCAGTTAACAGAAAGGATTGGTGGCGCGAATGCGATATTCCGGCAAGCTTAAAGGCTTTACAGCGTTTATGCTGGCCTTGCTGATCGCGCTTTCCCTTGCTTTTCCCGCCGGGGCAAGCGGAGACAACCGCACGGCACTCGGAACCACACCTTTAAACTATCAAACAGCCGCGGCCACCGGGCTGAACACCGCGGTCGAGGAGCGCAGGGCCGAGATTGAGCAGCGGTACGGAATCCGCATTCGCTATGACGTGGATCACGACGGCACCGCCGCAATCGGCACAGGCGCGCTCAACACCCTGGATGTCGTGCTCGGTTACATAACGCCCGGTGTTGTCCGCCAGCTCTCCGATTACTGGGAGGCGCGCACCGGCCAGCGGATTCAATTTTCTTTCGTCTACTCCCCGTTCCAGCGGTACGCATCCATCATTGGCGGAGAGGTGTTGGGCTCGTTTAACCCGGGCAGCGCGGTCATTGAGCTTTACATACCCTCATTTGGGGCAGACGTTTTCATCTCGGGCGAGAGCCCGCTGACTATATTGCACGAGCTTGGCCACGCCTTTCACTTTATGGCGATGGATCATTTCGGCGAAGACGAGATGCGCGAGTTGTGGGAGGCTTTTAACGGAGATGATTTTGAGTACACAACCAATATTGAGTCATCCGACTTCGACCCCTTTGTATTTGTCAGCGAGTACAGCCAATACTCTTTCGAAGAGGATTTCGCCGAAACTTTTGCCCACGCTTTTATACGGCACAAGCCGGGACAAGGGTTCGCCAACTACCTGACATTGCCCGAAGGCGGGCTGTCCGCTCTGGGCCGCAAAGTGAACTTTATCGAGCGGCTGCTCCCCCTTTACCTGGACGACACCGAACAGATGGTCGCCAATTACAGGCGGGTCTGGCAGACGCCGGTTGTGCTTGAACACAGCGGGCTTCGCCTGCTCGGCGCGCACACGCAATACATTGGGTTTACCCATCCCCGGTTTGTATTGACCAGCCTGGCCGGCAAGTTAGGCCTTGAGATGGAAAGCAATGTCTGGGTGAGCGAGATCGGCGGCTGGATAGTGATAGATACGAACGGTATGCGCTACGCGGTCTTCCCCGGCGGCATTGCGTTTATACTCAGAGACGATTAGAGTGTATTTCTGCTCATAAACAAAGCAAAACGCGATTGCATTTTTTCGCGAATTTTGCCGCTGGTGAAAAAATACGCAGAACTTGCATGTTATAAACAAAATAGAGCCTGTTTGCACCGTGAATGGTGTAGACAGGCTCTATTTGCAAAAAAGTAGAAAAAGTGGTATACTACATCCCATATTCCTTTTTTCCAAAACATTTAAGGAGGGTGATGGATGGTCGTCTTCGATAACATCTCCAAATCCTTTGGAAACAATGTGGTCATACAAAACCTGAACCTGAACATCAAACGGGGGCAGTTCGCCGTGCTGATCGGGCCGAGCGGCTGTGGAAAGACCACCTCCCTGCGAATGATCAACCGCTTGATCGAGCCGACCGAGGGCACAATTCTGGTGGACGAGCAGGATGTATCCAAAGTTAACCCGGTTGATTTGCGCCGGCGGATCGGTTATGTCATCCAGCAGATCGGGCTTTTCCCCAATATGACAATTGAACAGAACATAGAGGTTGTACCCAAGCTTTTGGGCTGGCCGAAAGAAAAGCGCCGGGAGCGGGTCCGCGAACTGCTCGAAATGGTCGGGATGAACCCGCTGCAATACTGCAACCGCTACCCGTCTGAGCTGAGCGGCGGGCAACAGCAGCGCGTCGGCGTTCTCAGGGCATTGGCTGTCTCCCCGCCTTTGCTTTTGATGGACGAGCCTTTCGGTGCGCTTGACCCAATTACCCGCGAAACTTTGCAGGACGAGATCAAGAAATTGCAGACCGACCTTGGCATCACCATCGTTTTTGTCACCCACGACATCGACGAAGCGGTCAAGCTGGCCGACATCATCATCCTGATGAAAGACGGCAAAGTGATTCAAGCCGCCCCGCCCGAGGAGTTGCTCTCCAACCCGGCGGGTGACTTTGTCCGCGAGTTTATCGGCAAAAAGCGGCTGAGGGCCAACTACGACGTTGACCTGGTACGCGAGATCATGAATGCAAAGGTGTTTACCGTCACCAAGAGCAAGGGCTTCGCGGAATCGATTTCGCTGATGCGCCAGCGCAATGTTGACTCCTTGATTGTCACCGATGACGACGGCAAATTTGAGGGCGTGATTCCGGTCGAAAAACTCAGAGAGATCGCCGGTAAAAAAGTGATCAACACCATCGGCGAGATCCAACCAGAAAAGATTACCACCATCAACTTAAACGCGCAGGCGAGAGAGGCTTTCGACACAATCCTGCAAGAAAAACTGCCTTACCTGATTGTGGTGGATAGCAAAAACAAGGTGCGCGGCCTTGTGACCAAGACAAGCCTGGTCAAAGCGTTGGCCGGCGCTGTCTGGGGAGACAACGCCGATGATGAATGATTTTCTCGCCACACTTCACAGCAACTGGGACAGGCTGGTGGGCGCGTTTGGCGCACACGTGCAAATTGCGCTGACCGCCGTTGCTTTTGGTGCAATGATTGCCGTGCCGCTGGGGATTGCCCTCACCCGCTACCCAAAGATCGGGCAAAAAGTGATCGCTGTGCTCAGCATTTTACAGACAATACCCAGCATGGTTATGTTTGGGATATTGCTGCCCTTTACCGGGATTGGCCGGCCGACCGCGATTATCGCACTTACGCTCTATTCGATCCTGCCGATCTTACGCAACACCTATACCGGCATTTCTGATGTATCCGACAGTTATATAGACGCCGGCAAAGGGATGGGGATGAATGGCCGCCAGATTCTCTTTCGGGTAGAGTTGCCGATCGCGCTGCCCGTTATTGTGACCGGGATACGGATTTCCAGCGTGTATATCATCAGCTGGGCGACGGTGGCCACCATTGTGGGCGGCGGCGGCCTTGGCGATATCATCTTTATCGGGGTGGCCAGACATAACCACGCCATGATCTTGATGGGCGCGATCCCGGCCAGCCTGCTTGCGATTACCACCAGCTTTATAGTCGGGCGGATTGCCAAAGCGGTCACGCCCAGGGGCCTGCGCCGTGAGCGGGCCAGATAGGAAAGGGGGAGTAAAATATGCTGATCGCCGATTGGAGCGAGATCATCGAGCGGATTCTCGTACACTTTCAAATTTCGGTCACCGGCGTGGCTCTGGCCACCGTTGTTGGCATGATCATCGGGATTACGCTCACCCGCTTTCCCAAAATCGCCACCCCCGCGCTGAGTGTGATCGAGGTCTTTCAGACCATACCGTCGCTGGCTATGCTGTCCATCCTGCTCATCTTTTTGGGGCTGGGCAACAACACCGCCATTATGGCCATCTTCTTTTACTCACTGCTGCCCATTGTGCGCAACACACACGCGGGGATTCTATCGGTTGATCCCGCCCTGTTGGACGCGGGCAAAGGGATGGGGATGAACAGCTTTCAGGTGCTGTTCAAAGTCGAAATACCCAACGCCATCCCGGTCATCCTTTCCGGGCTTAGAATCTCGCTGATCACCGCTTACGGCATTGTGACCATCTCGGTGCTGGTAGGCGGCGGCGGGCTTGGCCGGTTTGTCATCCGCGGGATTCAGATGCAGAACATGGGTGTCATGCTGACCGGGGCTATTCCGATCGCGGCTATGGCACTGCTGACCGACCTTTTGCTCAATTATCTCGAAAAGAGAATGACCCGGCACAACCGATCCAGCCGTACAGCTTAAGGCTTGTACGACTTGTTCAACTATTATTCTGGAGGTACTATTGATGAAAAAATTGATTCTATTCGCCCTATGCCTGAGCTTGGCAGCGGCGCTGTTTGCCGGCTGCGGAGGCGGCAGTGGCAGCGGGGATGAGCGCCACATCACAATCGCGGGCAAGACTTCTTCAGAACCGCAGATCATGGTTGAAGTCTTCGCGCAGTTGATTGAAGCGAAGACCGACATCACCGTTGACCGTGTGATGGACCTTGCCAGCCGGATCGCTTTTGAGTCGACCGTGCAGGGTGAGACCCACATTTATCCCGGCTATTCGGGTACATTGCTGATCAACTACCTGAACATTGATATCGAGCCGGGCACCACAGCCGAAGAGATCATCGACATGGCACGTGCCGGTATCCTTGAGGAGTATGACCTTGTTCTTCTCCCCCACGTTGGTTTTCAGAACAACTTTGGGATCGCAATCGGCGGCCCATTTGCCCGGGAACACAATATCCGCACTTTGAGCGATCTTATCCCTTTCAGCAGTGATATGGTATTTGGCGGCGAACACGCATTCTTTGACCGCGCCGACGGCTTTGAGGGGATGGTCGAACTTTACGGCCTAAACTTCAGAGACACTGTAATGATGGATGTCGGCCTTAAGTACCAGAGCTTTGCCCAGGGCATTATGGACGCGTTCGTCATCTACACAACCGACAGCCACATCCCCTCCCATGACATCGTGATTTTGGAAGATGATTTGTCCTTCTTCCCGACCTATTACTTCCACCCGGTCATCCGTGCCGATACCCTCGCCCGGTTCCCCGAGATTGGTGAGGCACTCTCGGTATTGGATAACCTGCTCACCGAAGACGACATGATCCGCTTTAACCATATGGTGGACAGCGGCCAGGCGTCCGTTTCGGCCGCCGCCGCCCAGATGATCGAAGAGTTCGGCCTGCTCAACTGACAGGACGACAAAAAACACCACCGGTCGGTGGTGTTTTTTTGTTTAGCTGCCGACAGTGGGAAGATTGCCCAGGTTGTTAGAGTCGGCCTGGTCGGGCAGGCCGCGCAAGTATTCGGTGCCTTGATTTGTGGCCACCGCCACTCCGCGGATTTTGTTCTGGCGCGCCATCTCGACCCCTTGATCTTTGGTGATCCGGCTGCCGTCTGAGAGTTGATATCCCGAAATTTTGCCTGACTTCTTGATCAGTCCGGTGATCGTCAGCGCGCCCTCACCAGCGGTCGATGCGTGTTGGTTGATCCCCTCCGGGGGCATCATGTTGTGTTCGCTCATGATTTCTTTCTCCTTTGGTAAACATATGTTAAACGTATTGTCCGCAGGAGATCACAGCCTTATCCCACACAAATTTTGGGCGGGAAATCTAAGGTCAAACACAATTGGCAGCAGGTAACAACGCGAGCGAAAACTCAAAAGCTTTGATCCATGTTTTGCGCGCGGCCAAGCTTATTATTAAAACAAAGTTGTCTGGCTGCTTTCGGGCAGGTCGGCCAGTGTACCCGCTTCGCGCAGGGCTTCGATAACCGCTTTGCTGACCCCCGCCCGCACGGATAAGTCATCCTGTGAAATGAACGCACCCTCAGCAGCTGAGCGCTGCAAGCCGAGCGCAGCGGCTTCACCGATCCCCTTGAGGGCGGCGAAAGGCATACGAATGGCGCCATCCTCGATTTGATAGCGAACCGCATCCGATTTGTACAGATCAACGGTTAAAAACCGAACGCCGCGCACCAGCGCCTCGTAGCAAAGGTGAAGCGCATCCAGCTGGCCGTTCTCTTTAGCCGTGCGCTCATTGCCTTTCGATTTCAGTTCCTGCATTTTGACCCGAACGCCGCCAACCCCGGAAAGCGCCGCCAGCGCGTCAAAATCCTCGCCGCGAACACTTAATACCGCCGCGTAAAAGGCCAGCGGGTGATAGACCTTGAACCAGCCCATTCGAATACAGGCAATGACATAGGCGGTGGCGTGGGCTTTGGGGAACATGTACTTGATCTTTTTACAGCTTTCAATATACCATTCGGGCACGCCGCGCGCGCGCATGGCATCCACCTGCTCGGCGGTGAACAGTGCGGCCGCTTTGCCTTTGCGGGTGACCTCCATAATTTGGAATGCCATTTTGGGCTCTAACCCTTTTTGCATCAGGTAGGTCATGATCGAGTCGCGGGTTCCGATGACTTGTGAGATATCGCAGGTCCCGCTTTTGATCAGATCCTGCGCGTTGCCCAGCCATACGTCGGTGCCGTGGGAAAGGCCGGAAATCTGCAAAAGGTCGCTGAATGTCTTGGGTTTTGCGTCCTCAAGCATCTGGCGGACAAACCCGGTACCCATTTCGGGCAAGGCAAGTGTACCGGTGTTGCAGTCAATTTCCTGTTCACGCACCCCCAGCGCGTCCGGGGAGGTAAAGAGCGAGATGACTTTCTCGTCGGTCATCGGCACTTTCGCGATCTCGACCCCTGTGTAACCCTCCAGCAGTTTGTAGAGGGTGGGCACGTCGTGGCCCAGAATATCCAGCTTTAGGATGGTATCGTGAAGGGAGTGGAAGTCGAAGTGGGTGGTGACGATCTCAGAGTCAGCGGCATCAGCCGGGCGCTGAACCGGGGTGAAGTCGTAAACTTCGTACTGGGCCGGCACGACTACCATCCCGCCGGGGTGCTGGCCGGTTGTCCGCTTAACGCCGGAGCATCCTTTGATCAGCCGGGTTTCTTCGGCCCGATGCAGGATTTTTCCGCGGTCCTCCAAGTAATTCTTGACAAAACCAAACGCCGTTTTTTCAGCCACCGTCGAGATGGTTCCCGCCTTAAACACATGGGAAGAACCGAACAGTTCTTCGGTGTACTTGTGTGCGGTGGCCTGGTATTCGCCCGAAAAGTTGAGGTCGATGTCGGGGGCTTTGTCGCCGTCAAAGCCCAGGAATGTCTCGAACGGGATGTTGTGGCCGTCACGGCCAAGGGAAATGCCACAGCGCGGGCAATTCTTTTCGGGCAGATCAAAGCCCGAACCGTAGGCCGCCTCATCCACAAATTCGGTCAGCTGACAGCCGGGGCAGACATAGTGGGGGGGCAGCGGATTGACTTCGGATATCCCGGCCAGGGTGGCCGCAAAAGACGAGCCGACCGACCCGCGCGAGCCGACCAGATATCCATCCTCCTCCGATTTGGCCACCAGCTTTTGAGCGATCATATAGAGCACTGAAAAACCATGCCGGATGATTGAGCCAAGTTCGCGCTCCATTCTGATTTTTACCGGTTCGGGCAGCGGATCGCCGTAAAGCGCCTTTGCCTTGCGCAGGGTGATCTCTTGTAAATCCTCATCTGAGCCGGGGATGGTCGGCGTGAATGTGCCCTCGGGGATGGGGCGCACGTGCTCAACCATATCGGCGATCTTGCGCGGATTTTCGACCACGACCTCGTATGCTTTGGCCTGGCCCAAGTAATCGAACTCGGCGAGCATTTCCTCGGTGGTGCGAAAGTAGAGCGGAACCTGTTCGCCCGCGTCCGGAAACTTTTTACCGGCCAGCAAAATCTCACGGAAGACCGCGTCCTCCGGCTCTAAGAAGTGGACATCGCCGGTGGCGACTACCGGTATATTCAGCCGATCGCCCAGCCGGACGACGGTGCGGTTGTATTCGCGCAAATCCTCCTCGGTCAGCTGTGTGTTCTTGCGCATCATAAAGCGGTTGTTGTCGATCGGCTGAATTTCCAGGTAATCGTAGAAGCTCGCGATCTCACAGAGCTCGCGCCAATCCCGTCCGGCGGTGACCGCACGAAGCAACTCACCCGCCTCGCAGGCGCTGCCGACGATCAGGCCCTCCCGGTGCTTTTCGAGCACACTTTTAAGGGTGCGCGGCTGGCCGTAAAAATAATCCAGATGCGCCCAAGAGATCAGCTTGTAAAGGTTCTTAAGCCCGGTCAGATTCTTGACCAGCAAAATCTGATGGAAAGACGGCTGTTTCTTAAAGTCGCGCTCGGCGCAAAGCTTGTCAATGTCTTTGACGCTCACCCCGCCCCGCGCACGCAGTTCGGCGCAGATGCGCAGGAATATCTGCGCGAGAACTCCGGCATCGGCGTCGGCGCGATGGTGGTTGAAATCCCCCAGCTTAAAGTGTTTGACCAGGCTGTCCAGGCTGTATCGCTTTAAGTCTTTGAAGAGGGCGCGGGCAATCGGCACTGTGTCGATGGCGGTCAGGGTATGTTTGATATCTGATCGCCTGGCCGCCGCCCGCAGAAAGGACATGTCAAACCCGGCGTTGTGTGCGACCATCACCGCGTCCGCGCTTCCAATAAAGTCAAAGAACGCGGCAACTGCCGCCTTTTCTCCGGGTGCGCCCTCCAGCATCTGGTCGGTGATCCCGGTGATCTTTATGATCTCGGCGGACAGTGTCCGCTCGGGATCGACAAATGACCGGAACCGCTCGACAATCTCGCCACCCCGCAGACGAACCGCTCCGATCTCGATAATTCGATCGGATGATCCCGAAAGGCCGGTTGTCTCCAGGTCAAACACAATGAATTCGCCATCCAGCGGGATGTCCGACTCCCCTTGAACAATCCGCACGCTGTCGTTGATCAGATAATTCTCAACCCCATAGATGACTTTGAAGTCGGGGTTAATTTTACGCGCGTCGGCCGCGGCCAGCATGGCATCCGGGTAGGCCTGCGCCACCCCGTGATCGGTGATCGCAACGGCCGGATGTCCCCAGGCGTTCGCGCGGGCAATCAGCGTCTTGACCGGCGTGACCGCATCCATCGCACTCATGGCGGTGTGCATATGTAATTCAACCCGCTTGACTTCGGCGTTATCCTCCCGCTTTTGGACGGCGGCGCTCGAAAGGTCATACGCGCGGATACTCACTTCGCGGTCGTATTTGTCAAATGCGGCTTCACCGCGAGCCAAAATGCAGTCGCCCTCTTTGAGGCCGGCCAGCGCGTCAGGCTTGTTCCCGACAACGTCTGTGATGACCTTGACCGTATTCGAGCTTGTCCGGTCGGTGATATCCAGCGAGTAGATGACCTTCGCGCCGTCCCTGCTTTCCCGGCGGGTCAGGTTGAATATGACGCCCCAAACCACACAGGCACCGGTTTCCGCGGTGATCTCACGCAGTGGGGTCGGCTTGGTCTTTATACCCTTACCCAGCAGGATTTTGACCGAACCCGCCTGAAATGGGAGATCCCAACTCTCGGCCGGGCTTTTGACGCCGGCCTTGGCGAACGGCGCCGCTGATTCTTGATCCGCGACTTTGGCGGCTTCAAGTGCCTGCCTCTTGGCCGCTTCAATCGCTTGCCTGCGGGATTCATCCACCAACTGGCCGGCCTTTCCACTGTCGGTGAAGGCAACGGTCAGCGGTCGGGAGAACTCCTCAACCAACACACGTTCAAGCGCCTCGGCACAACCGGTCGAGCGCAAAAATTCAGCTCCGCCACCGGCCAGTGTAATATTCAGCACATCGCCATCCAACACCGCTACCCCGCCGTCAAAGAAGCCGTTGGCCGGTTTGCCCGCATCCCGCAGGGCGGCCGCCAGCTCGGGCAAAAGATCGGGTGTGAAAACCTCGGCCGGGTATTTTGGCAGGATAGCAAAGCTGCGCATTTCGGTGGCTTTGGCGATCTCCCCGCCCGCCCGGCGGAGAACATCCCGCGGCACAACCCGGTCAAAGGCCACCCGCACCCGCATCTCTTTGGTCTGCTGAGCCAGCTTGACCTCAAGCACCTGCCCGTCCGGCAGGCCAAGCGCGGATATATCTATCTGGTTCCCGATCAGTTGAGAAAAGCTTGGCATAGTGCGTCTCCTGTCCTGTTGTCTTTAGAACCTGTATTCATAACTCGAAACACCCCCGCGGCGCTGATTTTCCTGCCGATTCGCGTCAATTTTCCTTGTCCGGCGAAAGCGCCGGCATTTCTCGCTTATGTACAAGGTTTTTAGCGATCATCTCTTTAGCCAGTGTTACCAGTCGCGGTAAAATCTCATTCTGTGGTACTTTTTCGATGACTTTTCCGCCCGCGAAGAGCAGTCCCTCGCCATCCCCGCCCGCTACCCCGATGTCAGCGTGGGCGGCCTCGCCCGGCCCGTTGACCGCGCAGCCCATCACCGCCACCGTCAGGTCACCCGCCAGTTCAGACATGGCCGATTCAACCGACTGTGTCAGAGCGATCAGGTCAATCTTACACCGCCCGCAGGTTGGGCAGGAGATCACATTCACCCCGCCGCGCAGCCCAACCGCCCGCAGGATGTCGATTCCCGCTTTGACTTCGGCCACCGGGTCGGCGGTCAGCGAAACCCGGATGGTGTCGCCGATTCCGTCCAGCAGCAGGCTGCCGATCCCGATGGCTGACTTGATGGTGCCCATCCGCTCGGTCCCCGATTCGGTTACCCCGATATGCTGAGGATAATCGCTCACTTCGGCAAACAGGCGGCAGGCCGCGACCGTGCCGGCCACATCGCTGGATTTGAGCGAGACCGCGATCTCGTAAAAGTCATGCCGCTCGAGCATCCCAATCTGGTTTAGGGCGCTCTCAACCATGGCCGCCGGGGTGGGGCCGCCGTGGCGGGCGAGGGCCTCTTTTTCCAGCGAGCCGGCATTTACTCCGACGCGGATGGGGATTCCCTTTTCGCGGCAGGCTCTGGCAACTTGGGCCACCCGGTCTTCCCCGCCGATGTTTCCGGGATTAATCCGGATTTTGTCGACACCCGCCGCGACCGACTCGAGAGCCAGCTTGTAGTCAAAGTGAATGTCGGCCACCAGCGGGATGTTTACCGCCCGCTTGATGGCCGGAATCAGCGGGATGCTTGTCCTGTCCGGGATGGCCACCCGCAAAACCTGACATCCGGCCGCCTCAAGCGCGGCCGCCTGTACAGTGTTGGCCGGTATATCCCCGGGCGGTGCGCAGAGCATCGACTGAACCGAAACGGGGGCCCCGCCGCCGACGGCCAGCCCCCCCACCATAATTTTTCGTGTGTTTTTGCGCATTCCACTACCTCAAAATACCGTCGTCGAGTGCCCCTACAGCTCCGACGACTCAGCATCAAAATACCGTCGTCGAGCGCCCCAACAGCTCCGACGACTCAGCTTAAAACAATCTGAAGACGTCGTTGACTGTGACCATTATGATCAGCCCGATCAACAAGAAGAACCCGGCCGTGTTTACGATCGCTTCAAACTTGGCGGGTACCGGTCTTCGGAAAACGCCCTCAATCCCCAAAAAGAGCAGCCGCCCGCCATCCAGCGCGGGGAAGGGCAGTAGGTTAAATACGCCCAAGTTGACGGTGATCACGCTGACCAGATAGAGCAGGTTGATAATCCCGTCCCGTATGCTGGTCTCAAGGCCGGAAGCCATCGCCTCCCCGATTGCGCCGGTCACCCCGATCGGCCCGGACATCTGGTGGAACCCGTACCGCCCCGTGGCCAAGTCAACCAGTGAGCCCCAGACCATGCGGATGACCGATATTGTCCAGTTAAACGCGTTGGTGAGCAGGTTTCCGGCTGTGACCGGCACCCCCACGAACACAAAGTCGCGCACCATAAACGACACACCCTCGATCTCGTGCATCTGGAAAGTCACACCGGTCAGCAGGATTCGCTCGCCGTCGCGGACAACTTCGATATCGGCAACCCCATCCCGCGAGCGCGAAAACTCGTAGAGGATGTCGTTGGCTGTCCGCACCCGGCTGCCGTTTACCCGGGTGATAACATCCAGCTCTTGCAGCCACTGGTTGCTGGTGGCCGCCTCGTGAAACCGGTTGACCTGATTTGTTCCGATCAGGTTGAGATTGGCGGTCAGAATAACGAGCAGAACAAAACCGAGAATCAGGTTCATGGCCGACCCGCCGACCAGAGTCACCGCCCGCTTCCAGAGCTTGACTTTGCCGAACGCGCGCGGATTGCTGCTCTCTTCGTCTGTTCCCTCCATCGCGCAAAAGCCGCCGATTGGGAAGAGGCGCAAAGCGTACACCGTATCGCCGCGTCTAAACGAAAAAATCTTGGGACCCATACCCAGCGCAAACTCGTTGACCTGTATCCCGCTGAGTTTAGCCGTAATGCAATGTCCCAACTCGTGGACAAAGATGAGCAAACTAAAGGCCAAAAAAGCCACCAGGATTGTCATCACGTTCATGGACTGACCACCTTTTCAAATAACATATACGCTATATTTCTTTGATAAACGCCCGCGCCTGTGCGTCTATGGCGCAGACGCTTTCCATATCTGCTTCGCCGGTGATTCCCATCCGCCCGAGCAGCTCGCCCAGCGCATCGCCTATCTGCAAAAACGTCATCTCGCCTTTCAAGAACCGGGCGACAGCGGCCTCATTCGCGGCGTTTACCGCCGCGGGGTACAGCCCACCCCGATTGGCGGCTTCTTCGCAGGCGGCCAGACAGGTGAATGTGTCTTTATCCGGTTTTTCGAAAGTTAACGAGCCAATCTCTGTCAGGGAAAGCCGTTCCAGCCCGGCCACCGGCCAGCGGCGGGGATAGGTCAGCGCGTATTGTATGGCCGAGCGCATATCCGGCTTGCTCATCTGGCCGATCAGGCTGCCGTCCGAAAAATAAACGGCCGAGTGCAGGATGCTTTGCCTGTGCACCGCGATTTCAATCTGGCCGGGTGTCAGGTCGAACAAGTGGACAGCTTCAATCAACTCCAGCCCCTTGTTCATCAGGGTGGCACTGTCCACCGAGATTTTTGCGCCCATCGCCCAGTTGGGGTGCTTGACCGCCTCCTGCGGGGTGACGTTCAGCAGCTCTTCGCGCGATCTGCCAAAGAACGGCCCGCCCGACGCGGTCAAAAAAATGCCGGTCACATCATCCCGCTCGCCCGCGTGTAAACATTGGAAAATGGCGCTGTGCTCACTGTCTACCGGAAGGATTTTTCCGCCATGCTCGCGCGCTGTCTGCATGACCAGTCTGCCGGCGGCCACAAGCGGCTCTTTGTTGGCCAACGCGATGGTTTTCCCCGCTTTGGCCGCTTCTAAAACGGGTGCCAGCCCGGCAATCCCGACCACTGCGCCGACAATCACGTCAGCGCTTGGCAGCGTTGCGGCTTCGATCATTCCGTCCTGCGCCAGTACCCGGACGTCTGTGTCAGCCAGCGCGATCTTGAGCTGGGCGGCCGCGCGCGGGTCGGCAACAGCGACCAGCGCGGGGCGAAACTCTCTGGCCTGTGACTCCAGCCGCTCGATGTTAGACCCGCCGGTCAGCGCGACAGGGCACAGCCCCAGGTCCCGGCAGACAGCCAGCGTCTGCGTTCCGATTGACCCGGTTGATCCCAGTATGGCCAGCTTTCGACCCTGTAAATCCATTCCACACGCCCTCACTGGAGTTTATGATAAAAATCTCAAGGTTATGTGACAATCAGCGGCAGGTGGGTGGATATCAGGTAGACAGCAGGCAGTGTGAAGAGCACGCTGTCAAACCGGTCAAGCACCCCGCCGTGGCCGGGCATAATGTTGCCGAAATCTTTGACCCCGTACTCGCGCTTGATTGCCGAAGCGGAAAGATCGCCGAACATACCGATCACCGAAAGAATCGGTGCGATGATGGCCAGCTCGATCATGTTGACCTGCCCGCCGAACATGTTTTGGTAACCGACGCCTATCCAGATCATCATTCCGGTGCAGACGGCCACACCGCCGACCGCGCCCTCAATCGTCTTCTTTGGGCTGACCACCGGGGCCAGTTTGTGCTTGCCCAAAAACCGGCCGGCAAAGTAAGCGCCGGTATCACTTGCCCAAGCCGCTGTCAACGCCAGCAGGATGTAAAACCCGCCGGCCTGCGCCCCGTGTGTATCCCGCAAGAAGATGGCGCAGGCAAACGAAAGCGGGATAACCGTACCGAACAAGAGCGCCATCGCGCAATCTATCAGCCGCAGTTTTCCGTATTTTTTAACCAGCAGAAGAAAATAGCTGAACACAATGAGGTATATCATAGGAGTGGCAAGAGCACTGAAGCCGACCAGCGGTATCACCATCGCCCCTGTCAGTGCCAACAGTGTAAGGTCACGCCGGGCCGACAGCCCGGTTGCCCGCATTACTTCAAAGACGCCCAGAGCCGAGACCAGCAGGATGAAGACATTGAGCAGCATGGTGTCGAGAAAGAAACCGACCACCCCAAGAACAGCCAGCAAACCCAGCGTGGTAACAAACCTTAAAAGCATCGCGATCACCTGTTTTCCTTTTACCGCCTTTCTGTCAACGGCTTAAACTCCGCCCATTCGGCGCTGACGGGCGGCATACTCTTTGAGGGCGCGGTCAAAGTGTTCGCCGTTAAAGTCCGGCCAGTGTGTACCCGTAAAGATCAGTTCGGCATACGCGCTCTGCCAAAGCAGAAAGTTTGACAGCCGCGACTCGCCGCCGGTGCGGATGATCAGGTCAACGTCCGGTTGGCCGGCCGTGTACAGTCCGCCTGTAATCATTGCCGCGTCAATCTGCTGGAGGGCGATTTCACCGGCCATCAGCCGCTTGGCCGCCTCTCTGGCCGCTTTTGCGATCTCATCCCGGCCGCCGTAATTGAGCGCGATGTTTAAGTTGATGCCGTCGTTGGCCACACTGTTTTCTTCCACCCGAACAATCATTTGGCGCAAATCCTCATCCAGTTGAGACAGGTCACCGATCACGCGGGTGCGGACATTTTCTTTTTTGTAGTTGTCGGCGTTTTTTAAGTAGCTGCGCAAAAGGTCCATGATCCCGCGGACTTCTTCGGATGGGCGGTTCCAGTTCTCGGTCGAGAAAGCGTAGACGGTCAAGTACCCAATCCCGCGCAGCTTGGCGTGGCGAACGCAGCGCCCGAAAGCATCGGCGCCCATTTTATGCCCGTAACTGCGGGGCAGGCCGCGGTGGGCAGCCCACCGCCCGTTCCCGTCCATAATAATCCCCACATGTCGCGGCAGTTTATCAATTTCAAAGCTCTTTGCCATAATACACTCCGTCAACGATGACTGCACAGAAAAGCCAAAGGCGGTCGCCTTCAGCTCTCCTGCTTGTTTTGTCTGGTGTCTTATATTTCAAGAATTTCCTTCTCTTTGGCGGCTGCGACTTTGTCCACGTCCTTACAGCTGTTGTCGGTCAGGGTTTGAATCTCTTTTTCGATGTCTTTGAGGTCATCTTCGGTAATCTCGCTGGCCTTCTTTTGAGCCTTGGCTTTGTCAACCGCATCCCGGCGGATGGCGCGGACAGATACCTTGGCTTCTTCGGCCATCGTCTTCACCTGTTTACAAAGTTCTTTGCGCCGCTCTTCGGTGGGTTGTGGGAAAGCGATGCGAATGACATTCCCGTCGTTGGATGGGTTGATGCCCAGGTCGGATTTGAGTATGGCCTTTTCAATCGCGCCCATTGAGGATTTATCCCAGGGCTGAATGATGAGGATGCGCGCCTCGGACACCGAGACAGCCGCCATCTGCTGGATGGGTGTGGGCGTTCCGTAATAGTCGACCGTGACTCGATCAAGCAGCGCCGGATTGGCCCGCCCCGCGCGGATGCTGCCCAGGCTGGCCTCAAAGTGTTCGACTGATTTTTGCATCTTGCCTTTCATTGCTTGTACCAGGTCTTCCATGGTCGTTTATGCCTCCTTTACAATGGTTCCGATGTTTTCGCCCTGCAATGCCCGCAGGATGTTGGATGGATCACGCAGACTGAAAACCCTTACCGGTATGCCGTTATCTTTGCACATAGATGCCGCGGTTGAATCCATAGCGGCCAGCCCTTCTGAAAGGACCTGAGTAAAGGTGATTTGCTCAAATTTTTGAGCGTTCGGGTTTGTGTTGGGGTCACTGTCGTAAACACCGTCAACAACGGATGCTTTAAATATGATATCCGCGTCGATTTCGGCCGCCCGCAGGGCCGCCGCCGTGTCGGTCGAGAAGAATGGGTTGCCTGTGCCACAGCCGAAAATACACACCCGCCCCTTTTCCATATGCCGGACTGCCCGGTTGCGGATGTACGGCTCAGCGATCTGCTGCATGACGATGGCCGATTGTACGCGCACTTTCACATAAAGGGCCTCAAGCGCGTCCGCCAAGGCAAGGGCGTTCATGACGGTAGCCAGCATCCCCATATGGTCGGCGCGGGTGCGGTCCATTCCGCCGCCGCTTCTGCCCCGCCAAAAGTTTCCGCCGCCCACAACAATGCCGATCTGAACGCCTGTGCCGGCGCAATCCCGAATGCTGGCCGCAATCTCGCGAACGGTGTCGTTGTCCAGTCCAAACCGGGACGGCCCAGCCAGCGCCTCCCCGCTGAGCTTCAAAAGAATCCGTTTGTAGGCAAGGCTCATGCAATCACTCCTAGTGTTTAACGTCTGCGCACTTTGATAAAAACATATCTTCTCCATTCTACATGAAGTTACCCGGCTTGTAAAGTCCGGCTGCTTAAAAAAGGCAGGATTCCGCAAAGGCCTGATGATGGCGCGGATTTTTGAAAACCGCTAAAATTTGCCAAAATATGCGTTGCATCAGCGCTTCTGTACCGGCCAATACTTGTATAGATAATCGGCCGAAATGGGGGAGTGGTTTGCATGATCAACAAAGTTGAGATTTGCGGCGTGAACACGTCCAAGCTGAAAGTGCTCAAGGAAAGCGAGAAACTGGAGCTGCTCCACAAGATCAAAGAAGGGGACAAAGAGGCGCGCAACCTGCTGGTCAGCGGCAATCTGCGCTTAGTGCTCAGCGTGGTGCAAAAGTTCACCAACCGGGGCGAAAACCTGGACGACCTCTTCCAAGTCGGGTGCATCGGGCTGATCAAGTCCATCGATAATTTTGACACCGGGCTGAATGTTCGATTTTCTACCTACGCCGTACCGATGATTATCGGGGAAATCCGCCGATATCTGCGCGACAACAATGCCATTCGGGTAAGCCGGTCACTGCGGGACACCGCTTACAAAGCCATGCAGGTCAAAGAGCGCCTGACCGCCGACACCGGCCGCGACCCGACTGTCGAGGAAATCGCCAAAGAGATGGAGATGAAAAAAGAAGACGTTGTGCTCGCGCTTGAGGCGATTGTCGAACCGCTCAGCCTATACGAGCCGGCCTACTCGGACGGCGGCGACACCATCTTTGTCATGGACCAGGTCGGCGACAAGCAGAGCGACAAAGACTGGCTGGACGAAATCTTTCTTAAAGAGGCCATCGAAAACTTAGAAGACCGCGAAAAGAAGATTCTCTCCCTGCGCTTTTTTGTGGGCAAAACACAGATGGAGGTTGCGCAGGAAATCGGTATCAGTCAAGCGCAAGTATCCCGATTGGAAAAGTCGGCGCTCATCCGGATTAAAAAACAGCTGTAAGTTACCTTGGCCGCCAAACCGGCGGCCTTTCGCTTTACTTAGGGTGCGACCGATACGCTCTTGCTTGTCCACTTGCCGGTGTGTTATAATGACAGTTGACAGTGGAAAGTGAAAAGTTGACAGTAAATGCATCGCTAAGCGATGATGAAAACAATATCCGCGCAGCGGATACCATAACTGTCAACTATCAACTGACAAGTGAAGGGGATGCACGATGAGCGAGCTTTTTCCGAACTTTATTCATGATATTATTGACGCGGACTTGGCCGGCGGTTTTAAACGTGAGATTCACACCCGGTTTCCGCCAGAGCCCAACGGTTACCTGCATATCGGCAGTGCCAAAGCCATCTGGATCAACTACAGCACCGCCAAAAAATATGGCGGGCGGTTTAACCTGCGCTATGACGACACCAACCCGGTCAACGAGGAGGAGGAGTTTGTCCGCTCGATTGAGGAGGATTTGCGCTGGCTTGGCGCTGTCCCCGACGGCGGGATCTTTTACGGCTCCGATTACTTTGAACGCTGTTACGAGTTCGCCGTCAAGCTGATCAAAGACGGCAAAGCATACGTCTGCGACTTAACTGCCGAAGAGATGCGCCAATACCGCGGTACTTTGACCGAACCGGGCAAAGAAAGCCCTTACCGGAACCGCACCCCCGAAGAGAACCTTGACCTATTTGAGCGGATGAAGGCCGGCGAGTTTGAGGGCGGGGCAAGGACACTGCGGGCCAAGATCGACATGGCTTCGCCCAACATGAACATGCGTGACCCAGCCATCTACCGGATTCTGCATGTGACCCATCATCGACAGGGGGATAAATGGTGCATCTATCCCCTTTACGACTACGCGCACCCCATCCAGGACGCGCTGGAAGGCATTACACACTCGCTGTGTTCCCTTGAGTTTGAGAACCATCGCCCGCTCTACGACTGGGTGGTCGAGAATATCGGGTTTGAACACCCGCCTCACCAGTACGAGTTTGCCCGGCTGAACATCACCTATACGGTCATGAGCAAGCGGTATTTGCGCGAACTGGTCGAGACCGGCCGGGTAGACGGCTGGGACGACCCGCGTATGCCCACCCTTTGCGGTCTTCGCCGCCGGGGTTACACCCCCGGTTCGATCGTCGAGTTTGTCAAACGGGCCGGAGTGGCCAAGACATTCTCGGTGGTCGACATCCGCCTGCTTGAATACTGCATCCGGGAAGAGCTCAACCGCGAAGCCCCCCGCCGGATGGCGATATCCCAGCCAATTAAGCTGACCATCTCCAACTACCCGGAGGATAAGACAGAGACTTTCCCCATCCCCAACAACCCGACTGATCCAGACGCAGGCAGCCGCGAGGTCATATTCAGCCGCACCCTTTATATTGAAAGCGAGGATTTTTCGCTTGCCCCGCCGCCCAAATATCAGCGGCTGCGCGAGGGCGGCGAGGTTCGGCTGATGGGTGCGTACATCGTCAAGTGCGAGCAGGTGGTCACCGACAACGCAGGCAACGTGACTGAGCTGATCTGCACTGCCGACCTTGAGACCCGGAACAACACCCCCGCCGATGGCCGCAAAGTCAAGGGTACCATCCATTGGGTGAGCGCGGCGCACGCGGTTGAGGCTGACCTGATGCTTTATGAGGGCCTGTTCACCCTTGAAAACGTCGGCGATGTCGAGGAGGGGGCCAACTATCTCGACTATCTCAACCAAAACTCATTAACCCATCTAAAAGGCTGTAAGCTTGAGGCTTCGCTGGCGGGCGCTGATGCGGGTGACCGGTTCCAGTTTGTGCGGTCGGGTTATTTTTGCGCCGACTCGCGCCACCCGAATACTTTTAACCGGATTGTCACACTGAAAGACAGCTTTAAGCTATAGGCGGTGAGGAGGTGAGCGAGTTGGCGGCAAAAACCATGCTGCTAATCATTAATCCGGCGGCCGGGCAGGGCAGCTTTGTCCCTTACTTTTTTGAGGTGGTCGACCGCTTTACCAAAGGCGGTTTTGCGGTGACCGCCCACCCGACTTCCGGCCCGCGGGAGGCTTATCAGATCGCCCTTGAGCGGGCGTACGCGTTCGATTATCTGGTCTGCACCGGCGGGGACGGCACACTGAACGAAGTTGTCAACGCCTTGATGCAGCTTGACCGCCGGCCTTTGCTCGGTTATATTCCGTCCGGGTCAGTCAACGATTTCGCGGCCACACACGGCCTTTCTTCCGACCCGGTTTTGGGCGCGGACACTGTAATGAGCGGCAACATTGTCCCGGTTGATGTGGGCAGATTCCAGGACGGCTTCTTCACTTATGTGGCCGCGTTCGGGTTGTTCGCCGACGTTTCTTACGACACCCCACAAAATCTGAAGAACATGTTCGGCCAGACCGCTTATTTCCTTGAAGGCGTCAAGAAATTGGGCAACATCAATCATCATCACTGTCGGGTCGAGTTGGAAGGTGAAGTGATCGAAGACGACTTTATCCTCGGGATGATTTCAAATTCGCGCTCAGTCGGCGGGTTTCCCCTGCCCGGCGAGGTGGATGCCTGCTTGGACGACGGGCTGTTTGATCTGCTTCTCCTGCGAAAAATCCAGAGTATGGAAACTTTGGGCAGCGTAATCTCGGCCATGTTGGGCGGCAAGGGGATACTTGATCCGTCTTTTGTCTTGCGCAAGGTGAGAAAGGCGCGATTTGTCGGCGAAAGGCCGCTTGGCTGGTCGGTAGACGGGGAGTTCGGCGGCAGCCTAAAGGTCGTGGAAGTCGCCGTTTGTCAAAAAGCGATTGAGATCATCGTCCCCAAGCCAAACGATAAGAAAAAACGAACACGCGCGAAAAAGCCCGCCAATTAGGCGGGCTTTTTTTATGGGCTATTTTGAACCGCTCTCCGGCGGCTTTGCCGGTACGACAACAGTAGCGGCGGGCAAGCCAAGCGTCTGGCCGCCTTTTCGCCTTGACCACGCGTGCATGGCCAGCGCAACCGCGATAACGCCGTAAGCTGCAAACACCCTAAAGAACTCGCCGATCTGCGCGTTGCCCAACAACTGGGCGCCCGCATTGGCCGAGAGGATAAACATGGTGTGGAAGAGGACAATCCCCAGCACAGCCTGTTTGGTGGTCGCCCGCTGTACCGACGCGCCGCCAACCAAGAGTGCCGCGATCGAATACAACCCGACCGCGATGTGCGAGCCGTAAGTCGCCACTGTACCGATGTTTTGCAGGGATATGATCTGCCCGTAACTTGCCAGCACGGTGGACATGATCATCGCGATAATCCGCACTTTGTTGACATTGATCCCCGACGAAGTGGCCACCGCGCGGTCCTGGCCGACCGTGCGCATATCCTGCCCCAGCTTTGTGTTCATAAACCAGGGGATGAACATATACAGTGCCGCGATAATCAAGTAAGTCAACACAGGCAGGTTGACCATGGACAGCGCCTCATACATGGCGGGGATAAAGGTGATCGCGTAAACGCCGCCCGCGACCCCCATATACACCAGCCGCATTTTAGGCAGCTCCGGATTCTTGTCCAACACCTTGGACGCAAAGATTTTCCAAAGCTGGTAGATAACCGCGCCGGCCACCCCGAACTCAATCGCGTAGAGCAGCAGAAGACGGGGGGCGGACATAAATGCGCCGACCGCGGGGATCCAACTGGCCGCCCACAAAATGGCCACCGGCAGAAACGCCTTAAGCAGCTTCTTGATCTGCAAGTCCCGCTTCTTGGCAAGGCGGAAGATAATCAGAATGGCGCAGATGGCGGTGATCGCGTAAAAGGCCGCGTCTATAATGTTGATCATCGGCATATTGTCGATGGCCTGGCGCAAATTTCCGTCCAGGTTGATGATGTTCCGCACGCCCACACCGGTTGCAATCATCAGGTCAGGCGCGTTGACGACGATAACCCCGCCTAGCATAAACAGGAAGATGAACTGGTATATCCCGTCTGAGAAGAACCCGGCCACCAAGCCGCCGATCATCTCGGTACCTTTCATCTTGTTAAACAGGCTGCCGACCAGATACCCGAAGAAGACGGCCAGCGGGGTGCAGATGGCCACCGCCCACAAGATACCGGTAAAACCCGACCCGCCAAACAAAACAACCACAAAAATGGCGATCTGGGCGGCGATGGCTCCGATGACAATACCGAAGTTCAGTCCCAGTCCCGCGATAATGGGGATGAGCAGGCTGAGCACAAGAAATGTGTTTCGCCCGATCCGGATAAACAGCTCTTCAAACAGGGTCGGGAGGGTAAACGTCGAATAGTGGTAAGCGAGCAGACAGAGGATGACAAAGAGCACAGTGACGTTGTTTTTGGCAAGATATTTGCCCACTTTGTTTAGTATACTCATCTTGTCGCCTCCCTTGATTTACTCAGGGCGTAAAGGATGATGCCGTTCGAGATGATCATCCGCAAAATTTCTGAGAGGTTGCCCTCGGGCACCATCTGGTTAGCGACCGGGATAGCGACTGTCAGAATCCCCTGGAAAAGGAATGTGCCGAGCAGTACGTTGAATATCCGGGCGTTGACAACGCTTGCACCACCGACCAGCACAGAGGCCACAACGGTAAAGCCCATCATTAGCGGCGCATTGTACAGCTGCAAAAACCCGAAACTCTGGGCAAAGGCGACAATCCCGATCCCGCCGAGAATGGTTGAAAGTGTGGTGCCGAGAACCCGCATCTTGTTTACGTTGATACCCGCCGCCCTGGCGAAGTTGGGGTTGGAACCGGCCGCGCGCATCATCATCCCGATTCGGCTTTGGGTAAAGAGCCAAACCAGAAAACAACACAGGAAGAAAACGAGCAAAAGCCCGGTCGGCACACTCATATCGCCTAGCTCAAATGCGAGCAGATCGTTGAAGACCCCGCCGAAGTCGTCGGCCAGGCTGATGGTTGTCCGAAGTCCCTCGCCCGCGATCGGCCAGATGGATGTACCGCTGCGAAAAGGCAAAAGCAGCCACATGATATTAAAGAGCGCGACCATCGAAAACCCGACATAGGTCGAAACCACCATCTCACTGCCTTTGACCCGGTTGAGCAAAAGTCCGTACAAAAAGCCAAAGATGCCGGCGAAAACAATGGCGAAGATCAACGCGATGATCACCGAGACTACTTCCGGGTTGGCGGTCGCCTCAAAGTAGCCCATATCCCGCATCTCAATGCTGATCAGCGAACCTAACAGGCCGCCGATAATGCCGATCGAAACACCGAAATTTGGCCCGATTCCCGACTGGATAGCCGGAACCATCGCAAGAACCAGAATACCGAACATTCCCCAACGACGAATGACATCACCCAACAACGCGGGAATCCCGAGGTCATAAAAGGCCGCCATCCCAAGTAAGAAGACGAAAAATGCAAGGATGATCACCCGCGGCAGACCAAAGCTGTTTACCGCTCTTTTGATCGAATCCATCTACTCCACCTCCTTGCTTCCGACTGCACTCATAGCCAGGCCAAAATCGGCGTCCGGCGCTTCGGGCGGGAGGATACTCGACACTTTGCCCTCCGACACAATCGCAATCCGGTCGCAGACACTGCGCAGCTCAGCCAGCTCGCTGCTGACCATGATGATGGTCAGCCCCTCTTCGTTGCGCAGTTTTGTCAGGTATTCCATAATCAGCTTTTTCGCGCCGATGTCAATCCCCCGAGTCGGCTCGGAGACGATGAGCAGCCGGGGCTTGAGGGTGAGCGCGGCGGCCAGACAGACCTTTTGCTGGTTGCCGCCCGAAAGGCTGCCCACCCGCTGAGAACCGCCCACACAGCGGATATCCAACAGCTCAATCATACTTTGGGCGTGGGCGCGGACTTGATGGTGGCTGATAATTTTGCCAAGACCGAGGAATCCGCCCTTGACGGTCATGGTGTTGAAGATGATGTTGTGCGCGATGCTTTCCCCGATCAGCAGGCCGACGCCCCGCCGGTCTTCCGACACGAAAGAGACACCTTTGCTCAACGCGTCGCCCAGCTTCGAAAAAGTTACCTTTTCGCCGAAAACTTCGACCGTACCGCTGGCCGGGGACATCCCCATAATCCCGTTGGGAATCCCGACCTTGCCCTGGCCGGCCAGACCGCCGATTCCGAATATCTCCCCTTTGCGGATATCCAGATCGACCCCTTTGACCATCTCGCCCGGCATGTCCACAAACAAGTCCCTTACCTTGACAGCGATCTCAGCGTTTTCATCGGGGGCAACCGAGCGGCTCTCATCGTCCACAAGCTTTTCGATCCGGCGGCCAACCATCAGCTCGGCGATCTCGACCACATCGGTCTGGGCGATCGGCTTGGACGCGACCACTTCCCCATCCCGCAGAACGGTCATCCGTCTGGCAACCGCCATGACTTCGGACAGGCGGTGGGTGATAAAGATGATGGCGATCCCCTTGTCGGACAGGGACTGCATAACCGACAAAAGTTGTTCAGCCTCGCTTTCGGTCAAAACAGCGGTCGGCTCGTCAAAGACAAGCAGCTTCAGATTTTCTTTGTCGATTTCCCGGGCAATTTCGACGAATTGCATATACCCGACCGGCAGGCCAGCCACCCGGGTAAATTCGTTTATGTCCATCCCGATGGCGTCCAGGGCTTTGCGCGCATCAGCCGCCATTCGCTCTGTATCCAACCGCTCCAAACTTTTTCCAAAGACCCGGCTGGCGATGGTGGGCAGGGTTTCTTCCCGCCCCACCTTGATGTTTTCAACTATGGTAAAGCCGGGTATCAGCATAAATTCCTGATGCACCATCCCGATTCCAGCCAGCATTGCATCGGCGGGCGAGGTGAACTTAGCCTCTTGTCCGCCGATTTTTACCTTGCCGGTAAATCCGCCGGTCTCGTGAATTACGCTCATCCCGAAAAGGATATTCATAAGTGTTGATTTGCCTGCGCCGTTCTCGCCGATCAAGGCGTATATTTCGCCCGGCTTAACCGAGAGCGAAACGTTTTTAAGCACAGGGTTGCCGCTGTACTCTTTGCTTATGTTTTCTAGTTCCAGTACAAACTCTTCCGACAAGGTTACTCTCCTCCACAAAAAGCTTTGGTGTTCATGGGAGCTGAAAATACGTTTAAACGGCGGTTTGGGGGGCTGATTAGCCCCCCTCCGCTTTAAGTGTTCTTAGAAAACTACATTTTCAGAAATGAGCAGGAACATGTTCTCGAATGTCCCCTGATCGTCTTCCATCATGCGGATGTTAACGGTTGTTCCGTATTCGGCGGCCACTCTGTTAATAGACGCGCGAACAGCCGTGGAATCCATGCGTCCGTTGGTGTTGCCCTCAAGCCAGTTGATGGCGTAATCAACGCCGGCTTCGATGATCAGCATGTTGACCGGTACCGGCCAGTTGGATACGCGGCCGGCCATGTCGGCTGCGGCAACGGACAGGCGGATTTGCTCAAGCATGAAGTCAACGTCGCCCTCATGGCCGGCAGTGGAGATGTTCATAGCCGCGGGGAATGCGTGGTAGGGGCTGGGGCAGCAGGGCTGCACGTACAGTGCGCCGTTTTCAAGAACGCCGCGGATAAGGGGCTCTTGCATACCGCAGTTGGTTGCGTAGAAGACCGTATTCGGGCCAAGGTCGGCAACTTGTCTGGGTACATCTTCCATAATGAACATTTGGGTACCGGGAAGACCGGCGTCACCGGTGGGGTCCGGAGCCATAACGTCAACGAACTCAATACCAAGGCGCTCAGCGGTGGCCATCAGGTTGTCGCGGCGCAGGGCGATCATTTCAATGCCGAGGTGGCGGGGGAAGGAGTAGTGAACAAAGGTCTCTGCCCCCATTTGTGCGGCCATTTCCATGATGGTGATACCGGTACCGATATCGTCGAGCTGCAGAACCACGTCAGCGGCCCCGGCGATGTCTCTGGGGGGTTCCATGATGGTTCCGACCACAAAGAGAATTTCAGGGAAACGCTCGCGCACCCTTTGGATGGCGGGGATTGTGCCGGGAACAGCCTGGCAGATGATGATGGCTTGTGCGCCTTGGTCGGCAAGGCTGACGACCTGGGCAATGACGGTTTCCATTTCATCACTAAAGCGGTCGGGGTAAGTGACGTGAAGGATTCTGTCGGCGCCGTGTCTTTCCTGCATTTTCATAGCGGCCATAAACTCTTCTTCGTTCTGGGAAACAGTACCGGTCATGATGCCGATGATCCAGTCTTCGTTGGCTTCGGCAAGATCGTCGGCGGTTTGCCCAACGGCCGGAGCCGGAGTGTCGGCAGGGGCAGGCGCCGGGGCTGCCGCGCGGCAGCCGGTCATAACCAGCAGAACCACAAGCATTAAGATACAGGTCTTCTTGAACATTTTCTTTTCCTCCCAATTATTCATGATAAGTATATTTGCTTTTATGTAAACGCGGCAAGACTGCGCCGCGAAACATAACTCTTGCCTACTCGGTCATTGCAAGCACAATCTTCAGCGTTGTCTCAAGGTCTGCTACCGAAATATGTTCTTCGCTTGAGTGGACATCGGCCATACCGGTGCCGATGTTGACCACATCGATCCCGTTTTGGAATATCCAGGTAGCGTCCGACCCGCCATATGTGCGCTCAATTTTATGCTCTATCCCGAGTGCGCCGTAAACTTCACCTAACCGCGCGATCAATTCACTCTCGGGTGGAACAAACAAGATTTCAGCCTGCCGGTCGATCTCGACTTCAAAGCTCGCGCCAATCTCTTCGCAGGCCTCGCGCAAAGCGGCCTTTACGTTTTCGACGTGTGTTTCCAGCCGGTCGTTGTCAAAGGAGCGCATATCCAGGTCAAAGCTGGCTTTATCCGGTACAACATTGCTCTTGCCGGGTGAAAGGAAGTTGGCTACATTCATCACGGTTTGGTCGTCCACCTCCCCGCTGGGTATCTTTGCGATGGCGGCCGCCGCCGCTTTGATGGCGTTGACCCCTTTACTCGGCTGAACCGCCGCGTGCGCGCTTCTGCCGGTAACTTTGACGTGCAGCTCAAGTTTCGCCGGCGAATTGTTGACCACACTGCCGTGTCTGCCGTTGTCGAGTACGATGGCCTGTTTGCTCTTTACATTCGAGTAGTCGGCGTATTTTGAGCCGAGCAGGCCGACTTCTTCACAGACACTAAAAAGCACTTCAACCGGGCGATGTGTCCGGTTTTCTTCTTTGATAATTTGCAGCGCCTCTACCACCGGGGCAATCCCCGATTTGTCGTCGGCGGCCAGAATGGTTTCTCCCGCCGAGCGGACTATGCCGCCGCTGACCACCGGCGCAATCTCAATGCCGTTTGGCACGGTGTCCATATGCGCACTAAAGAGGATCGGCTCGCCCTCGCCCGGCAGGCAGGCGTATATGTTCCAGCCGTTTGAGCCGACTTTTTCGCCGACCTCATCCCGGATAATTTCCATCCCCACGGCCTTGAGTTCACTCTCAAGCAGCTCACAGAACTGCTTCTCATTCCCTGATTCGCTCGCACAGGAAACATATCTAAAAAAACGTTCTAACAGACGAGATTCACTCATCACAAACACATCTCCCGCTATACAGTTATCATTTTCAGCACCTAATTATACCAAATAGCGAATATTATGTAAAGCATAATCACATTACAATAAAGTTACAGAGCGCCGGGGTTAACCTGGCGCTCTGCGTTTACTTTGCGTTGTCTTTTCCACTTTTTACTTTGCCTTGCAGTTCGGGGACAGGCGGGACCTCGTTCTTTTTGATCTTGGTTTTCTTGTTGCTTTGCGTTCCGTGGGGCTCTTTGGGGTCGGGTCGGCGCATACCGGCTTTTGCCATCGCTATTTCCTCCCGGAATATTTGCGTTAGTATATCCCGGCGCCCACTTGTTTATTTGCACGTTTTGGGGTATTCTTTTATTGGGTGATGAAGAAATGAGCAGAGCAGCCAAACTGGTGGGCTATCTCGGCGGGGATGATGAACGCCCCCGTCAAGTCGAAGTAACCGCGATCATTTCGGGCAGCGGGATGCGCGAAACCCTCACTCTTGAGTGTAAGGGCAGCTACCGGGTCACTGTCCCTTATCGGCCGCTTGAGCGGCTGGCTCACGAGGCGGTACAGATATCTCTACAAGAAAAACAAGCCGAACAAGGCATCCGCCTGGAAGGGCTGGACGGCAACCGCCGCCAGGGAACGGTGGTCGCGTACTTGCGGGCGAGCGGGCGGTTTCTCATGCTCTCGCTTGATTTTATGGGGATGGGGCAGATATCCGCCCCTTTCGCTCCAATTGAAAAACTGGTGCGGGAAGAGCGCGGAAGATATGCATAGTAAATATCCCCCGGCATAGTCGAGGGTTCTCTATAATCCAAAGAACAAAGCCCCGGCAAATGCCGGGGCTTTGTGTGTAATTATTCGTCTCTGCCTGTACTTGGGTTCATGTTGTTGTTTCCGGTGCCGGGAGGCGGGGCCGGCAAAGTCGGGAAGTTGGGAACCTCCGGCGGGTCTTCAATGCCAACACTGCCGCCGGTGGTGCTCATATTGATCCGCCGGTCGGTAATGTAGAAAGTTGACGAGAAGTCGACCTCGCGGTCGGCCGGGCCGACAAACCTGCGCTCGCGGTCATACAGGAAGAAGCCGCGGCCTGCGTTTGTGCTCATGATCCCCGAGTGAACCGAAAGGGTCAGCATGTTGATCGGCAGGATAGAAAGCGCCCTGCTCGACCAGGCCATCGGGTGTTCGTCAATATCGATCCGGACCCTTGCGCTCGCGGTGTTCAGGCCGGTCTGCTCGATATGCACATGTGAGACCACCGCGTTGTACCGCAGATATACTTCTTCATCGCGGTTTGATTCGTTCATGTTTGTGCTGATCGCAACATTGCGGTTGGCCGGCAGCGGGGTGATAACCGTTACCCCGTAATCGAGCAGGATATCCACCCGGCGGAATGTCCGGCTGCCCACCGCGATAACCGAGTATTCACTGTCTCTCATGTCCAGCGTCCAGCGGCCGTCAATTTGATCGAGATCGTCGTAGCTGTCCACGTACATGGCGTTCACGCGCATATACCCGTCGACCGACAGGTCGGTTGCGCCGATCCGGCGGTTGCCTTCCCGCAGGAAGATGGTCGCGCGGTAGTTTCTGTCCCGGGTGCTGTTGAACGAATCGACAAAGCGCACAACCAAGATCGCGTTTGCGTTCGCGTTCGCGCCGTTTCTGATCTCAACATCGCGCACCGCGTCAAAGCCGGTTCTGTTAAAGCCCGCCGTGATTCTGGGGTTTGCGCTGGCCAAATGATTTCGGGTAACAAACTGGGGCTGATTGCCATCTGCCCACTCAAACATGTCGGGGTGAAGGTGGATGCGCAATTCATCCCCCGGGCGGGTGTCGTCGATGTTGCTCTCCCAGCTGCCGGTCATGGCCGTGTTGCTGCCCCGCCGGTGGAAGAAGATGTTGTTGCCCAAATCAAGATTGCTGCCGGTGTTGACGCCGGTGATGCGGCCGCCGGTTGTGCCGGTTCCGCCACCGCCGCCACCGCCACCTCCGCCTGCCGGCCTCCACTGGGCGGTAAACGTGACAGTGCCGGTGATGTTGCCGGGCGTCATGCCGGCCACGTTGGACTGCCAGCTGACAAACTCCTGACCGCTTGGCGGGGTAATGGTCGGAAGCTGTGCCGCCGCGCCGCTATTGATGTTTTGCACAAGCGCACCGCCGCCGGTGCGGGTACCGCCGTTCGGGATAAAGGTAACTTGAAATTGACCGGCACCGGGAGTGCCTGGGTCGGGGCCGGGGTCGCCGGGGTCTGTGCCACCGCCGTTTCCGCCGCCTCCACCGCCTGCGCCGGTTGGTTCCCATATAGCGGTAAACATAACGTTACCTGTGATCTGATTCGTAAACATACCGGTCGGTGTAGATTGCCAGCCGTTAAGAAAATAACCCGTCCGCGTTGCGGTCGGAAGCGTTGCGCCAGCGTTATGATTAATGCTTTGTACAAGCGCACCACCGCCGGTCTGTGTACCGGGGCCTAGATTAAACATAACATCCCACGGACCGGGGGCAGTTTCCCATCGGGCTGTAAAGGTTCTATCGGCGGTTATAGGCAACTGGAGAGCTGTCTCCGAAGTCCACCCGAGAAACCTAAAGCCATCGCGTACCGGCGGCAGGGGTGGTTGCACGATCCCACCGCTGGCAACAATTCGTATAACATCGTCAGTGTTCCCGTTAATGTTGCCGCCATCTAACTCGAATGTAACTTCGTGCGAAGCGGCTTGATTCGTCCATATGGCGCGAAGCGTTAATGCTTGCGGCATAAGCACACCCGTACCAAGCTCGACTTGCGTGGTTGCCGTATATACAGTGCCGCCGGTTGTCTCCCACCGGAGAAAGCGATGCCCGGCACGGCTGGGCATCGGAAGTGCTCCAATCTGATCGTTATGGACAACTCTTCTGGTTTCTGAGTCACCCACAAAACCACCATCGCTGGGATCTAAAGTGACTATATGTACCGGAAGCCATATGGCGTCTATCACCATATTACGGGTAACTGGGGTGTTGGGAAGTAAATCTGTAGTCGCCAAAGTGCCATTGACATTTTCGCGCCACATATTAGGGTTTTCGTTTCTGCTGTTACTCCAGCGATTTCGATTCGCAACAGACCCTTCAAATCCATATTCAGGGTGGGTGGATCGAACTGTAGGCCAAGGGCCTGAGTCAGCTATTGTATCACCGCTAGGGACACGACGAAACAAACTCCCATTTGATAGAGCCCCCGTTTGAGATGTAGGAGTAAGTTCTCCTGCGGCTGGCACATTGGCATTCGGTCTAAACTCGACAAGGAATCGTTGTGTCCACCGTGCGGTTAACGTGATGTTTTCGGTTACGGGATTACCTGACACCCATCGGGTATCACCATTGTACCAACCATCAAATCGCCACAAATCGAGGGAACTGTGAACCGGGTCTGGGATTGGGAGAGGTGACATCAAATGGATAGGAGGGATCTGAGTGCCGTGATGAATCATTGCGTGAGAATTTGGATCTCCGCTACCCGAGCCAGTAACAAAGTCAACTCTACGCATGACTGGTTCCCACCGCGCATGAAGATTCAAATCTCCTGTTACGGGCATCGTGGAAAAGACCCATCGGGTCGCAGTGGTGAAATTGGGGCCATCATACCAGCCCTCAAATGTATAATCAGCGGGTGTAGGGCGACCGGCGGTCGGCTCAGTAATGAACGCGCCATTCACAACAGCTGTAGTGCCGGTTAACGGTTGTACAGTCCAGTCAGTGCGTCCGGTATTAAACGTCACCGTCCACGGCCCCGGTACCGGCGGCGGGTCAGGGTCATCCGCAGGCACAGGCGTCACCTCGTTCGCGGGCGCAGGCGTGGCTGTGCGCGGCGCCGGTCGCGGTGCCGGCGGCGTTGGCGCGGGGGCCTCCTCACTCGTTTGGGGAGGCGGAGTCGGCCGCGGCCGCCCGGGAAATCGCGCGTCGGCGTCAATCGGTAAAATTGTGGCCACCATGATAGCGGCAATCAGTAAGCTAAGTATACGTTTCATCTCTCAAGCCCTCCAAAAGCTTTGGGAGTAGAGCCGGGGAAACAATATCCCATACTCTACAGTCCAGATACATTATAACACACCCCGGCCAAAAAACCAAGAGGAAAGTACAGGCTCCGGCAATATCCTTTCGTGAATAAAACCGGCACGCACCGCCAAACATTACACCCGGTAACAAAAAAACAAATTTTGGCACTCATAAGAGAAAATCAGTTGCATTTGCGCGAAAAATATGGTATATTGAACGATACACGTCAAACATTCCACACGCTGGGTGCGGTTCGGCAAGGTGGCCTGCGGTTTTTGCGGGCTTTGCCGGAAGATATCCACCCGGCGGCGGACACAACCAAAGGAGGATTTGTAAAAATGAGCATCGTATCCATGAAACAGCTGCTGGAAGCCGGTGTACACTTCGGGCACCAAACCAGACGGTGGAACCCAAAAATGGCGCCTTATATCTTCACCGAGCGCAACGGGATCTACATCATCGACCTGCAAAAGACCGTTAAGAAACTTGAGGACGCATACAATTTTGTCCGCGAGATTTCCGAGAACGGGCAGACCCTGCTCTTTGTCGGAACAAAAAAGCAAGCCGGTGACTCGATCCGCGAAGAGGCGATCCGCGCCGGGGCGCACTATGTAAACGCCCGCTGGCTGGGCGGGATGCTGACCAACTGGAGCACCATCCGCACCCGGATCAACCGCCTTGCCCGCCTGCGCACCATGCAGGAGGACGGCACATTCGACGCCCTGACCAAAAAAGAAGTCGCCAAGCTCAACCTCGAAATCGAGAAGCTTGAGAAGTTCCTGGGCGGCATCAAGACAATGGACAAACTGCCGGGCGCTATGTTCGTCGTTGACCCGCGTAAAGAAAAAATCGCGGTTGCCGAAGCCAAAAAGCTGGATATTCCGGTTGTCGCCATCGTTGACACAAACTGTGACCCGGACGACATCGACTATATCATCCCGGGCAACGACGATGCGATCCGCGCCGTTAAGCTGATCAGCCAGGTGATGGCCAACGCCTTGATCGAAGGCCGCCAAGGTATGGATGCAGCAGCAGCAGCCGAGCAGGAAGAAGCCGACCACGCCGAAGAAAAAGCCGAAGCGGCAAAACAATTTTAATTGACAACAACACACAATGAGATTGATATAGAGGGAGTTATTTAGAATGGCCTTTACAGCGAAAGATGTTCAAGCGCTGCGTGAAAAAACCGGCGTTGGCATGATGGAGTGCAAAAAAGCTTTGACCGAAGCGAACGGTGACATGGAAGCGGCTATCCAGCTTCTTCGGGAAAAAGGGTTGTCCGCCGCCGCCAAAAAAGCCGGACGGATTGCCGCCGAAGGCGTTGTCCTTTCCAAAACCGCAGGCAATGTCGGCGTAGCCGTTGAAGTCAACGCCGAGACCGACTTTGTCGCCAAAAACGCGGATTTTATGTCCTTTGTAGACACCGTTGCCCAGACCATCCTCGATCAGAACCCCGCCGACGTGGACGCGCTTCTTGCCCTGACCATCGCGGGTGGCAGCGAGTCGGTTGCTGACACACTGCGCGAAAAGATTCTGGTCATCGGCGAAAACATCAAAATCCGCCGCTTTGTCCGATATGAGGGTACGAACATCAGCTATGTACACGGCGGCGGCCGGATCGGCGTCCTGGTCAACTTTGAGACTGACCTGGGCGGCAAACCCGAGTTCGAAGCTTACGCCAAAGACGTAGCTATGCAGATCGCGGCGGCCGGCCCGCTTTACGTCGGGAAAGAAAACGTTCCCGAAGAGACCATCGCCAAGGAGAAAGAAATCCTCACCGCCCAAGCGATGAACGAGGGCAAACCCCAAAACATCGCCGAAAAGATGGTGGCCGGGCGAATCAGCAAGTACTACAAAGAGTTCTGCCTGCTTGAGCAGCCTTTTGTCAAAGACCCCGACCAGTCGGTGGCCGGATACACCAAAGCGACTGCCGAAAGCCTTAGCGGCGCAATCAAAGTTATCAAATTCGCCCGCTTCGAAAAAGGCGAAGGCCTTGAGAAGAAAGAAGAGAACTTCGCGGACGAAGTCGCCGGTATGATGCAGTAATAGTCAGACAAACAGCGCAGGTCACGTTTTTGTGGCCTGCGCTGTTCATTATTATCATATAAATGTGAATTGCAAACGAAGATTCACAAATCGGCGCAAAAAAACATCTCCCGGTCGGAAGATGTTTTTGCATCTGCTTTTCGATTAAGGAATGAACCGCGAAGGATTGATCTTTACGCCGGGGCCCATGGTGCAGGCCACCACACAGCTCTTGACGTATTGCCCTTTGGCGGCGGCTGGCTTTGCTTTGACGATGGCATCCATCAGCGCGGCCAGGTTTTCTTGAAGCTTCTCAACACCGAACGAAACTTTTCCGATCGGGCAGTGGATGATGTTGGTTTTATCCAAGCGATACTCGATCTTACCGGCTTTGGCGTCGATGACCGCTTTGGCGACATCGGGGGTTACAGTACCGGCTTTGGGGTTCGGCATCAACCCGCGCGGGCCGAGAATTTTACCCAAACGGCCAACCAGACCCATCATGTCGGGGGATGCGATGACCACGTCGAACTCCATCCAGCCCTCTTTTTGAATCCGTTCTACCATGTCTTCTGCACCAACATGCTCGGCGCCTGCCTCCTGGGCGGCGGCCACATTGTCGCCTTTGCAGAATACCAATACGCGCACACTTTTACCGGTTCCGTTGGGAAGTACAACCGCACCGCGAACCTGTTGGTCTGCGTGGCGGGAGTCAACGCCCAAACGCACATGCAACTCGACCGACTCGTCGAACTTGGCTTTGGCGGTCTTCAGGCAAACGCCCAAACCATCGGTGATATCGTGCAGAGTCACGCGATCAAAGAGAGCTTGGCTCTCGTTGTATTTTTTTCCTCTTTTCATTTACCCCGCCCCCTATTCTTCCACTAGGATGCCCATACTGCGGGCAGTGCCTTTGATCATGCTCATAGCGGCCTCTATGCTGCCCGAATTGAGGTCGGGTGCTTTTTGCTCGGCGATCGCTTTGACCTGATCTTTTTTGAGGGTTCCGACTTTTGTTTTGTTCGGCTCGCCCGAGGCTTTGTCGATCCCGAGTGCCTTTTTGATCAAGACGGGGGCGGGCGGGGTCTTGGTGATAAAGCTGAACGAGCGGTCAGCGTAGACGGTGATAACGACCGGAATAACCAGCCCAATATCATTTTTTGTGCGCTCGTTGAAGTCCTTGGTGAATTGCATGATGTTTACGCCGTGTTGGCCGAGGGCCGGGCCGACCGGCGGCGCGGGCGTTGCTTTGCCCGCAGGGATTTGCAGCTTGATAAAGCCGATTGCCTTTTGTGCCATTTGCTTTTAACCTCCAAATATAGTGGTGTTGGCGAGGGCAAGCCGCAAGCGGCATGGCCTCTCCCACATTCAGCAATTAACAATTATCAATTAATAATTAACAATGATGGCGTCCGCTACCGCAGACATTACTTAAAATCATCGCGTAGCGATACATTCATTGTTAATTGATAATTGTTAATTGAAGAAAACTAGCTCAATGTCTGTACTTGATCCAGCCCAAGCTCGACCAGTACGTCCTTGCCCATCATGGAAACGGACACGTGCAGCATTTCTTTTTCCAGCTCGATTGATTCAACCGTGCCGATGAAGCCTTCGAGATACCCGGCGGATACTTTGACCGAGTCGCCAACCGCGAAATCGACCACAATCTCTTTGGTCTCGACGCCCAGCTTGGCCACTTCTTCGTTGCTAAGCGGAACCGGGCGGCTGCCCGGGCCGACAAAACCGGTCACCCCGCGTATGTTGCGGACGACATACCAGCTGTCGTCGGTCATAATCATCTTGACCATCACATAGCCGGGGTATATCTTGCGCTCGACTTCCCGCTTTTTGTTGTCCTTGACCTCGACAACAGTCTCGGTGGGGACTTGCACTTCTTGAATCAGATCGTGGAGCTTGCGGTTTTCAACCGCTTTTTCGATGTTGGTGGCCACTTTATTCTCGTACCCGGAATAGGTGTGTACCACATACCACTTGGCGTCAGACATTACTTCGCCCCTTTTACGTTACGCGCCAAAAGCCTGCCTGAGAATCCAGGAAAGCCCGGTGTCAAATCCGCCGATGATCACCGCCGCGATCGCCATAAAGACGAGCACAACGGCGGTGTTGTTCATGACCTGTTTGCGGCTGGGCCAGACTACGCGGCTCATCTCGCCGCGCATATTTCTAAAGCCGCGGCCAATCCGGCTGAATACGCCCGGCTTTTTGACGGCCTCGGCGCCTGTGTTTTGGTTAGACACAATAAAACACTACCTTTCCACGCTGTTACCGCGATATTACTTCGTTTCTTTATGAGGTGTGTGTTTGCGGCAGAAACGGCAGAACTTGCTCATTTCCAGGCGGTCGGGGTCGTTCTTTTTGTTCTTCATGGTGTTGTAATTGCGTTGTTTGCACTCAGTGCAAGAAAGTGTAACTTTCACTCTCACGTTAAGGCCCTCCAGTTCGTAGTTAGAAAATAGAAAACAACAGAGCGGCGACAAACGCTTCACCATGCGCTCTCGCGCCCTTGTTTCCCCGATTTATTTGTCTATGCTTTTTTGCACAAAAAAATAAACCCTTTTCAGGTGATACAACTATAGCATATATTGGCTGGACAGTCAAGCTGCTTTGGAAAATTTTTGCCGGATTGCGCATATGTTGTATACAATACCGTGATTTCGGCTTTTCTCTCGGTCGGATTTGTGGTATCATTGTAAATTGCATAGCGTTAGGAGGTATTGGCATGAAGACATTGTGTATCGTGTTTGGCGGGGTGAGCAGCGAGCACGAGGTTTCGCTGCGCTCGGCGTTTTCGGTGCTTGAAAATATTGACAGATCGGCGTACAGCGTGGTCATGCTGGGGATTACCAAAGACGGGCGGTGGCTCTGTTATCAGGGCGAGCAGTCGCGCATCCCAACCGGGCAGTGGGAGGCTTCGGGGCAGACAATACCGGCTGTCATCTCCCCTGACCGCAGCCACGGCGGGCTTTTGCTTCTGGAAGAAGACGGCCCGCAGCCGGTCAAGCTGGACGTTGTATTCGGTGTCCTGCACGGCAAAAACGGCGAGGACGGAACCATCCAGGGGCTTTTGGAGCTGGCCGGGATCCCGTATGTGGGCTGCGGCGTATTGTCGAGCGCGCTTTGCATGGACAAAGGGGTTGCCCATTCCCTGCTAACCGGAGCAGGGATCAAAAAGACCGGACTTATGGTTGTTTATCAAGGTGAGATGGCCGACTTTGCCGGGCTGGAACGCCGCCTGGCTGCTGAGCTGGGGTATCCCATGTTTGTCAAGCCTGCCAACGCGGGTTCGTCGGTTGGGGTCAGCCGGGCGGAGAACAGTGCCGAACTGGCCGAAGCGCTGGCGCTTGCCTTTGAACATGACAAAAAAGTGGTGGTCGAACAAGAAGTCATCGGCCGGGAGATCGAGTGCTCAGCCATCGGGAACGAGACCCCGATCATCGCGCAGATGACGGGCGAAATCGTGCCGACCGCCGGATTTTACGACTACGAGGCCAAATACCTGGACGACAGCGCAAAGCTTTACATACCCGCCGAGATTGACGAAGCGGCCGCCGCACGTATGCGGGAAATCGCCGCCAAAGCTTATAAAGTCATGTGTTGTGAGGGTTTCGCGCGGGTTGATTTTTTCTTAAAGGCTGACGGTGAGGTCTTGCTCAACGAGATCAACACCATCCCCGGTTTTACTTCGATCAGCATGTTCCCCAAGCTGTTTGAGGCTTCGGGGATGGCTTACAGCCGCTTGATTTCGGCTTTGCTCGAATACGCGCTCGAACGCTCTTCCGATTCTTGATCTTATGTGATATAATGTTCACTGAAAGGCGTGAACATTATACGGATTTTAATGGCCGCGCCTACGGCGATGGCCAATTATACCATGGCTGTGCTCATGGTATAATGCTAGTGGGCTGTTGACCTTGTGTCTATCTGCGTCTCAGGGTTTCATTGTTTGGGCTTTAAGAGCTTCAATGGGACTCTGTCCCAAGCGCCGGTTACTTTTTCCACAGGCAAAAAAGCAACTAAAACGCCGCTTTGGGGGCGGCGCCCTGTGCCTTATCCCCCTCTTGACAACACTTTCGTCATTTGTAGGCATCGGGATTCGCTTGCCTTTCGTTCTACATGTTTTCCAGGGTGTGTTGACACAAATGGGAATGCACGGATTTTGAGTGAATTTTCGAGCATTTCAAGGCGGAAGAGGAAGGAATACTATATGTATTCCGCTGAGACTCTTCGCTGTATGGGCGCTCATCGTCGGTACTTTGTAACGACAACGAAGAAAGGCTCAAAATTCACCAAAATACGGGCGTTCAGCTTTGTGTCAACACGCCCTAGCAACCGAACAAGGGGGTAACCTGTGAAAAAGGATGTGTTGATCAGCATCAAGGGCGTATACAACAGCGAAGACGACCGCGATGTGATCGAACTTTTCACCACCGGCCAATATTATAAGCGCAAAGGCTGTTACTATATTTGTTATGAAGAAAGCGAAGCCACCGGCTTTGAGGGCTCGACCACCACGCTAAAAGTCGAGGAAGAGAAAATGGTCACCCTCGAGCGGACAGGCAGTGCAAACTCCCAGTTGATTGTTGAGCGGGGGGTTCGGCATCAGTGCCACTACGACGTTGGCTGCGGCGACTTGTTGGTTGGCGTTCTTGGCAGCAAGATCAAAAGCTCGCTGACCGACAAGGGCGGCAACCTGGAGATCAAATATTCCCTCGACTTCAATTCGATGTATTCAAGCGAAAACGAGATGTATATCCACATAAAAATGCCGTCTTCAAGCGTCCTTAAAGCATAGAAGACTGAGCAAATTAAGGAGCGTTCGACAAAGCAATGATGGTAAAAGATTTAATCAAAGACGCATCCGTTCAAGCGCGGACATTGGTTGTCGGCGCGGTCGAAAAGGCACAGGCGGCCGGGCTTTTTCCGGCCGGGGAACTCCCTGCGTTTGTGGTTGAAATCCCCGGGGACGTTACCCATGGCGACTTTGCCACCAACATCGCGATGGCAGGGGCCAGGGCCTTTAAGATGGCGCCGCCAAAGATTGCCGCTATTCTTTTGGAACAGCTTGAACTGGAAGGCACCCACTTCAGCAAAGCCGAGATGGCCGGGCCGGGGTTCATCAACTTCTTTTTGAAAGAAGACTGGTACGCACAGGTGCTCGAAACCGTCACCGCGCTCGGCGAAGATTACGGCAAAACAGACGAGGGCGCCGGCAAAAAAGTGATGATCGAGTTTGTTTCGGCCAACCCGACCGGGCCGATGCATATGGGAAACGCGCGGGGCGGGGCGATCGGCGACTGTTTGGCCGCCGCGTTCGCGTCCTCCGGCTATCAGGTTGCGCGGGAGTTTTACGTCAACGATGCGGGCAATCAAATTGAGAAGTTCGGCGTCTCGCTGCAGGCGCGGTATCTGCAAATCTTTAAGGGAGAGAACGCGGTTTCGTTCCCGGAGGACGGCTACCAGGGCGACGACATCAAAGTTCTGGCCGGTCGGTACGCCGAACAACACGGGGACAAGCTGCTCGCACTCTCAGACGAAGAGCAAAAGCAGGCGTTGGCCGACTTTGGCCTGCCTGAAAACATCGCGGCGCTAAAGCGGGATCTTTCAGACTACCGGATCGAGTATGATCTCTGGTTCATGGAGAGTGAACTGCATAAAACAGGGCAGGTGGACAAGGTTGTCGGCATCTTGAAGAACAAGGGGCTGGCTTATGAGAAAGACGGCGCGCTCTGGTATAAGGCAACCGTGTTCGGGGCCGAGAAAGATGAGGTCCTCATCCGCCAGAACGGAAACTCGACATATTTCGCCGCCGACATCGCTTACCATTACGACAAGTTTGCCCTGCGCGGCTTTGACCGGGTGGTCAACGTTTGGGGGGCCGATCACCACGGCCATGTCGCCCGGCTGAAAGGCGCGATGGACGCGGTCGGCCTGAGTGGGGACGCGCTCGATATCGTACTCATGCAACTGGTGCGGCTGATGAAAGACGGCGAACCTTACCGGATGAGTAAGCGCAGCGGGGCCAGTGTGACCTTGCGCGATTTGCTGGATTTGGTCCCCGCTGACGCCGCCCGGTTCTTCTTTAACATGCACCAGCCGGGCGCGTCCATGGATTTCGACCTTTCCCTGGCCGTTGAACAGACTTCGCAGAACCCGGTCTTTTATGTTCAGTACGCCCACGCGCGGATATGCTCTATCCTCAAAAAGCTGGCCGAGGGCGGGACATCACCCCGCGATGTCAGCCGGGAAGAGCTGCTGTTATTGACCGACCCCGCCGAGATTGCGCTTATTCGCAAGATCGCGCAGCTGCCCGGTGAGATTTCGGGCGCGGCCGCCCGGCTTGACCCGAGCTCACTCACCCGCTACGCCATGGATTTGGCCACCGCACTGCACAAGTTTTACGGCGAGTGCCGGGTACAAGTGGAGGACGAAGCGCTGATGCAGGCCAGGCTTCGACTTTGTATAAGCGCCAAATCGGCGCTCGCGAACACGTTGGCCCTCATGAAGATCGGCGCGCCCGAAAGCATGTGACCCGCGTCATATAAGGAGACTGCATATGTCCTTTAAAGTTTTTCCGATTTCCTCGCTTTCTCAGCTTGAGTCGCTGCCCGTGGCGGTAATCAAAGACTACCCGCTTGAAAAGCGCGATTACAAGCCCTACGCCCAGTGCAACATCTGTTTGGATGACCGCACGCTCTTCTTGCGCCTTTGGGCGTTCGAGGTCTCGCCGCCGGAGGGGAGCGAGCTGCGCGGGGTATTTTATCTCTTCCCCGACCGGCCTGAGCTGGCTTTAGCCGTTTCGACGCGGCCGGAATCCGGGTTTACTTTCTCTTTGCTTGAAAACGGCAAAGAGCGGGCGATAAACCCACCCCAGGGGTTTGTTCCCCACCCGCACAACGGTGAAGATTTACAGGGCATCTACTGGGGCTCTTTGGCCGCACTGCCGCTTGATTGGCTCGCTTCGCTGGGCGGTGGGTGCAGCCTTAAGCCGGGGGATGTTTTTCCCGGCAACTTTTATAAGCTTGCGCCCGGGCCCGGATGGTCGCATATGGGCAGCTTTTACCCCGCCGATTTTTGGGGCGACCCTTATCGGACAGACTGTATGGGTAAGTTTACGGTGGCAACATTTTAGAGGGGCGACTTTAAAGAAAGGGTGCGAGAGTAATGATGCGTACGGTGCTAAGGTGGGTTGCGGTGGTTGTTGTCGGCGGGGCCAGCGTATTTCTAGCCCAGCGCCTGATCCTAAAACTTTACAAAAACATGCAAGAAAAGCGCAAACTGGCCGCAATCCAGGACGATGCGTGGATGTTCTAGCGATGATCAGAGAATAATGACAAGGGCGGAAAGTTGTCGCCCTTGTCTTTCTGCGTCTAAGAACCTGTATTCACAACTCAGCGCGCCGCTGCAACAACGCTTTTTTGAGGGCGACTATGTAAACAATCTATGAAGTGTATTGACAAAAGGGAATAAAAGTGATAAAGTAGGTCTAGCACTCGATAGTGTAGAGTGCTAATCACAGTAATTGAGAATACGAAAAAGCGATCGCGATGGGGTTTTCAGACTGTCAATCGATAATCGGAGTGATGAACATGAGGCTGAGTGACCGCAAACAGGCGATCTTGGCCGCCATTGTGGAAACGTACATCCACACCGGTGAGCCGGTCGGCTCAAAGCTGTTGACCGGCAAGCTCGGGCTGAATGTATCCCCCGCCACTGTGCGCAGTGACATGGCTTGGTTGTTTGAGATGGGTTATCTGGAACAGCCGCACACTTCGGCCGGACGGGTGCCCTCACACTTGGGCTACCGGGAATACATTGATTCCCTGATGCGGCCGGCGCCGCTCACCCCGCAGGAGCGGGGTGAAATCGACTCACTCTTTAACGTACACAACCCCGACCCGGATAAATTGCTTGAAGACGCGGCCGGCGCGCTTTCCAGCTACACCAACTGCGCAACGGTGACTTCTTCGATCACGCCAAAGACGGTACACATCCGGCGGCTGGAGCTGATTGCAGCCGGGTCGAACACGGTGGTTATCCTGCTGATCGCGTCAAACGGGATGATCCGCAACAAAGTCTGCCGGGTTGATTTTCTGGTCAGCGACAAGCTGGTCGAGTTCTTTAATAAGTTCTCGAACGCGCGGCTGGGCGGGATGAGCATCGACGACGTCTCCTCTTCCTACCTCAGTGCGATGGCGGTCAACCTGGGCGAGTATTCACGGATCTTCAACCCCATCCTCTCGGCTATTTTTGAGCTTTGCAAAGAGATGGGAGACGGCCAGTACTACGTGAGCGGTTCGGCCAAACTTTTGGAGTACGGCGAGCTGAACCGGCTGGTGCGCGACCTCTTGCTGATGCTTGAAAACCGGGACAGCCTGCACGCCCTCTTCTCGACCGGTGGTGAGCGCCAAAACTTTAAGATCATCATCGGGAAAGAGAATCAGAGCATGGAACTGAGCGACTCGTCGGTAGTTATGACCGGCTATGAGGTGGACGGCGTGCCGGCCGGTACGGTCGGGCTGATCGGCCCTGTGAGAATCGACTATGCCCGCCTGATTCCGCATCTTGAATATTTCGCCCGCACGTTGGGCGATTTGATGACCGAGACACTGGCGCGAGATTAGGAGACAACGCCGCGATAAACTGTTACCATCACGAAAATCCGGTTAGCGCAGCCGCTTGTCAAAGCTGTGGAAAAGGGCTTTGCAAGCAATGCGCTGACAAGCGGATTCCTTGTACTGGCGATGAATGGCAGCTTTGCTAAATCAGGAGTTTCAATCGGCAAAGCGTGCCGCAGCAACCGATGCGCACGTAAAATATATCATAAGCCTTACTTTGGGCTTTCCTTTCTTTTTGTACCAGACAGGCCGGTATATCCAACAATTAATCGCAATAAAAAATAGTTAAGGTCGAAAGGGGACTTTAAACTTGACAAACGAATATGAAGCAGAAAGAATAGAAAACGAAGCAATCGAAAGCGAAGCCGAACAAGCCGCCGCCGAAGAGGAAATCGAGCCCAAAAGCGCGATTGACCTCATCCAGGAAAAACATGACGAATTGCAAGACCGGCATCTGCGCTTGATGGCCGAGTACGACAATTTCCGCAAGCGCACTTCCCGGGAGAAAGACGAAATTTACAGCAACGCCACCGCTTCCGTGCTTGTAAAGCTATTGCCTGTACAGGACAACTTTGAGCGGGCAAGGCAGTACGACTGCGCAAGCGACGAGTTTGCCAAAGGTTTTGAAATGATTGAGAAAAACTTCAGTGAGACGCTGGTCTCGCTGGGCGTAGAGCCTTTCGGCGAGGTCGGCGAAGCGTTTGATCCCGAAAAGCACCACGCCGTCATGCATATTGAAGACGAAGCGCTGGGCGAGAACGTGATCGCGCAAGTCCTGCAAAAGGGCTACAAGCTCGGCGAAAAAGTCCTTCGCCACGCCATGGTACAGACCGCGAACTAAAGATAAACAAACTTAATAATAAGTAGAATATCAGGAGGATAATACAATGGGTAAAATAATTGGAATCGACCTTGGAACCACAAACTCTTGCGTAGCGGTAATGGAAGGCGGCGAGACCGTCGTAATCGCCAACGCTGAAGGCTCGCGCACCACCCCGTCAGTCGTCGCGTTCAACAAAGACGGCGAGCGCATGGTCGGCCAGGTTGCCAAACGGCAGGCGGTCACCAATCCCGATCGGACAGTCATGAGCATCAAGCGGCATATGGGCACCGACTACAATGTCAAAATCGACGGCAAGGGCTACACACCCCAGCAGGTTTCGGCCATGGTGCTGCAAAAGCTGAAAGCGGACGCCGAAGCGTATCTTGGCCACCCGGTCACTGAGGCGGTCATCACAACCCCCGCCTACTTCACCGACGCACAGCGGCAGGCAACCAAAGACGCGGGCAAAATCGCCGGGCTGGACGTAAAGCGGATCATCAACGAACCGACCGCCGCCGCGCTTGCCTACGGGATCGACAAAGAGCAGGACCAAAAAATCATGGTATACGACCTTGGCGGCGGCACATTTGATGTTTCCATCATTGAGATGGGGGACGGCGTGCAGGAGGTTTTGGCCACCGCCGGCAACAACAAGCTGGGCGGCGATGACTTTGACGAGCGGGTCATCGACTTCTTGGCCAGCGAGTTCAAAAAAGACAGCGGGATCGACCTGCGCGGCGACAAAATGGCTATGCAGCGGCTGAAAGAGGCCGCCGAGAAAGCCAAGATCGAACTTTCCGGAATGGCCAGCGCCAACATCAACCTGCCGTTTATTACCGCCGACGCATCCGGCCCCAAACATTTGGACGTAAACATTACACGGGCAAAATTCAACGAGCTGACCGCCGATCTGGTTGACCAGACCATGAGTCCGGTCCGCCAAGCGCTAAACGACGCGGGGCTTAAGCCGGCTGAGATTCAGCGGGTACTGCTGGTCGGCGGCTCAACCAGAATCCCCGCCGTGCAGGACGCAGTCAAAGATTTTATGGGCAAAGAGCCGTTCAAAGGCGTTAACCCGGACGAGTGCGTGGCTATGGGCGCGGCCATCCAGGGCGGCGTGCTGGGCGGCGACGTCAAAGGCCTGCTCCTGCTGGACGTCACCCCCCTCTCCCTCGGGCTGGAAACGCTTGGCGGCGTGTTCACCAAAATCATCGACCGCAACACCACCATCCCCTCCAAGAAGAGCCAGGTCTTCTCGACTGCCGCCGACGGGCAAACCTCGGTCGAAGTCCATGTCCTGCAAGGCGAGCGCGAAATGGCCAGCGGCAACAAGACTTTGGGCCGCTTCCATCTGGACAACATCCCGCCCGCGCCGCGCGGTACACCTCAGATCGAAGTTACTTTTGACATCGACGCAAACGGCATCGTAAATGTTTCGGCCAAAGACCTTGGCACCGGCAAAGAGCAGCACATCACCATCACCAGCTCAACCAACATGAGCAAAGACGACATCGACAAAGCAATCCGCGAGGCTGAGCAGTTCGCCGCCGAGGACAAAATCCGCCGGGAAGAAGCGGACGTGCGCAACAATGCCGACGGCGCGATCTTCCAGACTGAAAAGCTGATCAGCGAGAGCGGCGAAAAGGTCACCGACGAGGACAAAGCCACATTAAACGAAAAGAAAGACGCGCTCAAACAAGTTTTGACCGGCAGTGATATGGATGCGATAAAGGCAAAACAGGAAGAGCTGCAAAAAGCGCTGTACGAGGTTTCGTCCAAGCTGTATCAGGCGGCACAGCCGGAGGGCGGGCCTATCCCGGATATGGGCGCGGAAAATTACAACCCGAATGGCGCCGGTGACGATGGCTATGTCGACGCCGACTACACCGAAGTGAAAGAAGACAAATAGCCAATTAACAATGTACAATGTACAATTAACAATGATGGTATCGCTTCGCGATTATATTTATATAATACTCGCAAAGCGAATCCGTCATTGTTAATTGTTAATTGTAACTTGTTCATTGCGAATGAGGTGGTAACAATTGCCTGACAAACGGGATTATTATGAGGTATTGGGTGTCTCGAAAACATCGGGGGAAGATGAGATCAAAAAGGCTTACCGAAAGCTGGCCAAACAGTACCACCCCGACCTGAACCCGGACAACAAAGAGATGGAAGTCAAATTTAAAGAAGTCGGCGAGGCCTATGAGGTCTTATCCGACTCGGGGAAACGGCAGAAGTATGACCAGTTTGGCCACGCCGGGGTCGACCCCTCTTACGGCGGCGGGCCGGGCGGTGGTTTTAGCGGATACAGCGGCGGGTTTGGTTTTGAAGACCTGGGCGATATTTTCGACAACTTTTTTGGCGGTGGATTCGGCGGAGGCGGCCGTGCCCGCAACCCCAAAGCCCCGATCAAGGGCAGCGATGTGCAGATACAAATGCCGCTCGACTTTATGGAAGCGGTCAAAGGCGCTAAAAAAACGATCAGCGTGACCAGCTTGCAAAACTGCAAAGAGTGCGGCGGGTCGGGTGCAGCGGCCGGCACATCCCCCGAAACCTGCGCCGAGTGCGCGGGAACCGGGCAGGTCAAAGTCACCTCCCGCACGCCGTTTGGGGTTATGCAAAGCTCAAAAGCCTGTCAGCGCTGCGGCGGAAAGGGCACGGTCGTCACCAGCCCCTGCAAAACTTGCGTCGGAAAAGGCCGGGTACGCGCCACACGCAGCATTGAGGTGAACGTTCCCGCCGGGATTGACGACGGCCAAAGTTTTGTCCTGCGCGGTGAAGGCGATCACGGCCTCAACAACGGCCCAGCCGGCGATTGCCTGGTGCGGGTGAGTGTGCGCCCTGACCCGATTTTCGAACGGGACGGATTTGATATCTGGTGCGAGATTCCGATCACATTCGCGCAGGCGACGCTGGGCGATGAGATCACAGTCCCCACTGTGGACGGAAAAGTCAGCTACAACATCCCCGAGGGGACACAACCAGGCACGACTTTCCGGCTCCGCAACAAAGGTGTGCCTTACGTCAACGGCCGCGGTCGCGGCGAGCAATACGTTCGCGTACTTTTGGAAGTCCCGCGCGGTTTGAGTGCAAAACAAAAAGAAGCGCTTAAGACGTTCGACGGGATGGTTGGTGAGAAAAACTACGAGAAACGCAAAGGCTTCATGGGAAAAATCAAGGATGCGATGGGCATCTGAATAACGCAAATGGCGGCAATCGTTGGAGCTACGATTGCCGCCATTATTCATGTGTTTAAAGCTGATCCAGCTGGCTTTGCAGAATACTTTTGACTGCTTCCGGGTCTGCTTTGCCGCCCATTTTCTTCATGATCTGTCCCATCAAAAACCCGACGACTTTTAGTTTTCCTTCTTTAAATTCTGCGACCGATTTGGGATTTTCAGCCAATACTTCGCTTACGGCTTTGTCGATCAGCGAAGTATCGGTGAGCATCCCCAAGCCGTGCTCTTTCACATAATTTTCAGGATCGACATCCTCTTCAAGAACCTTAATTAACAGTTTCTTTCCGACATTGCGATTGATCGCTTTTTCATCAACCAGCCGGATGAGGTCCGCGAACTTTCTGCAGTCAATCCTGATATCATCTTCACCTTTGTTATCGCCTTTTGCGATCCCTAAAAGTTCGACAATTATCCAGTTCACAACTTCTTTCGGTTTATCGAAATGAGCCATTGTCTGGTCAAAAATATCGGCGAGCGCCTTGCTTCGGGTGATGATACTTGAGTCGTATTCCGGTAAACCTAAAGTCTGTGTCATTCGCACAAATTTGTCTTGCGAAGTCTCAGGTAAACTTGACCGCACCCGCTCGATCCACTCGTCGCTAATCACAATCGGCATCAGTTCCGGATTTGGGAAATAGCGATAGTCGGTTGCATCTTCTTTTTCGCGCATCGAGAAAGTGATGCCTTTATCATCATCCCAGCCGCGAGTCTCCTGAATGAGCACTTCGCTGCCGGTTTCAATCGCGTCAATATGCCGGTTTGCCTCAAAAGCGATCGCAGCCGTGATTGCTTTAAGCGAGTTCATATTCTTCATTTCGGTTCGCACACCCAGTTTTTCTGAGCCGGCTGGGCGAACTGAAATGTTCACATCACATCGCATCGAACCTTCCTGCATTTTACAATCAGAAACGCCCGCGAAACTGAGTAAAGCGCGCAGCTTTTCAAGGTAGTCGATTACTTCTTCAGCATCACGAAAGTCCGGATTACTGACAATTTCAATCAATGGAACCGAGGTCCTATTGAAATCTAACATCGATGTTCCGCTCCTGGCGTCATGAACCATTTTTCCCGCGTCTTCTTCGATGTGAATTTGTTTTAAAGTGATCTTCTTTTTCCCGCGCTCCGTTTCAATTTCTACCCAACCATTGCGACAAATCGGCGCAAACCATTGTGTAATCTGATAACTGGTCGGCAGGTCGGGATAAAAGTAATTTTTCTTATCAAATGTCATCGTTCGCGTGATCTGGCTGTTTGTGACAATTGCCGCATCAATCCCCAAATCGACAGCTTTTTGATTGGTCACGGCTGGCATTCCAGGCATTCCAGCACAAGCCGGGCACACATTATCATTTGCATCCGCGCCAAACTTCGCCGAGCATCCGCAAAATAATTTCGATTGAGTTGAAAGTTCAACATGAACCTCAAGTCCCATTACAATTTCGTACTTCATGCTTGCGCCACCTCCCAAGCAGTTATTAGCGCATTTTCATCTTTAGAATTTGCGATCAACTGTATTCCTTGACCTTCATATTGAAATGAGACCGAAGGCAATCCGGCAAGCGGAGATAAAGCATATAATGAGAGATTTTCATAAGCATCATCGCTGATTGATAAAGGCAACACGATGAGGTCATATTTATCAAATTCAAAAGAGTTTTTAATGAGTCTGCGAACCTTCATCGCTTTTTCATAATAAGATTCGTACTGATCTCTTGAAAGCACATAAGTTCCCATAATTGCCGCCAATTTCGCTGGTAATCCGAAGCCCTCACTGCGGCTTCTCACGTATAATTCCTCCAAGTTTTTGTATTCATTTGCACGATAACCAAATTTGATTCCATCATAACGGCTTATATTGTTACTAGCCTCCGCGAAAGCAAGAATTGTCATCACTTGCTTGGCGATCTCAAAATGCGTTAAGTCAATATTTTCTGTTTCAAAATTTGCACAAAAACTTTTGATTGCAGTTTGGTCAGCTTCGCTTGCAAGCGCAACTATTTTTGTCGGAATTCCTATTCTCAGCCGACGATTGATTTTTGTATATTCATACTCTTTTTCGGACAACATTGCGCCGTCTTTCAGGTCACTTCCAGCAATCTTTGAGAGCAGCTGAAAGCCAGCTTCCAAGCCCTTACAGAGCACGCCAATCTGATCCATTGACGCGGCAAGCGGAATCAATCCATATCGCGAAACTGAGCCATAAGTGGGGTGAATATATGCCAGCCCAGCCATCGGCGCTTTGCTTCGTATCTCGCCGAAAACATCACTGCACAACGCAAAACCAGCATCACCGGCAAGTAAAGCCTCAATTGCGGGCGATCCAAATTGCGTGTCGAAAAAACTCCCTCCAACTGCAAACTCGCGCATTTCCACTCTTCCAGCAATCGATGTGTCAGTTGCATTCAATCTGGATACAACTTCAGCGTCGAATGGTGCAGTAAAATTATTCAGCATCTTCGAACCCGAAGTTGCCGGTTTTCCTTTTTCCATGATGCATTGTTCAAGCGCAACTGCATCTTTTTTTCCAGCCGATTCACTTCTCACAAAACGCTCCATACATATCCTCCTAATCCAAAGTTTTCGGGACTTGGAAGTACCCGCCGTATTGTTCGGGGGCATTAGACAAAAGTTCTTCACGTGATATCGACTTCACATTTATATCTTCTCTGAGAACGTTTTGCAAAACCAAAACACTGACCAGTGGTTCAACATTCTTCGTATCAATTTCGCGTAAATCTTCAAAACTTACAATCAATTTATTTGCGATTTTTTCGATCTGTGTGCGCTCAATTTCAGTCAAATTAAGTTTTGTCAAAGATTCATATTTACTGATTTCCAACAAGCTCATGACCTCCTATCAATCGTGTGTTTCTGTCATCACTTACCTGATTTTAATGTGAACATCGCGAAGCTGCTGCTCTGTGACAGAAGACGGCGCACCCAATAATAAATCTTGCGCATTGCTGTTCATTGGGAACGCGACGACTTCGCGAATACTCTCTTCTCCGGTGAGCAGCATAACTATGCGATCAAGCCCGGGCGCCATACCTGCATGAGGCGGAGCGCCGTAGTGGAAGGCATTAAAAAGTGCCGAAAATTTGCTCTCAATTACTTCTTTTGAATAACCCGCGATTTCGAACGCTTTGATCATCACATCAGGTCGATGATTGCGAACTGCACCCGACGAGAGTTCGACCCCGTTACACACAATATCATATTGATATGCTTTGATTTCAAGCGGGTCCATGCTTTCGAGTGCCTGCATTTCTCCCTGCGGCATTGAGAACGGGTTGTGCGTGAACGCAACCGCACCGGTTTCTTCATCTGCCTCAAACATCGGAAAGTCGGTGATATAACAAAATTCAAACGAGTCTGTCGCGATTAAATCCAATCTTTTTCCGAGTTCTGCGCGTATTTGACCAGACAGTTTATCCACCAGTTTCGGCAAATCACAGATAAAGAATAGTGTGTCATATTCTTTGAGCGAAAGTGAGTCAATTAACTCTTTTTGCTGCTGTGCAGAAAGGAATTTTACAATCGGACCCTTGAGCTCCATCCCTTCTAAAACGGAGATGTAACCCAGCCCTTTCATCCCTATTTCGGTAGCGAACGCAAGCATTTTTTCGAAGAATGACTTGGAGGATTTCGCGCAGCCCGGCGCAACAATTCCGCGCACAGGTTTACCCCTAAATGGCGCAAAACCCACCCCCGAAAAGAACTGGGTTAAATCCTCAATTAACAGCGGATTTCGTAAATCCGGTTTGTCTGTCCCATACTTTAACATAGCCTCGGCAAACGGTATCCGCTTAAACGGCGCGGGGCTGACTTTTTTGTCGGAAAAGTGCGAAAATGTGTCGCACATTACTTTTTCGGCCACCGCGAAAACATCTTCCTGCGTGGCAAACGCCATCTCAAAATCCAACTGGTAAAACTCACCGGGCGAGCGGTCGGCCCGGGCATCCTCATCCCGGAAACAAGGCGCGATCTGGAAATACCGGTCAAATCCGGAAACCATCAAAAGCTGTTTAAACTGCTGGGGCGCTTGGGGCAGTGCGTAGAACATGCCGTGATGCTTGCGGCTGGGAACAAGATAGTCCCGCGCGCCCTCCGGTGAAGAGGATGTCAAGATCGGCGTGTGGAACTCCAAGAAGCCGAGTTCCTCCATTTTTGCGCGCAGATAATTGGTGATTTTCGAGCGCATTACGATATTTTGGTGAAGCTCCGGATTGCGCAAATCGAGGAATCGGTATTTGAGTCGAACATCCTCGCGGGTTTGTGTCGAGTGCGCGATTTCGAAAGGGAGCTGGCGGTGAGATTCGCCTAAAATTTCGACACTCTCAACTTTTAATTCGACTTCGCCGGTTGTCAGTTTCGGGTTGACCGTGTCGGCCGCCCGCTCTTGCAAAACGCCCTCGGCGCTGACCACAAACTCGCGGCCAATGCCTTTAATCAGGTTCTCGTCGTTGACCACAACCTGGGTCATCCCGTAATGGTCGCGCAGGTCCAAAAAAACCACCCCGCCGTGGTCGCGGATTGTGTCAACCCAACCGGCCAGCCTAACCCGCTGACCGACGCTGCCTTTGTCGAGTTCTCCACAGTTGTGTGTTCTGTACTTATTCATTCCCAAAACCTCCAGACAAAATAGAAATCCCTCAAAAACATTGCTGCTTTTGAGGGACGAGAAATCTCCCGCGGTGCCACCCACATTGACGCTTAGCGCCCAACTTTAATATTTGTCCGCGGCGACTGTATTTGTGCACACGGACAGTTTTAGAATCACCGAAAGAGTGTTGCCCGTTCCACTACTCCCCTGACCGGCGCTTTCAGCCACGGCGACCGGCTCTCTGACAAGGTTTCCGACTGGACGGAGTCTCTCTCTGAATTTATGTGAATGATGATAGCACAGTTGCGAATGTTTGTCAATAGACCGTGCTTTATCTGCCCACAATCTTTGCGCAGGCGGCTCTGTAGTCCCTGTTTTTTTGTGCAACGCTTTGATGACCTTTTCCGGTAACCACGTAATAAATTTTAATCTTAGGCTCGGTGCCGGATGGTCGGATGATGATCGAGTTGCCGTTTTTAAGCTTTAGCTCAACCATGTCGGTTTTGGGGAGATCGACCGGCGACCAGCCATCGCCGGCATATCGCGCACCCTGCTTATAATCAAGCGTTTCGCCGACCGCGTCACCGGCAATCTCAACCGGAGGTTGTTTGCGCAGGCCCTCCATAATCCCGGCCATCGCTTTCATTCCGCTCTCGCCCTCATAGGCGAAGTTGTCCACTTCGCTGCTCCATACACCAAACTGTGTGTATAGCTCTTCTAGTGCATCAACCAGAGTTTTGCCTGCCAGCTTGTAAGCGGCGGCCATCTCGGTCAGCATCAAAACGGCGTTGACCGCGTCTTTATCCCGCACAAAACCGCCGGTCAAATAACCGCAGCTCTCCTCAAAGCCGAAGATAAAGCTGTCGGCCCGGCCGGTTTCTTCCAGCCCGGCAATCACCCCGCCAATAAACCGGAAACCGGTCAGCACCTTGACCATCTCGACCCCGTAGTGCGCCGCGACCGCGTCGGCCATCCGGGAAGAGACCAGCGAGCGCACCGCAACCGGTTTATCCGGCATTTTTCCCAGCTTTTTGCGGGTCTTACAGATATAGTCGAGCAACAGGATTCCGACCTCGTTGCCGGTGAATATCCGGTAGCCGCCTTCGCCATCCGGAACGGCCGCGCCCACCCGGTCAGCGTCGGGGTCGGTGGCGATCAGGATATCCGCTTTTTTCTCGGCGGCCAGCTTGAGGCCAAGGCTGAGCGCTTCTTTGATCTCGGGGTTGGGGTACGGGCAGGTCGGGAAGTTCCCGTCCGGCGCGACCTGCTCGGGTACATTGTGGACATCCTTGATTCCTAAACGGGCAAAGATGGCACTCACGCAGTTCATCCCCGCGCCGTTCAGGGGGGTGTAAATCAGTTTTAGCCCCGCCTCTTTGCAGATCTCGGGCTGTAGCGCTTCGGCGCAGACTCGGTCGAGATACCGCTCGACAAAGCTTTGCGGGATAAATTCCACCAGCCCTTTTTCAAGAGCCGCATCGAAATCCATCGTCTCAACGCCGGAGAACAGGTCGGTCTCAAGGATGGATTTTTGCACTACGTCGGCGATCTCAGGGCCGATCTGACAGCCGGAAGCGTCGTAGGCTTTGTAGCCGTTGTAAGCGGCCGGGTTGTGGCTGGCCGTGATGTTGATTCCACCGTCACAGCCCAGCTCCCGGATGGCGTAAGAGAGTGCGGGGGTCGGCATCAATTCTTTGTAGATCAGTGCTTTTACGCCGTTCGCGGCCAGCACCCCGGCGGCGTAGCGGGCAAACTCCTTTGAATTGAGACGGCTGTCATAAGCGATGGCCACCGACGGGTTTTCAGTTTTTTTGCTGTGCAGATATTTGGCAAAACCCTGGGTAGCGCGGCCAACCGTGTAGCGGTTCATCCGGTTGATGCCCATCCCCATAATCCCTCGCAGGCCGGCTGTCCCAAAACTCAGCTCTCGATAAAACCGGTCGCCGATTTCAGCTTCATTCCCCGCAATGCCTTTTAGATCTTTTTGCGCCTGTGCGTCGGCTGCCGTTTTTTTCAGCCATAATTTATATAATATATGCTCGTTTGTCATGTGATCACTCCTTTACCCTATCAAACTCTACCCGCTAAATCCCCAATTGTCAAGGGGAATCTGCCAGATCATCGTTGCCATTGCCAAAATTAACCTGTATAATAGATTGTGTCGAAAAATGTCGCCAGATTGCGATCATTCAAATGCGGGGGGAATCGGTCATGTTCAGCTCACTTGCCAGCTTTGGTTTAAGCGGGATCACGCCTTACCTTGTCTCGGTTGAGGTCGACTCCCGGCGGGCCATGCCGGGGTTTGACATTGTCGGCCTGCCTGATGCGGCGGTCAAAGAGTCCAAAGAGCGGGTGCGCTCGGCCATCCAAAATATGGGTTATCCCGCGCCGATGTCAAAACTGGTGGCCAACCTGGCCCCGGCCGACACCAAAAAGCAAGGCTCGGTCTACGATTTGCCCATCCTGCTCGGTTTGCTGGTAGCCTGCGGGTATGAATCCCTCGACTTTACCGGCACCGCAGTGATCGGCGAAGTTGGGCTGTCCGGTGAGCTTCGCGGAGTGCCGGGTGTTTTGCCCATGGTACTGGATGCGGGCAAGCTGGGTTATAACCGGGTAATCATCCCCGCCCGGAACGCGGCAGAGGCTTCGGTGGCCGCCGGGGTCGAAGTACTCTGCGCCGAACACGTGCGGGATGTCGTCGACTACTTCAAAAACGGGACGCCGCTGTCCCCGGCACAGAGTCTGAGCACCGGGAGCAAATCCGCGCAGGGTTACCTCCCCGACCTTGCCGACGTCAAGGGACAGGCCGAAGCCAAACGCGCACTGGAAGTCGCAGCGGCCGGCGGGCACAACATGCTGCTGATCGGCCCGCCCGGCACCGGAAAGAGTATGTTGGCCAAGCGGCTGCCCTCCATCCTGCCGCCCATGACTTTAGAAGAGTCGATCGAGGTCACAAAAATCCACTCGGTCGCCGGGATGCTGCCGCCCGATATCGCACTGATCGAAGACCGGCCTTTTCGATCCCCCCACCACACCGTTTCGCCGGCTTCGCTGATCGGGGGCGGCCCCCACGCCCGGCCGGGGGATATCTCGCTCGCCCACGCCGGGGTACTCTTTCTGGACGAACTGCCGCAGTTCCACAAGCACGCCATCGAAGTTCTGCGCCAGCCCCTTGAGGACGGAATAGTCACCATCTCGCGGGTGCGCCAGCGGCTGAGTTACCCCAGCCGAACCATGCTGGTCGCCGCCATGAACCCCTGCCCCTGCGGCCTGTTCGGCCACCCGACCAAGCCCTGCAACTGCGCACAGAGCGCGATCAGCCGATACCTTGGGCGGGTATCCGGCCCTATGCTCGACCGGATTGATATCCATATGGAAGTTTTGCCGGTCGAATATCAGCAACTGACCGCCACCCAAAAAGAGGAGAGTTCAGCCGATGTTCGCGCGCGGGTCTGCACCGCCAGAAAAATTCAGCACGACCGCTTTAAAAACGCACCGAACGGCGTCAGCTGCAACGCATACATACCGCCCGCCCTGCTTGATGAAGCTTGCGGGATGGAGAGCGCGGCCGAAAAAATGCTGGCCGCCGCTTTTGACCGGATGGGCTTGAGCGCGCGCGGGTACGGTCGCATCTTAAAGGTCGCGCGGACAGTTGCCGACCTGGACGGCGCCGGTTTAATCGGGACAAGCCACATCGCCCAGGCCATTCAGATGCGCAGTCTGGATCGCAAGTATTGGGGCGGCAGTTAGCAGTTGACAATTTACAGTGGACAGTTGCTGTGATCTTGTAGTTGTGTACAAAATTACTAAACACAGAATATATATACGCCACATACTTGAAATTCCCCAGATGTTTGTGTATAATAATAACAATAATAAGGTATAAATATTAATTCGGGCGCGATTTGCGTCAAATTAAAACATGATTATAAGGACGGATTGACCATGCCGATTCGCGTATTTATTGACGGGGGCGAGGGAACGACCGGGCTGCGGCTGGCCGAGCGGCTGAGCGGCCGGACTGACGTGACGCTCCTTTCGATTGACCCGGCTCTGCGCAAAGACGAGGCGGCCAAGGCTAAAATTTCGAATGCCGCCGACCTTGTCTTTCTCTGCCTGCCTGATGCAGCCGCAAAGGCCGCTGTTTCCGGAATCACCAGCCCGAACGTAAAGATCATAGACGCATCCACCGCCCACCGAGTACTCGATGATTGGACTTACGGCCTGCCCGAGCTTTCAACCGCCCGGCGGGAGCAGATTGCGGCGGCAAACCGCATCTGTGTACCCGGCTGTCACGCTACCGGGTTTAACTTGCTGGCTGCGCCGCTGGCTGCGGCGGGAATCGCGCCGCCCGACTACCCTTTTACCGCTCACTCGATCACCGGTTTCAGCGGGGCGGGCAAAGCGGTGATTGCCGCGTATGGTCAATCTGACCGGCCGGTGGAATACGCCATCCCCCGCCAATACGCGCTCACACAAAACCACAAACACTTACCCGAAATGCAAAAGATATCCGGGCTTGCCCACCCGCCGGCTTTCAATCCGATCATCGCCGACTTTTACGCCGGGATGGTGGTCACTGTTCCCATTCACCTGCGACTGTTGCAAAAACCGCTCAGCGCGCAAGAACTCCACCAATTCTTCTCTGATTATTATGCCGGGCAAAAGCTGGTCAAAGTCCGCGGCTGGCAGGCAGAGGAATCCCTGCCTGAAACCATGCTGGATGCGCAGGCACTGGCCGGCCGGGATGATCTGGAAATATTCGTCTGCGGGAACCGCGAGCGGGCCATTCTGGCCGCCCGGTTCGATAATTTGGGAAAAGGTGCGTCAGGCGGCGCGATTCAGTGCATGAATATCTCTTTTGGTCTTCCCGAAGACACCGGACTTGTGTTACAATAGGGTGGGGAAAAGAACCTATCGTAACATTCGTGATTGAAGGGAGTTCATCATATGTCAATCAAACAGGTTGAGGGCGGCGTTTGCGCGGCCGGCGGGTTTCTGGCTGGGGGCGTCCACTGTGGACTGGCAAAACGCACGGACAAGAGTGACCTGGCTCTGATTTACAGCAAAGTACCCTGTACGGCGGCGGCCAGCTATACCACCAACAAAGTACAGGCCGCACCCATTCAGGTTACACAAGGCAATCTGGAAGACGGCGCGGCACAGGCCATCATCTGCAACAGCGGGAACGCCAACGCCTGCAATGCCGACGGGGTACAGGTGGCCGAGCGAATGTGTGACCTGACCGGCAATGCGCTGAACTTAAGCCCGGTGGATGTGATTGTCGCATCCACCGGAGTGATCGGCCAGCCGCTGAATGTCTCACTCATTGAGGGCGCGATGACCGAACTGGTCAAGGGGATCAGCGCACAGCCGGCCGGCAGTAAGGCAGCGGCCAGAGCCATCATGACCACCGACCTGCGGGAAAAAGAAGTGGCCGTATCTTTCGAGCTAAACGGCAAAGTTTGTACACTGGGCGGAATCTCAAAAGGCTCGGGGATGATTCACCCGAACATGGCCACTATGCTCGCCTTTTTGACCACAGACACAGCCGTCTCATCCGACATGCTCAAAGAAGCGCTGGGGATGGTCGTCCCAAAAACATTTAACATGGTCAGTGTAGACGGCGACACCTCGACCAACGACATGTGCGCGATTTTGGCAAACGGTTTGGCCGGCAATGACGAGATCACCGGTCACGGCGAAGATTACGATCTCTTTGTAAAAGCGCTCACACACGTCTGTATCTATCTCGCGCGGATTATGGCCCGGGACGGCGAGGGCGCGACCAAACTGCTTGAGTGCATTGTGACCGGCGCTGTCGACGACAAAACCGCAGGTGTACTTGCCAAGTCGATCATCTGCTCTAATCTGGTCAAGTGCGCGATGTTTGGCGAGGACGCCAACTGGGGCCGGATTCTCTGCGCTATGGGCTATGCGAGCGCCGACTTCGACCCGGCCGGGACTAAAGTCACACTGGTTTCACAGGGCGGGGAGGTCACCGTTTACCAAAATGGCGGGGGGCTACCTTTCTCGGAGGACGAGGCGGCGAAAGTTCTCGCCTGCGAAGAAATTGAAATTCAGGTTGAGCTAAATCAGGCGGATGGCGGCGCGGTGGCCTGGGGCTGTGACCTGAGCTACGACTATGTAAAGATTAACGGAGATTATCGCACATGATAGACATCGACAACAAAACGGTAGCAAATGTTCTGATTCAGGCGTTGCCTTACATCCAAAAGTATTTCGGCAAAGTTGTGGTCATCAAATACGGCGGAAACGCCATGCAGAGCGACGAGCTTAAACAGGCTGTGATGAGCGACGTTGTGCTGCTCTCACTGATTGGAATCAAAGTCGTTCTGGTACATGGCGGCGGCCCTGAAATAAGCGCCACACTCGGCCAGATGAATATGGAAAGCAGATTCGTAAACGGCCTGCGCTACACCGATGAAGAAACCGCCAAAGTCGTGCAGATGGTGCTGGCGGGCAAAACCAACAAAGATTTGGTCGGCCTGCTCACCCGGAACGGCGGCAAAGCCATCGGTCTTTGCGGGCTGGACGGCGGGCTGATCACCGCTAAAAAAATGGGGGGCGACGTCGATCTTGGTTATGTCGGCGAGATCACCGAGGTAAACGCGTCCGTCATTCACGACCAACTGGCCGGGGGCTACATCCCGGTCATCTCAACCGTCGGCGGGGACAGCGAAGGGAACGTCTACAACATCAACGCGGACACGGCCGCCGCCGCTGTTGCCGGTGCGCTCAAAGCCGAGACATTGATTCTGATGACCGACGTAGCCGGGCTTTTGACCGACCGCAGCGATGAGAGCACACTCATCCACCAAGTCAACATCAGCGATGTACCCGCACTCATCCGGGACGGCATCATCTCAGGCGGGATGATCCCCAAAATCGAGAGCTGTGTGCTGGCTGTCCGGCAGGAGGTCAAAAAAGCGTTTATCATTGACGGGCGAATCCCACACTCGATTCTGATCGAACTGATGACCAACGAGGGCATCGGGACTATGTTCAGAGTATAAAATCACACAAAGGCGGGATAACATGACCTTTGAGCAATTGCGCGGGAAAGACGCGGCACACATCGCGGGTACTTACGCCCGGCAGCAAACCCTGATCGAGTCAGGTGTCGGGGCAACCCTCACCGACGCACAGGGGAAAGAGCTGATCGATTTCTCGTCCGGGATCGGGGTGGTCTCGGTCGGGCACGCCAATCCCGCGTGGGTGCGCGCGGTCACCGAGCAGGCGGCCAAACTCGCGCATGTCTCCAACCTTTACTACACCCGGCCTATGATCGAACTGGCCGAAAAACTCTGCGCGCGAACCGGTATGTCGCGGGTCTTCTTCTCCAATTCGGGGACAGAGGCAAACGAGTGCGCCATCAAAACCGCCCGCAAGTACATGAGTGACCACTATCCCAACGAGCGCAGCGAGATTTTATGCCTCGCAAACTCTTTCCATGGCCGGACAATGGCCTCCCTCTCAGCCACCGGGCAGCCGCAATACCACAAACACTTCGGGCCTTTCCTGACCGGGATTGCCTTTGCTGAGATCAACGACATCGCCAGCCTGCGCAAAAAGTGCACCGGCAAAGTCGGCGCGATCCTGCTTGAGTGCATACAGGGCGAGGGCGGGGTAATACCGGTTGAGCCGGACTATATGGCCGCAGTCGCCGCGCTCTGCGCGGAGCGGGATATCCTGCTGATGGTGGATGAAATCCAGACCGGGGTCGGGCGAACCGGCAAGTTCCTGTGCATCGAACACTACGGGGTCAAGCCCGATCTGGTCACACTGGCCAAAGGGCTGGGCGGCGGATTGCCAATCGGCGCGGTTCTGTTCGGCGAAAAGCTGGCAGCCACACTCGGCCCGGGAGATCACGGCTCTACTTTCGGAGCAAACCCCATCTGCTGTGCGGGCGCAAACGCCGTGATGGATATGATAGACGACGCGCTCTTAGCCGAAGTCACCCACAAAGGCGATTACCTGCGCGAAAAGCTGGAATCCATACCCGAGATCACCGAGGTATCCGGCAAGGGCCTGATGCTGGGCGCGGCGCTGGCTGACGGGATCAAAAATTCGGATGTTACCGCGGTTTGCCTGGAGCGTGGACTGTTGCTGCTCACCGCCAAAGACCGCCTGCGGTTTTTGCCGCCGCTGACCATCACCAAAGCCGAGTTGGATGCCGGGCTGGACATCCTAACCCAAGTGTTTAAAACATTTCAATAAATCCAAGGAGGCGCGTTACCAATGCAACATTTACTCAAACTGCTTGACTTGACCGGTGACGAGATCATTGGCCTGCTCAACATGGCCGACCAGCTCAAATACGAGACCAAAAACGGGGTCGAACACCACCACCTGAAAGGCAAGACCCTCGGGCTCATATTTACCAAATCCTCAACCCGCACACGGGTCAGCTTTGAGGTGGGGATGGTTCAGTTGGGCGGCTATCCGCTATTCCTGTCGGCCAACGATTTACAGCTGGGCCGCGGCGAGCCGATCGAAGACACCGCCAAAGTCCTCTCCCGCTATATTGACGGGATTATGATCCGCACATTCAAGCAGAGCGACGTTGAGGACCTTGCCAAATACGGCAGTATTCCGGTCATCAACGGGTTGACCGACTCCTTCCACCCCTGTCAGGTGCTCGCCGACCTGATGACCATCCGCGAACACAAAAAAGTACTCAGCGGCCTGAAAATGTGCTTTGTCGGCGATGGGCACAACATGGCAAACTCACTGACCGTCGGCGGCCTCAAAGTCGGGATGGAAGTGGTCATGGCCATGCCCAAGGGCTACGACAAGCTGCACCCGGACGTAATGGCTTTTGCAAAAGACAACCCCGCGTTCAAAATCACCGACGACATCCACGCGGGGGTAAAAGACGCCGACGTGGTCGTCACCGATGTTTGGACTTCGATGGATCAGGGCGACCAGGCCGAAGCCCGCCGGAAAGCATTCGCAGGCTTCCAGGTCAACGACAGCCTGATGACACACGCAAAACCGGACGCCATCGTCCTCCACTGCCTGCCCGCTCACCGCGGTGAAGAGATCACCGCCGAGATCATGGATGCCCATCCCGAGATTATCGACGAAGCCGAAAACCGCCTGCACGCCCAAAAAGCCGTGCTGGTCACCCTGCTCAAAGACAAGTAAACCTGACCGCAATAAACAACAGAGTGTTGACAAATTTGAATTGTCAACACTCTGTATTGTTTTTGTGTTATTTTTCAACAACTCAATGTTGATACATAATAATTTTCAACATCTTGTTATTTATTCTCTGCCAACGCGATCATCAGCGGCCGCAGTGTACTCGCCAGATAGAGTGAGCCACAAACCAGCAGTACGTCATCTTTGCCACAGCGTGCATATGCCGCTTTGAGGCCTGACGGCACATCGCCGGCGATGTGCCGCGCCTCGCAGTAAGGGCTGGCCATATCGGCCAACTGCTCAGGGCTAAGCCCCATATTCATTGGTGCGCCGTCTACAGGCAGGGTGGTCAAACTCTCACAGTGTGGCAGAATTTCGGCCAGTACGCCAGCTACGTCTTTGTTGGAGAGCATCCCCATCACCGCGTGAATCTTTTTGCCGCGCAGCATCTCAAGCGCTTTGCCCAGCACCTGCGCCCCGCTCTGGTTGTGCGCGCCATCCAGCACAGTCAGCGGATCGCGGCCAAGCACCTCCAGACGGGCGGGAAAGGACACTTGCCCAATGCCGCGCGCAATCTGCCCGTCACTTGCCGGGAATCCCCGCTCCCCCAAAGCTTTGAGGGCGGCCAGCGCCACCGACGCGTTCTTGACTTGATGTGCGCCGATCAGCGGCACATTCAGCGACAGCCCGTTATAAACCATCTGCGTGCCGAAAAAATTCATCTCTTTGACAATCGGGCGGGCGGGCAAAATCAGCTCGTTGCCCTCTTCGCGACAACGCCGCTCGATGACTGCCATTGCTTCCGGCTCCTGTTCGGGATAACAGACCGTGATCGCGCCGGGTTTGATGATCCCGCACTTTTCAAAGGCGATCTTGTCGATTGTGTTGCCTAAGTACTCCATGTGATCCATCCCAAGGCTGGTGATCACCGAAACCAGCGGCGGGTCAATGATGTTGGTCGCGTCCAGCCGGCCGCCCATCCCCACTTCGAGGACGACGATGTCCACCTGTTTGCGGACAAAGTAGTCAAAGGCGGCGGCCACCAGTGTCTCGAATTCAGACGGCATTTCACCGATCGCGTTCAGCGCATCCCAGTGGCCTTTGACCAGAGTGGCCGAGCAGGCAAACTCTTCCGGTTCAATCATTTGGTTGTCGATCTGAATCCGTTCGCGAAAGTCAAGCACATAGGGCGAGATGTACAGCCCGGTCTTGTAACCGGCCTCCCGCAGCGCCTGGCTGATCATAGAACAGGTTGAGCCTTTGCCGTTTGTCCCGGCCACATGTATGAATTTGAGGCTCTTTTGCGGATTGCCCATCCGCTCAAGAAGCAGGCGAACCCGCTCAAGCCCGGGCATACTGCCAAACCTGGCAATCGAGTGGATAAAGTCGACCGCTTGCTGGTAGTTTAAAGGTTTGGTCACGAGTTAGCCCTCCGCAGTTGCCGCTTCAGGTGTGGGCGGCGGTGCGGCCGCTTGCGCTACCGGTTGGGCGGCCTCCGGCTGCTCACCGGCGTTTTGGGATGGCGGCGATTTGCCTTTCTTCTTGGGCGGCGGTTCAGGCAAAGCTGAACCCAACCGCTCTTTCAGCGCTTTTTCAAGGCCGCCGCGGTTATAGTTGCCCAGTTGCAGATGGGGGATCTCCACCTGATCCAGCGCTTTGATGACGATCTCTTGACTGGCCTCCGGGGGCTTGTCCGGCTCTACCGGAAAGACAGCCAGCAAAATTTTATTGGTGCGCGGGTCACAGATCGCAAAGTCGATCTTGTACTGGGCAAGCGCGTCCCGCCATTTCTGCCGGATGCCCAAGTCTCTGGCCTCGACAAAGTCGCCCACACTGATCTTGACATAGGTTTGCAGACCCAGTTTTTCGCTGATGGCGCTCAAGTCTTCTTGTAGCTCGATGTGTTTTTCGCCGAGCAGCGGACATGCCTCAATGGGCGGCAGCCGTCTGACATTCAGCTTTTTTTCGCCCCGCGAAATGAGCACAAACATCGCGATCAGACAGCTGACAATCCCACAGACCAAAAGAAAGATGATGACATTTACATAAATGGGCAAGATAAACCCTCCCTGTTGTAATACCTACATAGTTATTATCGCCCGCCCGCGGTCAGGCTTTAGCATCTTTTACAGTTTGGCCGCATACATTATTACAGTCAAGCCAATTCTTGCGACGAGGTGTTGTTATGGTTAAGAAAATCGCGGCGAGCCTGCTGGCTTTTGCGCTGGCGGTCGGGCCGGTCAGCGGCCTTGCCTTTGGAAAAGAAGACCTGACCCCCCAGCCGACACAAGAAGTATACTTAAGCCTGGGCGACGACGAACAGTGGCCGGATGCCATACCGATCAGCGGGGTCCTCAGCGAGGATTTGCCTGTCCGCTCAGCCATCTTGATCGACCAGCACTCAGGCCGGGTCCTGTTCGAGCAAAATGCCGACGAACAAGTCGCCCCCGCGTCCATCACAAAGGTCATGACCTTGCTTTTGATCATGGAGGCGGTCACAAGCGGCGCGGTCGTCCTGGATGATATGGTCACGACATCCGAGGACGCGGCCTCCATGGGCGGCAGCCAGATCTGGCTGCGGGTGGGGGAAGAGATGACCGTTGATCAGCTTTTGCGGGCGGTGACCATTGCCAGCGCGAACGACGCATCCTTTGCGCTGGCCGAGCACATCGCCGGCAGTGAAATGGCCTTTGTGGACCGTATGAACACCCGCGCCGCCGAGCTGGGGATGACCGGCACCCACTTTCGCAACGTCACCGGCCTGGACGAAGAGGGTCATATGACCACCGCGCGGGATGTGGCCATCGCCTCCCGGCAGCTGATCGCGTTTGACTTGATCAAGGAATACTCAACTATCTGGATGGATGAATTGCGGGGCGGTGAGACCCAGCTGGTCAACACCAACCGCCTGGTTCGATTTTATCAGGGCGCAACCGGACTCAAAACCGGAACAACCGGGCAGGCGGGCAGCTGTCTGTCAGCCACCGCCACTCGGGATAACCTCTCGCTGGTGGCCGTGGTGATGGGTGCCCCCAACTCAGACTCCCGCTTTGCGGCGGCGCGCGGGCTACTCGACTTCGGCTTTGCCAACTTCACTTCGGTCACCCCGCCCTCCATCGCCGCAGAGCTCACCCCGGTACCGGTCTTGCATGGGGTTTCGGAATCGGTTACCCCGGTCTTTGACCCGCCGGGCAGTTACCTGGTCGAACGCGGGCAGCAAGACCTGCTGGAACAAGTGATCACCCTGGCTGAAAACGTCGAGGCGCCGGTTTATCCCGGGCAGACGCTGGGCCGGGTAGATGTAATGGTCGAGGGCGCATTGATCGGCAGCTACCCGCTAACCGCCGGGGACGGAATTGACCGGATGACATTTGGCCGCGCTTTCGGAATACTGCTCCGCTCAGCGCTGACCATGAACCGTTAACGCAGCAACACAACAAATGATGGGCGGGAGAATTCTCTCGCCCATGTTTTTGGGTTAACTCGAAAAAGTAGGGCGGTAAGGGTTGGGCCGTATCTGGCGGTAAACAAGGCCGCACAAAAAGCCGGCCAGACAGCATCCGGCCACAATTCCGGCTACCCACATCTCGGCCATCACTCCGCTGTCAACCAGGGTCAGATAGAGCATGTACAGCGGCCGATAAGTGATTGCACCGGCCACATGGTCGAAAATCAGATAACCGGCCGAGCGGAAAGACGCCTGATGCAAACCCCTGATCAACAGCGAAGACAACCCAAAGTACCCAAAGATAAAAGCAAGCGCCCCGCGCGGGCTGTTGTAAGCAAACATCCCGGTGCTGACCGTCCAACAAATCAAAAAGACAAAGCCCAAAAACCAAAGGATAATCTGTACAACGGCCTGGCGGACATCTAAAAGATAAGAAGCCAAGAGCGCGGGGGCCAAAAAAATCAAATATCGCACAAGGTATTTGCTCACTGTGATCAACCTCCCGCTTTGTTTGGGTTTTGCGCCGGGTGGCCCCGGTTTTGGTCCAAGATGCTGTCCACTTCCGCACAGATGAATAAGTACATTGCCTTGGCCATGCGATAGTACGCCATCACTTTGGCGTAGTCAATCTCAAGGGGCAGGTCGGCGGGGTAACGCGTCTCGATATAGCATCTGCTCAAAGCGGCACTTTTATCCATCCACTCGCCAAAAATTGGATCATAACGCATGGCCCGCTTACAAAGCCAGAGCAGGTTGTGTCCGTCCGGCAGCGCGTCCGTCTTGAGCAGAATATACGCCTTGAGCGCCTTTTCGATCGTCTGTTGACAGTGAAAAGCAGCCAAGTTATAGCAGATGTCGTTTTGTGCGAGCATCCCGGCCGCGGTGATGTCTTCACCGGCTCTGTCCAGCCAGTCGTAATATCGCTTGGAGTCGCTTTTCGGCTGTTGATACCGCCTAGCCATACAGCACCATCCCTGTCTCTTTTATGTGAGAGGCGAAGGCCGCTGTGATCTCGCTTAAGTCTTTCCACTCCCCCGGGGTATAGAGAACTACATCAAAGGGGATTTCGCTGTCGATCTCCCAATAAAGGGTACGCTCGGCCTTTGCCTTGTCAGAAAAGTCACCGATTACGCACAGCTTAAAAGATGTGAATTTGCCGCGGTTGTCCAGCTTATGGTTGTAAAGATAGATTTGTTTTGGCGAAAGGATTGTTTTTACTGCTTCGGTTACGGTTTTTATTTGGGCAAAGTCGGTTAGTTCGGTTACGTCTTGGCTGCTCATGCTTTTTCTCCTTTCGGAGGTGGGGTGCGGTTTGAGTTGCTCTTTATATTGTAGCATATTGGGGCTTATGGGCGCAACTGCTTGATTTTTGCCTTTCGGCTTATGTGTTTTGATGTGTCTTCGATGGCTTTGCCCTTCGGGCTTGAAGGGCTTTTATCGGAACCTCCAATGTACTTCACTTTGGCCGTGCGGGGCTTGGATGTGTCTTTGTTGTCCTTGCCTTTCGGACTTAAGGGCTTTTATCGGAATCTCCGATGGAATAAGAATGGGCGCTACCCGCCCCATACCCCGGGGTTACTTTGGCCCCGGCCCCAAAGTAACCAAAACGCCGCTTAAGGGGGGCGGCACCCTGTGCCTTATCCCCCTTAAG
>Ga0131853_10000580_pt1 | contig 66439 bp, 52 predicted proteins | sample TergutLab28metaG_FD_92764 | JGI IMG/M metagenome (GOLD analysis project Ga0131853, IMG submission 92764) | Labiotermes labralis P1 segment gut microbial communities from Petit-Saut dam, French Guiana - Lab288 P1 (version 2) (version 2) | ecosystem: Host-associated > Arthropoda: Insects >... | reverse complement strand
TTACCGTATTTACCACAGCAAGCGTCGGGTTGCACTTCTGCATTGCCCTGATTATGCTGTATTGAAGTATTGACTGGAAATCGAGAGATTATACCATTTACACAGTTTATTTTACACTCCCATTTATATCATGATTTTCATACTTTGCTCGACTTTAGCAAAAAAAGAGCACTTTTTCTAAAGATCTCGTTGCGCAATTTAGGAAGAAACACCTCCCTATGTTCGGCGTTTCTTGTTATGCGCATATCATATCATGATTTTCATGTTTTGCTCGACTTTAGAAAAAAAAGAGCACTTTTTCTAAAGATCTCGTTGCGCAATTTAGGAAGAAACACCTCACTATGTTTGGCGTTTCTTGTTATGCGCATATCATATCATGATTTTCATGTTTTGCTCGACTTTAGAAAAAGAAAAACTCTTTTTCTAAAGTTCCCGTTGCACAATTTATGAAGAAACACCTCCCTATTTTCAGCGTTTCTTGTTATGCGCATATTGTAGCATGATTATATAAAGGGGTAAAGAATTTTAGTAAAATCATCTTTCGACATTTTTTCTTGACATGTCATAACGTTTATGCTATTATAATTCAAATGCTTATTTTGAATTTTTATGCATTTTATGAATATTTAATTATTGGAGTTTGAAAATGAACGATTTTTACTTTGCTACTTTCACTATCATCATAATTATGATTAACATTGCTGTCATTTTTAGCAATGTTTATTGGCGTTGTGATGGTGCATTGAGTAAAGTTTGATTTAGCTTTACGTAAGCCTCATCAGTAAAACGCTGATGAGGCTTTTTTTATATAATGCAAGTTGTTTTTGCATATTCGCTAAAGGAGTACAAACAATGAATTCATTACATTTTATTATCTTCATAATTATGTTTAACATTGCTATTATTTGCAATGTTTATTGGCGTTGTGATGATGGATAGATGTAAAGGGTAAACTTTACGAGGCCTCATCAGTAAAACGCTGATGAGGCCTTTTTGTATATATAGTCAAACAACTTCAAACCCGCTCAACAAAACTTGGCAATTATCCGTTACTCTTCGTCAGCGCCTCCTAGCTTACTCCTTCCAGTATGCGTCGTCGCCGCTTCCTTGATTAATGAAAATAAGCCTGCGTTTTCTTCGGTCGCCTTTAAAGTTGAATGACTATACTCATCATGACAAAAAATTATATGAGGTGGAATTTATGAAAAAGGCAAGAAAATGTACTATAGTATTGCTAGGAGCTCTATTGCTAGGCTCTTTAGCTGCTTGCACTACAGCAGGCAACCAGCCGGCAGCCACTACGCAAGTTCAAAGTTCGAGAAACGGTGAGGCTGATAATCTATCTGCACGGGCAGATGACCCTTACTTTAGCGAAACATCAGAGAATGGAAGACCAAGTGGCTCACTTATAATAGCCACACAAAACGAAACACCATCAATAGCACCTGCAAAACATAACGCAGCAGCAGGCTCTTTCAAGAACGTTATGACACATAATGGTCTCTTTAGAACCAACTATTATGACCTGGAGCCGGTTCCTGACTTAGTAGCAAGCTGGGAGGCACTTAGCGATGTACTATTCAAGTTTACTTTACATGAGGGTATCTTGTTTCACAATGGTGATGAAATGACAGCAGAAGATGTTGTCGCTTCTTTCTATTATGTTAGGCAATTCCCAGATACAAGAGCATCTCACCTTAGCGCAGTAGCGGCAGAAGTGGTTGACAGATATACCTTTACACTCTACACCGGAGAGCCTAATGCCGCACTTTTTTCCGATTTAACGTTACAAGGGAACTTTATTATGCCTAAGTCATTAATAGAGTCCGGTCATGATTTTACAACTAATCCTATTGGCTCAGGCCCGTTTGTATTTGAAGAATGGAGATTTGGCGACTTTATAAGCTTTAGAGCCTTCGAGGATTACTTCGACTCAGAACGAGCTGCGCAAATAGAAAACATTACTTGGAGAATCATACCTGAAGGCACTTCTAGGACAATAGCACTGGAGGCGGGCGAGGTAGATCTTGTAGTTGAAGTGCCCGAACCAGACGTTCCAAGACTCTTGGATAATTCCGATATTAACGTATTTATGCGTGAAGGTGCAGCATATAATATGCTTTTACTTAATAATTCACGTCCACAGTTTGAAAACATTGTTGTAAGACAAGCATTGAACATGGCAGTAGATCAAGAGGCGCTAGTAGCAGTTGCATTTGACGGGCTTGCAGTTCCTATTCGTGAACAGGTTCCTATTGTATTTGCGGGCACTAGTTCTGAGGGCGTGCTTCCTTTTGATCCTGAAGGGGCTAGAGCACTGCTTTTAGAACATGGCATTGATCCTGAGAGCCTGGCCTTTGATATGATTGCAAGCACCGAAGAAAGAAGGCGTATGGGTGAAGTTGTCCAAGCGCAACTTGCAGAAATAGGGATACCTACTACAATTACAATGATGGACCATGCCACTACTATACAAAGGTCACTTGATGGTGACTATGAGGCTGTATTTGGAATGTGGAGTGCATCTAGTTTGATTCCAGTTATAAGAGGAGTATATTATGGAGGTATCGAAGGCAGTCCAAACAGAAGCCGAGTAGATATCCCTGAGCTTAACGAATTAATTAACCTTGGAATAGCAACAATTGACATAGATGAGAGAAATGCTATTTTTGAAGATGTATCAAGAAAGGTGAATCAACTTGTGGTGAATATACCTACTCATCTTCCTATAACTATCAGAGCATTTAACTCAAACCTCATTGCGCCTGAATTAAATGCAGTAGGGGGCCTTAATTTGAATACCGTCCATTGGGCTCAGTAGGATAGGGTATACATAAAGGGTTTCAAAAAAATGGCTTCGCCATTTTTCTGAGGTTACGGCAAGAATGAATCAGCTCACTACCCATTAAAGCTTTGTTTCAATGGGCAGTGGCCGATCAAAGCGCGGTCAGCCGACTTCCCTCGGATGGGCAATGTTTTTCAAGAAAAACATTGCCCACCCTGCGGATTTTAAGTCTGCAATGCTTTTAAAAAAAATAGTCTTTTGATAGGCTTGACCGGATACCGTACCGCCCGTATTTATTAATCGTCCGAAATATGAATCCTGCAGCACGGCCGATTCTCAGGAATATCATTAGACTCTGTTTGATCTAAGTATAGCTCTTCTAAATCTTGTTGCATTTTTGCAATTGTGTCGGAAAGGTCTGTCAGGTTATTCATAGCGGAGAGATTGAGTTTTTTGTAGTCTAAACTTCCATAGCTTGCTGCTTCTTTTATTTTCGATACATTGCCCATATAAGTTATCCCCTTTCATTTATTGTTTTAGAACTCCTAATTAGAATTCTTCTAATTCCCAGTTTTTGACTGCGTATTCGAGAAATAAATTAGTAGCTCCATTGCGGATATGATTTGTTTTTGCGGGTATATTATTTAATTCAGTGAGTAAAATCTATTATCATTTTAGCATTATAAACTAGAAATTTTATGCGAATTTGCTCTATCACAACGATAAGGTGACAGGAAAGAAAAAAAGACTTGACATTGAAAAAAACAAGTGATAAACTTATTAAGCCTGTGTTACTGGAATAGATTTCTAGAGTTTGCATTCTTTTCTATATCAGTAGCTGGTGGATGCATATTTTATTATGGCGGAATAGCTCAGCTGGCTAGAGCATGCGGTTCATACCCGCAGTGTCGGGGGTTCAAGTCCCTCTTCCGCTATTAATAGTCAAATCGCCTCAAAACAGTATCATATAGCTTGTCTTTTTTCCGCATAGCTACGTCGTCAGAACCCAACCGTATCTATGGATACGCTTGGAATCCTTGCTCTACGAAAAAAATCCAACGCTAACTGTTACTATTTTAAGCCAATTTGACTATAAGCCGCTTAGAACAAAGGTTCTAGGCGGCTTTTTCCAAAACAATAAAGAGCAACAAGGGGATATTAAAATGAATTTGCTGGAAAGTTTAAACCCGATGCAAAAAGAAGCGGTAATGTGTACCGAAGGGGCACTCCTTTTGCTTGCTGGCGCAGGCTCGGGAAAAACTCGTGTAATTACACATAGAATCGCTTATATGATAGATAAAGGGGTGGACCCTTTTAATATATTGGCCATAACGTTTACAAACAAGGCTGCCCGTGAGATGAAGGCCAGAGTCATGGATTTAACCAACTTTGACGCTGTGTGGGTTAGCACCTTTCACTCTCTTTGTGTGCGGATTTTGCGTAGGGAAATTGCTAAAATCGGCTATGAAAATAGTTTTTCTATTTATGATTCGGACGATTCACTCAGGCTTATTAAGCTATGCATCAAAGAGCTTGATATCAATGAAAAGCAATTCCCACCTAAATATATTCAAGGCGCAATATCTGCGGCAAAGAATGAGCTTGCCTCTGCATCGCAGTATGCAAAAATTAATGATTCAGACTTTAGATTATCCAAGGTCGCACGTTGTTATGAGCTTTACCAGAAGAAGCTTACACTTGCCAATGCGCTTGACTTTGATGATATAATTTTTCTAACGGTGAGACTTTTTAAGGAAGTGCCGGAGTCTCTTTTTAGATATCAAGAGAGATTCAAATACATAATGGTTGATGAGTATCAAGATACGAATACAGCGCAGTATCAGCTTATAAGGCTTTTATCAGCAGGTTATGGAAATTTGTGCGTAGTCGGCGATGATGACCAGAGTATATATGGCTGGCGTGGCGCAAATATTAACAATATCCTTGATTTTGAAAAAGACTTTACAGATGCCAAAGTCATTCGGTTAGAGCAAAACTATAGATCGACCCAAAAGATTCTAAGTGCCGCTAATGCAGTTATAGCCAATAATTTCGGCAGAAAAGCAAAGAGCTTATGGACAGAAAACGACTCTGGTGCCCAGATATGTTTTTATAAAGCTGAAAATGATATAGAAGAAGCGGCGTTCATTATAAGTGGTATCAAAGAGCATGTAGAGCGTGGCTTGGGCCTGAATGACTTTGCCGTTTTATACAGGCAGAACTCTTTATCAAGGTCGATAGAGGATGCGCTGGTTAAAAACAATATCCCATATAAGATTTATGGGGGCGTAAGGTTTTATGACAGAAAAGAGATAAAGGATATTCTGGCATATCTTAAGTCTATTCATAATTCGTTTGACGATGTAGCTTTCAGGCGCATTATAAACACTCCCAAAAGAGGAATTGGCGAAACTAGTATAGAGAAAGTAGTTTCTCATTGTGCTCGTAATGAAATATCGTTTTTTGAGGCACTTAATGATGATGAGCTCTTAAGCGAGCTTGGCTCTAGAGCTAAACGCATAAGCGAGTTCTACGAACTTATGAGTGAACTCAAAGAATTTGCTGAAAACAACAGTGTTTCTCAGCTTTTACTGGAGATTTTGGACAAGACGGGTTATACCAAGGAACTCAAGATTGAAAGTACAGATGAAGCCGAGAGCCGTATCGAAAATATAAACGAGCTTGTAGGTAAAGCAGTGGAATTTGAAGCAGGCAGTGAAGATATTAGCCTTGGGGCGTTCTTAGAGGATGTTTCTTTAGTTGCGGATATAGACAGCCACGCCTCATCGGAGCAAGTAGTTTCTCTTATGACGATGCACTCGTCTAAAGGGCTTGAGTTTAAGAATGTGTTTATAGCAGGTTTTGAAGAGGGGATTTTCCCAAGCTATAGAGCGACAACCGGGGGAGAATCAAAGGAGCTTGAAGAAGAGCGAAGGCTATGCTATGTAGGTATTACCAGAGCTTGTGAAAATCTATTCCTAACAAGTGCGGCGCAGCGTCTTACACACGGTCAGATAATATATAATTCTCCGTCGCGATTTTTGAAAGAACTGCCCGATGAGCTGCTTAAACAAAATACATATATGGATAAATACACGAACATAAGCCCGAGAGAGAAGCCTTCTACAAGGCCTACTCCTGAATATATAGTAAAGCCCAAGCCTGCATCTATTCCTGCGCCTAAGAACAAGGATCTTGACTTTGTAATTGGCGATAAGGTGCGCCAGATGAAATATGGCGTGGGTGAGGTTGTTGAAATTAAACCTGCAGGGGCTGATTATGAGGTGACGGTTGCTTTCGAAGCGGCAGGACAGAAGAAGTTCATGGCTCATTTGGCGAGGCTTACAAAGGTTGAGTAGGGGAACTCTATGGCGAGAAGGCAAGGTTTATGGATGCTGGCTCTTATAACAACGGTGTTTTTGCTTTTGGCTTGCCAGGTTGATTTTATGGATACTGAGTTGGAAGTTGATGGAGATAGGCTGTTTGCTTTTGAAATATATTCTCAGATACTATCCAAGCTTTATGTAACTGAGATATCGCAAGGGGATCAATCGGCTTTTGATATTAGCACTACGAGGCAAATAGACTTTTATGATGAGTATGGGAATATAGTAGATGATATGGATTTTTTTGTTGAAGGCAGAACTAGAAGAATAATAGATGGATATGAAGCAAAAATTGCAAGTTTCCGTAATAACAGTGCGCTTGCTGGAGGGACGCTTGAGTGGGTATATTGGATTATTGAAGGTGATAGAGTTATTATCATAGATATTATGGATGTGAGTCTTCTAGTACCTTATCCTTTCATAACCGAAATAAGGGCACCCGAGCGAGACACTATTCTATATTTCTTTATCAGTGACGGAATCCAAACAATAGTAGAGGATATTAGCAATTGGAAGGAAAATGTCGACCCAATTTTACGCAGAAATGCTCATGGCTTGCACTTGCCGCACTTCGGGGTAGATGATATTATACATGTTAAGGTTGAGACGCATGAGGAAAGCTGCGATAAGAACATAAGAATGACGCTTGATGCGGACTCAATTAGTGATATTGTGTATCCTCATGATAACAATATCCTACATGCAGTTTATATGGATATTAAAATAGACCGAAACGAAGCACTGCAAAAGCTACGATTCGTGACACGTGGTCTTGGCTGGGGCTCAAGATTTGGTGAAACAATAGAAACAACCGAAGTAATATTCAACGGATTCGACTGTTGCGTAGAAATTTTTCTGCCGGAAGTTGCAGGTCTAGCCCGCCAATAACTTATATCTGGAACTCACAAAGGAGGAGGAATTATTCATGACCTATATCTCAAAATACGAATCACCGATGGGATTATTAACAATAGCAAGTGACGGTTCTAGCATTACGGGACTATGGATGGATGGGCAGAAGTATTTTGCTAAAACATTGGGTATCGATATATCAACTGATAACAGCTTGGATATTTTTAGCAAGGCACATGCTTGGCTTGATGATTACTTTTCGGGCAAAAATCCTGATGCTACCTCTTTGCCGCTATCACCTAAAGGCAGTGAGTTCAGACAGAAAGCCTGGAGGATTTTACTAAATATCCCATATGGGGGACTTATGACATACGGCGAAATAGCTAATAAAATGTCTGAATCTACAGGACAAGCAGCATCTGCACAAGCTGTAGGCGGAGCCGTTGGACATAATCCAATCTCCATAATTATACCATGCCACAGAGTTGTAGGTCGAGGCGGCAGTTTGACGGGATATGCCGGGGGGATTGACAAAAAGATAAGACTTCTTGAACTTGAGAAGGCTCCAATGGATGGGCTTTTTATACCAAAGACAGGAACCGCTTTATAGTATATTTACTAACGGTAGCAATTCAGTTTGAATAAGAAAGTCAAACATGAAATTGCTCAGGTAGTCCGGCTTTTGCTCCATTCTTAAGTCTTATATGCATTTTCAGTTTTTGTTGTCTGCTTAGGTTAATATAAAAATGAAAATTGCTATATGCGCAAAAGCCAGTCTATGATTAAGAAAATTGCTATATAACTATGTAAGGAGTGATAAAGATGAAAGTTATATTACTTGAAGATATCAAAGGCGTAGGTAAAAAAGGCGAAATTATAAATGCAAGCGATGGACATGCGAGGAATTTTTTGCTGCCTAAAGGAATGGCGCTTGAGGCTAACAAAAAGAATCTGGATGAGCTTGAGCGTAAGCAAAAGTCGGATGAATCTAAGCGCAAGCAAGAACTGGAGCAGGCTACAGCTCTAAAAGATGAAATTGAGAAAGAGTCTGTTAAAATAGAAGTTCAGGCCGGAGCATCAGGAAAACTTTTTGGTGCAGTTACAAATAAAGAGATAGCTGCATCTTTGGAAGCTCAAAGAAATATTTCAGTCGATAAAAAAAAGATTGACATAAAAAAAGCGTTTAACAGCGTGGGCGAATACGTTGCGGATGTTAGATTGCATCCGAATGTAGTGGCTAAGCTTTCAGTGGTAATTGCGGATTCGGCTAAGGAGTAAGAATGTCAGAACATTATGACCCTAATTTAGAAAACAATATAGCCCTTAGAGTCCCTCCGAATGATACAGAGGCGGAGATGGCTCTTCTTGGCTGTATGTTTTTTGGTGTGGATGTTATCGGTGAAATTAACGAAAGGCTAAAGCCTGAGGATTTTTATAGGCCTGATAATCGGATTATTTTTGAGGCTATGATAGACATATTTGCCAGGAATATCCCTGTCGATTTAGTTACGCTTGGTGCAAGGCTTGATGAACGTGGCTTTACTGAATCAGCAGGCGGGCGGGATTATCTTTTGATGATCGCAAGCTCTGTCTCTACTAGCGCAAATTGGGAGTATTACGCACGCATTATAGAGAAAAAGTCTATTCAAAGAAAGCTTATTCAGGCCGGGCAGAAAATTACAGTCGACGGCTACGACTCAAGCAAAGAGATAGATGCAATTCTTGAAGATGCTGAAAAAAGCATATTTAACATAGTCCAAGGCAAATCCGGAGGCGATTTTGCCCTTATGAAGGATTTGCTGGTCGATGCTATTGGTGACATTGAAAAAGTTTACAAGAACAAAGGCCAGACTTCAGGCATTTCAACAGGCTTCGTTGACTTAGATTTAAAAACGGCGGGACTTCACCCGTCGGATCTTGTTCTGATAGCCGCAAGGCCGGCTATGGGGAAAAGTGCGCTTGCTCATAATATCTGCCAGAACGTAGCCATTGCACAAAAGATACCAACTGCTATATTTTCGCTTGAGATGAGTAAAATTCAAATAGTCAACAGACTTTTATGTTCGCAAGCCAAGCTTGACTTTCAAAAAATTAGAACAGGAAATTTGGACAGTAATGATTGGAGTAAAATAATCGGAAGCATAGGTCCGCTTTCGGAAGCTCCGCTCTATATAGATGATACTCCTGGGGTAACGCCAACGGAAATCAGGGCTAAATGCCGCAGGCTAAAGATGGAAAAAGGGCTAGGTCTCATTGTAATTGACTACTTACAGCTCATGAGTGGTGGACGGAGAAGCGAAAATAGACAGCAGGAAATTTCGGAGATTTCCAGAAGCTTAAAAGCTATCGCTAGGGAGATGGATGCGCCTGTGATTGCCTTAAGCCAGCTTAGTCGTGCGGTTGAGTCAAGGAGTGACCGTAGGCCGATGCTCTCAGACCTTAGAGAGTCTGGAGCAATTGAGCAGGATGCGGATGTGGTAATGTTTATTTACAGAGATGAATATTATAATCCTGGCGAGGACAATGCCGGCAAGGCCGAAGTAATAATAGCCAAGCAAAGAAGCGGCCCAACGGGTACGGTTGAGATGACGTTTGTAGGTCAGTATACGAGATTTGAGAATAAAGCGTGGTAGCACAACAAATGTTGATGCAGTTGTCGTTGGCCGAAATCTGGATTTCGCAGATGCAGCTACAGTAAGATTTTTCCAGCTAAACTGGAAAAATCTCTTACGTTATAGACCCAGAATGAACCGAATGAAGTATACGGTGGCGCGGCACGATTTCCCGGGCAATGGATCCACGCACATGCTTCTAATGCGTAAGCCAGTGCTGTTTTTGCCAGAAAGCGAGACGAAAAAGCGCCAGTTTTGAGCATTATTTGGTGTAGCTTATGTTTTGCTAGAAATAGTTCGATTAAAATCTGCGATGCTAAAACCGATATTTTTCATGCGTTTGTCGTAGGGAGTATCGACGCTCCCTGAAAGGAATAGAGGTATAAATTCATATGCTAATAAAACTTTTTAAGTTATTGCGCCCTGAAAGAAGACGGTTTACAATCGCAGCCATAGCCGCTCTTTTTGCGGCGAGTTTTGTGCTACTTACGCCTCTGGTTATAAAATTTATACTAGACTATATTTTGCCGGGCGTGCCGGCAAATGAAGGTGTATTTCTTTGGGTTGCCGAAAGTCTCGGCGGTATAGAGCATTTGCGGCAAAATGTTTGGATATTGGCCGTTATAATTACTCTTATAGCTACCTTGCAAGGCGTATCTATCTTTATACGAGCCAGCTTTTCTGCAAAAGGTGCTGAAAACATTTCCGAGTCGCAGAAAAATCAGCTTTACGACCATATTCAAAAACTTCCGTACGACTATCATGTCAAAGCTAAAACTGGCGACCTTATACAGCGCTGCACTACTGACGTAGACACAGTAAGACGTTTTATTGCCTCCCAATTCATGGAGATATTCAGGATAATATTTGCAGCAACTTTTGCCTTTACGCTTATGCTGACGTTTAATGTGGGCTTGGCTTTTGTCGCTGTAATGTTTATCCCAATCATTTTTTATTCTGCGTATAAATATTCAAGCGTTATATCAAGCTCGTTTTTGGATGTTGAGCATAAGGAGGCCGAACTTTCAACTGCCATGCAGGAGAATTTTACAGGCGTTCGTGTTGTGCGTGCATTTGGGCGTGAGGCTTTTGAACTTGATAAGTTCAGAGTCAAAAACAAGGAATTCCGTGGGCTCATGTATAAGCATTTAATTTATATAGCCAGATTTTGGGGGCTGTCTGACTTTCTATGCTTTTTGCAGATCATAACAGTTATCAGCGTAAGCGCTTACATGGCCTACACAGGGCGCATAACTATAGGTACTATGGTCGTTTTTACAAGCTATGTAAACAATTTAGTCTGGCCGCTTAGACAGCTTGCAAGAATAGTAAGTGATATCAATAAAAAGGATGTTTCCCTGGGCAGGATTAACGAAATATTGTTCACTCCAATCGAAAAGAGTGAAGAGAAAGCTCTAGAGCCTGATTTACAGGGTGACATAGTCTTTAGCGACGTATCTTTTGCGTATGAAAAAGACAAGTCAGTAATTGACAATATTTCTTTTACTGTGAGAAAGGGCGAAAAAATTGCAATATTAGGCGCAACGGGTTCGGGCAAATCGTCTCTTATGCATCTACTTCTTAGGCTGTACGACTATGATAAAGGTAGCATAACTATAAACGGAACCCAGCTTAGAAAAATAGACAAGAGCTATTTAAGAAAGCGAGTCGGTATAGTGCTCCAAGATACATTCCTGTACTCAAAAACTATTATGGGAAATATTAAAATGGCAAAAGACATTGTGGAGGACAACGAAGTTTTCAGATCATCTGCGGTTGCCAATATACATAGCGATGTAGAGGGATTCGAAAAAGGTTACGAAACTATAGTAGGCGAGCGTGGTGTAACCCTATCAGGCGGACAAAAGCAAAGAGTAGCTATAGCCAGAACTTTAGTTAAAAATAGCGATGTATTAATATTTGACGACTCCCTTTCAGCTGTTGACACACAAACAGATGCACTTATTCAGGCGGAGTTAAAGGCGGCTGGAAAAGGCGTTACAACATTTATAATTTCACAGCGCATAACAACGCTTATGGGCGCAGATAGAATTTTGGTCATGGAAGGCGGTAAAATTACAGATTCGGGAACCCATGACGAGCTTATAGCTCGAGCTGGGCTTTACCACAAAATATGGAATATACAAAACGCCCTTGAAGAAGAGTTCGAAAGGGAGGTGTAGAGATGGAGCATTTTCAAGAAGAGGACTTTTCAAAAAAACTTAATTTTGGTCTGTGGAAGTCTCTTATCAGATTCGCAGGAGGAGCTAAGAAAGAATGTATAAAGATTACAATATTGAATATTCTGATATCAGGCCTTAATGCTCTGCTGCCTTTTGCCACAGGATACGCTATAGACACTTTCGTGATTGGTAGAGATATGACAAGCTTTGTACCGTTCGTAGCCTTGCTTATATTGTGGACTATTTTAAACGGTACTGGTACATATAAATTCATATCATACGCTTCAGCTATCGAGGTAAGTGTTGTGCACGATATGCGTGAGGCGGGCTTTGTAAACTTACAGAAGCTTTCGTTTTCTTATTTTGATACAACTCCGGTTGGGTGGATACTGTCAAGAATGGCTGCGGATATTCAGAGGATAGGCGATGTTATATCATGGAGTTTGATGGACATTTCATTCTCTTTATTTGAGACAGTGTTTTTTATGATTGCCATGTTTATACTTGCGCCAAGACTCGCCCTTGTAACGTTTGCGGTATTGCCCGTGGTGATAATTGTCAGCATCTATTTCCAAAGAAAAATACTTATACGTCAAAGGGAAGTCAGGAAGTTTAACTCAAAGATAACCGGAGCATATAATGAAGGAATTACAGGCGCTAAGACAACAAAAACCCTCGTAAGAGAGGCAAAAAACTTTGAAGAGTTCAGCGAGCTTAGTGCCGATATGAAAAAAGCTAGTGTGCGGGTAGCTAAGTTATCAGCGATATACATGCCGATTGTAATGACTCTCGGCAGCGTGACAGTGGCAGCGACTATATACTTTGCAAGCGGCGATGTCATGAGCGGCGTAATTACCTTTGGTACTTTGGCCGCGTTCATCAACTATATAATGCGACTATTTGAGCCTATCAGGCAGATGGCACAAATTTTTTCAGAGATGCAGTCTGCACAAGCTGCCGGAGAGAGAACAATAAGCTTAATTGAAACAAAACCCGAAATATTGGAGTCAGAAGAGATATTAAAAATTTATGGAGACGCACTAAGCCCAAAGATTGAGAATTGGGAGCCCATCCAGGGAGAGATCGAGTTTCGTAATGTAAGCTTCGCTTATAAAGGCGGCGAAAAAGTTCTTGAAAATTTTAGTGTGAAAGTTGAAAAGGGCCAAAATATAGCACTTGTAGGTGCTACGGGTGCTGGCAAAAGTACTATAGTAAATCTCATCTGCCGTTTTTATGAACCTACGGAGGGCGAAATATTAATTGACGGCGTTGATTACAGAGAACGCTCTCAAGCTTGGCTTCACACTAATTTAGGCTATGTGCTTCAAACGCCTCATTTGTTCAGCGGTACTGTGATGGAGAATATTCGTTACGGCCATTTAGAAGCCTCGGACGAAGAAGTAATAGATGCCGCAAAAACCGTAGGGGCATATGATTTTATCATGAATATGCCAAAAGGCTTCGAGACGGATGTAGGCGAGGGTGGCAATAGGCTTTCCGTTGGTGAAAAACAGCTCGTAAGCTTTGCAAGAGCCATAATCAGAAAGCCCATGCTATTCGTGCTTGACGAGGCCACGTCATCCATAGACACAGAAACTGAGCTTAAGATTCAAAAAGCTATAGAAAACATCTTGAAAGGGCGAACAAGTTTTTTGATTGCTCATCGACTTTCGACTATAAAGTCGTGCGATAAAATATTAGTCATTGACGATGGTAAGATAATCGAGTCAGGCACTCATAAGGAACTGATAAGACAACAAGGAAGATATTTCAACTTATATACTAATCAGTTCATTGAGGAAAATGAGAGGAAGATTTTAGAGCGTGTCTAATCGGGTGAGTTTTGAGCTATATAGCAATATAATGACTTTTCATAATGATGTATATGAGCTACTTTTAGAAAACGAGACAAAAAACTTGGTACTTTTAGGCGACCTGTCCATGGGGCTCTCTGAGGAGAATCCCACGGGCTGGCGTGACCCGTCTAAATGGGTAATGGCTAGTATGAAGAGAGACGGGCACACAGTACTGGCGGCACTTATGCTACCGGAAGATAAATTGCAGATTTATGCCGAAGAGAATTTTGAATGCAAGGACTTAGCATTATTTGTGGCGGGACTGGAAGATGCTAATATTTCAGTCCCGGGCGTGAATGCTGAATATGCACTTGCAGAGGCTTTTGCACAAATATACTCAAGCTCTAATAATATCAAATATTCCATCGCCAAAAAAGGCCGCATATACAGCCTCGAACATATCAGTAAGGAAGTATGTTCAAAAAGCCAAATCCGCTTAGCTCAGAGTGAGGATTTGGCTTTTTTGCCTTTTTGGTGGAGCTGTTTTTTTGATAGCTTACATGTGGCAGATGATCTTAGCGCATTTGAAAAACTAATTCGCACTAAAACACTCTACATTCTTGAAGATGGAGGCATTCCTGTGTCAATGGCAAGGATTGACCAAAAGCTTGAGCGTGTTTGTGGCTTAGGCATGATATACACTCCACCTTATTTTAGAAGCAGAGGATTTGCCACTAAGATAAGTGCAAGCTTGAGTACATTGTGTCTTGAACGTGGCTATATACCTGCGTTAACTACGGACCTAGCTAACCTTGTCTCAAATAAGATTTATCAGAAAATTGGATATAAAGAGGTTTGTGATACGCTTGAAGTGGACTTCATAAGATAAATTATAGTTTATTACCCTTAAAACAGTAGCTGAAAACGTAGGAATTTTTCGTAGTATAAAGAGGCGGAACCCCGACGCTATATGAACAAAAGGCAAGTTAGCTGTTACTGGTTTGGGGGAAACTAACTATAACTATCATATATAATTTGATTTGTCCATATAATGTTGATACAAGCTAATTGGTAAATATAAATAAAAAAATAAGTCGAATTTTGCTGAAATTATAGCATTTTGACATTTATATATAGATGTTTACTAATTATGTTGACACTGTTTGTTTGAATTGCTACTATAATTTTGGATAGAATTGACAATGCGTCACCTAGGCATAATACAAGAGTTGCAATATGAGCATTAGAGACTGATTCTTGGTTTTAGCTACTGTGGAAAAACAACTTGTATTATATTTATTTCAAATACGCTTTGAAAGCGCGGCGATTTTGAAATAAAAGAGCAAATAATGTTTGCACAGCGCCTTAATGCTATAATACGGCACCTAGAATCAACCTTATCTACATATTGCTTGCAAAAGATACCTTGAAAGAAAAATTTAAATTTCGAGAGGGGATATGTTTATGTATGCAATTTTGGCAACGTTACCAATTGCTTTAGCTATTGTCATGATGCTCGGGTTTAGGAAAAAATCAGGGATTTCTTTAGCGGCTGCTTGGGCGCTCAGCATTGTTTTGTCTGTTTTATTTTGGAACATGGAAATCTCCCATGCTCTATCCTACACATTTCTAGGATTTTTATCAGCTGTGAATGTTATATTAATAGTGTTCTCAGCGATTTTCTTGCTGAATTCTCTTATCGAAATAAGATTTATAGAGACCATAGGTAATGGATTCAATGGCATAACCCAGGACAGGCGTATTCAGATATTGATTATTGCCTGGCTTTTTGGGGCATTTATTGAGGGTGCTGCAGGATTTGGAACACCGGGGGCGTTGGCAGCTCCCTTACTTGTTGGTCTTGGTGTGCCTGTATTTTTTGCGGCACTCGCATCACTTATGGCAAACTATTCGCCTGTATTGTTCGGTGTTCTTGGTGTTCCGCCGGTTACTGGCTTTGAAACGATTAGACCAACGCTCGTTGAACAGTATGGCGTGGAAATGACAGAGCAATTTCTGCACAATTTAACAACAATGACTGCTTTTTCAAATATGTTTGTAGGGTCTTTTGTACCTTTCCTGATCATAGCGTCAATAGTAGCAAGAGACGGCAGGAAAGAGGGTCTTAAGAATGCATGGAATATATTCCCATTGTGCCTTTTCGCTGGGGTCATATTTACTGTGCCTGTTTTTATACTTTCTCACGCAGGTCCTGAGATTCCAACTTTGGTTAGCTCGTTGATTGCAATGCCTATAATGATCTTTGCTGTTAAAAAAGGATTCTTGGTACCTAAGGAAGTATATCGTTTCCAGAATGATCCTATTAAAGAAGCGGCGGAGATAAAAAACACAGGTGTTTCACTGTTTACAGCTTGGTCTCCGTACATAATTATAGCGGCTCTGCTTGCTGTCACTAGGCTTCCTTGGCTACCGTTTAGAGGCTGGATTAACCATCCCAATACTGCATTAAGCATAACTGCTCTTTTTGGTTTTGAAGGGATAAATTGGAACTGGCCAGTTCTTAATAACCCGGGTTTATTTCCGTTCTTGCCTGTGGTATTAATATTCCTTATCGCAAGGAAAACTCCGGGTACAACAATTATGAAAATTACTAATAAAACATTGAATCAGTTGAAAAATGCTGTTGTGGCACTTCTTTTTGGTGTTGCATTGGTACAGATAATGAGGTTCACAGATTATTCTATGCTGCGTGCTGCGGAATCGGCAGCTGGGGTAGGGTTTGGTCAGGCATATGCCGGTATAGGTGCTATGACTACTGAAATTGCGCGCTCGTTGGCCAATGTTTTTGGAGGGGCATATCCTCTTGTAGGCCCATTGATTGGAGCATTGGGAGCTTTTGTTTCTGGCTCTCATACAGTTTCTAATGTAATGTTCTACAGCCTTCAGCTTGAAACTGCTGCACTCCTCGAATTGCCTGCAGTCTTGGTACTTATCGGTCAAACCTCGGGAGCGTCCATCGGTAATATGATTGCAATACATAATGTGGTTTCTATTACAGCCACAACGGGTGCTCACGGTAGTGAGAGTAATCTGATAAAAGCTGCGGCATTGCCGTTCATTATATGCAGCCTGGCGATATCAGCAATACTATTTATATTCTTGGCAATAGGAGTGCCTTGGGTTGCGTAGGGAGAATAAGGTTGTGTCCGGTGACTATGAAGGTTGTTGCGTGATCGCAGTCTTGGGTGAGGTGCAGATAATTAGCGATTTTGCAAGTCTTATTTTTCTTGATTCAGGCACTGTGGAGTCTTATGAGATGAAGGATGCTGAACCTTGCCGAATGCATCATCTGGCACTAAAGTTTCGAGATGGTAAAAAGAGCTTTTTGGAAGTAGATCGTGATATTTGCACGGCCATTATTAAAAATTGTATCGCAGACGGGGTTGTTCGATGCGGTATTACGCCGGAAAAGATTAAATCTTGTGACCCGCACAATAAGGATAATTGTAGAGATTGTGTTTGCGTTAAATGTATCGTGTGGCCGAAATGCTGTTACGGCCGTATGTTTGCAAGGCGTAAGTCATATACAAATCATAGGAATTAAAGAAAGTATCTAAAACGATAAAAATATATAAAAATACAGGAGGTTTAATTATGGCTTACAATCAAGTAACACCTGAAATTATTGCCATGCTTGAGAAAGTGGTGCCTGGCAGAGTTGTAGTTGGTGACGATATCAACCCTGATTACTCGCGGGACGAGATGCCGATTTACGGCACAAATATGCCATCAGTCTCGATTGATGTGTTAACAACGGAAGAAGTTTCAGAGATTATGAAAATATGCTATGAGCATACAATTCCTGTAACAACAAGAGGCGCAGGCACGGGGCTTGTTGGTGGTGCAGTTCCAATGCTTGGCGGTGTGGTTATTTGTACTGCCCGCATGGATAAAATTATAAGCTTTGACCTGGAGCACTTTGGTGTGGTAGTTCAGCCTGGCGTGCTTATACAAAACTTAAAAGAAGCAGCTCTTGAGAAAGGCCTTTTCTATCCGCCTGACCCAGGCCAAAAGCTTGGCACTATCGGCGGTAACGTATCAACAAATGCCGGTGGAATGCGCGCGATAAAATACGGCACAACAAAAGACTATGTGCGTGGTATGACTGTTGTTATGCCAAATGGTGATATCGTTAAGTTCGGTGCGAATGTTGCTAAAACCAGCATGGGGTATAACTTCAACCAGCTTATTACAGGCTCTGAAGGTACTTTGGGAATAATTACTGAGCTCATTCTTAAAGTAATAAAAGCTCCTAAATTCGACGTTAGTGTAATTGCTCCATTCAAAGACCTTGCAACTGCACTTAAATGTGTACCTAAAATATTTACAAACAACTTCCGCCCGACAGCAATCGAGTTCTTTGAAAGAGACATACTTATGCTCTCTGAAAGATATGTAGGGAAAGAAGTGTGGCCTAAAGAAGTGGACGGTGAGGAAGTTCAAGCGTACCTGCTTTTCATATTTGACGGCGATACAATGGAAGAAATTGATCCGGTTGTTGAAAAAATTGCAGAGTTCTTACTCGAGGAAGAAGCGCTTGACGTTATGATTGTCGATACACCTGCTCAAAAGAAAGAAATCTGGGATGTGCGCGGCGCTTTCCTTGATTGTATTTTTGAGACGCATAAACTCTTTGACGAGAACGATGTTGTTGTTCCTATCAACAGAATCGCGGAATTTGTTAAGTACTTTACTGACGAAGCCGAAAAGTATGACTTTGAAATAACTTATCTTGGCCACGCAGGCGACGGTAACCTCCATATCTTTGGCGTTTCAAACACTATGGAAGAGGAAGAGTTTAAACGTCAAATTCATGAGTGGATGATCTCAATGTATTCGAAAGCGAAAGAGATGGGCGGCGAGCTCACCGGTGAGCATGGAGTTGGCTACGGCAAACTCGCATATTTCGAAGATTACGTTGGCCCGCGTATTATCGAACTTCATCAAGGAATTAAAAAAGTATTTGATCCAAAGCTCATACTTAATCCTGGGAAAGTTTGTTTTAGACTTGAAGATTTGATGAAATAGGGTAATTGGTTAATGAATATTAATACGAGTGGATATGGAATCCGCCCAAAAAACAACAAATAAGTCATATAGAAATTCCTGCTCAAAATCATCCTTGAGAAGCGTTATGTATTGATGTTTTTCACACCGATTTGCTGTAACAAGTATTAAATGACTTTGTCAACAGCCAGACTCTAGGAGGCATCGGCGCCTCCTAGATTTTGGTGCTGATATTGATATCTTTAAGTAAAGGAGAGACGAATTATAATGAACATCTTAGTATGTGTAAAACAAGTGCCGAACACACAAGAAATCTCAATAGACCCGGTAACTAATACACTCATTCGTGACGGAGTCGAGAGTATAGTAAACCCTTATGACGGATATGCACTTGAGGCAGCAGCGAGGCTTCAAGATAAAAATAAAGACATAAAGATTTACGTGCTAAGCATGGGTCCACCGCAGGCAGAGGCTGCACTTAGAGAATGTTTATCCGTAGCGGCGGATAAGGCGTATCTTGCTTCAGACAGATTCTTTGCAGGCTCTGACACGCTTGCTACTAGCTACATACTGAGCGAGGCGATTAAGAAAATAGAAAAGCTTGAGTCTATCAAATTTAATATGATTTTTGCCGGCAAACAAGCAATCGATGGAGACACTGCGCAAGTAGGCCCGCAGATTGCAGAATGTCTTGGAATGGCGCAAATAACTTGCGGACTAACGTGCGAGCAGATAGATAATGAGCTTCATGTAACGAAAGAAACCGATGACGGGAAAGAAATCGTTGCAATTCAGTACCCATGCATGGTGACATTTACCAAGCCTAACTTTGGACTGCGTTTTGCCTCAGTTAAACGCAAACTGGCAGCCAAGAAAATGGAGATTGGCCGGATAGGCGTTGATGATTTAGACGGCATCGACAGAGAAAGAATCGGGCTGAAAGGCTCGCCGACACAAGTAAGGAAAACTTTTGTTCCTCAGGTTAAAAAAGGCGGCGTAATCTTTAAAGAAGGTCCAGTGAGTGAGACGGCAAACAAACTTGCCGAGCTTTTGGTTAGTAATAGTATAATTTCAAATATCGAGTAGGGGGGAGAGCCTAATGGGAGAGACAAGTAAAGATTTATGGATTTTTATTGAGACACGTTCTGATAACACACCCAGAAATGTCGGGCTTGAGCTTTTGAACCCCGGCAGACGTCTTGCGGATGAGCAGGGAGGCAAGCTTGTGGGCGTAGTGATTGCTGAGGATGCGAGCATAGCCGCAAAAGCCGCAGGCGACTACGGTGCTGATTTAGTAATTACAGTTGAAGGGCCTGAGTTTAAGGACTATTCAACTGATGCATACACAGCGGCATTTGTTCATTTGGTGAAAAAATATAATCCGCTTACAGTGATGATAGGTGCGACAGGAAATGGCCGAGATTTAGCTCCTCGAGTATCTGGACGCGTTGGCACTGGCCTCACCGCAGACTGCACTGAGCTTAGTATAGACGAGCAAACAGGATGTATCGCCTGGACTAGACCGGCCTTTGGTGGTAACATTATGGCGGTTATCTTCTGTGCAAACCATGTGCCGCAAATGGGTACCGTTAGGCCCGGCGTATTTAAAAAGCCCGAGCTTACGTCTCGTGGTGCGGAAGTTATAAAAGAAGACTTCACGTTTGAACAAAAAGATATAAGGACACGAATTGTAGAGACGCTTATAGAAGTTGGTGAAAAAGTTGATCTTGAAGGTGCAGACATTGTAGTTACTGGAGGACGCGGCTTAGGTGATGCCACAGGCTTTAACGTTATTCGTGACTTTGCTAAGTCTATTGGAGCTGAGGTTGGCGCAACCCGTGCGGCAGTCGAGGAAGGCTGGATTGCACATGCTCATCAAGTCGGGCAGACAGGAAAGGCGGTTTCGCCGAGAGTATATATTGCGTGCGGCATATCGGGTGCTACACAACACGTTGCCGGCATGAGTTCTTCTGAGACAATTATCGCAGTCAATAAAGATCCGAATGCCATGATATTCCAGATAGCGGACTATGGCATTGTTGGTGATCTGTATGAGGTTCTCCCGATATTGAAAGAAGAGCTTGCAAGCAAGCTTAAAATTTAATTGCCAAGGGTGTTTCGACAATAGATTTCGGAAAAAGCTTTCAAGCTGATTTTTTACCTACTCTGAAAGCGTAGACGACACATACCGGGAGGGTACGCTCGGAGGTGCCGAAAAGAAATCCGGCTGCCGTAGGGTGACTTCGTTATGCGAAAAGTCATGAACGCTGATAGTGGACCCGTCGGCAGTGCTGAATATACCGACGGTGCGCAGCTTGTTTTTGCCTCGTGACCTCATTAGCGTGAGCCTAAATCTTAAGAAATATGGCGAATAATTAACCGAAAGACTTAGCGGGCAAATGGAGTAAAGCGGCTTGAAAATTGCCACGAAATTTGATATATTTTTTAGTAATCATTGGCTATACTGTTTAATTATTTTATTAACAGGCAAAAGCCCAAAACTATAGCATCGGTATACAAAGGAGCTAACATCATGAAAGAAGATTTACGTGTATTAATCAAGGAATTGGTAGCTATCGACGGTATTTCTGGTCAGGAGCAGAAAGTGGTCCGAGCGTTGCTTGAACATCTTCGTCCTTTGGCTGATGAAGTCAGCGTCGATTGTTTTGGCAATATCATTGCAATGAAGAATGGCGGCGAACCTGGCCCTTCGGTGCTCGTTGCTGCACATACTGATGAAATTGGTGCTATTGTCAAAAGCATAGAGCCTGATGGCTGGATACGTTTTGAAAAGATAGGCGGTGTTGGCGATGCCTTGATTCTAGGCCGCCAAGTTTCGGTAAATGGACACTTTGGTGTCGTTGGCGTCAAAGCGGGTCATTTTATGACGCCCAAGGAGCGCAGTGAGGTCAAGCCTCATAGTGAGCTCTACATTGATGTCGGCTGCAGCAGTGCCATAGAAGTTGAACAAATGGGCATCAATGTTGGTGACCAGATTTGCCAGTGGCCATATTATAATGAATTTTCCAATTCTGATCTCATATGTGCAAAAGCACTTGATGACCGTGTTGGGTGTGCGATTCTGATACAGTTATTGAAGGTATTGCAGAATCAAACTTTTGCGGGAACCCTTTATGCCGTCTTTACAGTGCAAGAAGAGGTGGGGCTTCGCGGAGCGCAAGTAGTATCTTATAATATCAAACCGGATTTTGCCATTGCCTTGGACACTGTTCCTTCTGGAGATACCCCTGATGTAAACTTCATCAAAGAGTTTCCGGTTGCCATCGGCAAAGGACCTTTGCTGCAGTTGATGAGCCGCTCTTTCTTGCTAAATCCGATTATGAAGAAATTAATGATAGAAGTATGTGAAGGCTCAGGGGTTCCGTATCAATTAGCACTCTTCACCGGTGGAAACACCGATGCAGCAGCGATGCATCTCCAAGCCGGCGGAATTCTTTCGGCGGCGTTAACCATCCCTCGCCGCTACTCTCATTCGCCGGTTGAGGTATTGCATTTGGATGACTGTATTGCTTCGCTTAAGATCATTAAACAGTTTGTAGAAGATATGGGAAGTTTTGATAAGCTGTCTTTTGAGGATATGGAATAGATGAGCATTACTAACAAAAGCAGACTAATTGTGCAAATAATACTAACCCTAGATTAAAACCAATAGTTTAAGCGGCGCCCTAAAATGACGAAAAAGAGTCATTTTAGGGTAGTTTAGATGTGAAAAAGTATTGGTTTTTTATCAGAAATTAGTATAAGTCACAGACAGTCTGCTTTTGAAGTTTGTGCATAAGGAGGTAAGAGATGGATGCACTGATTTTAGGCGGGACAAGGTATATGGGTAAGCATTTGGCTGACAAGCTCATAGCAGATGGTCATAATGTGACAATAGCAACACGTGGTAATGCTAAGGATGAGTTTGGAGATAAAGTGAAACGGATTATAATAAATCGTGAGAATAGGAATTCTCTTCGGAATGCATTCAAAGGCAAGCATTATGATATCGCAATTGATAATCTAGCCTATTCGTCAAATGAAGTTCGAATTTTATTGGATTCACTTGATACAAAAAAATACATCCTAACTTCAACATGCTCTGTATACGCTGATAATTTTCGCGTAAATATGAAAGAAATAGATATGAATACTCATACAATTCCACTAAAATGGTGTAATAATGATGACTTTGAGTACGATGAGATCAAACGGCAAGCTGAAGCCGCACTTTTTCAAGCTTATCCAGGTCAAGATTCAGTTGCTGTTAGATTCCCTTTTGTGTTTGGCAAAGACGATTATACAAAACGCCTTTTTTTCTATGTGGAGCACATTTTTAATGAGCGTGCCATGCATATTGATAATATGACGGCTCGTCTTTCATTTATTGAATCCGGAGAAGCCGGTCGGTTTTTAGCGCACGCTGCGACAGCTCCTGTGTTTGGCTCCATAAACGCAAGTAGTGTTGGCACAATATCGCTTGAAGAGATTATAAGGTATGCAGAGAAGCGTATATCTAAAAGAGCTATTTTGCAAGAGAGTGGCGATGAAGCACCATTTAACGGTGCTCCAAGCTTTAGTCTGGATATATCAAAGGCAGAGCAAAGTGGTTTTAAGTTTAAAAATATAGACGATTGGGTGTATCCACTAATTGATTTTTGGATAGAACAGTTGAATGTCAATTAGGCTCTAGAAAGCATGAATTTGAAGATGCATAAGTGTTATTTATATCTATGGTATGCCTTTCGTTCTTCACACCATTAAATGTAGAATCCACATATTTAACTTTTTATGATAAGCATGGACACTAGGCTAATAGCATAATTGAATGATTTTATCAGGAAAATATTACTTTGAGATTTCCTGATGCCTCGTTCATGCCTGTTATTTGCAGGGGATCGCAGCGCATATAGAATTGATGTTGCAGTAAAATTGGTTTTAATCTAGAAGATTCCAAATATTTATGTGCTGACAACGGCAGATTTTCATACCTAGGACATATATTATCTTAACCTCAGGAGTTTATTTTATTATATCCCACGGGATACTTGCGCCTAAGCTTGATGAATAATATTTTTTTGACAAATTAAGTAATTGTATGCGATACTGTACGCTATAAAACCTTTTAAAGGAGGATGCCGCTATCAAAAAAACACTCATAGCAATTTTAGCTATATCACTACTAGTAAATGTTATAGTTGTGTATTCGCAAAATGTATCTCCCGATGTATTTGTAAATGGGAGAAGAATCTCTAATAGTGGTGCGTTTATTAGCAATGATACTACATTTGTTCCTTTGCGTATGGTAAGTGAAGCGTTAGGCGCAGATGTTAGCTGGGATGGAGCTGCTCGAGCAGTAAATATTAACCTTGATACTAATACCGCAAACAATGATCATCGGGTTGCAGATATAGTTCAAACAATAAGCCCAAGTGTGGTTGCTATTGTCGGCAATACTACGGGAACATCTTTGGCGCACCAAGATAGATGGGCAAGTGGAATGGCTGGCGGGAGCGGGGTTATTATAAGATCAGGCGGGGATATTTTGACTAACGCCCATGTTGTTTACGGTTTGCAAAATATTGTGGTCGTTTTATACGATGGAAGTGCGTATAGCGGTCGGGTTCGTTTTATCGATCATGGGTCTGACCTTGCTGTTGTTAGAATAGACCGCCTTGGATTACCAATAGTAACTTTTGCACAGGACGACGTTATGGTTGGGGATACGGTTATTGCTATAGGTACTCCACTATCATTTTCTTTACGAAACTCAGCAACTAAAGGGATTATAAGCGGATTGGATAGAGGAGTGTCCGGTGATTACGCACTTATTCAAACTGATGCAGCAATAAATGCAGGAAACTCAGGGGGACCATTAGTAAATTTGCGTGGTGAAGTTGTAGGAATTAACTCGAGTAAATTCGCTGGCTTTGGGATTGAAGGTATCGGTTTTTCTATACCGGCTGATACTGTAAGATTTGTTATGAGTCATTTTGATAGATACGGAGAGGTTCGCCGCGCAAACATTAGTGCGACCCTTGAAGAAAGCTGGGCTGCTCAGCGCGGCTTGCCGACAAGAGAAGGTCTTCGCGTTGCATCAAGTAGCGGAACTACAAGAGACGAGGGATTGCAAAGTGGCGACGTTATTCTAGCGATTGGCGGAGTTAATGTACATAGTCAGGTTGACTTCAATGAACACATGAAAAGTTATAGCCGTGGTGACGGCGCAGAGTTTCTAATAAGGCGTGGAACAAATGAAATAACTGTTCACTTAACGCTGAATTAATAAATTATAGTCATCACTTATAAGTGCACAAATAGGCGGTCTGCTCACGCTAGCATCTCTGGACGAAGATGTACGCATTTATGCAAATTTTTGATTTATACGTAGGGTTCTTACTCTCTAATGGCATTGAAGGCACCGACAAATGCCTCGCATTTACTACTCAGACTGCTGCGCAACGGGTCATCCTGGAAGGTAGTACGCCCGAAGGGCGGCTTTTAGCGAAGCAAAAAGTGCTGGAGGCACTGATATCGGTAAAGCGGAAGGCATTAGCGGTGCGCAAGCGATATTTTTACCAAAGGCAAAAATCTAAGATGTATTACGGGAGACGGAGAGCTTTAGTGGACGGTTTTTAAGTTGATTGACTTTACAATTATATCTAAGGATGTGTTTGAGATGAAGAGGATTTTGACATTGCTACTTGCAACATGTTTTATGTTGGGAATTGCAGCATTTACTGCTGTTGCTGCAGCTCCGGGTGGGGTTGAAATATCCCTGAGAGTGGGCGAGAGCACTTTAAGCATTAATGGTAATCCAATTGAAGTTGAGGCCCCATTTGTTGTAGATGGTACAACTCTTGTGCCTGTTCGAGTTATTACCGAAGCATTTGGTGCAGACGTTGAGTGGACTCCAGAAACAAGGCAAATTACACTTACATATCGAAATGTTGAGCTTATCCTTCAAATTGATAATATCAACGGATATGTAAATGGTCAGCGTCAAGTTTTGCTGTCAGAACCACAACTGACTAATAATGTGACCATGGTTCCGCTTAGATTTATTGCTGAGAATTTTGGTGCAGATGTTGGTTGGAATGCAGATACCCAGGCAGTTACTGTTGTTCAAGAAGCGTTTAATGCCCCTATTACTGATATTGAAAATGTTCTTCAAGGATCCAATATGCCAATGGTTGGGGATAGCTTTCTCGGTTGGTCAATGAGAAGAACGCCTAATATGGAGCTTTTCTTCCGACAGTTCGATGGTCGTTGCAATATATTTTGGCTCAGTGATTATACAATTGTAGATATAGATCATTTTGACAATTTTGATAACGAAACCTTTGCAGCAATTCGTGCAAGAGAAATGGAATATGCGAGAAGATATACTCTTATTGGGCAAGAGGTACGGCAAACTGCCAGTGGTGCTGAATTTATAGCCACACAATTTAGAGATAGATTTGAATTTATCGAACGCCGAGTTTTTGTACGCCCTAATAATCAAATTGTTCTTATTACAACGATGATTGATAATTCAATTGGCGTAACAGCGCGTGATGAGTATCTTGCCGTTGTTGATACATTTGATTTTGTCTTCAGAGCAGCTGAAACTGAAGATTTATCAGATGTTGTAAACGGAAAGCGGTTGTTTGACAATAGAGATTTGAGGATTAGCTTCCGTGTACCTGCTGAGTGGCTGGAGATGCCTGATTTTAATCGCATGAATTTCTTTATGTTCGGGAACCTCTATGATGATACTGTAGTTCTAGGTGCGTCTATTGAAGTTGTTTCGGTGCAGAGCGGTGATAGTGCCGGGAGATGGGCAAGTGAAACGCTAGAGAGAAATCAAAGGACTTATAATCCGAACACGCATACTCACAGTGCACTTAGAACTATGCAAATTGACGGCAGCACAGCGACATATTTCCAAATGCAAGGCAGGTTTATAGGCCTTGAATTTACCAACAGGCAGATGTTTTGGGAGTATCAAGGATATATGTATAGCCTGAGTATAACCGTACGAAGAAATAATGAGGCCGTGATACAAAGTATTGTTGACAGCGTTAGGTTTGAGGCAATCGATCCGGATGTAGTAGGCGCTATGATCAGAGGGCCTGTAGAAGATGCGGACGTGGTATTTAGTTCTGTAAGAAATACTACTATGGGTTTTAGTGTTGATGTTCCTGCTACGTGGTTGCGATTTGATAATAACAGCACTTTTACCGACAGCATAGGAAATGTATATATTTTTATTTCTCAATTAGAAGATAATGCTTTGACAATTGAGGACTTAAGAGAGCTAATGGACCATATGACTGAAGAAAACAATATTACAATATTACGCCAGATAGCCCCGATCCCATCTCGCAATCTATCCTCTAGCTCACTTAGTGGCTTTGTAATAGAGTTTAGAACAGTCTTATCAGGCCAAAGCCTTTATTATGTTGAATATATAATAAATTCAAGAAATGGTGCCTTTTTAATAACAGCAGTATTGCCGGAGCACGCCGACAGCCCCGCAGCTAGAGATACTATTTCAAGGATCGTTAGAAGCTTTGTGGTGAATTAGAATAAATAATTATAAAAAATCCCGAACAATTTTATGTTCGGGATTTTTTACTGCAAATATATGTTTACTCATACTTCCTAAACTTACCCTTGCGTTCAAGCCCAGTAAAATTGTTTTGCCTAAGGGCTTCGAACAGCACAATGGCCGCCGAGCTTGCTAAGTTTAGTGAGCGATATTTCTCGCCCATGGGTATGCGCACACAATTGTCTATGTTTGGCAACAATATTTCTTCAGGAATACCAGCACTTTCCTTGCCAAAAACTATAAAGGCATTTGGAGAGTAGCTGACTTCTGTATAAGTTTTCACCGCTTTTGTGGAGGCGAAAAATATTTGCTGGCCTTTTTGCTTTAATGCAAATTCTTCATAATTTTCGTAGTAATGAACATCTAAGTCTGCCCAATAGTCAAGGCCTGAACGCTTTAGGCTCTTATCGTCAACGGAAAAGCCCAGAGGTTTTATAAGATGCAAGCTAGAGTTAGTTGACATGCAACTCCTGCCAATATTGCCTGTATTAGAAGGAATTTCGGGTTCAAATAAAACGATATTCAATGTAATCACCTATCTCTGCAAACGTGATTAGCTAATAGCATCACCTAAGAATAATCAGCGTTTACCTTAATATTTGAAAAAAGGCCCTCCACAAAGAGGGCCTCCATGTACGTGGCAGGACTTTAACCCATAACCTTCTGGATGTAGTCCATAATTACCTATCTAAAGGAAAATAACAACAACATAAAATTTAAAATATATTGCATTTATATCATAAAACAGATTTATTGTCAAATTATTCTAGCAACTTCAGAATCGATAGTTGGAATTTGTATAGATTAAGTGGTAGCTTTGTGGTGGGATGGGATGATAAATATTAGCAATATGACTCTATGTTATGGAACTTCTTTAAATGTTTTAAAAAACTACTTCTCAAAATTGCTAAAATGTGATATTGTATGCATAAACATGCATAAATATGCATTAATATTTTATAATACTTAAGACATGATAAGGAGGAGGATAGCATGAAATGAAGGTTTGGCGCTTTCGCCCTTGGTTTTTAGGATATTATGCTACATGGTGCATTTTATGGCCGAAAAACACACATAAAATTTGAGGAGGTAAATTATGAGTAATCACAAGCATGTAAAAATATTACTGGCAAGACTACTGGCACTGATGATTATGCTACAGGCAGGTACTTTTACGATTTTTGCTTATGCCTATGATGCAGATGAGTATAGTAGGCCCGAAAACATTCATGAAGATTACGAACCCGTTCTGACTGAGTTGTGGCAATCATTTGCAGATATTACAGAGGACAGATGGACGCCTGAAGACCGAAATCGTGTGCCTGTAGGCGAAGACGGCGAGCCAGCACCAAGAAGCGACCTTGAAGCAGATATGTGGAGGCTTGTTGTCGGGCATGGCCAACGTCTTTGGGGCACGCCAAACGAATATAATGCCGCACGCTATGTTTTTGATAGATTTAACGAGATCCCGGGTATCCAAGGCGTTACTCACTTCATCGAAGGCAGAGGGTCGGCCCACGGCAACAGCCTTTCCGTTCCATGGAATGCCAGACTTGTTTTTGGTGGCGACTTACCTGATATCTACGGCAATCCTTTCCCGGCCAATGATACGTTTATGCCTGTTGCCAATGCTCAGTTGGTAGATTTAGGTACTTTTCCCAATCTAGTGCTGCCGGACAACACCACTGGAAATGTTGTGGCTATCGTCAGGACAGTCGGCGGCAATCCTAATATTGGAAACATCAACACAGTACTTAATAACCTGGAGGAGGAAAACGATGGGCTTAGCTTTGTCGGAGTTTTGACAGGGCGTAGTGACACCTTCACGGTATCAGGAGTAATTGGCACAGCCACTGCTGCGCGACCGTTTATGACTACTTCCAGTCATTTTTTAAACTATGCGGCAGAACGTGCAAACTATTTCCAGTTTATGGAGCGCTTTCAGCGTACGACTAGCAATTCGGTTTTTGCCACATTGCCTGCTTCTACCGACAATCCGGATATTATTATTGTGGTAACTTCCCATCTAGACAGCGTTTTGGCCTCTCCTGGTGCTGCGGACAATGCTTCTGGCACAGCGGCGTCAATAGAGTTAGCTAGGCGACTTTCCAGCGTCAATCGAGGTAATATAGAAATGATTTTCATGACGTCCGGTGCCCATGAAGGCGGCGGTATGAGGGGATCTGTTCATATTGCTGAGAAATTAAACGCCGAAGGGCGAGGCGATATAGCCATCAACCTTAACATGGACATCATCCAATCCGTCGGGCCAAGACCAAACGGCACTCCTATTGATGCAATATCGATGGATATCTTCATGCCTGCTGGTTCTGCTAGCGGCATGGCCGGGCTCCGCTACAACCTACCTGCATATTTGGTGGTAGGTGAGGCTAGGCAAGTTTGGACGCCGGGTCAGGCGGGTATTGACAATGTACGGATTTTCCGTTTTGGAGGCTCTGACCACACTCAATTTACAAACCGGGGCATTGAGGCCGCCAGCATGATCATGGTTGACGACGTTAACAATGATCTAGAGATTCAATACCATAATTCTCGTGACAATATGAACGAAAATTATTGCTATGACCGCCTTAATCTGGCTGTTGATCTGATGCACAACGCCCTTACGCGAGCCGTTAACCAGCAGATCACAAAGCAAGCTCAGTTTTATGTGGATTCGGATAATAACATCCTTGTCCTTGCAAACGCTAGGCAAATGTTCCTGACTTTTGACCGTGTTGAAGGGATTTTGATACTTCCCAATACTGGCGGGGCAGAAATTTCATTTGTGTTTGACAGCCCTTCGGCATTCTTTGCATTTGATTGTCCTTCGGTCGATTTTGAGGATGCAGCATTTGTGATTAGAAACGTTCTTGCATCCGGCGAAGGCATCTGGGACAATTCGAACGAAGCTCGCGCTTCAAATCCGGCTCACCAGCATCTTAATCGTTTCCAATCAGCCATGCGCCCAGTTTTTGTGGATGCACCATGCTTTGGTTTTAACATCTTCAACAATGGTAACTCCAACAACCAATCACTGGCCAACTTAGGTGTAATACGCCTGTGGACACAGCTTAACGGAGTCAGTACCAAGATACCATATGCTGGTCTAGAAGTAACAGCTACATTACCAAATGGTCAAGATGCTATGCAGTTTGTAAACATCAATCGCATTTGGAATAACATAGGCTATGTTAATTTGATCGACGTAAGGAAAGACGCATCATGGCAAAACATCAACTTCACAGTAACAATCTTTGGCCAAAAAGTTGAAGTTTTGCTAATAAATGACCTTTATGTACAACAAACATTCGGTCTGCAAGCATTCAATAATGGGAATGACAATAATGCATCCCTTGCCAACTTAGGAGTAATACGTATCTGGACCCAAATTAATGGCGTTAACAACCTAGTGCCTACCGCTAATCTTACAGTAACAGCAGTTGATCAAGACGGCAATAATGCCATAGAGTTTGTCCGTGTTAATCATATATGGAGTGCTCCTGACAACGTTAATCTTATCGACGTGACAAAAGTTGATGCAAACTGGCAAACGATTAGTCTCACAGCTACACTCGGCAGTCAAACCATTGAATTGTTGCTTATTAACAATAGATTTACAACAGGAGTATTTACTGATTCATAAACCCAATTAGTCAAAATCTTAATGATTTTACTATCGTCATCTGATGAACTCAGGCCCGCCTCCCAATCTTCCGCACTAGTTTGAAATTAGTTAAGCTAGCACGAAAAATCGGGGGTGGGCCTCAACTACGACCTAAGCAACTAGCCTACTGCCAGAATGACATCACATGGGTTGATAGAGTTATGCTGTCTTATATTCTAGGATATGCTCAAATATCCACAACATTAAATAAATATGGCCACGTTATGGATGATCATAATTAACAAAGTGTGAAAAACACGTTTGTTACATTGTCTATAACAGTTTCTGTAAATTGAAGTCAATTATAAAATAAAGAGTGCATAAGTGATAGCCATACAAAAAAACAAACCCTCGCAAACATAAAGTTTACAAGGGTTTATAACACACTGTACGTGGCAGGACTTGAACCCACAGCCTTGCGGTCCGTAGCCGCACGCTCTATCCGATTGAGCTACACGTACTTATAAATGCTGTTATACTAATCCTACTTTAAAATAGTCTCAAAACTTCATCAAAAAACTTTCAAAAGTCCTTTGCTTCGCTTTGCTCTGTTTTAAAGTGATTTAGGTATTGAGATCAGCAACAAATAAGATTGTACCACTAAAAAATGTATTTGGCAAGTATTTCTTGCAAGAAAAATTTAATTAGTTTAAAATAGATTTAAGAAGTTAAAAAATTCTACAATTTGGAGGACTTTATGAAATTTATTGATCTGCACTGCGACACACTAATGCAAGCTGTCAAAGACGATGTAGTGGATTTATTTGAACTGCAAGACTCAATGCTCGATATCAAAAGAATGAAAAAAGGCGGCGCAAGCACTGAGTTCTTCGCTATTTTTTTCCCCCCTTTAAAAGATGGGCTCATAGAGCTTGGAGGTAAAAAGTTTAACGACGAAGATTATTTCAACTTACTCTATACTTGCTATAAAAACACTATGGAGCGCGGTAAAGATTACATAGCTGAAGCCATGAATGCCGGGGATATAGTGAAAAATGAGTCTGAAGGTAAAATGAGCGGCATACTTACTTTTGAAGATGGGCGGCTTGTAGACAGTCTTGATAAAATGAAAAAGTATTACGATATGGGTATCCGCTTGATTACGCTGACTTGGAATGGAGAGAACTGCTTCGGCTTTCCTTGCTCAAAAGATGCAGACGCTATGAGCAAAGGCCTTAAGCCTTTTGGAAAAGAAGCCATTGAGTATATGAACGAGCTTGGTATACTAATTGATGTTTCGCATTTATCTGATGGCGGGTTTTGGGATGTGGCCGAAATAAGCAAATATCCATTTGTGGCATCCCACTCAAATTGCAGGAGTCTAAGCCCGCACCAAAGGAATCTTACTGATGAGATGATTAAGAAAATGGCAGAAAGAGGCGGAGTGTCCGGGATAAACTTTGCGCCGGGTTTTTTAGACCCAAATGCTTCCTTTGAGGCAGATAGCACATTAGAGCTTCTCAGCCTCCACCTTAGGAAGATGATAGATATAGGCGGCGAAGACTTCCCGGCTCTCGGCAGTGACTTAGACGGAATCGGGGGTAATTTAGAAGTTGGTTGTATTTCTAAAATGAGTATGATCTTTGACAGGCTTAAGGCAGATGGCGTAAGCGAGCGTGTTATTGAGAAAATAGCGTATAAGAATGCGTTTAGAGTTATTAAAGAATCTATGAAGTAGATAGCGTGGACATAAGTTATATTATACGCCTTTTCGGTTGATTTTTAGTCACTTTTCGTCGAGGACTCCTAGCTTACTCCTTCCAGTATGCGTCGTCGTCCTCTCCTAAATTGACTAAAAATCAGACTCGAAAAGCCGCACAACGAACTCATGTCCACACTATCTAGTCAGAATAGAGATTTTGCACATGACTTAGGTGCAAAATCTGGTGTCCATTGCCTTGGGCGGTCTCTTTCACAAAGTGAAAGAGAGACTTCCCTAAAAATCTATTGCATACAAAGCCAATAATTGTTAAACTATATAAGATACTAAACTATAAAATTACTTTATTACACAAATGACATAAGAGGTGCATGAATGTTTAAAAAATTATTCGGCTCGTATAGCGATAGAGAAATCAAGAGAATAAAACCCTTAGCAAATAAGGTTGAAAGCCTAGAGCCTGCTTATCAAAAGCTTACGGATGAAGAACTTAGAGGTAAGACTGAGGAGTTTAAGTCCCGCCTTGCTAATGGCGAAACATTGGATAATATCTTGCCGGAGGCGTATGCCACTGTGCGTGAGGCGGCGGTCAGAGTTTTGGGGCAGCGTCACTATTATGTGCAGCTTATAGGCGGGATAATACTGCATATGGGCAGAATTTCTGAGATGAGGACGGGTGAGGGTAAAACTCTTACCTCGACCTTACCTGCCTATTTAAACGCCCTTGAAGGAAAGGGCGTACATGTCGTTACGGTTAATGAATATCTAGCAAGCCGTGACTCTGAGTGGATGGGGCAAATACACAAATTCTTAGGTCTTTCTGTAGGCGTTATATTAAACTCGATGACACCTGATGAGCGCAAAGCAGCTTATGCATGTGACATTACTTATGCCACCAATAACGAGCTAGGCTTCGATTATCTTAGAGATAATATGGCAGTATATGAAGACAATTTGGTTCAGCGTGATCTTAATTTTGCAATAATTGACGAGGTTGACTCTGTACTTATCGACGAGGCGAGAACACCTCTTATAATCTCTGGCTCATCAGGTAAAAGCACTCAATTGTATAAAATTGCTGACGGTTTTGCAAAGACTCTCAAAAAAGGACGAGTGTTGAATGAAACCGAAGCAATGAATCCTCTTATGCGTCAAGATATCGAAGAAGAGGGCGACTTTGTTGTAGACGAAAAAGGAAAGAGCGTTACGCTAACTCAGGAGGGTGTCGGAAAAGCGGAGCGATATTTTGCTATCGAGAACTTGTCCGACCCTGAGAATCTCGAAATTCAACATCATGTGAATAATGCTCTTAAAGCTAACTTCAATATGCACAAGGATCAAGACTATGTTGTGCAGGAAGATGAAATTGTAATAGTTGACGGTTTCACAGGTCGACTTATGCCGGGTAGGCGATATTCTGATGGGCTTCATCAGGCAATAGAAGCTAAGGAAAATGTTAATGTAAAGCGTGAGTCCAAGACGCTTGCAACGATAACGTTCCAGAATTTTTTCAATAAGTATACTAAAAAATGCGGCATGACTGGTACAGCCATGACAGAGGAAGGCGAGTTCCGTGAAATTTACGGTATGGACGTGGTCGAGATTCCTACGAACAGGCCTATGGTGCGTCAGGACTTGGCGGACAAAGTTTTTGGTACAGAAAAAGCAAAAATTCGTGCAATTGTGAAAGAAGTCAAGGAAAGTTCCGATAGAGGTCAGCCTGTTCTTATAGGTACTATAACTATTGAAAAGTCTGAAGAGCTCAGCACAATGCTACGAAGAGAGGGCGTTACACACCAAGTTCTAAACGCTAAATACCACGAAAAAGAGGCCGAGATTGTTGCTGATGCTGGTCAAATGAATGCCGTTACAATAGCTACCAATATGGCCGGCCGTGGAACTGACATTAAGCTTGGCGAAGGCGTAAAGGAACTCGGAGGTCTTAAAATAATAGGCACGGAGCGCCATGAGTCAAGACGTATTGACAATCAGCTACGTGGGCGTGCAGGAAGGCAAGGCGACCACGGTGAGTCATGCTTCTATATCTCTCTTGAAGACGATTTGATGAGGCTTTTCGGATCAGAAAAGCTTATGACAATGTTTAAAGCCTCAATTGATGAAGATGAGCCGATACACCATAATATGCTCTCAAAAGCCATTGAAGGCGCTCAGAAAAAAGTCGAGGGTAACAACTTCGGCATACGTAAGCATCTTCTAGACTACGATAGAGTCAATAACGAACAAAGAGAAATTATATACGCTGAGAGAAACAAGGTTTTACGCGGCGAGGATATGAGAGATCATATTGTTGGCATGCTAAAGAACTTTATCGATCGCACTATAGACTCTTATGCCGGAGAGCGTCCTTTTGATGAGTGGAACTTGGCGGCTATTAATGAGAATTTTATGCCTATCTTCCGCCGCCCAGTTTTGGATGCGAATAATCATAAATCCTCCGCGGATGAGGTTAAAGAAAGTCTTTTTAACGAAGCCGTAGTTATCTATGACAAAAAGGAAGTAGAAATTGGGCCGCAGATGCGTGAAATTGAGCGTGTCATTTTACTTCGTGTAATCGACCAAAAATGGACCGACCATATCGATGACATGGATCAAATGCGTCAAGGTATAACGCTTCGCGCCTACGCTCAACGTGACCCAGTAATTGAGTACAAGTTCTTAAGCTTTGATATGTTTGAGGAGCTTTCGCAGAATATACAAAGCGATACTGTAAAGAGTTTGTTTAACGTTCGCATTGCCATGGCACCTGAAAAGCGTGAGCAAGTCTCTAAAGACATGTTTACAAATGTAGCTGCTACGCAGGCTCGTGCGCCAAAAAAACGTACTGACAAAAAAGTTGGGCGCAATGATGCATGTACTTGTGGAAGCGGTAATAAATACAAGCATTGCTGTGGTAAGAATGAGTAGGAAGTTGCATCTATAGATGGATTGTACGAATTTTTACGTTTTTTTCTAGGCAAAGAGGCGCTGATGACGCATTCGTGCAAATCAAAGATTTGCACTCATAAAGTATTCAAAGAAAATCTGCCAGTAGGCACCGGAAAGAAACCCGGACGCCCAACAAGATGGCTTTGAGCGAAGCGAAAAGTGCTGAGCAAGCTGACATAATATAACGGAAAACAAGTCGAAAATTCGTGTAACAGCTCTATGAGAACATGACAACGAAAGAGGGGATTTAAGTGCTAGAGTTTGAACAATTGATGCTTCAAATGGCACCATATGGTGCTAAATTAGAGGAAATGGGGGCTTCACTTTGACTTAGCTTCTCTTAAAAAGGAAGTTGAATCACTTGAAGCAGACTCTGCAAAACCCGGATTTTGGGATGACTTGCAAAATTCGCAAAAAATCTTACAACGCATTAAAATGCTTAAAAATAAAATTGCCGAGTTTGATAATTTGTGTGCCGAATACAGCGACATTATGCTTATGGCTGAGCTTGGCAATGAAGAAAATGATAAAGAGATTTTTAATGATGTAGTAAAACAATTTAAGGCTTTTGAGTCGGCATTTGAGCAGATGAAGCTTGCCACATTACTAAGCGGTGAATATGATGCAAACAATGCATTTATGAGCCTTCATGCTGGTGCTGGTGGCACGGAGTCTTGCGATTGGGTAGATATGCTCAGTAGAATGTATATTCGCTGGGCTGAAAAGAGGGGCTTTTCTGTAGAAATAATAGACAGAATACCTGGAGATGAGGCTGGTACAAAGTCAATAACCATGCAGATTACAGGAATTAACGTCTATGGCTTTTTAAAGAGCGAAAAGGGAGTCCACAGACTTATACGTTTATCACCTTTTGACTCTTCAGGAAGGCGTCACACATCATTCGCCTCTTGCGATATAATGCCTGAAATTGACGATGCAGTGGACTTTAACATTAGCCCAGAAGATTTACGCATTGATACATTCCGTGCGAGCGGTGCTGGTGGCCAGCATGTAAACAAAACAGAGTCCGCTATACGGATAACTCACTTACCGACTAAGATCGTGGTACAGTGCCAAGACCAACGCTCACAGCATAAAAATAAGGATTACGCAATGAAAATGCTAAAGGCGAAGCTCTTTGAACTTGAGCAGGAGAAGAAAGCTGAGGTTTATAAGGGTCTTCGTGGAGAGGTCAAAGAAATTGGCTTTGGCAGTCAAATTCGCTCTTACACTTTCCACCCGTACAGCTTGGTCAAAGATCACAGAACAAACTATGAAACGGGCAATACATCCGCCGTTATGGACGGAGCTATTGATGATTTTATTAATGCTTTTTTAGTGAGTCAAGTTAGCGAAACAATGCGTAACCTTTCTTGAAACACTATATAAGCATGTAATCCGTCCACATGCAGACTTATAATGCTAGAGGCTCAAGCCTTTTATGAATAAGATTAGGTCAAATTATTTTTTGCAGCCTCTATTCTGAAATATTGGGAATTATGAGAAACTTAAAAAAGAAGTTGTAGACTTTGAGAAGCAAAATGCTCAAAGACATCTAAAAGAGGTTATGCACGTTGCGAGAGGTAGGGCGTTGAAGGAAATAATAATCACCGTAGACATAAAAAATCAGCGGTTGGACAAGTTCTTGGGCAAGTATCTAAACGATGCGCCCAAGAGTTTTATATATAAAATGCTGAGGAAGAAAAATATAAAGCTAAACGGCAAAAAAGCTCAAGGCTCAGAGATTTTATGTGAAAATGATATTGTGCATATCTACATGGCCGATGAAACTGTTGATAAATTTCGTTCGAGTAAAAGGATTAATCATTCGGCGGGGGATATCGACATCGTTTATGAAGATGCGAATATTCTTATAATCAATAAACCGAGAGGAATACTTACTCACCCGGACTCAGCTAATCAGCACGATACTTTACTTGGTCGTGCTTTGAGTTATTTGCATAAAAATGGCGAATACGATATATCGAAAGAATCGGTATTTACCCCCGGCTTTTGCAATCGGCTGGACAGAAACACCACAGGGATTGTGGTGTGCGGCAAAACATTAAATGCTCTGCAACAACTAAATAAGGCTATATCAGGCGGAGAATCTGAAAAGTATTACAATGCGATTGTTATCGGTACGGTTAAGTCTGGCGGCGTTTTAGAAGGATTCCACAAGAAAGACGAAAAAACAAATACAGTAACCATAGCAAGCACAGGCGATAAAACCGCTATAACCGAATATGAGTTGATAATGACGAGTAAAGGTCACTCGCTACTAAAAATCAAGCTCATAACTGGGCGAAGCCACCAAATACGAGCTCATTTAAGCGGTATCGGTCATCCTATATTAGGTGATACAAAGTATGGCACAAAAACCTCTGACGCGCCGAGGTTTCAGATGCTACACAGTGCGAGCATAAGCTTTTCATCCCTAATAGGTGAACTTGAGTATCTTAACAATACTTTGTTTGCAGCTAATGCTCCTGGAGACTTTAAGTATTATAGCAATAAATTGTTTGGAGGGGTATGATGAAAGCAATAATTTTAGCTGCGGGGTACGCAAAGAGACTTTACCCCTTAACTAAAGATAAATCAAAGGCCCTTCTGCCTCTGTCAGGCAAGCCTATCATTAGTCACATAGTTGATTCTTTAGGAAAAATCCCTATGATTGATGATATTTTTGTGATTACAAACGATAGATTCTATAAAGACTTTGCCAATTGGAAGAGTGCAGAAAAACTTGAACATGTTGAAATTATTAATGACGGAACAACAGATGATGACAATAAATTAGGTGCAATCGGTGATATAGATTTTGTGATTAAACAAAAAAATATAGACGATGATGTGCTTATTATTGCCGGTGATAGCTTTGTAACATTTGAGCTTAAAGATTTTTATGATTTTTACTTGAAAGTAGAAAGTGACTGCGTTTGTGTAAATGAGCTTGAAGATATGAATCTTTTGAAGGGCTTTGCAACTGCTTTTGTAGACGAACGAGGCGTGATCAGTGAATTGGTTGAAAAAGCACCCGAACCGAAATCGAATTTAGGCGTATACGCCATATATATTTATCAAAAAGATACAGTTCGTAAATTTACTGAATACCTAGGTGGAGACAATTCGCCCGATGCTCCTGGTTATTTTTTGCAATGGCTTCATGATAAAAGAGACGTTTATGCTTACAAAATACCCGGTGAGATACTTGATATCGGAACTCCTGAGAGTTACAGGGATGCACAGGAGCGGTTCGGTGAATGATCTAATAGAAGAGTACGCACTGCTTAACGATATAATATTTGGCATTTGTAATGCGGATGACTTGACCGGAGAGAGTGAGGATATCGTAAACATTCCATTTTTTAAGGGTAATTTTTGCGGCAGAGTAAGTCCTGAAGCTTTTCTCAATGGGGCAAAGTCTGTTATCGTGCTCGGCTCAAAGACTGATAGAACACCGGTTTTTGAGGGACTAGACCAAGTAATGGCAGCTTCTATGAGCGGCGTTGATTATCATAACCGACTAGGCGCTATCGCTCAAGGGTTGGTATCTAAAATGCTCGAGCGGGTTCCTTTTAACTTTAAGATCCAATTGGACACAGGACCTTTAATTGAGCGATCTTTTGCTCTTAAGGCCGGGCTGGGCTTTGTTGGACTTAATAGATGCATTATAAATCATGAGATTGGCAGTTTCTTTAATATTGCTTTGATTGTGGTTGATATTGGGCTTGATTCTACTCAACAAAATGATGTGCCTGTATGTGAAGGCTGCGGCAAATGTATATCTGCTTGTCCAGGCAAGGCACTAAGCACAACTAAGTTTGATTATACAAGATGTATCTCTTATCTTACGCAAAAAAAAGGTGTCTTGACAGAAGAGGAGATGAATTTGATAGGCGCATCAATCTATGGCTGTGATATATGCCAGAATGTATGTCCTCATAACTCAATTGATGAGGCTCTAAGGCAAAATGGAGATGCTGCCGAAGTTATAAAAAACATACTTAAAATGAGTAGGAGTCAATTTAATGAAAACTTTAGAGCCTCTAATTTCTTTTGGCGCGGAAAGTCAATAATTAAAAGAAATTGCTTAATTGTACTTAGAAATCTAGAGACTGACTAGTATATGATTAATAAAATTGGTCATTTTTTCATAAAATGCCTAATTTCCCTTGACAAATGGGGCTAAAACATATATAAATATGTTTGAGACAATTAAAACTATGGCTTTGTATTTCTATTTTATTTAAATTAAGCTATGAAGCTGAGTTTTCTAATTTTATTTTTATGATCGTATTTTAAGGAGGATCTTCTAATGAACAAAACTGAATTGGTAGCTGCTATTCAAAAAAAATCGGACTTAACAAAAAAAGATATTGAGAAGTTTTTGAAGTCTTTTGAGGAAGTAGTTTCTGAAGAATTGGCAAGCGGCGGTAAAATTCAACTCGTAGGGTTTATGACTTTGGAAGTTGCTGAAAGAAAGCAAAGAGAAGGCAGAAACCCAAGAACGAACGAAACTATGATTATACCTGCTTCTAAAGCTGTTAGATTCAAAGTTGGTAAAGCTCTTAAAGATTCTGTTAATAAATAGGTTGACTATAATGTCAAATGTATGAGGGCATCCTTTTGGATGTCCTCTTTGTTCTTACAGTGAGTTAAGTACAAAACGGTCCATACGAACTAATTCGTTTTGCTGGTTTTAATTTAGCGAAACACCATTAACTTGCTATGTGAAAAATATGAGTTAGGGCCATAAGTGTTCGTTTTATGAACTAATACTAACCCTAGATTAAAAGCAGTATTTTGATTGGCCCTAAAATGGCGAAAAGAAGCCATTTCATACTAATTCTAGATTAAGACAAATGGTTTAAGGCACGAAAAAGCTAGCGGGAACCCATTAAAGCTAGGCTTTAGTGGCAACGTTTGGATTTTAATCAGGTATTGGTATCAGGGTGGGTTTAGACGTGAAGAAGTATTGGAATTTAATCAGGGCATGGTATCAAAAGGAGTTATTTAGGTATCTTATCGATTAAACAACTCTATGAGTGTGTTGCCTAAGGAGGAATAACTTTGCGCTTAGATAAATTTCTTAAAAATTCACGGATAATTAAACGGCGTACAGTAGCCAATGAGGCTTGTGACGCCGGCCGTGTTTCAGTAAATGGTAAGGCAGCTAAGGCCGGTTACGAGATAAAGATTGGGGATATTGTTGAGATAAAGTTTGGAGATAAAACAACAAAATTTGAAGTAAGTAAAGTAATTGAAAACCCAAGAAAAGAAGAAGCTGGGGAGTTATATAAAATTTTATGATTGAGGCCAACTAAAATGCGGCATTTTTCAATAGGGTTAGGAAGTGTGAGCAATGTTTATTAGTTAGTTAACTATAACTTTTCATTGACTCAATCTGCGCCAATAAAATTCTAAAAGTCGGTATTTTTTTGACTTAATTTCATCTAATGAAAACTTAACATAAAATTGTCCCTTTTAAAATAAAGTATTTATAGAGCTATTTAGGACAACTATGTTTTACTCATAAGAGTGCGCCGAAAGCACATTGTAGCGTGTCGCCTTTCGGCACTCCCTTATAAGTATTTGCATTGCCCTAAACAACAATACTTTATCCGGCCAATTAATCAAAAGGGGACCAACTATGCAAAGGAAAAAACTATACACATCATATACACATACACATATTAATACTATTATTTTTGCAATGCTGTTTGCTGGGTCTATACTTGGTGGTTTCATTGCTGTGAACTCCTACGGTGATGCTTTCATTCCTATTAGTCAAAATATTTATGACTCTTTTCGGTACTTAAGTGTGGCATCGGATGGAATGATAATCTTCACAGATAGTGTTATCAGGCATGCACGAGCCATTATTCTTATTTGGGTTTTGGGATTTCTTCATGCCGGTGTTGTTTTCCAGAGTCTTCTGATTGGAATGCGAGGCCTTTTTATGGGCTATGGAGTTTCTATGTTTGTTATGCAGTTTGGGGCAGGGGGGCTTTTTCTTGCAATTCCGGCAATAGTTTTGCCAAATATTTTTCTTATAATAATTTTATTTTTCATCATCAAGAATCATTTAAAGCGTGAACGATCATTCTCTGAAAATATTATTGCTTTGATTCTTACTCTTTTGTGCGCTGTAGTTATTGGTCTATATGAGGCGTACATTTCCCCGCCTCTTTGTCTGTTTGTGTTTAATCTAATTTGAATTAGCACCATTGCAGTTGAACTTAGTTACTTTCATGTGTTATACTATGTATGAGCAAATTTATTTTTCATTGGCTTAATCTTCATCGAAAAATCACTAGAACCGTGTAGCTTTTCCGACTTGGTTTCGCCTAATGAAAACTAAAATTGCTCTGGATGTCTTATATACCCTAAGGAGCACGAATGATTTCTTTTATAAAAGGGCACCTAGATACTGTTAATGAAAACTCTGTTATAATCGACTGTAACGGCATCGGGTATGAGGTCTTTATAGGGCTTAATACTATTTCTAAATTGCCGACCGTTGGATCAGAACTCAAAATCCATACATACATGCAGACACGTGACGATGGGGTAAGCCTTTACGGTTTCATATCAAAAGAGGAGCTTAATATGTTTCATATGCTCATTTCTGTGTCAGGAATAGGACCAAAAGGTGCTATAAATATGCTCTCAGCGGCATCACCTCAGGATTTAATGCTAGCCATCATCTCTTCAGATGTGAAGCTTATGAGCAGCTTCCCGGGAATAGGACCAAAAACAGCAGGCAGGCTTATTTTAGAGCTTAAAGATAAGATTAAAACAGATGCCGTTACTTCCTATGATTTTAGCGAAGGACAAGCAGTTCATACGGGTGGGGGAGACGGTGCCAGAAATGAGGCAATTGCAGCGCTCAACGCTCTGGGGTATTCCAGAAGCGAGTCTGTTAAGGCCGTAACTTCCGTATATGAAGACGGCATGGATGTTCAGCAAATAATAAGGCTCGCACTTAAGAGTCTGAATAGATAATATCTAAATCACTTTAAAATAGACCAAAACGAAGCAGAAAAGCTCCGGCTTATGGGAGTTTTCTGGTGTAGCTGCAATTACATGTGAAAAACAGCCTTGGCAAGTTTTACATTGCCGGATTCTGGGCAATAAAGCAATTACATGTGAAAAACAACCTTCGCAAATTTTGTATTGCGGGACTCTGGGCAATAAAGCAATTCTATGTGAAAAACAACCTTCGCAAATTTTGTAATGCCGGAATCTGGGCAATACAAAATTTACCGCAAGGATGATTTTGATCTGGAATTGCTATAAAAATTTACCGCAAGGATGATTTTGATCTGGAATTGCTATAAAAATTTAGCGCAAGTATGATTTTGAACCATAATTGCTGTAAAAACGTAGCTAGGGGAGATTTTGAACCGGAATTGCTATGGGGATATTTTAAAGTAGATGTAGTATTAATGGAGAGCCTATGGATCAAAGAATTATATCCAGCGAATTAAAAGATGAAGATTTTGACTTAGAGCCTAGGCTTAGGCCTTCTAACTTTGAGAACTATATTGGTCAAGAAAAAGTCAAAGACACAATGAAAGTATATATCGAGGCGGCCAAAATGCGCAGCGATCAATTAGACCATTGCCTGCTTTACGGTCCGCCGGGGCTTGGCAAGACTACTTTGTCGAACATTATTGCCACTGAGATGAATGTTAATATAAAAATAACCTCAGGCCCTGCTATTGAGCGCCCCGGAGATATGGCTGCGATACTCAATGACTTGAATGAAGGCGATCTTCTTTTTATTGACGAGATACATCGCTTGAACAGGGTCGTTGAGGAGATTCTATACCCAGCTATGGAGGATTTTGTAATTGACATAATAGTAGGCAAGGGTAGTGGCGCAAAGAGCATACGCCTTGAGCTGCCTAGATTCACGCTGGTAGGGGCAACTACAAGGTTTGGGCTTTTGACTGCACCTCTTAGGGATAGATTTGGAGTTATACAAAGGCTTGAACCATATACCGTGCCAGAACTATCTCAAATTATAAAACGCTCATCCAATGTCCTAAACATAGATGTGACAGAGGAAGGCACACTTGAGATGGCTAGACGCTCAAGAGGGACTCCAAGGATTGCCAATAGGCTTTTAAAGCGTGTCAGGGATTTTGCGCAGGTAAAATATGACGGCACAATCGATGGAAACATTGCTAAAAGTTCCCTAGATATCATGGAAGTGGACAAGATGGGCCTTGATTTAATTGACAGGCAACTGCTGCTTGCTTTGATAGAGAAATTTGGCGGAGGACCTGTGGGACTTGATTCTTTGGCAGTATCTATTAACGAAGAGTCTGAAACTATTGAAGATGTTTATGAACCTTATTTGATACAGCTTGGCTATTTGGTCAGAACTCCAAGAGGGCGTATGGTGACAGAGCTCGGATATGCACATTTTGGCCTTAAAATGAATGAAAAACCAGAGCAGCTGGAGTTTTAAAATATAAGACTGTTTAATATCTCCATTTCGCCGTCATTTTGGCTAAATTATCACCATACAGCGTCAGCGCCTCCTAGCGTAATGTCTTTGACTATGTGTCGTCGGCGCTTCCTTGTATGGCGAGAAATTTCCTCAAAAATTAGGTGAGTGCAAAATATTAAAACTGTCTCTAAAAGGAGTGGACTCATGGATAAAAAAGTGTATGTATTTGGTCATAGAAATCCTGATACAGACTCTATCTGTTCGGCCATAGCATATGCCGAGCTTAAAAGACAAACTGGCTACCCATCAGCCACTGCATATCGGCTTGGCGATATTAATAGTGAAACTCGCTTTGTGCTTGATTATTTTAATGTTCCTGTGCCGGAGCTTGTTAGTGATGTGGGCCCTACATTATATGATTTGGAAGTGTATAAGCCTGATCCGATATCAACAGATGCACCTATAAGAAATGCTTGGTATCAGTTTAAGACGATGACTGGAAGCCGTATTATGCCCGTTGTCGATAAGGACGGAGTGTATAGCGGCATTTTGTCTCTCTCCGACCTTCCAAATTTTTTCATGGAGAATATTGACGAAAATACGGTTTGTGAATACGAAATATTATTTAAGAATCTTATGAATGTACTGGACGTTACAAAAATAGACGGTGAATATAAGTATGATGAGATTGAAGGCAGAATTTGCCTTACTGGTAGATTGGACAATATAGAGTTTTGTGATAAGGATGTAGTTATCACAGGCGATGAACAGATAGCCCTTAAAATAGCCAAAGAAGGAAAATGCGGCTGTCTGATAATCACAAATGAAATCACTATTGCGCAAGTAGAAACAAATTGCTGTATTGTGCATGTTAAAACGAGCCTGTTTAAAACTATAAATCTTGTGAACCAGTCTATATCTGTCGGCTCCCTTGCGCGTAAGGAAAATATTATAGCCTTTGCCCTTGACTCTCAAATTGATGATGTGATTAATATTGTTCAGTCGTCAGCTCATAGAAATTTTCCAGTTATGGATTCTGACGGTGAGTTTGCGGGCGTTATTTCTCGTAGGCACTTGATAGAATATAACAAGAAAAAAGTTATACTTATAGACCATAACGAAAGAAGCCAGTCTGTAGAAGGGCTTGAACAAGCTGAAATATTGGAGATTATTGACCATCACAGAGTTGCCGATGTGCAGACGGACTCTCCTTTATTTATAAGAAGCGAGCCTTTGGGAAGTACAGCAACTATTGTATATAAAATGTTTATGGAGACCCAGTCCGCTATCACAAGAAAAATTGCAGGTATGCTTTTATCAGCCATATTGTCAGACACTTTGATGTTTAACTCCCCAACTACAACGGAGGATGATAAAATAGCTGCTAAGAACCTTGCGACTATAGCAGAAATCGATATTGATGAATATGGGCGTGAGATGTTTTCTGTATCTCTGTCGTTAAAGGGTGTGAATCCGACAGACATACTTGCAATTGATAGAAAACGTTTTGCATTTGGCAGAAACGTAGTGTTTATATCACAAGTTAATACTCTTGACTTTAAATCTATCCTAGATATGGAAGAAGCTCTCAGAGAAGCAATGGAAGCTTTCATTGCAGAGAGTGAATGCCATTTATATATACTCATGATTACTGATATAGTGGAATGCGGTACTGAACTTTTAGTGGCAGGGCGAGCAAGAGACTTGACAAGTAAGGCCTTTGGGCTTCCTGTAAAAGAACGCTCAATTTTCCTTCCGGGGGTAGTATCTAGGAAGAAGCAGATTGTGCCGAAGTTGACTTATGCAGCGCAGGTAGGGTAGTGAGGCCTCGAAAGTCTCAGCAGGTATTTACCCGGACGGAACAAGTGTGCTTGTGCAGGTCGGGCATCGTCTGCTTCAAGCCTTTCGTGAATTTTCTGGATGTGTGAATCGACTACATCTTACGGTCGCCGATTTCTCCTCAGCAGAGCGACTAGCGACTATGCAAGCACAGTTTATCTTGTGGATTTAAGGTCCGCGAAACTAAAAAAATATCAATAAGCTGGGTAGAGGAGGGCTTACTTGAAAGTATTTCAATACAACTCACCGGTAATTTTAACCTTCACTCTTCTGTCATTTTCGGCCCTTGTTATCTCCACGATCTCCGATGCCGCTAATTGGTATATTTTCAGTGTATACAGAAGCTCATTCACTGATCCGCTCTTTTACGTGAGACTTTTTACACATGTTCTTGGACATGCAAGCTTTGAGCATTACTTCAATAATTTCTTAACCATACTTTTGATAGGGCCAATGCTTGAGGAGAAGTATGGTTCAAAGACACTGCTCAAAATACTTCTAATAACTGCCCTTGGCACAGGTATCTTGCATATTATACTTTTTAACAGCGCACTTTTAGGAGCGAGCGGAATAGTTTTTGCCCTTATACTACTCGCATCTTATGCAAACTTTGAAAAAGGACGAATTCCCATAACTTTTTTACTTGTAATTAGTATTTTTTTAGGGCGAGAGATTGTAGGGGCTTTTATATTTAACGATAATATTGCTCGGATGACTCACGTGTTCGGTGGTGTAATAGGTGCGGTATCGGGTTATTACTACAACACCAAACGCAAAAGAAGGTAGCAGAATGTAAAATTGCTACAAATATTTCAGAACAGCTCTAATAAGGAGAAAACATGAGAAAATCACGCAATATATTAATATCGGTAGCAATGCTTATGATTTCTATGCTTGCACTAACGGCTTGTGATTGGGATGAAGCTCTTCCTTCCAACAACTCAAACGAAAATATAATGGGTCTGAGTATTTCAGCAGGCGGCTCTTCAAGCTTTGCTATAGACTCTTACGGCAATTTATGGGCTTGGGGCTACAACAACCGTGGTCAATTAGGTGACGGCACTACCGAACGACGGTTAAAGCCAGTTAAGGTATTTGACGATGTCGTTAGCGTTACAGCGGGAATAGTTGATGAGTTAACAGCAAGCTACCAAGTTTTTACACATACGATGGCCATACGCTCTGACGGAAGCCTCTGGGCATGGGGCTCAAACGGTGGCGGCCAATTAGGCGATGGAACTATAATAGAGCGACACTATCCTGTTAAAGTAATGGAAGATGTTATCCAAGTTTCAGCGGGAAGTGCACATACAGTGGCAATTCGTTCTGATGGAAGTCTTTGGGGCTGGGGGTCTAATTCGGTCGGGCAACTAGGATACGGGGCTTTAGGCAATCATATGGAGCCTATAAAAATAATGGATGATGTGGCCTATGTGTCAGCAGGATACATGTATACAATGGCAATTACAGTAGATGGCAATTTATGGGCCTGGGGTTGGAATCGTTTTGGCGAGCTTGGCGACGGTACGGACATTATGCGCCGCTATCCTGTGAAGATAATGGAGAATGTGGCTTATGTCGCTGCGGGAAATTGGCACACAATGGCTATCACAAAAGACGGCACTCTATACGGCTGGGGAAGTACGAATACATTCGGTCAGTTGGGCGGCGGTAACAGTAGTCGCAGCTATGAGCCCATCAGAGTAATGGACGATGTAGCCAGCGTTTCTGTGGCCGGCTCGCATAGTGCGGCAATTACTACAGACGGCGGATTATGGGTCTGGGGCTGGAATCGATTTGGTCAGGTTGGAGATAGTACTTTTATAAGCCGAAACACCCCGCAAAGAATAATGGATAACGTAGCACAAGTTGCTACGGCGCGCGGGCATTCGATGGCTGTACTTGGAGACGGCAGCTTGTGGATTTGGGGCTCTAATACTTACGGACAACTTGGAGACGGTACGACAATATATCGCAATCTTCCCATGAATATAATGGATGGGTATGATGTAGTTTATGCTTCTGCCGGAGATGGGCGTGAGTTCGGATTTTCTGCCGCAATAACGGCGGATGGCGGGCTCTGGTCATGGGGCTATAATGCAGACGGAAGGCTGGGCGACGGAACTTATACAAACAGCTATGAGCCCATTAGGGTAATGGATTATGTGCGGAAAGTTTCACATGGTTACAATCATACAATGGTAATTACTTCAAATGGCGAATTATGGGCATGGGGCTCTAATAACGAAGGGCAATTAGGTGTACTTAACTCTTCTGCATTGAATGTCCCTCAAATTTATCATCGTGCAGACTATGTTAATTCGCCCTTTAAAATAATGGATAATGTGGCTCATGTTTCTGCGGGTGGAACCCACACAGCTGCACTCACGACAGATGGAGAATTGTGGATTTGGGGCACAAACATATACGGCCAACTCGGAATCGGTGAGGTAGAACTTGACTCACCATTACTTCCCTCAAAGATAATGGAAAATGTGGCTTTTATCTCTGCAGGTCATGGGCACACAATGGCAATTATGGCGGACGGCAGTCTATGGGCATGGGGCTTTAATGCAGGTGGGCAGTTAGGTGACGGAACTACTATAGATAGATTTGAGCCAGTTATGATAATGGAGAGCAATGTTGTTTATGTTGCTGCCGGGTTCGGACATACTGTAGCAATCATGGCAGATGGTAGCCTATGGGCTTGGGGATGGAATCTGTCAGGCCAAGTCGGGGATGGTAGCAGTTTTGACCAATTAGAGCCTGTGAGAATAATTGACAGTGGCGTAGCTCAAGTATCGGCAGGATTTTCTCATTCAGCGGCTGTTACTAATAATGGAAACTTATGGACATGGGGTTTTAACGAGTTTGGTCAATTAGGCAATGGCACTTCGATAAGCAGCCGAACTCCCATAAATGTGATGGAGCATGTGGCTTTCGTTTCTGCCGGAGGTAACCATACTTTGGCAATTACCGTGGATGGTAGCCTATGGGCCTTCGGAGCGAATGCGAATGGGCGACTTGGCGACGGTACTTTCGGGCATAGACATACGCCTATGCGTGTTATGGATGAGGTTTTATTGAGATAACACTTGCTTTGTCATTATTATTTGCACGTTGATATATGGATAACGGACTGTTTGCATGGAAAGCGAATGCACAATATTGGGATGAAAAAATGGGTGACAAGTCCGTTCTTTTCATCGTGACTTAGTACGTCCGTATACAGAAAAATTACTTGCCATAAAAATGGGACTTGGTATTAGATATTGCCTACGGAAATGGAAACTTTTATTGATAGCGTTGCAAAGGTAGTTGCCTTTGATTATAGTCCTAAAAGCGGGGATTTGGTGTAGAGATGTGCTTGACAAGGTTACGTTTTCTGTATGTGGTGCAACTAATTTTGATGCACTTATGCCTTTGAAACAAGAAAAGCCGTTTGATAAAGCAGTCGCATATATGATAATTATTGATATTTCAGATATCAATCCTCTTTTTAAAGCTGTGATTGTAATGTTACATAAGGGTGGCAGCTTTGTTTTTTCTACGCATCACCCATGTTTCACGTATCAAAATAGAGGCTACTATACAAATTGCACTCATAAAGGTGAAGCTATTGCAGATCAACCGGTTCTGCAAAATTACTATCACCGATCAATTAAAGAAGTTTTTAAGTTGATGGATTTTATGAGGTTCCGGAAACAGAACAAGAAACCCCTATAATTATGATTGTGAGACTGCGTAATTATAAAAGTAGAAGCCTTGCCGTAATACTCAAATTGGTACTTACGAAAGGCCTCGACATTATGTTATGCGAAAATTTAGTTAAACTACTGACAAGTCGTAGATTAGATAAGCTTAGTTGAGAAAACCGCCATATATCAAATCATAATCTGTTATACTAAATCTACTTTAAAATAGTCTCGAAGCACCATCAGAAAACTCCCAGAAGCTGGAGCTTTTCTGATGATGTTTCGGTCCGTTTTAAAGTGATTTAGGTATTGATGGCTGTTTTTATATCTGTACAAACTACTCAACTATCGAACCCACTCTAAAACTCTGCTCTGTAAGGTCCTCCATGTTGCTAAATGCAGAAATATTCATATACTGTGCCCCGGGTGAAACATCACCTACAGCCACAAGCCTTAGCCCACTTATTACCAAATATCCTGGTTCTCTAAATCTTGACTGCACTATATTGTTAAGCTCTATTATAAGTATAGAAGCGTCCAAATTTCCCGCTGGATTTCGATAATGTAGCCTAAAGTCAGTGCCGGCAGCTGCATTTTGCTGATACAACTCATCATTTACCAACAAATTTCTCCAATTTAGCCCACCGCCTAATGTAACGTTAATTATAGGTGCACCGTCTTCGTCTCTTAGGCTTGGAGTTGTTCTTGTTATGCGTTCTAATTCCCCATAGTCCACATCAGGGATTATGATGAAACCTTCAGGAGCTGTTAGCATTATAGATCCATTGCCGAGGACTCCATGGGTATTTTCTCTTATTACGATTTCGGGTATTCTTATTTGCTCAATGCCCGTCATGTGAATTGTCGCTGTTGTGTTGGTCGGATTCCTGCGCATATTCTCTGTGCCCACAGGGTTTGCAGCTAAGACAGAGTAAATACCCGACGAAATTGCACGATCGCTTGTTCCGATTACTTCAACTGCTGCATTCCCGAGATAATTTGACGATTTAGCTATCAGAGGAATTCTAATAATATCACCATAACGCACATTTCTAAGAAGTACAATTGTCGCCTCTCTGTCATCAGTGTCGCTGACTATAAGCTTGTAAGGCACCTCACGGCTGTCTATCCCCACAATTCTGGTATATGTTCCGCCTGTTCCCGTACCGCTTGGCACGAATAGCCCTCTAAATCTGTTATAATTGGTTGGAAGTAGAAGTTCTATGCCGCCTGAATAATTATCATCTATAAGAATAGCCGGCTCATGTTCTTCTACACTTCTGAAAAACCATGAAAGATTATGTAGCCTAACTTGAAACTCCGTGCCCTCAGGCAAATTTCTATGAATACGCATCTCAAGCTCAGGTGCTCGCAGGATAAAGTCTACATTGCTCTCCCATTCCCTAATCCTTGCGTTACCAACACGGCTTATGATATTTCTATCGTCATTATCAAAAGCGCGGAAGGTGCTATGCTCCGAGCGTATATATACATCCGTCAGCATTGATACACCCATTGGGGCAACATAAGTTCTCGTTATACTGTTTACAGTGCGCGCATACGCATAAAAACTTTGCATACTTATTGCAAAAAACAGCGCAAATGTAAAGATTAGTAATATTCTTTTTCTCATTACAGTTATACCTCCTAAAATTATCTTGTAGCAAAATCTAATGAAACCTAAATTACTACCATCTATATTTTATAGTTTAACATTTTTCGTGAATATTTGATATAACAAAATTATTACAATCATACTTTTTTATGATATACTTACTTTATATAACTATTACGGAGGTGTTATGTTTGAACACAATTATCGAAAAAAGGCTTGCACTACTTAGGGAAAACATGGCAGATAAAGGAATTGATACTTTCGTACTTACGAGGTTTGACCCTCACCAGTCCGCATACGGCAGGGCTAATTGGAATTATGTTCAGCACTTTTCAGGCTTTACAGGCTCAGCAGGCATGGCAGTTGTAACGCTTGATAAATGCGCGTTCTGGACGGACGGAAGATATGCGCTCCAGTCGCAGAACGAGCTTTCGGATACAGAGTATTTGATTTTCAACACTTCTGTACCAGGGGATATATCCTGGGAAGATTTTGTTATACAAAATACGCCAAAGGGCGGGCATTTTTCATTTGATGAGCGCACTTTGAGTATGAAAACTGCGGCAAATATTATAAAACGCACAGAACTTGAGGGGATATCTTACAAGCCGGGCATGGAGGTTGCGATTAAATCTACATGCGGGATACAAGAGTCACCAAAGTCGGAGGCTATTATTTACGATATCAAGTACGCTGGTGCGGAGCGTCTGGAAAAAATTGAAAAAGTCAAAGCAGAGATGGAGAAAAAAGGGGCAACTCATTACATAATATCGTCAATGGAAGACATCGCTTGGACGCTCAACGTTCGCTCAAGAACGGATCAAACTCTTTCTTTTGAAGCTTTTTTAATCTTATGTGATAAAAAGTGTATGCTCTTTGTAGAACCAGAGGTAATTGCGCCTATTAAAAATGAGCTTAAAAGGGATGGCATTGAGATAAGAGACTACAATAGCATTTACGATTATGTGGAAAAATCCCTTAATAGCGCAAAGATTTTAATCGCACCCGATAGAACATGCTATGCTCTTTATGAAGCCGTTAAAAATCTAAATGTGATTCACACAGACATTGACATTACAACAAACTTTAAAGCCATAAAAAATGATGTAGAAATCGCAAACTACAAGGAAGTTACGATATTAGATGGCATTAGCATGGTTAAATTCATCAAATGGATGAAAGAAACTGGCAAATCTGAGGGCATTACAGAATACCAAGCCTATCACAAAATGCAAGAAATTCGTGCAGATTTCTCCCAATTTATAAGAAGCAATGATACTGGAATTTGTGCGTATAAGGAAAATGGCGCAATTATCCACTATACAGCCGATAAGGATACGTGTGCAATCATTAAACCTTTCGGTATGCTTTTAATGGATTCGGTCGGTTATTATATGGGCGGTACGACTGATATTACAAGGACTTTTGTACTTGGGGAAATATCGGACGAGATTAAACGCAATTACACGCTGGTGTTGAAAGGGCTGATAGCACTATCGAGCCTTATATTCATGGATGGTATGAGTGGCCACTATATGGACATAGTTGCAAGAAGGCCTCTATGGGATGAAATGCTTGACTATAAGCACGGAACGGGCCATGGCATAAGTGCTGCACTTAGCGTTCACGAAGGGCCTCAGAGGATAGCTACGCAGCCGAATTCTGTAGCAATTAAACCGGGTATGCTTCTTTCAAACGAGCCTGGATACTATAAAAACGGTGAGTACGGCATAAGGCTTGAAAATATCATAATGGCAAAAGAACATGGGGCTAGTGAGCACGGGCGATTCCTAAGCTTTGAAACGCTGACTTTTGCGCCGTTTGAGACCCAGGCTATAGATAAAGAGCTTCTTAGTATGCAAGAGGTAAAGTGGTTTAATAGTTATCATGAAGAAGTTTATGAGAAGCTTGCGCCTCATTTGAGTGAAGAGGAGAGAGCGTGGCTTAAGGAAGAGACTAGAGGGATATAGTAAGCTTTGTGCATAGCGAACAGCGTTACGCCGCTTGCCTGAAAGTGCGGTTAGAACTAACGGGCGCACAATGTGCGCCCGTTGGAGGAAGAAAACATGGAAAAATCAATAGACAAAAGGAATATCCTTAACGAGGAAGTGTTCTCATACAAGATTACTAAGGATCAAAAAGTGTTTATTTCATACGAGGGGAAAACAGTAATTACGCTTAGTGGAAAGAGCGCAGAGGACTTTATTAAGAAAATTCAAAATTCTGAGGGGAAAGAAGCCCAACTGATAATGGCTAAAGTAACTGGCAATTTCAAACGAGGCAATGAGAAATTATTTAAACGAACAAAGTAAGCGTTCTACCGTACTGCTATTACGAAACGAAAATCCAAGAAAGCTCATATTAGGTGGATTAAATGGATTGTAACTTATTAACTAACCTCGACAAAATACACACAACAGAACTCGGCATCATACGAATTCGAAAAAACTTAAACCTTGCTGACATAGATGTTGTCACTTGGTGCAAAGACAAAGTCATAAACTCAAACAATATAGTAAGACGAGGAAAGAATTGGTATGTGCATACAGGCCAAGCCATAATAACTGTCAATGCCTCTAGCTTTACGATAATCACAGCTCATAAAATCAAAAAATAATTGATTTAGCTGATGTAGTGGCAATAGTGTTAGCTCGAATATTCCGAGTAGAAATGGACAAAGGTGTGGACCCCTACAATAACTTAAAAACCTTGCTTTTGCACTTCATATATTGTATAATTTTAGCATATTAAAAATAGATACTAGTAGATACAGGAGAAGTTCCATATGCTAATAGATTCAAACTCCATGGACGGTTATATCCAAAAGGTTTATGATAAAAATAAACAAAAAATTGAAAAAACTGGAACTAAGCCCAAAATGCTTTGCATAACTTACGGTTGTCAGGCAAATGTACATGATTCAGAAAAAGTCAGCGGTCTGCTTCACGAAATGGGCTACGAGTCTTGTGAAAGTGAATCCGAATCCGACATTATTGTATACAATACTTGTTGCGTTAGAGAGAATGCGGAAAATAAGGTTTTTGGCCACCTCGGGCAAGTGAAAAAGCTTAAAGAGAAGAATAAAGACCTAAAAATCATTGTCTGCGGCTGCATGGTTCAACAAGATGTAGTTATAGAAAAAATTAAAGAGTCTTACAAATTCGTGGATGTAATTTTCGGCACATTCAATTTACATAGGTTACCTGAGTTACTATTTACGAGCATGGAAACTAATTCGCTAATAATTGATATTTGGCAGGATGCGGCGGAAGTTGTGGAAGATATGCCTACAATCAGACAGCATAAGTTTAAAGCCAGCGTCAATATTATGCATGGATGCGATAATTATTGTTCTTATTGCATAGTTCCGTATGTCAGAGGCCGGGAGAGAAGTCGCTCACCAGAAAGCATTATCAAAGAAATTGAGGGCTTAGCAAAAAGCGGCGTTGTTGAGGTTATGCTACTTGGTCAAAACGTTAATTCATACGGCAAAGGGCTTGATGTCAATATAAGTTTTGCATCCCTTATTAGCCAAGTTGCTAAAATAGATGGAATTAAGAGAATCCGCTTTATGACGAGCCATCCTAAAGACTTTTCGGACGAGCTCATTGAGGCGATTAAAAATAATGATAATATATGCAAGTACGTCCACCTTCCTGTACAATCAGGGAGTTCTGCTGTTCTTGAAAGAATGAACAGAAATTATACCAAAGAGTCATATCTTGAACTCGTTAGGAAGCTAAGGACTGCGATTCCGGATATTGCTATTACGACAGACATTATAACGGGCTTTCCTTATGAGACTGATACAGATAATGATGAAACAATTGATGTGATTAAAAAAGTACGTTATTCAGGAGCGTTCACCTTTATTTATTCCAAAAGAACGGGCACTCCTGCCGCTTCTATGGATTGTCAAGTTGATGAAAAGGTGACTAAAAAGCGCTTTGATAAAATATTAGACATTCTAAACCCAATAGTTTATGAGATAAGTAAGGCTCATGTAGGGCATACTTATGAAGTGCTTGCAGAAGAAGTGAGTAAGAACGATGAGAGACTTTTAACAGGCAGGCTTTGCGATAACAGCATTGTGCATTTTGAAGGTGATGAATCGCTTATTGGGCAGTTTTTAACAGTTGAGATCGTTGACTGTAAGACGTTTTATTTGATAGGTAATGTTGTGTAGACTAAATCTACTTCAAAATAGCCCCAAAGCAATTCCAATTCAAAATCATCCTTGCAATAAATTTTGTAATGCCCAGCATCCGGCAGTACAAATTTACCACGGCTGTTTTTCACACAGAATTGCATTATAATCAGGGAACTCCCAGAAGCCGGAGCTTTTGGTCCGTTTTAAAGTGATTTAGGTATATAGCAATTTTCTTATTATAGCGCTCGGTAAGGTTGAGGTATGGAGCAAAAGCCGTACTACTATTAGTAAAATTGCTACAGAAGGGAAGATACGCATGTCAATATATTTTGAAAAGGCTAAAGAATTAGGCCAATTAATATTATCATCGGATATTGCGAAAAACATGGGGGATGCGTCCGCCGCGTATGAGGCCGATAAGGAGGCCGTTTCGCAGTTTGAAAGCTATAAAATGCGCCTAACGGAATTTCAAGAACAGCTTAAAGAAGGCAAATGGAGTGAAGAAGAATATAAAAAAGAGTCAGATGCACTAAATGAAATAGCGGCTAGTCTAAAAGAATATCCATCAATAGCCGGTATTATCTCGGCTGAAGATGAGTTTAATAATTTTGTAACAGAGATTATGAATGTGCTTAGAGTTACAATTATGGGGCAGACGGGTAACGGTTGTGGAAGTGGCAGTGGTTGTTCCGGTTGCAAAGATAAGAGTTGTACAACGTAAAGGCAGGGTGACTATGTCAGGGCAACTTACACCAATGATGCTCCAATATATGGAGATTAAAGAAAAATATAAGGATTGTATATTATTCTATAGGCTCGGGGATTTTTATGAGATGTTTTTTGAGGATGCCGTTTTAGCATCAGAGGAACTTGGCATAGTCTTAACCGGGCGTGATTGTGGTCTCAGTGAACGAGCACCATTATGCGGCGTTCCTTTTCATTCTGCGGATTCGTATATTGCAAAGCTTGTGGGGAAGGGCTATAAAGTCGCCATTTGTGAACAAATGGAGAAGCCGGGCAACAATAACTCCAAAGCTCCGCTTAGAAGAGAGGTTGTGCGAGTCGTAACCCCCGGCACGATAATTGATAATAATTATCTAGACGATTCTAAGAATAATTATATTTTTTGTGCATATGAAAGCGGTGAAGGGTTTGGAATAGCCTTATGCGATATAAGCACAGGTGAATTTATGACAACCAGCTTTTCTTCTTTTGAGTCTCATGGAATACTTGACGAAGTCGCTAAATTTATGCCTTCTGAAATGATTTTTAACGAAGGCTTTTCTTTAAGCGAGTCAATAAAAAGTTTAGGTGTATCCACTGTGAGTTCTTACGACCCTTGGGCGTTTGAATATGTGAATGCTTCTAAGGCTCTTTGTGAGCACTTTAGAGTGGCTAATCTTACTAGTTTCGGCATTGAGGATAATTTGGTTTCCATAGGAGCAAGCGGCGCACTAATCGCCTACCTTCATCAAACACAGATGAATAATATGGAGCATTTAAACACGATAAGATTCTATACCAAAGGCGACTTTATGCCGCTTGACGCATCTTCTCGCAGAAATTTGGAGATATCATGCGCAATGAGGAGCGGTTCAAAGAAGGGATCGCTTCTAGGTGTTTTAGATAAGACAACAACTTCAATGGGCGCAAGGCTTCTAAAAAATTGGCTTGAGCAGCCCTTAATCGATGCCCCAGAGATTAATAAACGTCTTGACTGTGTAGGCGAGCTTAAAAAAGACCAGCTCTGTAGGGAAGAGATTAAAGCGTGCTTAGATAGTATTTACGATATTGAGCGTCTTTTGAGTAAGATCGTCTATAAAAGTGCGAATGCTAAGGATTTGATCGCACTAAAAAATTCTTTTGAAAGTCTACCCTCCATAAAGGTATTGATGGCTCAGCTAAATTCGGCGTACGGGAGCTCCCTTTGTAATGAGCTTGACCCGCTAACTGACTTGCATAGTCTCATAAATAAAGGCATTATGGATGATCCACCGTTTAGTGTGCGAGAGGGCGGCTTTATTAAAAATGGCTTGAACGAAACCCTTGACAGGCTGAGGAGTATTAAGCACAAAGCTTCTGACATGCTTAATGACTTTGAAATTCGGCAGAGAGAAATAACCGGCATTAAAAATCTTAAAGTCAAGTACAACAAGGTGTTTGGCTATAATATGGAAGTTACAAATTCTTATACTGGTAAGGTTCCCGATACATATATAAGACGGCAGACTTTGGCAAATGCCGAAAGATATACAAGTGAAGAGCTTCGACAAATTGAAGATGAGATATTGGGCGCTGACAGTAAAATTGTCGAATTGGAATATGATTTGTTCGTACAAATAAGAGATAATATTGAAAAAAACTTAATGCGAGTACAAAAGGCAGCAAGTATTATTGCGAAACTTGATGCCTTGCTGTCTTTAGCAGAGGCCGCTCATCTAAACAATTACGTAAGGCCTGAAATTACTAATGACGGGGCCATATATATCGAAGGCGGACGCCATCCGGTAGTTGAAAAAATGTCAAAATCTGCATTCGTGCCTAACGACACTTTGATGAATTTAGGTAGTAATCGCATGTCGATAATAACAGGGCCGAATATGGCGGGAAAGTCTACATACATGCGGCAGGTTGCGCTTATTACGCTTATGGCTCAGTGTGGCTCCTTTGTGCCAGCCGAGAAAGCAAGCATTTGCATATGTGACAGAATATTTACGAGGGTAGGGGCTTCGGACGATTTGGCTACGGGGCAAAGTACGTTCATGGTTGAAATGTCGGAAGTTGCAAATATACTTAACCAAGCTACCAAAAGCAGCCTTCTCATATTGGATGAGATTGGGCGAGGCACAAGCACTTATGACGGGCTTAGCATAGCTTGGGCAGTACTTGAATATATCGCAAGCCAATCTAAGCTTGGGGCCAAAACATTGTTTGCAACCCATTATCATGAGCTTACAGAGCTTGAGGGAAATATAGAGGGCGTGCTGAACTACAGGATGTCTGTACGTGATTATAATGGCGATATCGTTTTCTTAAGAAAGATTGAGAGGGGTGCCGCAGACAGAAGTTATGGTATTCATGTTGCGCGGCTTGCAGGGATTCCTCATGAGGTTTTGTATAGGTCTGAAGAGGTTATGATGCTTCTACTGCATGAAGAAATGATTAAAAAAGGAAGCGTAGAAGATAGTGAACCTGTATATTACGATCGCCCGGGTAAGAAAACTAAGCCGACTGCTCTATCTGATAGCGATTGGCTTATGAAGGAGCTTTTGGCATTGGATGTGGACGCTTTATCTCCGCGAGAGGCACTTAAAACGCTATATGAACTTAGGGAAAAAAGTAAGGATATATAAATCGTGAAAGTCTCAGCAGGTATCTACCCGGACGGAGTAAGCGTGCTTACTGGTCGGGGCTTTAGCTTCTTCGAACCTTTCGTGTTTAATGTAAGTATGAATCAGCTACTCATCTTGCTTTGCAAGCTCTTGCGAAATTTTTGCTTTCGGCAAAAACCGTATTACATTTTTTTCCTGTTCCAGCTGGTTCTCCTCAGGTGAGCAAATGCTAGGCAATTGTTTTTCTTAAAAAACATTGCTTACCTTGTAAATTTAAAGTCTGCGTTGTTATAAATGGAGGTTATAGCAATTTTACTTAGGTAGTCCTGCTTGTGCTTCATACTTAAGTCTTACCGAGCGCAAAAGCCGTACTATAATAAAGAAAACTGCTATAGTGAGTTACTGTTTTAAGGGAGTTGACTATACTTTGAAAAAAATAATGCTGCTTGACGATGGCATGATAAACAAAATAGCCGCTGGAGAAGTAGTAGAGCGGCCTGTTTCTGTTGTTAAAGAGCTTGTAGAAAACTCCATTGACGCAGGAGCGACCCGTATTACTATAGAGATAGAAAACGGCGGCATTGATATGATTGGCATATATGATAACGGCTCAGGCATTCCAGAGGCCGATGTTTTATCTGCTTTTATGCGCCACGCCACCAGCAAAATTAGGAATATGAACGATTTAGAGAATGTTCTTACACTTGGCTTTAGGGGTGAAGGGCTTTCATCTATTGCGGCAGTTTCACAAGTGGAGATTATTACGAAGCCCGATGGCCAACTTATGGCAAAACGGCTGGAAATACACGGTGGAAAGCCGTCAGGAGATAGTTTTGTAGGCGCAAATACAGGAACTTCCATCACTGTGCGCAATTTATTCTATAATACCCCCGCCAGAAGAAAGTTTTTGAAAAAACCTGGCACAGAAGGTGCGCAAATATCAGACATGATAAGCAGAATAGTTCTTGCGCATCCTCATATCGCCTTTAAATATATCGTGGGCGGCGTAGAAAGCATAAACACTGTTGAGGGCGGTAATTTGCACGGGGCTATACTTTCTGTCTATGGAAGGGATATCGTCAAAAATTTAATAGAAGTCAATGAAAAAGTAGAAGGTATAGAAATTAGCGGCTTTCTTGGCAAACCTGAAATTTCGAGAAGCAAAAGGACTTTCGGCAATATTTTCATAAACGGGCGATATATTAAATCCCATATTTTAGAAAGAGCCATTGAGGAGGCCTATAAAAACCGCTTGACTGTCGGCAAGTTTCCTCTATACGTGCTAAATTTGACTATTGACCCGACTGTGGTCGATGTTAATGTACACCCGCAGAAACTAGAAATTCGATTTAGTGATGAGCGAGCAATTTATAATGCCTTTTACACTGCATCTCAAAATGCTCTTAAGAGCGAAGTCTTAATTCCCGAAATAACTACGGGGCGTGACGACTTTACAAAACCCGGCGTAGATATAATTAAACCCGAAAAAATAGACTGGGTGCAGGATAATCTACGGCAGGTAAGCGAAGAGAGAAGTATTCCACCGTCTTCTAAACCTATACATGCGGTAAATATGGGAAGTGTAATTTCTTCTATATTCGATAAATCTGATAATAATGCTGTTGACGATGTGTCACTTAAAGTAAATGAGGTCGTAATTACAAAAAAATATGATTATAATGAGCAAAAGGGAACGAAAGTTACTCCAAATAAAGCTGAATCTACGGTAAATGCAAGTGCTACGCCGTTTTTTAATGATTATAATATCGTCGGTCAATTTTTAGCAACATATTGGTTAGTCGAACAAGATGGGGCAATTTATCTAATCGACCAGCATGCAGCACATGAGAGGGTAGTTTTTGAACGGCTACTTAATCAGTATAGAGATAGTTACGTAGTTTCTCAACATCTTGTAGATCCTATGATTGTAAATTTATCTGACAAAGAAATCGTAGCTATAGACGATAACCGACGTTTATTCTCACGATTTGGATATAATATTGAACATATGGGAGCCTCTGAATATGCAATTAAGTCCGTGCCTTTCATTCTGGGTGAAGCTACGAATATCACGCTTTTTATGCAAATATTGGACAAGCTGTCGGAACATGTTGATTCCGTTAAAAGTATTTTTGATGAAAAACTGTCAGCCATAGCAACTATTGCTTGTAAAGCGGCCGTAAAAGCCAACGATAGAATTCATAAGAGCGAGGCACTGAAACTGATTGAAGAGCTATTAACGCTTGAAAACCCTTTTAACTGCCCCCATGGAAGGCCAACAATAGTTAAGCTTACAAAAACAGAAATCGAAAAAATGTTTAAGAGGATACAGTAGATTTTTTTCTGAGTTGACTTTCGATGGATTTGCGATGTTATTTTTCTTTAATCAAAGAAGTGCCGACGACGCATATATAGTCAACGCAGTTGAAAATAATCAACCCAAGCTTGTCTTTTTTCCACAATGCGTTGTCGTCCTTTCCTAGCAGTCACTCTCCGAGAATGCGTCGTCAACGCCTCCTAGCCTTATGAAAAAGATACTGCGCTTATGATTTGACTATTTTCTACTGCGTTGACTATTCAAGACTAATCTTTTGAGCATAATTGTGAAGCAATTGTGCAAATGTAAGGAGGCACTGACGATGAGCAAAGGTAAATTACCCGTAAATAAAACGAAATGCAATTCCGAAAGAAGCCTAGCGATGAAACAGCTAATTATAATAGCAGGCCCTACCGCAACAGGAAAAAGTGCCTTGGCCATAGAGCTTGCGGAAATTTTAAACGGTGAAATCGTATCAGCCGACTCCATGCAAGTATACAAGCGTATGGATATCGGTACTGCTAAGCCTAAGGCTTCTGACTTGGACCGAATAAAACATTATTTGATTGATGTCGTTGAGCCTGATTTTGATTTTAACGCAGCGATTTTTCAAAACATAGCTAAAGAAGCCATCAGAGAAATTCACAATAAAGACAAAATCCCTATTTTGGTGGGTGGCACAGGATTTTATATTAATGCACTTATATATAAAAGTGAATTTGAGCATTATGAAGAAGCTAAGATCAGCCGCAAAGAAGAATTTTCTATGGACTCGCCTGAAAGCTTGTTTGCAAAATTGATAGAAATAGACCCTGAGTATGCACAGAATACTCACATGAACAATGTGAAGAGAGTAATGCGCGCACTTGAGTATTATCAAGAAACCGGCGAGAAATTTTCTGCATACAATAAACGTAGTAAAGACAATAGATCTCCTGAATATGATTTTAAGTTTTTCATACTTAATCGTGACAGGGAACGGTTGTACGAGGGAATAAATTCAAGAGTTGATGATATGATTGCTTGCGGGCTAATTGATGAGGTCGATTCATTGCTTAAAAGCGGACTGAAGGAGTCTATGACATCTATGCAGGGGCTTGGATATAAAGAAATTTGTGCTTATTTAAACGGGCGGGTATCGAAAGAGAGCGCAATAGATATGGTGAAGCAGGGGACGAGACGGTTTGCAAAGCGTCAAATAACATGGTTTAAACACCAATCGGAAGGTACTTGGCTTGACGGTGACAGTAAAGGCATGAAGGCGATTGCGCAGGATATAATGAGAGGAATAGGGGAGTAGTAACGTTGAAAGATGCCGCAAATCAAATACTCGCTTACGAGTTTAATATAGATAAACGAATTTTAGACTTTTCAGATAAAATTCTTCAAAGAGTAGAACCTCTTTTTAACGAAATTGGACATATCTCTGAATATAATCAGTTTAAAGTTCTTAAGGCCATGCAGGATTTACGACTTTCCGAGAATCATTTCCAAGACTCCACGGGCTATGGGTATGACGATGCAGGCAGGGATAAGCTTGAAGAAATATATTCCTATGTTTTCAAAACAGAAGATGCTCTTGTGCGTCCACAAATAATATCAGGGACTCATGCACTTAGCCTTGCGCTTTTTGGCAATCTTAAGCATGGTGATGAGCTATTATCGCCTGTGGGTGCCCCTTATGATACCTTAAAGGGTGTGATCGGAATAAACCCTACCAAAGGATCTTTAATTGACCATGGCGTGATATATAAAGAAGTTGACCTGTTGCCAGATGAAGGCTTTGATTATGAAAATATTGAAAGAGCGTTATCTGCCAAAACTAAAATGGTAACAATACAAAGGTCGAAGGGCTACGCTCTTAGGAAAAGCTTTACAATCTCTGAAATGAAAGCTCTGATAAGCTTTATCAGAGCCATCCTTCCTAATGTAATAATTATGGTGGACAACTGCTACGGAGAGTTTGTGAATTTAATTGAGCCTGCTGAAATCGGTGCAGATTTAGTTGTTGGCTCGCTTATAAAAAACCCTGGCGGCGGCTTAGCTCCTGTCGGCGGATATATCGCAGGAAAAAAGGAGTATGTTGAGGGTGCGGCTATCAAACTTTCATCCCCAGGCATAGGTAAAAAGGCAGGCCCATCTTTAGGCATTACATCTCGTTTTATACAAGGGCTTTTTATGGCTCCGGGCGTTGTCGCAGGCTCTATGAAAGGGGCTGTATTTGCGTCAGAGTTGTTTGAAAGCCTAGGCTATGACGTTTTCCCAAACAATAAGCGTGAACGTTCTGACATAGTGCAAGCCATAGCTTTTAAAAATCCTAAAAGTGTTATATCCTTTTGCGAGGGTATTCAGGCCGCTGCTCCGGTAGACTCGTATGTGACGCCTGAGCCGTGGGATATGCCGGGCTATGATTGTCAGGTTATAATGGCGGCGGGTGCTTTCATATCAGGCTCTTCCATCGAGCTCAGTGCCGATGCTCCTATAAGGCCGCCATATGCGGCATTCCTTCAAGGTTCACTTACATGGGCTCACGCTAAATGCGGAATCTTGATTGCGCTTGATAAAATGGTTAAAGAAGGTTTGTGCGATATAGGAATATAAAAACTCTGTCCAGAAATCTATTTTCAGCAGGTTTGAGTACAAGTTTTATGAGATGCAAGGTTGCACTGGAGCCTGGTCACAAGTGCTCAGTATTTGCGGCTCGGCCTAGCACACGAGAAGGCGTAAAATGGCGTTTTCGCGAAGCGAAAAGTGCTGGAATCGTTGGCAATAGTCGGAAGATTCCGGCGCACACTTGTGCTCTAGCGGCGTAGGAGGCGTTGTGGCGATTGTAAAATTTTTGAATAGATGCTGGAATGGGATTTTGAAGTGATGCTTAAAAAGGGTAGGTGAAGCAATTGCTTTTTTCGAAGTATTTATTGTTGAGTGAAAAACTTGATGATCACGTTGGCATTTTAAAAGGCTTAAAGCAAAATGTTTTGCCCAAAAACTCATTTATAGTGTGCATAAATAATACCTCAAAAAACCTTATGGACATATATTACTCGGTAGAGATTCATAAACCTTATGTGGATATAAATAATTTACTTATTATCGCTATATGCAAAGATAAAAGTGACGCTAAAGATAAATGTGCCCAAATACTTGGCACATTCATTGCAGAGAATAAAAGTCTAGACGGTTTTAAAGCAAAATTCTGTAGTCGAACAACATAGAAAATGAAACAAGAAAGCGCAGGTAGTTTTTTACCAGATGAGGAGAATCTTTGCCATAGCACTCACAGTAATGCAAGGGCAAAGATTCGACGATATGGCGAAAAAATAACCATCTTTGTGGATCATTTTCTATGTTGGTTGACTATATAGATGACTTTTTAGGTGATGTAAATGACAAAATGGATTATGGCTGCTCTTAACACAGCGGCGCTACTTTTTCTTATATTATATATCTCTGTTTCGTTGCCCACATTTACAATGCCATTTTATAATTATGCCTATACTAAAAATAATACTCACGAGCAGATTGGTATATCTGAGCAAGACTTGGAGCGAGTAACCCGTTTGCTCATAAACTATATGCGCGGTAATACAGATAATTTAAACATAATTGTGCGAATACATGGGCAGCACAGACCTTTCTTCAGCGAGATAGAAATTGCGCATATGATAGATGTACAAGATCTTTTTAAAATTGGATTCATGATTAGAAATATTTCACTGATTCTATTTAGCGCAACGCTTTTAAGTGGCTTTTTATATAAGCAGAGGCCTGTTTTAAAAGAGTATGCAAAGTCGTTTATATATGGTACAATTGCTCTGATAGCATCGAGCTTTGCACTTTCTTTTATAATCTTAAGGGATTTTAATACAGCGTTTACAATATTTCATGAAATATTTTTTGATAATGATTTATGGTTACTTGATCCCAACGTAGATTTGCTTGTAAATATTGTACCTCTGCAATTTTTTATAGACTTATTTATAGTTATAATAGGATTGTTCGGGCTGATATTATTTGCCTGTCTTATTCTTTGCATTGTTTATCTCAGACGCTTAAAACGTACAAAAGACTAGGGGCATAAAGTATATGGGTATAATTCTAGCACTCATAAATATAGTTATTATGGCAATACTGTTTTTATTGTTGGCCATACTTATTTTAGCGCTTATAGTACTATTTATGCCAATAAAATATAATGTTCAGATATCTTATGTTGATGAGAAACTGACATATAATGTCAAAATATCGTGGCTGTTTCGTCTGATATATATGCAAGTAAAGCATTCAGATACAGAAGATACTAAACTATTCAAAATAGCATGGAAACGGCTCTTAGATGATGTAGATAACGGAACACATAGTAATGATGGGCCTGCCGGGGAAGAAGAAAAAACGAAAGAGCGAGATCCGCCTAAGAATGTGCTAAAAGAAAATCCTAAAAACAACGAAAAGAAAGCTAAGATCAGTTTAATAGATAGAGTCAAAGATTTATATAACAAAATAGTCGCTAAAATAAAAGGCTTTTATAGTACAATAAAGAACTTTAACGACCTTAATATAAATTTTCGTGAATTGCTTAGGGATATTATGTTGTCATTAAAACGGCTGTTGCTGGCTTTAAAGCCTAAAGTATTTCTCCTAGATTTGGAATTAGGCCTTGATACTCCCGATATAACTGGCATCGCTATAGGGGCCTTGGCAGCTTTAGAAGAGTCTATAGAAGCCTCTAATCGTAAGAAATATAAGATTATTATTAAAGGCAATTTCGAAGAGAAAGCATTCCATTTAAAGTCCAGTTTTATGGGTAATTTTTCATTGTGGCATGGTATTTGGCCATTTATAAGACTTTATTTTTCAAGAAGTATGAAACCTATACGAAAGATAGTTACTGCGAAGCTCTTTAGGGACAAAAAAACAAGGAGGAGTACAAATGGACAACAAATTTAAAAACAACTTAGAAACTTTGTTCGGCAATCTCGACAGTTTTATTTCGACAAAAACAGTGGTTGGTGAGCCTATTCATATAGGCGATGTGATTATGTTACCTCTAATTGATGTGTTTTTTGGATTGGGCACCGGCGGTACTGAAAGCAAGGAAAAAGACGGCGGACACAAAGCTGGACTCGGAGCAAAAATAACGCCGTCCGCAGTAATCGTAATAAAGGATGGGACGGTTCAATTAGTTAATGTCAAAAATCAAGATGCACTTAGCAAGCTTATTGACATGGCGCCGGGAGTTTTGGCGAAATTTAATTTCGCTGGCACTGACAATAAAAAAGAAACAACAAATACGCCTGGTAAAGAAACTATAAAGACTGAAACGGTCACAGAGACTATTGTTGTTGAGAGCGATAGCGAGTAGCTTTATATTAACTTATAATAAATATGGTTTCTGAGGGAGTGTAAAATAAACTGTGTAAATGGTATAATCTCTCGATTTCCAGTCAATACTTCAATACAGCATAATCAGGGCAATGCAGAAGTGCAACCCGACGCTTGCTGTGGTAAATACGGTAAGC
>Ga0131853_10000578_pt1 | contig 66532 bp, 57 predicted proteins | sample TergutLab28metaG_FD_92764 | JGI IMG/M metagenome (GOLD analysis project Ga0131853, IMG submission 92764) | Labiotermes labralis P1 segment gut microbial communities from Petit-Saut dam, French Guiana - Lab288 P1 (version 2) (version 2) | ecosystem: Host-associated > Arthropoda: Insects >... | reverse complement strand
GGTAGTACTATTGTTGCGTATCTCGCCACCGTTCATAATAAACTTAGTATCTTCAACCGCAAAGGTAACGGCGGAATTTATGGTCACACCGCCACCCAGGCGCCCTGTGTTGTTATATATAACGCCACCGTTCATGGTGAATATAGCTCCGTTTTGTACAAATACTCCGCCAACCACACCTTGGTTGACAGTGGCGGTGAATGCGCTGTTGCCACTGATTTCGCCGCCGTTCATAATGAATGTTGCACCTACACCTGTCACAGTTACGCCGCCGCCTTGGCTACCTGTGGTGTTGCGATTATATCGAATTGCGCTGCCCTCTTCCATGTACAAGCTCCCACCAGCACGCACCTCAACCCCACCGTGATTAGCGGTGAGAGTCGGATAGCTGCCACTTAGCTCAACGTCCTCCAGTCGCAAAGTGCCATCCACCAAAAAGTGCCGCTGACCACCAATCACTCGCGTCAGTGCATATACCTGGCCGGGCGCACTTGTAAGCAAAACGTCGCGATTAGATGGGACGATAACGGCATTCCCAGGCGCTCCCACGGGGAGAACTATGTCATTTTCAAGGATAATTTCCGTCACAGCCGGATCATTCACCGCATCGCGCAGAGCATTCCAGCTATTTACTGCAGCGACACTCAATGACGCGATACCCTCATACATAAATGCATTCGGATCCGCATCAACAGCCAGTCCCACTTCATCAGACAGCTTTATCGGCTCTAACACCGCAGATAAATCTATATACACATCTTCAGCTGACACGTAGGACATGTGGCCATCTTCATAAGCAAATGCCAGTATTAGCACAAAGGAGAGCGATACGACAAGAACAAGCAATAAGCGAACGCTTCGCTTTGCATATTTGTATAAACCTTTCGCGCTCATCTTTATATGCACCTTTCTGTTGCAGATGTGTTTTTGCAATTCCGCGCTGAATTTTCTTTGGACCGCCATGTTCGTGTTATTTTGTCCTGTTATTCCGGAATTACACTATTTTCCCTTAACGAAAAAAAGCGCAGTTTTCACTGCGCTTCGAAATATAAATGATTAATCGGTAAATATGCTAAGCTCACTATTAAGCCTCACAAGCAGCACCTTTATGTGCTTGCTTTTTTCGCTATTCGTTCACCGTCAAGACCATTTGTTACATTCATAAATACAAAGGCAAATAATATTACAGCCATGTTGATTAATATGATTTGCAGAGGCTCTGTAAGGCTGACAGTCAAACCTTCTTCTCCGCGCAAAATATTGCTAACTTGCTGTGTGTACGTAAAGTGGAAGATGTTTGACAAGACTTCGTTGGCCTCGGAAAACATCGGCCCGATACCAAGAAGCATACCAAAAAGTGGGGTGAATGGCCCTAGTTTAGACAAGCTGAGTGTTATGCCAAATAGCATAGAGCAAAAAGCACCAAGTATGGAAATAAGCAAAAAACTCATAAATGATGCACCCCAGTGCTGCCCTATCAAACCAAATAAAATAAGCGCAATAAGAGAAATGAACAGCAGCGCGGCACATGTGCTTATTAGGTACTGATAAGGCTTAACACCGGCCATACCCATAAAACGCAAGTTCATAGTTGCGCGGTCTTCGGCTATAAATCCATGTGATGTTCCTATCATCGATATACCAACAAACATAACAACAAATTGCGCTACGATTAAATCCATTTCCGCATCTGCCAATAAAAGCATCATAACAAACGGAAACAATAAAAAAGCTACCGGGGTACCAAACATACCAGGGTTCCTGAAAAAGCTCAGTATTTGCTTTGTAAAAACTGCTTTTATATTTCTCATAGTTCCACCCCCGTCAGCTGCAAAAACACCGTCTCTAGATCCGGCACAGTGCGTACCGCGTTATATCGCTCACATATCTCATTAGGATTGCCCTGCTCAACTATTTTGCCATTGTACAAAAGCGCTATCCTGTCGCAAAGTTTAAGAGCCTCGTCCATATTATGCGTAGTCAAAAAAATTGTGGTGCCCTGCTCTCTAAGTCTCTGCAAAAGCCTACATACGCCTTTAGATGTGCCGGGGTCTAAAGCGCTTGTGGGTTCGTCTAAAAACAGCAGTCTGGGCTTATACAAAATTGCGCGAGCAAGAGCTAACCTCTGGCTCATCCCCCTGGATAGGGCTGCCACTGTTTTCTTTGCCGCATCTTCAAGTCCAACGACTTCCAGCACTTCCATCGGCGCTTCTTTGGGCAGACCATAAATCTGCGCATACAAATTTAGGTTTTCCAGGCAATTTAGATGTGGGTACAAACCGCCGACATCTAGCATAATGCCTATTTCGCTCGGCGCCGCCTTTACTTCTTTGCTGCCGCCGTATTCCTTCAGCTGATTAGTGAGGATATTGATAATAGTAGTTTTACCAGCTCCAGATGGGCCTAAAAGACCGAAAATCTCTTTTTCTTTAACGTCAAGGCTAATGTCGGACAGCACCGGCTGTTTGCCGAAGCTTTTTTCAACGTGGCTCATTTTAATCAATGGGTATGCTCCTATTCTTCGCAAGTTTTCCAAAATAGATGTGCCAATCTGATCCATGAATATTGTGTGGCTTACTAGGGGTTTTAGGTTTTTGCCTTTTTCTTTGTACGCTTTATTAATCAGCTATAAAGTATTAGCCCCCTTCAGTTTTCCTCATTTCTTCCGGCGGCGCGCAGATGATTGAAATATCTCGCGACTTGCATCCTTCGGACGCCCCTTTAGAGCTATACTTATCAAACACCGCAGTTATCTCGGTCAAAAAGCCCTCGAATTCTTGATCGTTTAGCATAAGTATCGCACTGGTAAAAAACATCGTGTCTTTCTCTGCTATTCGCTCGTGGGTACGGAAGTATTTTTCAAACTTTGCATAAATAACCATTAAATAGCGCAACGCCAACTGCGGAACATTCTCTACATTATTGCCCCTTAACTTTTCAAATTCCGACATATTAAGCGCAAGTGTGCGCTCGACGCTGCCGCGCACTTTTCGCTCAGATACGATGTCCAAGACATCGGCATCAATCAAGACACCTATATGTCTATATAGAGTTGTACGCGGAATGTCGCTTAGCTGCTCGCATATCTCGTTTGCAGTCATTTGGCCTCCCGCGCCGGATTCACCGGGCCTAAATAACTGCAAAACCCGCATACGCACAGGATTTAAAAGCACTTCAAGAATGTCTTTTGGCATGGCGCACCCCCCATTGATTCCATAAGTGATTATAATTCCATATTCGGTATTTGTCAATAGGGGTTTTAAAATAATTCCTAAATATCTTCGGCCTTGAGGTAAACTTCAAAGCCGTTGCTTGGCTTAACAACTTCTTAACAACTTGATGGTAAGCTGTTATTGAGGTGAGAATGGTGGCACTAATACTTATAGTGGAAGATGAAAAGGCGATAAATACGCTCATCAAGAAAAATCTTGAGCTCGTGGGACATACCTGCGTTTCCGTTTTTGATGGCGAGTCTGTCTTCAATGAAATTGAGAGGTACGACTTCGATCTTATTTTGCTCGACATCATGCTGCCAAAACTGGATGGCTTCCAAGTGATTGAGGAGATTGCAGTGGATATTCCCATAATATTTTTAACAGCTCGCGGTAGGGTGCAAGACAAAATTAGAGGTTTGAAATTGGGAGCGGACGATTATATAGTAAAGCCCTTTGACATGCTGGAGTTGCAAGCAAGGATAGAATCTGTTCTAAGGCGCACTAACAAAGCGGACAAATTGTTTTGCCTGCGTGACGTAAAGGTAGATTTATCAAGCAGGCAGGTGCTTTACAAAAATGAGGCCGTAGACTTTGCACCACAGGAATTTATTCTTATTGAGGCGCTGATAAAAAACCGCAATATAGCCATGTCTCGAGATAAGCTGCTTGAAATTGCATGGGGATACGACTATGGCGGCGATACAAGAACGGTAGACGTACATATCCACAATATCCGCAAAAAGCTGGGCTGGGAAGATGTAATAAAAACCGTATACAAGTTAGGGTATCGGCTGGAGGTGAAACTATGAGACTGAAAACATTTTTCGCTACTTATCTGCTTTTTCTCTGTATCCTGTTTTCTAGCGTAGGGATTGTCTCTGTCTACATGACTAGCAGCCAAGTGAGTATGCTTAAAGAAAAAAGCGCCGGCCAGTATCAAGCCATCGCCCACTCGCTATCTAGAGATATTGCGGTTCTATACGGCAGAGGCATGGACCTCGTGGATTTTTCTTTGGCTGTAGATAATCTTGTTAGCGGCTACGCGAGATATTATATTAGGCAAAACGTTCATATTTCTATAGCTGACTTAACATTATCCGGGCAAGGCAACTTACTTTCGGAAGGTGAGGTTTCCTTTGTCATTCAGGGAGCTGAGTATTTTATTTACATTGCAGGATTCTTACCGGGGCGTTTGGGATACTTCCAGCTGAATTACAGCCTGAATGTAACCGAAAACATTGCGGATATGCAAAACATTCAACGCATCCTCTTGTTTTCGGCCATTGTGTTTTCCATTGTCGCTGCGTTTGCCCTGTATTTTATATTGTCATCTATCTTTAAACCGCTAAGTATCGTCGCCAAGGCTTCTAGGAAAATTGCAAACGGGCAGTTTGGCGAAAGGATTAATGTGAAGGGTAATAACGAGCTGGCACAGGTCGCTCTTGACTTTAATAAAATGGCAGGAAAAGTAGAGCGCCAGATAATATTTTTAGAAGAAGAAGCCGTAAGCAAACAACAGTTCGTGGATAACTTTGCCCACGAAATCCGAACGCCGCTAACATCTATCTACGGCTATGCGGAGTATTTGCAAAAGGCATCGTTAGATGAAAAAGAAACCATAGAATCAGCAGGGTATATTATGGATGAGGCTAATCACATGAGAAAAATAGCCAATTCCTTGCTGGAGCTCGCAACGCTACGCAATTATCAGCCCGTAAAAAGTCCGATTTCGATTCCCGCGTTGTTTGAAGATATCGGTCAAACAATGGAGGCATCTTTGCGTAAGCATAATGTGCGCATGGTTTGCCAAAGCGATATAGATACTATAGATGGGCAAGAGGATTTGATTAGAAGCCTGCTCTTAAACCTATGTTGCAACGCCCTAAAAGCCTGCCCACCAGCTGGTGGCAATATCCGCTTGGAAGCCAAAGTACTGCCTAATGGCACACTGATATCTGTTATTGACGATGGCTGTGGCATCCCCAAAGAAAGCTTACCAGAAATCGCGGAGCCGTTTTACCGTGTAGATAAATCCCGAAGCCGGGAAGACGGCGGCATAGGCCTTGGCCTGACCCTCTGCAATAAAATTGCGGAAGTACATAATGCCGAGATGGCAGTGGAATCCACTGTGGGCGAAGGAACTTCGGTGCATGTAACATTTACAACTTCATAATAACTCAAAAATAAGTCGATAACAGCTCTGGTTTATCATAATTCTTGTGAGGCCCACAAAACAATTCAAATCTGGAAGGAAACGACAAATCATGAAAAAGACAAGAGGCAAAGATATTATAAAAATGGCGGCGGTATCCGCTTTAGCCATCGGAGCATTTAGCGCAGCCCTTATCGGAGCCAACAGCCTGGCTTTTGCAGCGGCTGCAAGCGGAACACAGGCCATACCTATTGCCACAGAAACAATCATCATCACCCCAAACCTGCCGTCAGAAAGCTTTCAAGCGCCCAACTTGACGATTCTTGAAAGCCCTTCGCTGAACGAGCACACCAACAACACCGTATCCGCACATGCCATGCCAATGGAAGAAGCCGCTCAAATTGGCGCGCAGTATATTTGGGATGTGTTTGGTGAGAGCATTGATGGGATGTATGTTGAAATGCTTTTCGCTGCGTGGCCCAGCCAGTCAAGGACATATTGGATTGGCAGGGTAGCGGGTTCCTCAGAAGCTCTTGATGCTGTAAATCATGCCCGTGCAGTAAATCATGACCGTAGTGAAATGGATGCCGCGCAAGGCACCTACGACACCTTGGTGAAATCAGATATACTCATTACTATGGAGAGCGAGCAATACAGGTTTATAATTGACGCAGTAACAGGAATTAGGATCGACATATCGACAGGATTTTCGGCTGTGATATCATCTCCAAGAGATATTGAGGCGATGATGGAATGGCGCATGTTACTGCTGGAGCTTGGGTGGAATGATATAACTGACGTACACGAACGTATTGAACATGTGGGAGGGGTTTCGCCCGAAGCGCTTGAAGCCTATACGCAAACGGCAAAAGGGTTTGCCGAGCGCCATTTCAGCAGTTCGGCAGTAGTAGATGTCAGCTTGATTGACATTTTCATTATGCCAGGTTCCGGAAATACGATCTCTGTCCTTGAAGCTTTCATATTCACGGCCACCGACGATACTGGGCGGGAAGCTACCATCAGAATCCCCGTACAGTCAGCAGAACAACGCGCCGTTAGCATAACAACACAGCATAACGATCTCATCCCCGGCTTTAGCTACGACCGCCCCGGAATTGGGTAAGCAAATCCTCTCACGCCAAGGCTTCCGACATGCCAGGTTATTGTTTCTTCAGCAGGTTTTGGCTTGGATTATCAATGGGTCAAACAGAGAAAATTCTGTTTGACCCATTGGCAATAGTTAATCCATGCAATAACTGGCACATACCGTGGCCCTAAAGCTTTTATTTGCGCATCGTCTTAACCTTAAAACCAAAGTATAAAACGTGCAAGGCCCAAATTATCGCAAGTATCGCCTGGGATACAAGTGGCGCGGACATGGCACGCATTACAAAAAAACTGAATCCCATAAAGACCGTTATTGTCGCTAATAGGGTCAACTTTGCCCTAACAGACAATGCTCTCCTTTTTACGAATCCTTCAAGGTTATTTCGATATAAGCGGGTAGAAATAAACCACTTATAAAGTCTGTTGGAACTTCTGCCAAAACATATAGCAGCCAACAACACAAAAGGAGTTGTGGGAACGAAAGGTAACACCGTTCCTGCAGCCCCTAATCCAAGAAAAAGTAACCCCCCAATTATATAGACGTACTTGGCAGGTCCTACCGCTTTCGCATTAGATGGTACACTGCTTTCTTTGTTTTTAACAGCTGTGTTACATTCTATCAAACCTCTACCACCTAGCTGCAGATACTTTCCGCAAGTTGCAATCCATTTAAAAGTAGATCATGTCACATAATTTCAAATTGATTCCTATTAAATTTAAGCAATCCATCATCGCGCATTTTACATAGTTCGTTAGACATGGCACTGCGGTCAACACAAAGATAACTCGCCATTTCTTCACGGTTAAATGGAACTGTAAATTCTTTTGCTGCACCCCGCTGAAAGTCAAAAAAGCAAAGCAGCTTATCTCTAGTTGTCCGCTTTGAGAGAATTTCAAGTTTTTGATTGAGCATTATATTTTTACGAGCTACCAGCTTCAGCATATTTTTTATAAGCTGTGTATGAAAATTACAGGCGCTGGTGCACGACATAATTATTCTGCTGTAGTCAATAAACAAAACTTCTGTATCTTCCACCGCTTGTACAGTTACGGTACTGTGGAGTATTTCGGCGCAAGCAAAGACCTCACCGAAAATTTCCGAGACGGTAAGCTTGGCTAAAATAGTAGCATTGCCACTAACATCTTCTCTTATTATTTTTACGCTTCCGGATAAAATTAACCCGACAAAGTTTACACAACCGCCGGACAGCAGTATCATATCACCTTTTCTATACATAGCTGTCCTCGTAGACAAGCAGTTCAACATATGCTCAAAGTCGACGAGGGCGATTCCTTGAAATAAGGGGTTGATTTTAGCTATTTCAAAAATCTTTTTCACATAAGCCTCCACCGTTGCATATACAACAGACGCATTATGTTTATTTTAGTATACTGGCTCCAACAAGTCAAGATGAGAGGTTGAGGTCATTATGAAAAGAAACATTATTACAATTGATGAAAACAAGTGTATCGGTTGTGGGTTGTGCGCGTCGGCTTGCCATCAAGGCGCAATCGGCCTTGTAGATGGAAAGGCAAAACTACTGCGTGAAGACTATTGCGACGGCCTTGGTCGTTGTTTGCCTGTTTGCCCCACCCAAGCAATTAGCTTTGAAGAGCGAGAAGTCGAAACAGTGGTAATAAAATCTGATATGGAAAATAAACAGCCGGATACATTGGCCTGTGGGTGCCCCGGCACGCACTCAAAGACGCTCGAGCGAGAGTATACTTCCGAAAAGTCTCAAACAAAAACCCCTATAGCTCAAACCCGTCTCAACCAATGGCCGGTACAAATAAAGCTAGTACCGCCAAATGCACCTTATTTTAACAGCGCCAGCCTGCTAATTGCAGCTGACTGTGCCGCCTATGCCTATGGTGACTTTCATGAGGATTACATGAAAAATAGAATAACTATCATTGGCTGCCCAAAGCTGGACGATGGGGATTACGCTGAAAAACTGACTGCTATCCTGCAGCAGAACGATATAAAATCCGTAACTGTTGCCAGAATGGAAGTACCCTGCTGCAGCGGAATTGAACACGCTACTAAAACGGCGCTTCAAAATTGTGGAAAGATGATTCCGTGGCAAGTAGCGACCATCTCAACTGACGGCAAAATTATAGGAAACTAAAAAATTACTCTGCCCATGTTTTGTTTCTAAGGATTTCCCTCTGGCAATGATCACTTCATTACCAGAGGGAAATCCTTGTTGTGCGCAGGAAAGTGTGGCGAGGCGGTGCTATCTATTGCCATGCTCAACCAGTCGCTGTATAATAAATGCAATATTCCAAGCTATCGTGTATTGACTGCAAGCGTTAACTTGTCGCGAGTCTGTCCTCTGTATGCGGCATGTTTACATCCCACTACAGGAAGCGAGTGATTCTCATTAGGCAAGCACAAAAATTTGAGGCTCTTGGGCATTATTTCGGTTATGACAGCTTCCGCGAAGGGCAGGAAGCGCTTGTCGACACCATTCTCTCCGGCGGAGACTGCCTGGGAATAATGCCCACCGGTGCGGGTAAGTCTATCTGCTACCAACTCCCGGCGCTGCTTATGAAGGGCATCACGCTGGTAATCTCCCCGCTGATTTCGCTGATGAAAGATCAAGTCGGGGCCCTCACTCAGGCAGGCATACGCGCCGCCTACCTAAACAGCTCGCTTACAGAGCGCCAAAGCCGCCTAGTGCTGGACAACGCAAGAGCGGGTGTCTATCGCATAATTTATGTGGCCCCGGAGCGCCTCGAAACCGATACCTTCCGGGAGTTTGCACAAGGTGCGCAGATTGCCATGGTAAGCGTGGACGAAGCTCACTGTATCAGCCAGTGGGGGCAGGACTTCCGCCCAAGCTATCTTGGGATACGCGGTTTTGTCGACGCCCTGCCAAGCCGTCCGGTTCTCTCCGCCTTCACCGCAACGGCAACCGCCGAAGTCCGGAAGGACATCGCTCTGCGGCTTGGGCTCGACAACCCGTACATACTCGTCACCGGCTTTGACCGTCAAAACCTGCATTTCAGCGTGCAAAAACCAGGCAATAAAGACGGCACGCTCCTTGATTTTCTATATCACAGAAAAAATGAAGCCGGCATAGTATACTGCTCCACAAGAAACGCCGTTGAGGAAGTTTGCGAGATGCTATGCGCCCAGGGCTACTCCGCGCTGCGCTATCACGCCGGGCTGCCCGACGACGAGCGCCGGCAAAACCAGGACAACTTCATATACGACCGCGCCAAAATTATTGTCGCGACCAACGCATTTGGCATGGGTATTGATAAGTCCAATGTGCGGTACGTTGTGCATTACAACATGCCAAAGAACATCGAGAGCTACTACCAGGAGGCCGGGCGGGCGGGGCGTGACGGCGACCCAGCCACCTGCCTGCTGCTTTATTCTGGGCAGGACGTGCGCACCGCCCAGTTCCTCATAGAAAACAATCGCGAGGCCAGGTACGAGGATGCCGAGAGCGAAGAATTGCTAAAAGAGCGTGACCGCCGGCGCCTCAAGGTGATGACCTTTTATTGCCACACCGATGAGTGCCTGCGCGGATACATATTGCGGTATTTCGGTGAACACCCACAGCCTTATTGCGGGAACTGCACCAGTTGCCTGACTAACTTCGAGACCGAGGACGTCACAATTTTGGCCCAAAAGATTCTCTCCTGTGTCAGCCGTATGCGAGAGCGGTACGGTATCAAGCTTGTAATTGACGTGCTTCGTGGCAGCAAAAATGAGAAAGTAACGCGCTGGGGGCTGGACAAACTCTCTACCTATAACATTTGTGATGAGCCGGAAAAGCGGCTACGCGATGTTATCCAGGGCCTTGTGCTACGGGAATATTTGCGCACAACGGATGACCAGTACCCTGTACTCGCGCTGGGCAACCTCGCCGGTGAAGTGCTGCGCGGCAATGCGCATGTAGAGATGAAGCTGGCAAAGGAAACGTCGTCTTCCCGCCGCGAACCTAAACACTCGAAACGGTCACTCCCTCGGGAAGTAGACGAGCAGCTCTTCGCCAAGCTTGTGTCCCTGCGTGGCGAGCTCGCCAAAAATCAAAACGTGCCCGCTTATATCGTATTCGCTGACAGCTCACTTGCCGACATGTGTGTCCAAATGCCGTCCACCGACGAAGAGTTTCTGAAAGTCTCTGGCGTGGGGCAGGTCAAACTGGAGCGGTACGGTGAAGCTTTCTTGAAGACTATATCTGAGTTTGTGCAGAAACACGGACATGCCGCAATATCCGAGCAGTCTGCATCATCGCCGGGACCAGAACCTATGCGGGGGAATGAGATTGAGGTCTCGGATGAAATGGTTTCCGTAAGTGTGGTCGCGGAGCGAATAAACTGTGCGCTAATACGGCGTGGAATGAAGAAATTGACCGGCGCAAAAATCAACGCCTGGCTGATTGAACAGGGATATCTGCGTATAGAGGATGGATTTAAGGTTGCGACAAAAATGGGCAATGAGCTCGGCATCACAACATCGGAAAAGGAAATACGTGGAAGCTTGTGCAAAGTCAATACCTTTAATGTGCAGGCTCAGCGGTTTGTAGTAGATAAGGTCATTCTGGAGCTGTACTGATGTAGCTATATAACCAAAGCGTAACATCATTACAGAATCCTAATATTTATGATGTAAAATTAGTTAAAATATCTCGGTTTATTGGAGATATTTTTAGTTGACATGCCAAATGTAAGTTGCTAAAATACATGATAGGTTGAGAGATTAATTGTTTTTGTGTCTATATGTAAAGGTCAAGCCTTAAGATACGCAACACTTTCTACTTTGCGCCGCACTTAATTACTAATGAGTGACGGCGATAAGGTTGTGTGCGTATCTTGCACGCCTTAACTATACTTTGTGCCTTAAAACCTGCATAATCTATATCACATGTGCGATATTATTGTTTGAAACGGTACTTATGCGAAACCGTTCAAAATATTCCTTTTCATTACCAGACCAGCACATTCTCAAGAAAAAGCTCACAAGGAGGTTAAACGCATGCATTTTCGCAAAGCAGCAGCCATTCTCTTGGCAGTGGTTGTTGTCGCAAGCCTTTCCGCTCCAGCGTTCGCAGCTGTCGGTTACGGTGACGGCGCCAGACCTACAGCTCCTCCATTTGTTCCAATTCCTCCGCCTTGGGCACCACCAATTATAATCGGTGGAGGCGGCAGTGGCGGTGGTGGCAGTAGTGGCGGTGGCGGTGGTGGTGGCAGTACTAACGTTAGAACCACAACACCAGTACTTCCCACATTTGTAGCCCCTGCCCCCGCTACACCAACACAGGTAAGCACGGCAACAACCGCAGCGATTCAGCAAGCGCTTTCCGCAGGTGAGCGCGCAAGCATCGTGCTTACCAACGTATCCACAGCTCCCGCATCTGTTATACAGGGAGTCTTTACCCAGGCAGCCCAAGCGGGCGTAGCTAGTGCCATTGTACACCTAGATACCAGGGAGGGTGGCCGCGTTCTTAGCCGCATGTTCGTGGACTCCACAACGGCGGCGACACTTTCCGGTACCGTCGACTTCTCACTGCGTGTCAGCGGCGTTGAGGTGCAAAGAGCAGTCCGCATATTCGAGCGGTCTTTTAACAACAACGTTGTCGCTGTTAGCCTCGGGCAAACAGGTGCCTTTGGCGCAAATATCAGAATGGCTGTCCTTGTTGACTTGTCCAGACTAAACGTAGACAGCTTGGTGTTTTACGCCTATGATCGGGAAGCAAACACTTTTGCAAGAATTGATACCCAGTTTAGGGTTGACGCAAATGGCTACCTCCATTTTTCCACACCCGTAGGCGGCGACATCATCATAACCGACAGGCCGCTTACCCGCAGGTAGCGAATTATACCAACTTAGAATGTATGACGTCCATGTCTTCTTGTGAACGTGGACGTCATACATTGTATTCTTTTCTCCGGAGAGAAGAATCGATGGCTCTATGTAATGCAAAGGGAATATTTTGAACTGTTTCGCGACTAAGGTTTGAGGGGATTTTGAGTTGACCGTTTACTACATAATGCTAATTGGCTTGAGCTTGTGCGGTGCTTGCTTGTGTACAGTAAAACGCAGCCGCCTAAAAGATGCCATCTTCCTGCTGGTTTCCTTCGCTGTTTTATTCGCGTTGTCCGCTATCCGCTACGACGTCGGTTATGATTACAGCTTTGTGTACGCCCCGATATATGACCGCATACTGAACGACCCGACCAGTGAATTTATGGCGCAGCATCGCTGGGAACCCGGGTTCACGCTGTTGCTGAGAGGGCTAATGCTTGTAACGCCAAACTTTCAGGCCCTCTTTGTGTTAACAAGTTTCTTGATTATATTTTTGGTCATGCTCTTCTACTGGCGATATTCGCTCAACCCCTTTATCAGCGTGTTTTTGTTTGTTGCATTGAGCCATTACTACTGCTCGATGAACTTTGTTAGGCAAACGCTGGCGGCAGCTATAGCGATGTTCACGCTCCCGCTCTTGAAAAAATTTATTGAATATTTCATGGAAAAGCGTTGGTCTCCGGCTATGGCCGGATACGCTGTCGGGTATTTTGCGGTCGTGCTGCTCGCCGCCTCTATGCATATGTCCGCGCTTCTGCTAATCCCGTTCTTCTTTATCAACCTAGTGCCTATCAATAAATACGTGCTTGCAGCCTATGTAGCCATAACAGCGGCAATTTACTTCAATACTCATAGAATTCTTGAGTTTGTGACCCAGCATTGGTATCAATACTACTCACTTAACAATATTCACATGCAAGCTGTATTTGCTCCGCAATTTACAATCGCTGTAGCTATCGTATTTCTTATCCTATTTCTTGGTTCGGGTGCGCTCAAAAGGCTTGACAAAGGGAATTACTTGTATGTAAACTACGCCTTCTTCGCGTTCTTCTTCGCACTTATGGGAACGCGCCACTCAATATTGGACAGACTCGGATTAAACTTTGCCCTCCTTGCCCCTGTGGGTATTTCCATTTTGGTAGGCGAGCTTGCCAAGAAGCTGAAGGAAGAAGATCCGTCCGCGCTGATTAGAAAATATACAGTAAAGTACACAGCGGTTTTTATTGCCTTGTTGATAACAATATTTGGCGGCGGGCTAGGCATCCACCATTTTGCGCTTACAAGAGACCATCATGGTGTAGTGCCTTATCAAATCATCTTCCACCAGCCGTTTTATAGGGAGTATGTGTATTGGCTACGTACCGGTAACCCAGACATATATGACTGGGGAGAGCCTTACATGGAGCCGGAAGATATTGAGATGCCTTTGAGCCTACCACCACCTGCAGCACCCCCATATTCTCATGTTGACTTACAGGAAGTAGAGCAATATGAACCCGTTGGAGACGCGCCTGTGCAGGTAAGCATTGAGGAATTGATTGGCTGACCGACCAGCTGACATTCCGCGCGTGCGAGGGTGCAAAAATCCTCGATAATCAACTGCACAAAGAGGAGATAACTATGCCGGAGCATTTTGAGCTGGACCTAAAAGAAATATTCGAAGCGTTGCTTAAAAAAGCTTGGATAATCATACTTATAGCTATTGTGGTGTCTTCCGCTACTTATATGGTTTCCAGGTTTGTTGTTTCGCCGCAGTACACATCGTCTATATCCCTTCACGTGAACAACTCGCCCGAAACACTGGCTATGGGAACCATTGGTTTGGCCGATATCAACGCAGCGCAAAGACTAGTCAACACCTACATTGTCATATTGCAGGACGACTATGTGCTGGATCAGCTTGGGAACCAGCTTCTGGCGGAATTCGGCGAAGAATGGCTTGCATATTTTGTACCCCTAAACCGGTCGAGCGGGCATACACGGGTTGACACGGACGCGCTGCGCAGAATGATCAGTATGAGTTCGGTCAACAACACCGAGGTCTTGAGAATACAGGCACAAACCAGGTCCGCGCTATTGTCCGCAAGGATATGCACTATTATGACAGAAATTGCCCCCGATGTCCTGATTCGGGTGGTGGGGGCTGGTTCTGTCGAGGTTATTGGCACCGCTAGAGTTCCAGACGATCAGTCCTCGCCAAGGGTTTTATTTAACAGTATAATCGGACTTATCGTCGGCATAGCTTTGGCGGTGGTTATCGTGCTGCTGAGACACCTTTTCGACAATACTATAAAGGATGAAGAGGGGTTAAAGAGACGTTTCAACATACCGGTTTTAGGGGAAATTCCCGACTTTACTACGGCGCGAAAAGGGGGAGCCCGTTATGCGAAATAAAAGAGACGTTTCTCAGCTCATGGATGGCAGTGCAAGCCTTCTAGGCGCCATGCCGTTTCAAGTGGCTGAAGCATACAAAACATTGCGCACCAACTTACTGTTTACTTTGGCTGCAGGTGAAAACAAAACTGTCGTAGTATCAAGCGCATCCCCGTCTGAGGGCAAGTCCTCTACCTGCGCGAACCTTGCAATTGCAATGGCCCAGACAGACGCGAAAGTTGTTCTAATTGATGCGGACCTGCGCAAGCCCACCCAATTTAAGGTGTTTGCAATCAACAACAACAAGGGACTCTCTACAATTCTCGCAGGCTTCAGCGATCTTGATGAGGTAATTAATCACGATGTAATGCCAAACCTTGACCTCATAACATCCGGCCCTACCCCTCCAAACCCCTCCGAGCTTTTAGGGGCCGAACGCATGTCTCTTCTGATAAATCAGCTACGTGCGCGCTACGAGTATATTTTTATTGATACCCCACCAATTAACGTGGTCACCGACGCGTTGGTTGTCTCGAATATGGCAGCCGGGGTTGTCGTGGTGGCACGGCATGGGCAAAGCACCTACAACGACTTGACAAAAGCGGTTTCCAGTCTTGAATTTTCCGGCGCGAATATCTTGGGTTTGGTTGTCAACGGTATAAAGGAAAAGGCAGGCAGGTTCGGCAAGTATAAATACAGCAAATATTCTTAAAGCAAGAAGTGATGGATTTGTTAACAACTGATTATCACACTCATATTCTTCCTGATATTGATGACGGGCCTAAGTACCCACATGACTGCCTGCAAATGCTGGAAATGTGCAAGTCGCAGGGCATCGAGCGCGTGGTCGCTACCCCCCACTTCATAGCCCACCAGGAGTCGGTAGAGACCTTCTTGACTAACAGGCAGAAAGCCTTTGATGCTTTACCCAACTCCCCAGGCATATCCGTCTCGCTTGGTGCGGAAGTATCTATTGAAATGGGGCTATCGGAAAACGATAAAGTACGTGAACTTGCACTCGCGGGGAGCAAATACATATTGCTGGAGCTGCCCTACTCGCCGCTCAAAGAGTGGATGATATCCGAAATTTACAACATCATGTATGGCTATCGTCTGGTTCCGGTCTTTGCGCATGTAGACCGTTATTTGCAGTTGTATTCAAAAGATGAAATACACCGCCTGCTGTCTGTCCGAGAAGCAGTGCTGCAAATAAATAGTGGGGCGCTAAATAAGAGACGCACATCTAAATTTGTAATTTCTCTAATACACGATGGATACCCTATTATATTTGGCAGCGACACTCACGACACTCTGCACCGGACCCCCAATATGGATACAGCGTATAAGGCGCTTCGCTCAAAGCTTAAAAAAAATGAACTCGAAGGTCTTGTTGAATTTAATAACAACCTGATTTGAGGAGTATAGTTAAAAATGAATAGAATAGAGGAACGCGTGATACTCTCGCAAAGCAGCGCAGAGTGCGATTCAATAGAACCCATAACCACCACAGCATTGGTATATGATTTTCCGGCAACTGCGACTAAACAAAGCAACAGGTTCGCATATCATTTTGCTAAGCGAGTGATGGACATATTGTGCTCCGCGATAGCGCTGGTGTTGCTTTCACCTCTCTTTTTGCTTGTCGCTATCATGATTAAGCTCGATTCTAAGGGGCCTGTGTTCTTTAAACAAGTTAGAGTTGGGAAAGATGAAAAGCGCTTCACCATGTATAAGTTCAGGAGCATGTTTATAGACGCGGAAGCTAGGCTTAAAGATTTGCAAGACTTAAATGAGCGCGATGGACCGGTCTTCAAAATTCATAATGATCCCCGTGTAACCAAAGTTGGGAATTTTATTCGCAAAACATGTATAGATGAATTACCTCAGCTAATTAATATCCTTAAAGGCGATATGTGCATCGTTGGACCTCGCCCGCCTCTTCCCAACGAAGTTGAGCAATACGCGCCGTACCACATGGGGCGGCTAAGCGTAACACAGGGATTGACTTGCTATTGGCAAATTTCCGATAGAGATATGACATTCGATGAGTGGGTAGAGTCTGATATAAGATACATAAACGAGCGCAGCTTGCCGCTGGATATAAAGATTATTTTCAAAACTATGCTTGTTGTATTCAGGCAGCTAGGCGCGAAGTAGGGGTGGGATGAATTGTCTAAAGTTTCCGAACCGATCCGCGTTGCTCATATAATGGGGAAAATGATGTCCGGTGGTGTGGAGTCAGTAGTTATGAACTACTACCGCCACATTGATAAAACAAGAGTGCAGTTTGATTTTATCATAGATGAAGACTCTACTATAGTCCCGCACGAGGAGATAAAGCGCTTAGGGGGCAGAATTCATAAAGTACCACCTTATCAAAAGCCGGTCTCGTACCACAAAGCGTTAGTCAAGCTCTTTCGCGAGAATAACTACCGCATAGTGCATTCTCACATCAACACCTTGAGTATCTTTCCATTGTTCGCCGCAAAGCGAGCCGGCGTGCCGGTCAGGATTGCTCATAGCCACAGCACTGCAGGGAAAGGCGAAACCGCAAGAAATGTGCTAAAGTACACGCTGCGGCCATTCTCTCGAATTTTCCCTACACATTTCTGTGCTTGTTCTGAACACGCAGGGCGTTGGCTATTTGGGAATAAGTTGTATAGTCGCGGCAATGTCACGCTCGTAAAGAACGCTATTGATCTGTCCAAGTTCATGTTTGACTCGCAAATTCGTGAAGATGTCAAAACAGAGCTCAGCGTAAAGGATAAACTTGTAATCGGACATGTCGGACGATTCATGAAACAGAAAAACCACTCGTTTTTGATTGACATATTTGAACAGGTTCACCTTCGCAATCCAGATTCGGTTTTGCTGTTGGTCGGCGAGGGCGAGTTGGAGCAAGAAATAACAGAAAAGGTTAAACGGTTAGGGCTAGATAACTGCGTAAAGTTTTTGGGAGTGCGCAACGATGTCCATAGATTGTTACAGGCAATGGACATTTTTTTGCTGCCAAGCTTGTATGAGGGACTTGGAATGGTTGCGATCGAAGCACAGGCTGTTGGACTAAAAGTTGTCGCGTCTAATATGGTACCTAAAGAAGCAAAAATAACCGAAAACTTCTCATATATATCGTTGAGTCAACCCGCAGAAAAGTGGTCAAAGAATATATTATCTCCAGCATCAAACGATAGAAAATCTGGCATCAAGCAAGTCACTGATGCGGGGTTTGAGATTGGGGTGGAAGCAAAGATATTGCTTCTATTTTATGAGAGGGAAACAGTCTCGTGATATGAATCAAGGAAAATATTTAAAGGTTCGCACATCGTATTCTAATTTCAATTTTCACATTATTTCGCTGGTTATAATTATTATCGCAATATTATCAAAAATAGTACGTTATGCTGTATTGCCGGATAGATTTTTCATCGATCAATATAGAATATTAGATCTGATGCATAATCCCATGCCATTCACTCTGCAAAATTCCAATTCAAACCTGATCTCAGCATTTTTTTCTAATACAATTAACATCTTTGGACTTACATCACTTTTGCAGTGGAGTGTCGTATTTGCTCTTATGTTCAATGTTATTTTTATTATCATTTTATCCAAATTCAAAATCACTCGAATCTTTGATTATTTTTGGGTGTTTGCTTCAGTAGTTTTACTAAATACTTTTGTATTTGTTTTAGGCAAGGATGTTTATCAGTTTACTTTGTTTTTATTTATATACTCTATTATCAAATCAAACTTATCATATAATAAAAAAATACTCCTATGCCTCTGCATATTATTATGTTGGGGGCTGATATTTCGTGTCTATTTTATATTAATTACAGCTTATATGTTAGCGGCTTGCTTAGTAGTTGCATATCTAAAAAAAACTAAAGTCAAAAACGCCGCTATATATTTGTTTTTCCTTGCTTTTGTAGTATTCATATCACTTTTGTTTATAATGTTATATGCGCCGGATGAATACAATGTAATTGTTGGTATGCGCAATCGCCTTAATTATCGCCGCGAGGATACTTTGGATGCCGCTACCATGATTAATGACCTGGTTTCAAATAATAGCAATAATATTTTTCTGTATATGATAAATTATATTATTAATCTTATTCGTATGATGATTCCTATTGAATTATTAACCATAAGTGGAAGAATATATTTTAGAGGATTTTATTTGATTTTTTTTATTTATCAAATTATGATAACAACAGCCTTTATTAAAACTGTAAAGCGTGTTTTTCAAAATAAGTCTTCTGAATTTCAATCGATAGCACTAGTCATATATACAGGATTTTTATTAGGTTCAGGATTGTTTGAGCCAGACTTTGGTTCTTGGGTAAGGCATCAAGCAACCATATGGCCTATACTAATGTTTTTATTCTTTGACTACAAAAAGGCAGAAAATGCTTCGATTGAGCAAAGTACATGCACCTCGAAATATTTGCATACACGCACGTAAAGTGTGTAAAAAAGATGATGTGAATGGGGCAGTCATATTATGGAACGCATAAAGAAGTTATTAGGCGATGGAACAAAAAAATTCATAATAAAGCTTTTATTTCCCCTGCGAAATCGATTCGTGTTATTGGAAGCAAAATGTGCGAAAAATAAACATGTAAATTTAAATTATTGTAACATCCCTAACCTCGGAGACCAAATTTCGCCGATTGTTGTAAACCACATGCTTTCTGGGCAGGCAATTTCTCCTGATGCCCCAACATCGAAAACACAGCATTTCTGTGCTATTGGAAGCGTGCTTACAGCCGGTATTCAAGACTGCACTGTATGGGGAAGTGGCGTTCTTAGCTCAACATTAACTTACAGGTTGAAGAGGCGCAAGCTTGATATAAGAGCTGTAAGAGGTCCGATTACCAGAGCAGTTTTAATGGATTACGGATACAATGTTCCTGAAATATATGGTGACCCTGCAATATTAATGCCAGACATCTATACCCCCTCAAATATAAAAAAAACTAACCGTTTTGGGCTTGTCTTTCACTTTGCTGAAGTTGATGAAAAGGACAACTACATAACTAAAATCAAGAGTAAATCAGATGCATATGCAGATATCAAGCACATAGATATTTCAACGTCAGATTACAAATCTTTTGTTGATAGCATTTTAAGTGTTGATGTTGTTATTTCTCAAAGTTTGCACGGGATTATACTTGCAGAGGCTTATGGTATTCCATCTGTATTATTGCGCCCACGCAATAGCCATCTTAAATACTCGGACTGGTATTTCAGCACCGGTAGGTTAGAGTTTCCCATTGCAAATTCTGTGCGCGAAGCAATGAACATCACTCCTCCCGATATTCCTGATTTATCTCTATTGAAAAAGAAATTAGTGGCATCTTTCCCTTACGACATATACAGTTAATCCGCTTCTTATAGCATAAGTCGCAGGGTATATAGCTTGGATAGAAACCAGTAAAACTGCTGGAATTTAATCCGAAGATATTTGAAAATTTTAAGATATGTAAGGGACACCTCACTTATGCCAATTGAAAAAAACACCCTACTAAAATCCGTCATAATCCTCAGCACCGGCACAATGCTTTCCCGCCTTACAGGCTTTGTCCGCGAGATGGTGCTGGCTGCCAACTATGGCGCCGATATCGTTTCCGATGCCTTTATTTTGGCATTTACCATACCAGACTCACTATTGGTTTTTATTAGCGGCGCAGTGGCTGCAAGCTTTATTCCCATGTATCACCGAGTAGAAGACACAGCCAAGTTCACCCGAAACATAATGACTTGCCTATTATTTATCAGTCTCGCTTTTTCTGTTGTTTTCACTATTTTCCCTGGCGCACTAGTTCGCCTTTTCGCATTCCAATTGGACCCTGAAACATTCGAGATTGCCGTATTTTTTGTCCGATATATGGTCTGGTCGGCTGTGTTTATTCTCTTAATGGATGTTTACAACGCCCACCTTGAGATTAAAGGCGCCTTCTTTGTCTCGGGTATACGTCCGGTTTGGAGAAATATAACCGTAATTCTCGGCTTGATATTGGGCTCGATATATGACCGCAATTTAATAATCGCGCTTGCCCCCGTCGCCGGGAGCGCACTGAGTATGCTTGTGCTGTCAATAGCCAACCGAAAGCATCAATACACGTATCGGCCATACCTCGACCTGCAATCACCCGATTTAAGGCAAGTGTTTATCCTCACTGCACCAATATTTCTCGCAACCGCGTCCGGGCAAATTAACATGATTATAAGCAGGAACTTCGCTGCGACGCTGCCGGTTGGGACTATTTCGTACCTCAATTATTCAAACCGGGTTGCGGCGTTGTTTGTCGCGCTCTTTGGGCACGCGCTTTTTACTGTACTCTACCCCCACATGTCCAAACTCGCAGCCAGTGATGATATTGCAAAACTTAAAGGCATACTCACTCGCAGCATTATATATATAACGGCTATTATGCTGCCACTTTGCATAGGACTTATAGTCTTAGCGGAACCAGGCGTGCGCATCATGTTCGAGCGCGGGCACTTCACCGCTGAGGACACCGCACGAACTGCCGCAATCCTTAGAATGCACGCAATGCTTTTGCTGTCAGGCGGCATAAATCCGTTGATCGTACGCGGGTTCTTTGCGGTTCAGAGCACAAAGGCCCCCGCCTACATCTCTATTGCCGCAGTGCTTGCCAGTATAGCGCTGCACTTTTGGCTAATTGGACCTCTGGGTGCTGAGGGCCTGGCGCTTGCAGCTTCACTTTCGGCCTTTTTGGCTACACTGCTGCTTATTGTGTTCTTACGCAAAAAGCTGGGCAGCCTAGGCTTGCGCAAAGACCTGCCCGAGCTCGCAAAGATTTCTCTGGCGTCGCTGGCAATGGGTGTATGTGTTTGGCTCTTATCGCATACGTTACCGCTTTTGAGTGTCCCTACACTGCAAAGCACCGTACTTTGTATCGCAGTTGTGGCGGCAGGCGCGTTAGTTTATGGCGCGCTGCTGCTTTTGATGAAGAGCAGAGTTGGCTTTGACGCAGCCGCGGCCGCACTAAAACTTTTACGTAGAAGTAAGACTACATAGAAACAGTACTCATATACAGCTAAACTAAATGGGGGTAATCTTTTAATGAAAGTTACAAAAGCGGTAATCACCGCGGCGGGACTTGGCACGCGCGTACTTCCCATATCTAAGTCCATGCCAAAGGAAATGCTTCCGATTGTGGACAAGCCCGCCATTCAGTATATTGTCGATGAGGTCATTCGCTCAGGGATTAAGGATATTTTAATTATCACAAGCCGTGGCAAAACCACTATTGAGGATCACTTTGATCGTTCACCCGACCTTGAGGTGAATCTGCTGCAATCCGGAAATAAAGAAAAATATGAAAGCATTGTTAAGGTCGCGAGCATGGCCAATATCCATTACCTCCGCCAAAAAGAAATGCTCGGTCTTGGGCACGCGGTATTGCAGGCCAAAACATTTGCGGCCGGGCAGCCCATTGCCGTGCTTTATGGCGATGATGTGGTCGTGGGAGATAACCCCGCCACAGGCCAGCTCTGCGCAGCTTATGAAAAATACGGCAAGGGCATTGCCGGCATAAAGCCGGTGCCGACAGAAATGCTTACAAAAGTCAGTTCGGTAAAGGTTGAACCAATTGCCGCGTCCCATTACAGCGTTACCGATATGATTGAAAAGCCCGCTGCCGGGCAAGAGTTCTCAAACTACTCTATACTTGGGCGCTGTGTTTTGCCGCCATCAATCTTTGAGATACTGGAAAAAACGCCAAAGGGTGCCGGCGGTGAGATTCAGCTTACAGACGCAATGCGGATTCTCGCCACCACAGAGGGTATGGTTGGCGTTGAGTACGAGGGCGTGCGCTACGACATGGGGAATAAGCTCGGATATATGAAGGCGAATGTTGAAATGGCGCTGCAACATCCGGAAATCGGCGTGGAATTTAAGAAATACATAGAGAACCTAATGGGCAGTCTTTGATTCCCGGCAGAACATATGAGGAGAAAAAATGCCAAACAACATAATTGCCATTGACTTTGGCGGGACAAACATAAAAATTGCACTGGTAGAAGATGGCGTCATCACAACCAGCGATAGCATTCCCGCCTATTCGGATAAGGGACTTGCGCCGCGCTTGCCCGATACCAAAGACGCCGTCTATCGGTTACTGGGCAGCAGACCGATTGATACCTTCGGCAGCATCGGTATCGCTATGCCGGGCGTTGTGGACTCTGTACGCGGCAAAGTGCTGGCTTTGTACGAGAAGTACGAGGACAGCAAGTCGATGGACTTGGGCGCGTGGTGCCGTGAGGCATTCGGGTTGCCCATGGTTCTGGCTATGGACAGCAAAGCCGCCCTTATGGGAGAGATGCACCACGGCTGCGGTCAGGGCTTTTCCGATGTTGTGCTGGTGATTTTTGGCACCGGAATCGGCACGGCTGTGGCGCTGGACGGCAAGCTGCTGGGTGGCGCTAATTTTCAGGCCGGGGTTGTTGGCGGACATTTTTGCGTCGAAATCAACGGCGGGCGCAAGTGCACCTGCCCGAATAGCGGTTGCATAGAGGCCAACACCGGGGGCTGGGCCTTGCCAGACATAGTTCGGGAGCACCCGGGCTACTCGCAAAGTTCCCTTGCAAAGGAGCCGGATATAAACTACGAAGCGCTCTTCCGCTTGTCCCGCTGCGGGGACGCTGTGGCGTCAGAGATAGCCAAGCGTTGTATTGATGTTTGGCGGGCCGCTATTGTCAGCTATATACACGCTTACGACCCGGCGCTGGTCATTTTAAGCGGCGGCGTTATGAATAGCGGCGAGCTTTTCGCAACTGTGACTGATGGCGTAGCCGAGCGCCTTTGGGATTCCTGCGGACATGTGGAAATCCGGCGGGCGGCAAACCCCGACAGCTCAGTTATTTTGGGGTTGTACCACTTGGCCTCTGCCCAGCGCGGCAACACAACGACCTAAGACATAAACATTAAATGGCGGTGGTCACCCGTGCAGGTGGCCACCGCCATTTGCTTATGCTTGCGCTATTTGAAAAACTCAAGGATAACCAGACTGACTGCCATTACACCCATTCCAGCAAACAGCCACCTCATAACCAAATGGTGCTTGCCGTATTTTTGGGCCGTAGGCAGCAACTGATGAATGGCAACGTACACCATTACCCCGGCGACTGCTGCAAAGACCATTCCCAACGCGCCCTCAATGTCAGCAAGAACGTTCCGGAGCAGAAGCCAAGCCACAAGCGCACCCAGCGGCTCTGTTAGTCCCGCACCCGCGCAAGCTAAAAACGCTTTCCGCTTACTTCCCGTCGCGTGGTAAATAGGAGCCGACACCGCAATACCTTCCGGGATGTTGTGAATTACAATAGCAATTGCAATACCTATGCCCATGATTGGATCGTGCATCGCTGCCAAAAAGGTAATCAGGCCCTCGGGAAAGTTGTGTATGGCAATAGCTATAGTAGACGAAACTCCTGTGCGCTTAAGCTCCCTCTTCTCATTGCGGGCAGCCAGTTCCTCTTGTGGAATATCCTCCAAAAGCTCCTCTATCTCGTCGTCGTGGGGCAGGAACCTATCTACAAGTGCCATTAGCCCAATCCCGACAAAAAAGGCTACTGTCAATATTAAGTACCCCACCCCGTCACCGTACGCGTATTCCAGCGCTTCATGTGCCTCTAAGAATATCTCCGCGAAGGCTATGTAAATCATTACGCCCGCCGAAAAGCTCAAGCAAACTGATAAAAACCTTTTGTTTGTGGCTTTAGAAAACAGCGCCACAAGGCCACCAATCCCCGTGGCCAGTCCCGCGATTAGAGTAAGTGAAAATGCAAATAATACGTCGTTCATGTTAAACCTCCCAATATATGCCATTAGATACTGTACCCACTGAGGCTCCAAATACTCAGGCGGTACCTATGCGAACAATTAATATGTTAGCATAAACTAACACGTATGTCAATACACCACTCAAATCAAATTGTTATCTAAAGAAACCTGCGCCTATAACGCGAGAAACGCCAACACAGCATGGAAATGCTGTGTTGGCGTTTTGGGCTTATAAATGCAAGTATCTACGTAAAGTGTCACACAAACCTGGGCTTCACTGCTAACCTATTCCCAGGAAGACACTTACAAACATGAAGTAGATTAGGAGACCCGCAATATCCTTGATAGATGTGATTATCGGCGCGGAGCCCGCCGCCTGGTCAACGTTAAGCTTAATTAGGACAAATGGCACTAAAAAACCTAGCAGAGCAGCCAGTGTCATCGCGACAATAAGGGCAAGACCAACGGCTAATCCAAGCATGGGCATGCCCTGCCAGATAGCGGCTATAAAACCGGTTGCAACACCTAGTACAAGTCCTATGCTGAATCCCACTCCTATTTCCTTGAAAAAGTGTTTGAAAAAGCTGTTGATTTGAATGTGCCCAAGCACAACCCCACGTGCAAAAACAGTTGAAGACTGTGTACCCACATTCCCGCTCATACCCATGAGCAGTGGAATAAATATCGCGACTGCGGGGATAGATTCTAGAGTATCCTCAAATTCGTTGATGACAACTCCTGAAAATAGCGCAAATAAAAGGGTGATGAGCAAGATTGGAAGCCGCACCATCCATATTCTCCACAAATTCCCATTTACCAAAACCTCGCTACGGTCGGCTTCATTGCCGGTTATGTCGGCAAGGCCGGCCGCGTCGTAAATATCCTCGGTAGCTTCTTCTTCCAGAATGTCGACGGCGTCGTCTATGGTTACGATGCCAACCATCCGGCCTTCCTTGTCTACAACGGGAAGCGCGAGTAGGTCAAGTTCCTGCAAAATGTGGGCAACTTTCTCTTGGTCTGCGTCGGTAGTCACGCTTATGGCGTTTTGGGACATAATACTCCCCACAAGAGTGTTGCCGTCTGTTTTGCCAATCGTAGTGCCGGACGCCCCCCTCGCGATGAGCAGGCCCTTCAGGGTAAGTATGCCTTCAAGTTTTTGGGCGTCGTCCGTAACGAACAGTGTATATACGGTCTCCTTGTCCTCGGCCTGCGCACTCACTTTTTCCAGGGCTTGTTCCACTGTCATATCTCTTTTGAGCGAGATATACTCGGTGGTCATAACCCGTCCGGCGGTCTCCGGCTTGTAGCCCATTAGCACATTGGTTACTTCCCTTTCATCCGGCGAAAGGGAGTTTATCAACTTTTTGGCCACACTTGCGGGCAATTCGTCGAGCAGCCTTACGCGGTCGTCCGGGGCCATTTCGTTCACGAGCTCGATGGCTCTCTCGTCAGTGAACGAGCGCAGCAGATTCTGCTGCTCGTCGGTGTCCAGTTCTTCAAATATGCGCAGAGCGTGGTCTTTGGCAAGCAGCCTGAACACAATTACCTGCTCTTCGGAAGTCAAATCGTAAAAGGCGTCCAAAATTTCCAACTCTTCCGCAGTCGCAAGCAAGGTCTTTAAGTTCTCCATATCCTTGTCCTTGATATGGGTCATCATAGCTTCTTTAAGCATATTGCACCTCCGAATTTTTCTGTAGTCACTTTTTCTCGGCGGCAATCTTTATAACAAAATCAAATTGGTTAGAATAGCAAAACAACAAACACAGCAAGCGCAAAAACATAGTAGAATGCAAAGTACTTCAGCTTAGCCCTTTTGACAATGGCGAGCATAAAGTTTATCGCAAAATACCCTGTTATAGCTGCGGTCGCAAACCCCGCGGCCAAATTTAGGAAGTTCAGCCCTTCTATCAATGCCGGGTCCGCCAGAATACGGCTTGCCCGAAACACCATAGCTCCAATAGCTGCGGGCACCGACATCAGAAAGGAAAACTTTGCAGCGCTCTCCCGGTTTACGCCTCTTGCCATTGTCGCAGTAATTGTGCTACCAGAGCGCGATATGCCGGGGAAAACAGCGGCGGCTTGGGCCAAGCCAATCAAAACGGCGTCAATAAAGCGCAGCTCACCCATGTCTTTGTCGTTCTTCTTTAGTCTGTCCGAAAGCAGTAAAACTACGCCTGTAATAACAAATCCAACCGGTAAATAATACACCATGTGAAACATTGACTCGATAAACCCCTCAAAGAGCAAGGTAACAATAACCAGTGGTACAGTCGCAACCACGAGCAGACCTGTGGTTTTCTGTAAGGGATTCTTTACAAGCGCCCAGAGATCTTTGCGGAACACATATAGCAAAGGTATCAGGCTGCCCATGTTGAGCACTATTATGAAAGTTAGGTTGTCCTCCGCAGTTATGCCGAAGATATGATGAAACACCAACAAGTGCCCCGAGCTGGACACAGGCAAAAACTCCGACACGCCCTGTATCAGCCCTAGAATTATTGCTTCCAGCAAACTCATTTGTTCTCTCCGTACGATTTGATTTTGTTATGCTTTGATTGCCAATAACATCGTTCCGTCTCGTTTTACCGTCAGGATCCACCATATCACCCCTTTCATTGTTTGGCAAAGCGCTCGTTCGACCAATAAAAAAACGACCTTCGAGAGGTCGCGTTTTAGCAGCCGGCAAGCTTAGAAGCCACTCTTGCGATAACTGCTTAACTAGCTTACGGATTATCGCAAAATACACGAAATCCACATGCCCGACCCCTCGTATGAGCTTTAGCACTAAAAGACGTAGATTTGGAAGAGCCAAACCAGCTACATTAAGCAAGCCTTAATCCGACTATGCCTGTTCTACCCCGTGGCGTCTCTCGACATTTAAGGGCAGTAGCCTGTGTTCTTTTAGGAGCCTCACCTAACAAGTGTATTCTTTTCCATTATTATACTCCCGATAATCGGGCATGTCAACACTTTTGTTCGTAAACCGTCGATTCCCCGCCGTTTGGGGCTTGTTGAATTGTGATAATTTTGACACTTCCCGAACCATTTCGGTTGAAATGCCTTTAAAAGTTTGTTATAATGTCTACAAAGGGTATGGATGTTATACTTATGCAAAGCGCCTCGCCTATCGAGCCGGGCGAAAATGTGCAGATGAAAGGAAATGTATGATGATAAACAAAGTTGGGCGGAGCCTCCCCGAGCAGATTGAGCACTACGGAAAAGTCACACCCTACGCAGGCGCGTTTGCTACCCAGAAGGACGGCGTCAAAACCGGCGCTCGACTAAAAAGCTTTAAGCGCGGTGAGAAAAAGCTTCTCTCGGGAATCCGCGAGGCTATCGAGAAGTCCGGGCTGCGCGATGGGATGACAGTCTCCTTCCACCACCATATGCGCAACGGCGACAAGGTCGTAAACCTGGTCATGCAAGAGATTGCTGCAATGGGCATCAAAGACATTCGCCTGGCGGCATCCGGTATATTCGAGTGCCACGCCCCCTTGGTCGAGCTGATTGAGAACGGCGTCATTACCCAGACAGTGACCAACACCTTTAATCCCGGCCCCGTTGCAAAGGCAATAACCGCCGGAAAGCTTGCAAAGCCCGCCATATTCATGACTCACGGCGGCAGGCCGCGAGCGATCGAATCCGGTGATCTGCACATTGACGTAGCCTTTGTAAGCGCCCCCACTTGCGACGAGCAGGGGAATATGAACGGCACCAAGGGCAAGTCCGCTTGCGGGTACCTGTCTTACTCCTACCTCGATGCCCAGTACGCGGATTCAGTGGTCGCCGTAACAGATACACTTGTCCCCTACCCCAACTGCCCCATCGAAATTACCTCCGAGTTCGTCGATTATGTCGTTGTGGTCGACTCTATTGGCGACCCAGGCGGCATCGTTTCCAAGACTTTGAAAGTAAAGACCGACCCGGTCAGCCTACAGATAGCCTCGAACGCGGCCAACCTCGCGGACGCGGCGGGCTATATCAAGGACGGCATGTCCTTCCAGACCGGTGCGTCTGGTGCTTCGCTCGCGGCAGCCGCCCTGGTGCGGGATATGATGAAAGAGCGCGGAATCAAGGGCTCCTTCGGGCTTGGCGGCATCCACTCGTACTTTGTGCAGATGCTGGAAGAAGGGCTGTTTAAGGCGCTCTTCGACACCCAGTGCTTCGATCTCGTGGCCGTTGAGTCCGCCGGAAAAAACGAAAACCATATGGCGATTTCGGCCTCGCTCTACGCAAACCCACACAACCGCGGGGCTATCGTCAATTACCTCGACACCGTTCTCCTGGGCGCTACCGAGATTGACGTCGACTTCAACGTCAACGTAATCACCGGCTCGAACGGCGTTATCATGGGCGCATCGGGCGGACACAGCGACACAGCGGCCGGCTCCAAGCTCACTATCGTAGTGGCCAACCTCACTCGCAAAGCTATCTGCGTGGTGCGCGAAAAAGTGACTACTGTCACCACCCCCGGTGAAACCATAGATGCCTTCGTCACCGAGCACGGAATTGCCATAAACCCGCTGCGCAAAGACCTGCTGGAAGCAGTTAAGGACAGCGGATTACCCATCGTGGACATCAGGGAACTGAAAGCCAAGGGCGAGGAGATTGCCGGGCCGCAAGTGGCCCAAGAGTTCACCGACAAGTTGATCGGCGTGGTCGAGTACCGCGATGGAACTGTTATCGACCTTGTATACCAGCCGAAGGGATACGAATTTCAACAACAATAAGGACCTGTGTTCATAAGTGAGCAGTGCTGACACGGTGCGGGATTTTGCTGCCAGGCATTGACGCAGTATGGCAGAAAAAGGCCGTGCCGGGGCAGTGCTGTGAGCTATAAGCACAGGTTCTAGAGTGTAGCTAAAGGAGGAGAACATTGTGGCACTGATGCGTTCTGTGTTCTATGTACCCGCGAACAACCCCAAGTTCATCGAAAAAGCGACAACCCTTCCCTGCGATATCGTGACTTTAGACATCGAGGATTCTGTGGCCCCTGCCGAAAAGGCAGCCGCGCGCAAACTCGCGGCAGAGAGCTTTTCCAAGTTCGCCGATCTAAAGGCTGAGCTGTACGTGCGCTTAAACAGCTGGGCGACCGAGCTGACCAACGAAGACCTGGAGGCCCTGATCTGGCCGGGACTGGACGGCGTGACCGCGACCAAAGTCCGAGACGCCGACGACATCAAGCGCCTTGACTGGAAGCTCCATGAGCTCGAAGCCCGCCGCGGCATCCCCGAGGGCACCGTAAAAGTCTGCTGCCTAATCGAAACCGCCATGGGTGTTATGAACGCCTACCCTATTTGTTCAGCCAGCCCCCGCATCGTCTCCGCTATCTTTGGCGCGGTAGACTTCTGCGCAGATATGCGCGTGACTCTCACCAATAAGGGCGCCGAGCAGCTCTACGGGCGCGCTACCGTTGGTGTGGCGGCCCGTGCGGCAGGCATAGTTGCTCTGGACGCGCCCTTCGCAGACTTCTCCAACATAGATGCCTTCACCGCCAACACCCAGGAGAGCATCCAGTTGGGCTTTGAGGGCAGAATGCTCATCCACCCGTCTCAGATTGAGATTGCCAACAAGCTCTACGCTCCCAGCGAAAAGGAAGTCGAGCACGCAAAAAAAGTCGTTAAGGTGTTCGAGGAAGAGGGTCTTGCCAAAGGTCTCGCCGCAGTCGCCCTCGACGGCAAGATGGTCGACATTCCAGTTTACGCCAGCGCCCAGGGAGTCCTCGCCCGCTGGAGCGAAATCTGCGAAAAAGGGAGCCCAGACAATGCAAGCTAGCAATTTTACCGGGAAGGTCGTTGTCATAGGCGCGGGACATGTGGGCGCTACCGTTATGTACTCCCTTCTGCTTCAAAAGCTATGCAACGAGATTGTTGTGGTCGATATCGATGAGGATAAGGCTTCCGGCGCGGTGCTGGATATGCAGCACTCGACCTCGTTTTTCACCCCGATAGACATCCGCGTCGGCAAGTATTCCGACTGCGCTGACGCCGACGTGATTGTTGTTACCGCAGGTATGGGCAGAAAGCCCGGGCAGACCCGGATTGACCTTGCAAGGACCAATGTTTCCATTGCGAAGGATATTGCCAAAAACATAGCGCAATACAGCAAGGACCCACTGGTGTTGGTTATCTCTAACCCCGTGGACATTATCACTTATGTTATGCAGCAGGAGCTGGGCGCGCCCCCCAATCGCTGTTTTGGCTCGGGCACCGTCCTTGACACTGCGCGGCTACGCTATGCCTGCGCTATGCAGCTCAACATAGACGTGCGCGATATGAAGGTCTACATGTGCGGCGAACACGGAGACAGCATGTTCCCGGTCTGGAGCAGCGCGTATGTGGGCGGCGCTCCCCTGAAGGATATGCTTGAGGCCTCCGGTGCCAACTGCGAGGAGATTTTGGAGCGTACTATTGGTACCGCCGCCGAGATAATCCGCAAGGCAGGCGCTACCTATTACGGAGTCGCCAATGCCGCCGCAAGGGTCCTTTCGATTATACTCAAGGATGAAAACGCCGTGCTGCCACTTTCCAAAGTGCAGGAGGGCGAATTCATGGGCGTTTCCGACGTGGCGCTCAGCCTACCCTATGTCGTAAACAAAACCGGCATCGTAAAGGCCATACCCGTACCGATGAGCGACGCTGAGAAGGAGAGCTTTAAGGCCTCCGCCGAAAAGCTCAAAGACGTAATTCGCGAAGTTTCGGTTTAGAGTCGCCACAATGTGAGAACCCGTGCCATGCAGGTGCGGGTTCTTTGATTGGCGAACAAGCTCAGCAGACGATCGGGTGTTGTAGGGGCGCGCATTGCGCGTCCGTGGCTTGACAAATGTGTGTGGTTAATCGCGGACGGCCAATGGCCGCCCCTACACATAACCGCTCGTTTGACTGTCTGCGCAAAAAGGAGTATAATGTCCACAGGCTTCGCCATATCACCTCAGAAGGGTTCTGTATACCATGCAAAAACCAGCCACTCAAAAGCGTCTGCCTGCATTTTTTCCGCTGGAGGCTTGTGTGTTGCGCCTGCGCGCACTCTACGAGAGCCGAGGCTTCAAGCAAATTTCCCCGCCAATGTTCGAGGACTACTCACTTTACCTCGACAACAAAAACTTCCTGGGCGCGGACTGGATACTCACCTTTACCGACCCTGTCGGGAGGTTGCGGGCCATCAAGCCGGACGTCACCCTCTCCATTGCCAAAAGCACCGTATCCGGGCAGCTTGACTGCACTGAAAAGCTCTACTACACCGACGACGTAGTGCGCTTTTCGCCCGGTGAAGGCTGTCGGGCATTGCCCCAAATCGGGCTGGAGTGGATCGGCCGCGACGACCCTTTCTCCAACCTGGAGGTGCTTGACCTTGCCCTGCGCTCCCTTGCTCTTATCGGGGAGGAAAGCGCAGTTGACGTCTCTCACCTAGGGTTCTCTTCCGGGCTGCTTGAGGACGCCAACATCCCCCCCGGCTTGGAACGGGAACTTCTAGCTGCCATCCACGACAAGAGCATTCACGGTGTAGCCGCCCTGCTGGACACCAATGGCATCCCCTCCGAGGACAAAGAGCGGATACTTACGCTGGCCGGACTGTGCGGCCCCTTCCCCAGCGAGCTTGGCCGGGCCAAAACCTTGGTGCGCGGCCCCAAGATGGAGCGTGCTTTTGAAGAGCTCTTGACCCTTGCCGACATCGTCCGCCCAACTGCCGGGCAGGCCGTCAACCTGGACTTTTCTGTGGTCAGCGACCTTGACTACTACAACGGCCTCATCTTCACCGGCTACATTAACGGGATTCCCGGTGTGGTATGTGGCGGCGGCCGGTACGACAATTTAATGAAAAAGCTGGGCAAGCGCAGCGGTGCCATAGGCTTTGCCATACAACTCCACCGGCTGGAAAGTTACTTTGCCAAGTATTCTCGCCAACTGGACGTTCTCATCACCTACAAAAACCCCTGCAATTGGAAGACTCTGCTTGAGCTAGTGAGCGACTTTAATGAGCAGGGGCTGACCGTCCGCTGCGAGTCCGAAGGCGCAGACATCTCGGGCATCTCCTACGCTAAGCTGATAAATTTCCCAGAAGGAGGCAGCGCGCAATGATAAACGTAGCCCTGCCAAAAGGCCGGCTCTCGGACGAGGTCTTTGCCCTGCTGGAAAAGTCAGGATACAAAGGCGCGTCCCTTGCTAAAAATTCTCGCAGCCTGATACTTGAGGATGAGGAAAACGGTATCCGATATTTCCTGGTAAAGCCCTCGGATGTTCACGTGTATGTGCTGCACGGGGCCGCGGATATAGGCGTTGTTGGCAAAGATACCCTGCTGGAGGCCACTCCGGATGTCTACGAGCTTTTGGATTTGCGCCTGGGTGTCTGCGATATGATTGTCGCCGGGCCCCAGGGGTTTGTCGACCCCGGGGATTCGCCCCTGCGGGTCGCAACTAAGTTTCCCAACATTGCACGCAAATACTACGGGGAGAAGGGCCGGGAGATTCAGCTAATCGCGCTGAATGGCTCTATTGAGCTGGCCCCCTTGGTCGGCCTTTCGGACGTTGTCGTGGATATTGTGCAAACCGGCGGCACCCTAAAGGCCAACAACCTTGCTATCCTTGAAACAATACTGCCAATCAGTGCCCGACTGATTGCCAACATAGCCAGCTATAAATTCAAGGCCAAAGAGATCGAGCGGATGAAGCTGGCCCTGGCTGGGGAGGTACCCGGATGATACGTATAATCGAGTGCCCAGACCCAACCCAGGCCCCCAAGCTTTTGGGCCGCAAAGAGGAATCCCAACAGCAGATAGACAGTGTTGTCGCCGGGATTTTAGCCGATGTTAAAGCCCGAGGTGACGACGCCGTAAAGGAATACACCCAGCGCTTTGACGGCGCGGCACTTACCGCGCTTGAGCTGCCCCCATCCGAGATGGAGGCGGCCAGAGCTCGAATAGACAAGAAGTTCCTTGCCGTGCTTGAGCGGGCGGCCGAAAATATACGGACCTACCACAGCCCGCAGTTGCGCTCGGGGTATATGCTCACTCCCCGGCCGGGCGTCGTGATGGGCCAGCGAGTGCTTCCCCTTGAGCGGGTGGGTGTTTACGTCCCCGGAGGTACGGCCCGCTACCCCTCCACCGCACTGATGAATATAATCCCCGCAAAGCTTGCCAGGGTGGACGAAGTACTGCTGGTCTCACCTCCCGGCCCGGACGGCAAAATACCCGACGACATTCTCGCGGCAGCTGCTATATCCGGCGCCGACCGCGTCTTCCTTATGGGCGGAGCCCAGGCGGTAGCGGCTCTTAGCTACGGCACGGCTAGCATCCCACGGGTGGACAAGATTGTCGGCCCCGGTAATATTTACGTGGCCACCGCCAAGCGGATGGTCTATGGTCTGGTGGACATCGATATGATAGCCGGGCCGAGTGAAGTGTTGGTAATCGCCGAAGGTGACTGCGACCCCGCCCACATCGCCGCCGACCTGCTCTCTCAGGCCGAGCACGATACCCTGGCCGCCTCGATCCTAGTGACAACCGACCGTGAGCTGGCCGGCAAAGTTTCTCAGGAAATAGAGACACAGCTGGCCACCCTGCCCCGGGCCGAGATCGCCCGTAAATCAATTGACGACAACGGGGCCATTTTTATAGTGGCCTCGATAGACCGCGCCCTGGACGTCTCCAACGCCATTGCCCCCGAGCATCTGGAGCTCTGTGTTGACCAGCCGTTTGACCTGTTGCCCCGGGTACGTCACGCGGGGTCGGTATTTTTGGGCCGTCACACCACAGAGGCACTGGGCGACTACTTTGCCGGGCCAAACCACACGCTGCCCACAAACGGCACAGCGCGGTTCTCTTCCCCCTTGGGGGTGAGCGACTTTGTCAAGGCGTCGTCCTTCCTCAGCTATGACAGACAGGCAATGGAGGCGGTAGCCGATGACGTAGCCCTCTTCGCCGAACACGAGGGACTTAGCGCCCACGCAAGGGCTGCGAAAAGCAGGAAGGGCAGTTGATAATAGAAGTGACGCTTCGTCTGTGCATATATACGCTGTCATCTTCGTCATCTTCGTCATCTTCGTCACCCAGGGTGACACAAAACAACTAGAATATCTTAATGCTATATATTATAGTTGAAAACTGCGGAAGGGGCCAACAAAGGTGGCGCTGGCGACGCTGGCTATACGCGACAAGCATAATATCTTAAATAGCCATATATTATAGCTGCAAATTGCAGAAGAGGGTGACGAAGATGACGAAAGTGACAGCCTTTATAAGCAGAGAGAAGGCGTCACCCGTTCCCTCGACTGCAACTACCAATCCGCGATTGCGCTAGACGAAAGGGTGCAAAGTATGAGCAAATTTCTCGGCAAGCAGGCTGCCTCGCTAACGCCATACACACCGGGCGAGCAGCCCCAGGACAGGCGATACATCAAGCTGAACACTAACGAGTGTCCGTATCCGCCCTCACCGTTGGTGGCAAAGGCCCTAGCCGAAGATGACGCCGGTAATTACCGCCTTTACCCCGACCCAACAGCCGGTGCCCTGCGGCAAAAGCTTGCCGAACATTACGGCGTCGCTCCCAACCAAGTATTTGTAGGCAATGGCTCGGACGAAGTGCTGGCCTTTGCGTTTTTCGCCTTTTTCGACCGGGGAGACAAGATCAGCTTTCCGGACCCAAGCTACGGGTTCTACCCGGTTTACGCCGACCTGTGCGGACTAAACGCAAACCCAATCCCTCTAAAGGACGACTTCACAATTGACCCGAACGACTTTGCGAAGTGTGATGGTAACATAATTATCGCAAACCCCAACGCCCCTACCGGTCTCTGGCTGGAGCGAAACCAGATCGAACAGATACTGGCCGCAAACCCAGACAGGCTGGTGATGATCGACGAGGCCTACGCCGACTTCGCAAATGAGGGCGTGGACAGCTTACCACTTCTCCCCCGCCACGAGAACCTGCTCATCATCGGCACTTTCTCAAAGTCCCGTGCTTTTGCCGGGCTGCGGCTTGGCTACGCCATCTCCACCCCTGAAATCATCGCGGAGCTGGAGCGGATACGCTACTCCTTCAATCCTTATAATGTCAGCAGGCCGACCCAATTGGCCGGCGTCGCCTCTTTGGAAGACGAAACACACTTCCAGTGGACTCTGGAGAAGGTTAAAGCCACCAGAGAGCGGGTAACCGCCCGCCTGCGGGAACTCGGCCTCGATGTGCTGCCAAGCGCCACCAACTTCTTATTCGTGACCCACCCAAGACTGGACGGGCGCGAGCTATACTTAGCTCTGCGAGAAAACGGGATATTGGTGCGCTGCTTCGACCATCCAAGAACGCTGCGCCATGCGCGCATCTCAGTCGGCAGCGACGAGGAGATGGACGCCCTGCTAAGTGTGATCGAAAAGCTTTAACACCGGGAATACATGGAGGTTTTATGGTTGCCATCGTAGATTACGGGGTCGGGAATTTGTTCTCCCTGCGCTGCTCGCTCGAATATATTGGACAAGAGTGCGTTGTGACCGGTGGCGCACATCTGCTATCTGAGGCGGACAACATTATCCTTCCGGGGGTAGGGGCCTTCGGTGACGCCGCGGACAAACTGCGAGCTAAGGGGCTGGATGCCCTGCTAAGAGAGCTGGCCGGGGCGGGCAAACCTCTGCTCGGCATCTGCCTTGGGATGCAGCTGCTCTTCGAGCGCAGCCTGGAATATGGATCCCATCAGGGATTGGGGCTGCTGCCAGGGGAGATTGTCCCTCTCGCCCAAGACGTCGGCGACCCTTCCTGCCGTGTGCCTCAAATCGGCTGGAACACCCTGGAACCGACCGACATCGGCGCTGCGTGCCCCTTGCTGGAGCGTGTTCAGCCGGGTGACTGTGTTTACTATGTCCACTCGTACTATCTGCCTAAAAGCGAAGTGACCGCCGCTTGGTCGGGCTATGGCAAGGCCAAAGTGAGCGGCATAGTCCAGAGAAAAAACGTTATGGGAACCCAGTTCCACCCCGAAAAGAGCGGCAAAGTCGGGCTCGAAATCCTTCGGGCATTCTGCGGCCAGTAAGTTGGCTCTTAATATTTTAGAAGGAGAGTGCGGCATGGAAGTTTTTCCGGCAATCGATCTTAGAAACAAACAAGTGGTTCGCCTGACACAAGGCGACTACAACAAGATGAAGGTTTACGGCGGGCAGCCCGCCGACACCGCCCGCGAGTTTGTTGGGGCGGGCGCGACCAACCTGCACATCATAGACCTGGACGGTGCCAAGGACGGTGCGCTGGTAAATCTCGAGACCATCAGAGATATTTTGGCCACCGGGCAAATGTTCGTCCAAGTAGGCGGCGGCATCCGGGACGAAGCGAGCATAGACGCCTACCTGGGTCTGGGTGTCAGCCGCGTGATTCTGGGCACAGTAGCGGTGGAGGACTTCGCGTTTACCCAGCGCATGGCTGCTAAACACGGTGGGAAAATCTCCGTCTCGGTTGACGCTCGCGACGGGAAGGTCGCCACCCGTGGCTGGCTGAAGGACGCCGGCCTTGACGCGACCGAGTTCTGCCACAAGCTGGAAGACGCTGGGGTGCAGACAATTATCTTCACCGACATTTCCCGGGACGGGCTGTTGGAGGGTGTAAACGCCGAACTTTACGCCAACTTGAATAGCGCACTAGGCTGCAACATCATCGCCGCCGGCGGGGTGAGCAGTCTTAAAGATATAGAAGCACTGAGCAAAATTGGGCTGCACGGAGCAATCATAGGTAAGGCCCTTTACGAGGGCAAGCTAAAACTAACCGATGCATTGGAGGGCGCAAAATGCTGACAAAAAGAATCATTCCTTGTCTGGATATCCGGGATGGGCGCGTGGTCAAGGGCGTAAAGTTCGAGGGGATACAGGATGTTACCGACCCCGTCGACGCCGCCGCTTTTTACAACGCTCAGGGCGCGGACGAGCTGGTATTTTACGACATAACCGCCACCCACGAGAACCGCGGCCTGTTCGTCGACTTGCTGCGCAAAGTGGCGTCCCAGGTGTTTATTCCCCTGACAGTTGGCGGCGGGATAAACAGCCTCGACGACTTTGAGCGGGTGCTCAGCTGCGGCGCGGACAAGGTTTCCGTCAACTCGGGGGCTATCAAAGACCCTGGGCTGATTGAAGCTGCCGCCAAAAAATACGGCGACCAGTGCGTAGTGCTGAGCATGGACGTTAAGCGGGTCGATGGCGAGTTTAGGCTGTTTTCAGCCGGGGGACGAATCGACACCGGCATAGACGCCCTGGAGTGGGCCTACAAAGGCCAGGAGAGCGGCGCTGGGGAGCTGGTGGTAAACAGCATCGACACCGACGGTGTGCGCGGTGGCTTCGACATTGAGCTGCTCTGCGCCATGCGGGCAGTTTCCACTTTGCCCATTATTGCGTCGGGCGGGGCCGGCACAAAAGAGCACTTCCTTGAACTGTTCGAGCAGGTGGATGTAGACGCAGGGCTTGCCGCCTCGATCTTCCATTTCAAGGAGCTGCTTATTCCCGACCTCAAAGAATACCTGAACGAGAACGGTATTGAAGTGCGGATGTTGAAATAGTATCGGGGGGTGTTGGAGCTATGATAAACATTGACGACCTTAAGTTCGACGAGCGCGGGCTGATTCCGGCTATCGTACAGGACAAAGCCACCGGAGAAGTCTTAACCCTCGCCTACATGAACCGAGAGAGCCTGGGTATTACAATCCAGGAAGGCTTTACCTGCTTTTACTCCCGCAGCCGGGGGCAGCTCTGGCGCAAAGGGGAAAGCTCGGGCAATGTCCAGAAGGTGGTTTCTATTACCACCGACTGCGATAGCGACGCCTTGCTGGTGAAGGTCATCCCGGCAGGCCCGGCCTGCCACACCGGTGCGAACACCTGCTTCTACCAGCCCCTGCATGGAGAGGCGCAGGAGCGCTTCTCAGTTGATGGGCTGCACTCGCTGCTGGTGGGCCGCAAGCAAAACCCACAGGAAGGCTCTTACACCACCTACCTGTTCACCAAAGGCGTCGACAAAATCCTCAAAAAGGTTGGGGAAGAGACTGCAGAGGTCATTATCGCCGCTAAAAACAACGACAACCACGAACTCACTTGCGAGCTGGCCGACCTCACCTACCATGCCTTGGTGCTGATGGCTGAGCAGGGGCTAAGCCCCGAAGATATTCGCGGCGAGCTTGCCCGGCGATATGCACAGAAGAAGGGAGGGGACGAGAGTTGAACACTTTCCCCTCCTCTATGCACGTACATACCCTATTTGGCGACGGCAAAAACACCCCAGAAGAGATGATTCTGGCGGCTATTGATCTTGGTTTCACCAGTGTCGGGATTGCCGAACACGCCTACGCACCGTACGACTTAGACGTCTGCATCCCCAAAAGCAGAATGGAAGCTTACCGCACCGAGGTAGAGCACCTAAAAGACAAGTACGCTTCCCAAATCGAGGTCAGCTGCGGGCTGGAAACCGACTTCTACTACATGCGCGACTACATGAGCGCCGGCTGGGACCACATTGTCGGCTCGGTGCACTACGTGCTCAGCAAAAATACCGGCGACTACTACACCATCGACTTCAACCCCGAAATTTTCGAGGAGGGTATTGCCGACGCCGGCGGTGGCAATGTGCAAAATTTTATTGAACAATACGGGGCGAGCGTCCTTGCCTTAACCAAACTCAAGCCGGATATCATCGGGCACATTGACGTCATAGCTAAGCTCAACCGCGAACACCGTTTTTACGACCCGAACGCAAGCTGGCACAAAGCCATGTGGGAGAAAATCACCACCGCCATTGCAAACAGCGGTATCGTCACAGAGGTCAACACCGGCGGCATGTCTCGCGGATACATCACCCGACCTTACCCCAGTCCCGATCTTTTGCAGATGCTTTTTGCCAAAGGCGCTCCGCTTACCCTCTGTTCGGACGCGCACAGCAAAGAGACTATTGACCACGGCTTCGAAGAGAGCCTTGCACTGCTGCGGGAAGTGGGCTACAAACAAATAAAAATCTGGCGCGGCGGCAAGTTCGAGGACTTTGCGATTTAGACATAAGCGGGGATGTGCCTAAACTCAGGCAACATCCCCGCTTTTCACATATTTTTTTAGTTTTGCTTTGCAGACAGGGCAGATATGCCCCTTCTCAAACCTTTCCATAAATGCGGATTCCACCAAGCAGAGCGAACAGCGTGACGAGATTTTCATCAAGACAATCACATCCTCATTGTGTTCGCTTATCGCCATCCTCAGCCTGGTGTAGGTGTCCCACCCCAACGCTTCGGACATCTCCTTGGGGATAGCGACACAGCCAAACTCGTCCATGTACCGCACACGTGATCTGTGTTTTGCCATTGTTGTCACACCTTTGTTTTTGATCCGACCTGATGAGGGGATCGCGCAGACCCCCTATACAAGCCAGTCAAAACCCCAACGGCCAACAAAAAAGCGCGCGCAAGGTGAAATACCCTCACGCGCGCTACAAATACAAACTAGCGCCTGCTGCCACCCACTTGAGAAAATTATACAGATGGTGTATAATGTGTATGTCGTGTGGCAGTTCGAGGGTGGGTTGTCTTAACGGGGTTTCACCTTCGTTCGCTGCCGAGTGCTTGCCGGCACTCTGGTGGCAGCCACGCGACCCCTTTGTCTAAAGGGGCTTCTAACTGAGCTAAGTTTAGCATAATCTATGAAGCCTGTCAACATATGCACGGAAAATCATTCAGGGTGAACGCGTTGGTTTGTTTGTAGGGGCGAGGTTTTGTTGCCCAGGCTATATTCCACGCACCTGTTGCTGTAGGGGCGGCCATTGGCCGTCCGGGTTTCTAAGGTCAAGGTCCAGCTCAAGGTCTTGAGGCCCAGTTCCAGTTCAAGGGCTTAAACCTGAGCTTGGATATAAATCCACGGGCCGCCCAGAGATGCGAGCTCTACAATGACGGGTTCGTGGGGAGAGGCGGCCCGCAAGTTCAATATCAAGCTCACACGTCTGTTGTAAGAGAATCACTTCGCCTCACGGCGGGGTGATTTTTAAATGTCGTAAAGCCAGGTGTAGCGCTCATCATCAATTCGCGGGCCCCATGGGTTGCCCTTAAAGTGACGGATCATCCAGCAAGTGTACATCTCAAACCCAGGCGCGCAAACCTGTGGATGAGTCAACCCACCCAGTATCGCAGAAAAACTGCCATCCACGCTCTTGTAGACATCCTCGCCCACAAAGCTGGCTCCAAAACCCTCCGGCCGGTCGAACAGGAAGTAGTAGACCTCCGGCTGCGGGTGGTGGTGAGGGATGTACCCCGACCAGTTTCCCTTGTCGTTAAGCACCTCGCCCAACACCATGTTTGAGTATGGTGCGCTCTTGTAATCGAAGATTGTGTTCACTCGGCGGTTGGCGGTATCACCAAACTTGCCACGGCAAACGTCGCCAAATGGAGCATCCTCCGGGCAATAGATCCTACTGTCAAATTCGTTGTCATTGTATGTGTACTGCACAAGCACCTTTGATGTACTGGTGGCCTCCACTTCCGCCGTGCGCCCCCCGCAAAGATGTAATGCCCAAGGCCCTTCAGTGAAGACACTTTGGCGGGTCGCGGCCTGCTCTTTGCCGCCCCACTTGAAAGCGACCTCGCCCTCGAGAAGCAGCAGGGCCACCTCTTCGCCGGAGCGGCCAAAACTGCGGCGTTCCCCCGCTTTCAGGCGGTAGACGCGAATATCCATCAGCATATCCCGGTACGGGCCTTCGTACGTGGTGAGAATCTTCTCGCCGCTCTCGTCAAATTGCGGGTAGCCGAACACTTTCTTCTCCATTTTGCTCACCCTTTCCTATTTGCAGCAAACAAGCTCCCCGGTCTCAAAGGAGGCCTTGCACTGTGTCGCGATTTCCAAGACTCGGGTGCCGTCGGACACGCTCACTTCCGGCCTGCGCCCCTGGCGAATACAAGAGATAAACTCGCGCATTTCGCCTAAGAACGCCTCCCCAAACCGCTCATGAAAGGTCTGCGAGCACTCCTTGCGCACTCCGTGCTCGTCCAGTATCTCCACAAGATTCTTCTGCGGCACGCTGGCAATGCGCAGGGTGCCCTTGGTGCCCATTATCTCGGTCTCCACATTGTACCCGTGGGGGGAGGTACGCCCGGCCAGCAAAAAACACATGGCGTCGTCCTCGAACTTCATCAGGCAGCTGACGTTGTCGCCATCACCATGCTGTGCAAACTCGGGATGCGCATAACAACCGCCGATAGCCCAAACCTTCTCCGGCTCCCGCCCTATAAACCAGCGGGCAAGGTCAATGTCGTGGACAGCCATATCCAAAAACTGTCCGCCCGAGTGGGGCGCAAAAGCCAGCGCACCTTTAATCTGGTGGTCTGGGTCTTGACTGTAAGAGCGCAGCAGAACAACCCTGCCAATTTCTCCGGCGTCCAACTTCTGCTTGGCGTAAATATAGGATGGGTCGTACCGTCGCATAAATCCAAGCATAAAAATAAGCTCAGGGTGCGCACCCACCACCTGCTCGGCATCCTTGCACTGCTCTAGCGTCACTCCCAGCGGCTTCTCGCAAAAGACGTGTTTGCCATGTTCCATGGCTATGCGTATATGCTTGGTATGCAACGCCGAGGGCGAAACTATGCAAACCGCGTCGATTCCGTCCCACGCGGCCATTTCGGCAAAGTCTGTAAAAGTTCTCTCAGCGCCGAGGGCCGCTGCTGTATGTTCAAGGCGCGTCCTGTCGAGATCGCAGAGCGCGCTTAAAATCGCGCCGGGTATGCGCATTGCGATATTTTCCGCGTGGAGCACGCCCAGCCGCCCAAGGCCAACTGAACCCACCCGCACAGGCCGCCCGGTGATAGTGCCTGGCAAAATTTGCATAGCTGCTCAGCTCCCCACGTTATTTCTTCACCTGGTTTTTGCGCATGTCGATAACCACGGCCACAACAATTATCGCGCCCTCGATCACCCCTTGCCAGTGAGCATGTATCCCAATTAGTGTAAGACCGTTGCGCAAAACCGCCAGCACCAAGGCACCTACAACAGCGCCCCACATAGTACCAATCCCGCCGGAGTGGCTAGTGCCGCCTATAGTGGTCGCCGCGATTGCGGTCAGCTCGTAACCGGTTCCCGCGCCTGGGTGTGCGCTCAGCGTCCTCGCCGAGAATACAATTGCCGCAAGCCCTGCCAAAAAGCCCGCAAGCATGTAGACTTTTATCAGAGTGGCCTTTACGTTTATCCCCGAAATTTCGGCGGCCGCCCGATTGGAGCCCAGGGCGTAAACGCTCTTGCCGAACTTTGTATTGTTCAGCAAAATCCAGGCCAGTGCGATAACCACAAGGTAAATGATTACCGGCACCGGGATGGTGTTGTTCATTATCCGACTACCGATTGCGCTAAACCCAGGGTCCAGCTGGCTAACCGGACGACCTCCGGTCACTATCAGCGCAAGACCCCGGGCCACCGTCATCATGCCCAGTGTGGCGATAAATGGGGGTATTCGCGTCTGCGCTATCAGCGAACCACTGACCGCTCCACAAGAAGAACCCACCGCAAGACAGGCCGCAAGGGCAATGATGAACGGGAAGGGCCCAATGGCCTCCCAGATAGGTGTCGAGGCCATGGCCGTCTGGCTCATCGCGCCCATAATAACCCCAGAAAAGGCCAACACCGACCCTACCGAAAGGTCAATGCCGCCTGAAATAATTACAAAGGTAAGCCCCACCGCCATAATACCGAATATCGCGGTATGGTTGAGGATGTTTATGATATTTGCCGTGCTGCGAAATGCCGGCTGAAAAATAGACAGCCCGATAACCATCAACAGCAACACCAGAATTATCCCGTATTTTTTTACAATGGCAGCCGCTTGGTGCCGCGTCCCTTCCATATTAGTTGCCATCGTCTGCACTCTCCTTTACGTTTGGGGTATCTTTGCCGGGCTGAGCCCCGGCCGCTTTTGTGGCATAGGCCATAATCTGCTCTTCGCTCATATCGGGTGTGTTTTCCAAAATGCCGGTTACCCGCCCCTCATGCATGACCACTATTCGGTCGCTCATCCCCAAAATCTCGGGCAGCTCGGAGGAAACCATCAGGATGCACTTGCCCTCCCGCGCCAGGTTTTCCATCAGCTTGTAGATTTCGGCCTTGGCTCCAACATCGATGCCTCGGGTCGGCTCGTCCAATATCAGAATATCCGGCTGGATCAGCAGCCACTTAGCCACGAGCACTTTTTGCTGGTTTCCCCCAGAGAGAAACTGTATCTGCTGCCGCAGGCTTGGGGTGCGCACGTCAACACGCTCTTTGTAGTGGGCACAGTCTTTATCCATCTGCCCCAGCCTCAGCAGACCAAGCTTGTTTAGGTAGTGTGGTAACCTGGCGTAAATCATGTTGTCCTTGACCGAGAGCACAGGGAAGATACCCGTCCGCCGCCTGTCCTCGGTCAGCATTGCGATGCCTCGCTTTATGGCGTCCCGGGTGTGTTTTATCTGTACACTCTCGCCATTTATTCGGATTTTGCCTTGAGTCTTGCGCCGGCTGCCGAAGATCGTCTCCATAACTTCTGTCCGCCCGGCGCCCATAAGGCCGGCAAAACCCAAAATTTCGCCTCTGCGCGCGGTGAACGAGACCCCGCTGAAGACTTTGCCACTGCTAAGGTCGCTTACCTCAAGCAGGGGTTCGCCCTTCTGGTGGTCGGATTTAGAATACATTTCCTTCAGGTCGCGTCCCACCATCATGTTGATTATGTCCTCGAGCTTGGATTCATTTGTGTTGCGCGTACCAATATACGCACCATCCCGCAGTACAGTGAATCGATCAGAAATCTTAAAAATCTCCGCCATTTTGTGGGAAACGTATATGATACCGATCCCCTTAGCGGTCAGCTCGCGAATAATTCGGAAAAGCTGTTCAACTTCCCTATCCATCAAAGATGAGGTCGGCTCGTCCATAATAATCAGCTTAGAGTCGTAAGAGACCGCTTTGGCAATCTCTATCATCTGGATTTTGGCGACAGTTAGCTCGCTCATAAGAGTCTTTGGGTTATCTTGCATGTCGATGGTTGCCAGCAACTTTTGGGTGTCCTCGTACATCTTCTTGTGGTCGACAAGGCCCAGCTTGTTCAGCGGCTCCCGGCCCAGCCATATGTTTTCCATAATCGGCCTTGAGAGCACCGGACTGAGCTCCTGGTGAATCATCGAGATACCCGCGCTTAGGGCCGCGCGGGTGCCGACAAACTCCATCGCCTTGCCCTCAAGCAAAATTTCCCCGGACGTGGGCTGGTGTATCCCAATAAAGCATTTGGCCAGCGTAGACTTACCCGCGCCGTTTTCGCCTAGCAATGCGTGGACTTCCCCCGCGCGGACACTAAAATTCACTCCATCAAGAGCCTTTACTCCTGGGAAGAGCTTGGTTATATTACGGGCCTCTAACAAACAGGCGGCTTCAGCCATTTCCCTGGCCCTCCTCTTAGATATGTTGTGAGTGAAAAATATAGTCAACGAACTTCAAAACTGTTCCAAGGGTTGCAGGTTCCTAGGGTCAAGTTCAAGGTCAAGACCAAATATTAACTCAGCCTGCGGGCTGGGAATATTGTACCACTCCTGCCGCGGAGGCACTTACTTTTCTTTGTCTCGCCCGCAGGCGATTTAACATTTGGTCTTGACCTTAAATATCTTGAACTTGAACTCGAACTTAAAGCTCTTGACCTTAAAACCGGCACTCTTTGGAGCAGTTTCGAAGCTCGCCAGCTATAAGGAGCGGCGGCGAGCAAGCCCGCCGCCGCTCCTTAAACGGTGCTGTAGTGATTCTTATTTAAAGTCCGCTACGTTCTCAGCGGTGATGAGTTGGAAGGGAATCCAGAGTACGCTGTCCTGTTGCACGCCAGTCAACGCATTGAGTGCCAGGCGCATCGAGCCTTGGCCCTGGCCAACAGCATCCTGGAATACACTGCCTACAAGCCCGCCTTCCTCGATTGCTTCGAGAGCGTTGGGGTTGCCGTCAATGCCCATTACCAGAACATCTTCGCGGCCGGCCATTTGTAGCGCGCGGATTGCGCCGATAGCCATATCGTCGTTGTTGGCGAGCACTGCGTTCAGGCCATCGCCGAATGCGGTGATCCAGTTTTCAACCACAGTTACAGCTTCGCCGGTCTGCCAGTTGGCGGTCTCCATTGCAAGAACGTCAATACCGGGGAACTCTTCCGCGATTATCTGCTGGTTGCCTTCGGTACGCATGATAGCGCCCTCGTTGGAAAGGATACCCTGCAGGATGGCAACACCGCCCTCACCGCCGAGCATGGGGCCGATATGACGCATCTGCATAAAGCCAGCTTCGATTTCTTGAGAGCCCACGTAGTAGACGCCTGCAGGCATTTGGTCTTCCATGCCGGCAAAGGGGTTGCGGTTTACGTAGATCAGCGGGATGCCGGCTTCTTGAGCAGCGCGGGTGATGGGCTCCATAGCGCTTGTGTCAACCGGAACCACTATCAGCGCGTCGACACCGAGAACTATCATGTTCTCGACTTCGTTGAGCTGGGTAGCGGTGGACTCATTCGCGTCGGCGTTGATTACTGTAACGCCGTGAGCAGCAGCATAGTCTGCCATAGCTTCGTAGATAAAGTTCTGGAAGGTGTCGCCAAAATTGTTGATTACATAACCAATTGTGAAGTCACCTTGCTCAACGGCAGGCTCTTCCGGAGCGTCTTCCGTGGCGGGAGCGTCTGCCGGAGGTGCCGGGGGAGCCGGCGGAGGGGTCTGCGCACAAGCGGCAACTCCCACTGCGAGAATTAAGACTAGTAGTACTGCAAGTAGCTTTTTCATTTTTGTAACAACCTTTCTCGATTTCATTTTGTCGTGGTGCTCGTACTTGTTGTAATGATTATTCTCAAAAGCTGTAGTTAAAACCTGTCTTCATAAGTGAAGAATGCCCCACCACAGCGAAAGATTTTTTCGTCGGACAAGGAAATTTTTTTGCAGGAATTTGTGTATTCCAAGGGAAATTGACGCAGGCCGGCGGAAAAATCATCGCTGTGGGGGCGTTTTGAGCTATGAAGACAGGTTCCATTAGATACCAGCTTTATCGCGAATGTAGTTGCGCGCTTTAAGAGCGTACTCAAACGGGTTGGCCACAGCCGGATCCTGCTCGGCTTCAACCAATAGCCAGCCGGTGTAGCCGCTTTGGGCAAGAGCCGCAAAGATGGGCGCGAAGTCAATGTCTCCGTCCCCCGGCACAGTGAATGTGCCAAGGCGCACCCCCTGCAAGAAGCTGAGCTTCTCGTCCTTAACCCGCTCTACAACTTGGGCGCGGACGTCCTTGAGGTGTACGTGCTTTACCCGCCCTATATGTCGCTTTAGCACCGCCAGCGGGTCCTCCCCACAGTAGGCGAAGTGCCCTGTGTCGTAGAGCAAAAATATAAGTTCCGGGTCGGTGCTTTGCAACAGACTGTCGGTCTCGGCCGCTGTCTGCACCACAGTACCCATGTGGTGGTGTATGGTAAGGTACATATCTTTTTCCCGGGCAAGTGAGCCCAGTTTGTTAAGCCCTTCGGTCAAGCGGGCCCATTCTTGATCGTTTAACGTATACTTCCCCTCAAAGATTGGGGTATCTTGCTGACCCTGTATGCTGTGACCCTGCTCGCTCAGGCCGATTATCTTTGCGCCCATGGCGTGCAAGAAGTCCCGGTGAGCGATAAACTCGCGCTCGACTTCTTCGTACGGCTTAGTGGTTAAGAACGAGCTGAACCATGCATTTGCGATACTCAACCCTCGCGGCTCAAGGTAAGACTTTAGCACCTGCGGGTCTTTGGGGTATTTATTGCCCACCTCGGTGCCGGCGAACCCCGCCAGTGCCATCTCTGAGATGCACTGCTCAAAAGTGTTCTCGCTGCCAAGGTCAGGCAGGTCGTCGTTAGTCCATCCGATGGGCGCTATGCCCAATTTAACTTTTTGGGGGTCAAACATCTGGAAAGCCCTCCTGCGATTTAAGGGAGTGGATATATAGCGTTGTTTACACGTGTAGGGGCAAACTGTATTCGCCCGCAGTTGCCGCTATACTCCGGCAGGCAACGCGGTTTTTGCGACTTTAGTTACACAGTTCGCCTCTACAGCAATCAACGTTTGCCCACTGCCCGATTTAGTACAACCTAGCCTTTTTACGCCCGTCCATAGTGGCCTGCGCCGCTTTTCGTACGTCCTCGCTGCCACCCTGCTCAACCACGCAGATATTCCACCAACTCTCGTAGCCGTCGGTCATAGTCTTGGGGATTATCTTGAGATCGATAAGAACAGGGCCTGGCTGTCTTTTGGCATCGGCTATAACGGATTTTAGCTCATCCAGCGTACGTGCGGTGTAACTTTTGAGGCCATAACCCTCGGCAATTTTAGCGTAGTCTACCGGGATAAGGTCTCCCAGCAGCTTGCCGTTTTTATCTCTGCGCCTGAACTCGGTTGCAAGGCTGCTCACGCCGTTGTTCATCTGCAGGTTGTTGATGCAACCAAATCCGCAGTTATCAAATACCAGAATGTTGACCTTAAGGCCCTCTTGGACTATAGTCATAATCTCGCTGTGCAGCATCTGGAAGGAACCGTCCCCCACAAACGCCCAGACGTCACTCTCGGGCTGGGCTAACTTGACACCCAGAGTCGCCGCGACCTCGTATCCCATGCAGGAGTAGCCGTATTCGGCGTGGTAACCGCCCCGCTTGTCAGTAGTCCAAATTCGCTGCAAGTCACTGGGCAAGCTACCACCCGCGGTTATGATATTGTCGTTTTTGCCTATACTCTCACGCGCCGCGCATATAGCCGCCGCCTGTGTAAGGCTGCTGCCAGTCAGCTCCACAAACTGAGGAACCGTACGCGGATCGCGGTTTTTGACCGTCGGCTCAAAGTTTTCACCGTATACATAGCCGGCCAGGCGCTTCATCTCGGTGTCCCAGGCAGCCTTTGCGTCTTTGACTTCATTTGTGTACGCTGACTTGTAGCCCTTACCACGCAGCTTGGCCCCAAGGGCCTCTATGGTGACCTTTGCGTCTCCCACAGCGGTAACGGCGTCCATCTTTTCGGCGTGGTAGCGGCTGTTGTTTATGGTCACGATCTTCACGTCAGGGTTTTGGAACTGCCACTTTGAACTGGTGGCAAAGTCGCCCAGACGTGTGCCCACAGCGACGACTACATCGGCCTTTAGCGCAATTTTGTTGGCCGCCAGTGTGCCGGTTACACCAATGCCGCCCAAACACATTGAATGACTGGAAATGCAGGCGCTCTTGCCCGCCTGGGTCTCGCTAAAGGGAATGCTAAACTCAGCACAGAAGTCCTCCATGACCTGCCCGGCCTCGGAATATTTGACCCCGCCGCCAACGATGACGAGCGGATGTTTCGCCCCTGCGATAACTTCGGCTACGGCTTCCAGCTCTTCCTCCACAGCCACCGGTCGGGTAATGCGGTGAGTGCGCTTCGCGAAGAAGTAGTCCGGAAAGTCAAAGCTCTCCCCCTGAACATCCTGCGGCAGAGAGACGCAGACAGCACCAGTCTGGGTTGGGTCAGTCAGCACACGCATGGCATTTATCACAGCGCTCATAAGCTGTTCCGGACGGGTTACACGATCCCAATACCTGCAAACAGGCTTGAACGCGTCGTTGGTAGTAATGCTCAAATCTCCAGGGTTCTCCAGCTGCTGGAGAACAGGGTCTGGCTGCCGGGAAGCAAATGTATCTGAAGGAAACAGCAGCAGTGGGATATTGTTGACTGTGGCGGTGGCTGCAGCCGTCACCATGTTGGCAGCGCCCGGCCCCACCGAGGAAGTGCAGGCAATTATTCCGCGCCGGTTAAGTTGTTTTGCGTAGGCAATGGCAGCATGGCACATGCCCTGCTCGTTGCGGCCTTGGAATACTTTCAGGCTGCCTGGGTTCTCATCCAGTGCTTGCCCGAGCCCCACCGCAATACCGTGGCCAAAAATAGTGAAGATGCCCTCCACAAACTTCGATTCCACACCATCAAAGGAGACATACTGGTTATCCAGAAACTTCACCAGCGCTTGGGCCACTGTCATGGGTTTCGCCGCCATATTCTATCGTCCCCTTAATATTTTTGATTTGGAAGCGGGGGCCATATAGCCGTATCGCAAGCTCCCATCTCTGAGCCAGTCAAGTATAGCATACCGAACTTTTCAAGTAAATAAAGATAGGTAAGTTTTAACTATTCTTAACTTTTTGTCTTCACGCAGAGTACACAACCCTTGATAATCCGCGATGAGAGCAGTATACTAGGAGTCAGAAAACTGAGAATTGGGGGCCGTTTAAGAATGACAAACCTAGGTATTATTGGAGCCGGACGGATTGGAAAACTGCACGCCGAGAGCATTTCCCAGCGACTGCCGGGAGCCTGTGTAAAGCTAATCGCCGACCCATTTATGAACGACGACACCAGAGATTGGGCCAAAAAATTGGGAATCGGGGGTTGCGCGGAGGACTACCGTGAACTGTTGCACGACCCCAGTATAGATGCCGTGCTAATCTGCTCTTCCACCGACACTCACGCACCTATCTCCCTGGAGGTCATCGCCGCCGGCAAGCATGTCTTTTGCGAGAAGCCGGTTTCTCAAGACCTGGGCGAGATTCTCAAGGTCAAGGATGCGCTTAAGAACAGTTCGGTTAAGTATCAGGTTGGATTCAATCGCCGCTTTGACCACAACTTTAAAGCGGTGCGCACCGCAATAGAACAGGGCCAAATCGGCACACAACGGACCATTAAGATAACATCTAGAGACCCCGGGCCCCCGCCAATATCTTATATCGAAACCTCGGGCGGAATGTTCATGGATATGACTATCCATGACTTCGACATGCTGCGCTATCTTGCCGGCTGCGAGGCCGACACTGTCTTCGTCCAAGCAGCGAACCTGGTAGACCCCGCTATTGGCACAGCCGGGGATATTGACACAGCCCTTATCACTATCACCATGAAAAACGGGGCCATCGCGCTCATCGACAACTGCCGCGAGGCGTCATACGGCTACGACCAGCGGGTGGAGGTGCTGGGCAGCCTGGGCCAAATCGCCACAGGTAACGACACCCTGTCCACCGCTGTACTAAGCACTGCCGGAGGGGTCTGCGCCGAAAAGCCGCTTCACTTCTTCCTGGAGCGGTATATGGACTCCTTTGTACAGGAGATGAAGGAATTTATCTCCGCAATCGAGGATGACCTGCCGGTGCCTGTGGGCATTGAGGACGGGCTACAGTCAGTGCTTATGGCCATGGCTGCGCAGCGCTCACTTAAAGAGGGCCGCCCGGTTTCGGTTGAAAAATAAAAAACTTAAGGATAAAAAGCAGAGGTCAGAATTGTCTTTCTGACCTCTGCTTTTTCGTTTTTGTGTTCAGCCTTTGCTGTTATAGTATAATACAAACCAACCCGCTGCACCCCTCATTGATTATCCGCTCAATGGTTTCTTGAAGCTTAATCCGGGCATCGGATGGCATGCGGTAGAGCTTATTGCGCAGCCCCTCGTTTACCAACTGGTGCAGCGAGGTTCCGAAGATGTTCGAGTTCCAAATCTTCTCCGGATTCTCGGTAAAGTCGTTTAGCAGGAACATAACAAGCTCTTCGCTCTGTTTTTCGCTGCCGACAATGGGGGAGATTTCGGTGGTTATGTCGGCGCGCATCATATGTATCGACGGCGCACTCGCCCTCAGCTTAACCCCGTACTTCCCACCCTGACTGACAATCTGCGGCTCTTCCAGCGTAAGCTCTTCAAGACCGGGCATAACAATGCCGTAGCCGGTGGCCGTGACTTCGTCAAGCGCGCTGCGGATTTTATCATAGGCTTTCTTAATCCGCGCAAGCTCAATCATGGTGGGCATAAGGCCTGACTCGCCGTCAATCTCGATCCCGGTGGCCTCACCCAGAATAGTGTAGAAGAGGCTTGTATGCACCGAGATATTCATCCGCACACTACCTCTGCCAAGGTCGATATCCTCAACCTTGTGAGCGTCGATATGCTCACATTCAGCCAGGGCGGAAAAGGCGCCTTCCACATCCCGCACCCGCTGGATAGCCTTGGCGGCGGACTGTATCTGCCCGTACACGCTGGCCTTGAGCCAGTGGTTCTTCTCCAGCGCCGAAATCCATCCGGGGATGTCGACGCAAACCTCCTTAACCGGGAACTGGAAGAGCACACTGCGCAGCACTTCCCTTATGTCCTCTTCACGCAGATCGAGGCAGCTGGTGGCCACTACCGGCACCCCATACTTTTCTTCCAGGGCCATGCGCAGCTCGGCGGTCGCCGCGGAGTTTGGGGAGGTGGTGTTTAGTAACACGGCAAAAGGCTTGCGTATATCCTTGAGCTCGTTTATTACACGCTCTTCTGCCTCTTCGTACTCAGCGCGTGGTATATCTGTAATTGAGCCGTCGGTGGTGATGACCAGGCCGATTGAGCTGTGGTCGGTTATAACCTTCCGAGTGCCTACCTCAGCCGCCATGTTGAAGGGAATCGCCTCTTCAAACCAAGGGGTGCTCACCATTCTGGGGTTCTCGTTCTCAATGTATCCAAGGGCGCTGGGTACAATATAGCCAACGCAGTCGATTAGCCGGACGTTCATTCCCGCGTTTTCGGCCAGCTGGACATTCACGGCCTCTTCCGGAATAAACTTGGGCTCGGTGGTCATAATTGTCTTGCCGCCCGAGGACTGGGGCAGCTCATCCACCGCACGGTCGCGCACAAACTCGTTTTCAATCCTGGGGATGACCAGGGTCTCCATAAATTTCTTTATAAACGTCGACTTGCCGGAGCGCACCGGCCCCACCACGCCTACGTAGATATTCCCCTCGGTCCGGCGGGAAATATCGGCGTATATATTGCGCTTTTCCATGAGCGACAACTCCTTCTTAATACGATTATGTTGTAGGGGCCGCCCTTGGTCGGCCCGGCCTAACGCGGCGTTTGTGGAAATCCCGGGCGCAGAAAGCGGCGCCCCTACAATCCTATACGATCGGTATCAGCAGCATCCGCCCTTCGCCCAGCATATCGTCTTCGATGTTGTTCTCTTCCCAGATAGCGCTGGCGGCGGTATTGTAGTGTTTGGCAATATTCCACACGCTCTCACCCATGTCGGCGTAGTAGATATAGAGCTTGTTTTGCTCTTTGGTCTTCGCCTGCTCCTCGTCCACAGTGATGTCGGAAATCGCCTCGCTTCTGACATTGCAGTAGACACTGCCGCGCACCACGACCTCAAAGCGCATGTCGATTTTCTCTTTGCCAACCAGTGAGTAGCTGGATGAGATAAGGTCGCATGTCGGTTCAAACTGTATGTCAAGGCAATCCTGGCTAAGAGTGATAGTGTGGGTCAGCTCGGTGGGGTGCTCAAAGTAAAAGCACTCCTTGTTAGCCATGCGGGCAAACAGGCAGACATTCAGCTTGAGCTCGAGCGTCAGCTCGTCGGCTTCTTGCCTGTAGGTGACCGCCTCTATATCTCCCCAAGCGTCCAGCATTCGCTCCACGCCTTCGGGCAGCTCAAGGGTCACTTTGTGGGAGATTGCCTCGTTTATTATATCAATCAGCCGGATAAAGCTGACCGGCGAGCGGGCAGCTACTGCCTCGAATTTGGTTGAATAGCAATCGCTGACCACCGGAACCTCGCTGCGCCGGTGCACGGTCAAGTTAGCGCCTATCTTAGCTTCAAGGCCAAACATGCGCATCTCGCCATCGTCTCCGGTTTTGGGGGTGAGCTCGCAGCCCGCGATGAACACCTCAAGGTCACACTCGCAGTCTTCGCTGGCGTGCTCGCTGTCTATTATTTGGGAGATCGGCAAGGTGTACTCCATCGACTCCAGACCCTCGTCGTCTTCCAATGGCTGGTAGAGGACGTGTAGCAGCAGATCCCCTTTAATCACCACTTTACCGGAGATAACTTTGTGCTCATGCACCCGCACCTTCTGGGAAGTGCGCACAATCGAGCCTATCTGGCTTTTGCCGTAGCCCAGTTCCAGGTCTTCGCTGACCGAGAATGTGGTTCTCGCGTGACCTACAATATCGGTGGCTCTCACAACTTCCCGCTTGAGCTGTAACCCGGCTCCGTTTGCGTCTACCAGAATCTGTTGTTCTTTTTGGTCGATTATCTTAAGCGCCAGCGAGATCGCTCCGCGTACGTCTATCCGGCGCTGATTGACAGCCCGGCAGTTTACGTAGTCCACGCTGGGGATAATACTGACCACCGGCCGCTCGGGAGAAGAACGCAGTTCCACCTGCTTTGCAAATGGAACCTTATACTCGGCGTGGCGAATTTGGTTCTGCTCGGAGGAGTAGTAGACATGTATCTGCACGATCCCCTCGACAGTCAGCCGTGAGGCGCTGACCGAGCTTGTTTCCACGTGGGCCACCGCCGCGCATTTAAGCACTTTTACTATGTCGGGCAGGTAGTCGGGTAGCAGCGCGTCGCACTCAATCGGCTGCTCCACGCTGGCTTGCAAAACGGTCTCGTTTATGGTAATTGTTTGCTGGCGTAGATTTAACTCCATAGGGACACCCTCTCCTCTATCGTAATCTACAACAACTATATGTCTGCCAGCGCCAAGTTAGTCCTATGCATTTGATTTTTTGCAAAGAAAAAGGCGCAACGTGTGCGCCTTTTTTAGTCTCTAAATTCAAACAATTTATTTACGGGAACGTCCAGCAAGTCCGATATCCTAAATATAATATCCAGCGACACGCCAGACCTGGCCAGCTCTATATTGCCCATATGCGTTCTGTCAATGTTAAGCATCTCAGAAAGTTGTAGTTGGGTATATCCACTGGCCTTTCTATAGTAGGCTATGTTCAGCCCCAACTTCTTGTATTTTTCAGCGTGAGCTAAATCCACCACAACACCCCTACATAATTATAGAGAAGGTAGGCCATTATATAAACCTAATGTAACTCATATAATGATGCTTGTGATTTATCATTGTATGCATTATACTTATATAGAGGTGATAGCATGAATCTATACAAAGAAGTTCTGACTCATACCATAATGCAGGAACAGACCGAATCTTTGTTAGCCGAGATAGTTAACTCGCAAAGCCCAGATAAAGGGGAAGAAATTGAGTTTCTGCTGACCAGCCTGATGAAGGCCAGATGCTATCGCGCGTTAACAAAAATAAAGGCCATCATCGAAGATGACAGCCTCAGCTCTGACGATTGTTTTGCTAAAGTACAAGAAATCGTATACACCCTCAAGGAACTTGGCATCCGCGCAAACTCTCTCGGGTAGCCTACCCCGCCTGCAGAATCTTGCTCTGCCAAAGCAGCCAAAGCATGGGGTCGAGCACACGGTGCGGGCTTATCCTATCCACCTCGTTTTTGCTGCCCGGCTCGCAGCCCAAAGAGCTCAGCCCAAAAAAGCAGTAGTTGGAAAACTGGCCGCGCACATGCCGGACAAACTCTCCGCCGCCCCAGCTTTCCAGCAGAGCCATAACCTCAAGGTTGCAACTGGAAATATCAGCCTTGTTTAACATAGGTTTGCGCAAATTGCGCGAGGGCGCGCCCACAAAGCTAGCCGGGTCGAGATGCGGGTAAAGGGTATCCAGCTTGGTGAGGCAGACAGCTATCGGAATATCGATTTTCTTTTCAACTTCCCCACTCGCCAGCCCCGCTCGGATAATGTGTATGGTGCGCAACAACAGCGCCTGGGCATCCGAGGGCAGCACCGGCAATTTTTTTGCCTTGCGCGCTTCCCTTATGGCGGGCAGCTGACTGGGGTCCAGTAGGAGCAGTATCCCCCCTGAACCGAGTAGCCGACGGCTCATTGCCGCCATCTCTTGTTGGGTTTCCAGCTTTTCGCCACAGCTGTCATAAAAAGCAAGGCCTACTCCCCTACCCGGCCGGCCACCCTGTCCCTCAAACAACAAAGTATAAGTAAGCGGGTTTAGGTCTTCCTGCTGGGTAGCAGTTACACAGACCCCCTGCTCGTAGAGCGGACGGCGGTACTCGCGCTCGTAGTAGTTCATGGTGCGGTCGCCGCCGGTTGGGTAAAGGGTGCAGTCGTACACTTTGCACATCTCCCCCCGCAGCTGGTCGACAAGCACGGCCAGGTAATTGCTCTTCCCGCTGCCAGCGTTGCCTATAAGAGACACACTCATAAAACCGCGACGCATCTCTTCGGCCTCTACTTCAAAACCGCAATCAGGGCAGATATGCAAGGTCATAACTTCGCCACATTCTGGGCAACCGGGGTCGGGCCGTGGCCCTTTTTGTTCCGCGGCGTCGGTTTCTGCCAAGCTCTCTTCCACCGGGATTCCGGCTCTCGAGCAGGCGAGGCTCTGGCAGGCGTACCGGTAGTTTTCCATCAGGCTGGGGCATTTAGGGCAATTCTTCATCATGGCTGCAACCACCCGTATTCTATGTTATCTTCAGCTCGGTCCCGGGCATCAATCTGAATTTCTTGTACTCCTTCTCGCTTGTCAGGAAAATCCGCAAATGAGAATCCTGTGGCAGGCTATCTATCTGGTACTTAAACTCGATCTCACCTTTGACCTTCGGGGACTGGTCGAGCACAGTCAGCGATTGGCCATCCTTTCGATTTAAAGGCAGGCTGCCGATCTTGCATACGAGTTCTATAGAAGGTAGGGTAAAGTGCCCTTGCCCGCTCAAAATCAGGGAGAGGTCTGCCTGCTTCCTAAACAGCTTTTTCTTGTAGACAATGCGGTAGAACACATCTTGGCAGGGTTGGTGGTCGTAGAATATCCGCGCACCCTCAGAGGCACTTTGGTCGTCCTCGCCGGTGGGGTAGAGGGCAAACACCGTTATATAGTACGCACCCGGCGCAATCCCGCGCAGGTCAACGCCCCCGTCGTAGTCGTACTGCTGCCGGGTCACCTTAATTGTAGTTGCGCCTAAATCATCGGGGCTTGCGGGGTAGGCGTCGTTTTTATAGGCAACAGCAATTTCTTCGAGCCCTGCTGGCCAGTTCATGTGCAGATGCAAGCCGCTTTCGACCAACTCGGCGCTCAGGTTTCCAACATCTTTGAGGTTGGCTATATACTGGGGAGGCCCCACAACCGCGTACTTGCCAAAAACCACCGCGGCAAAGATATAGAGCCCGCCGGTAAAGCTCTGCCTAAAGCGTCCACCCTCGGCTCCCCGGGCATGGAGCGCAATATTGCGGTATTCCGCCAGCAAGTCTTGCAGCGCGACTATCTCGCCGACTTTTACGCCGGGCTCGCTCTTGCTGCCTAACAGAATTAGATCGGTGGAGTCCATCCCGCTCCAGTTGACCACGTACTCGCTCTCGTACTCGCTTCTGGCTATTGTCAGATGGTCAACCGGCGCAATAATCTTGCGCGGGGTGATCGCTTCCGACACGCCCTTTGAGACGACCCGCTTCCCTTCGACCATATAGACAGCGCAAATATAGTACCAGTACTCAACGTCGTTTTTGATTTTCGAGTCCACAAATCCGTCGATACGTTCGGTCTCGAGCAGGATGCCGTCCTCTGGAGCAGTTGGGCGCTCCCCGCCCAGCTTGCGCCAAATAAGCACCTTGCGGACATCCGGGTTAAACTCCCATGTGAGCTGTGCCCCACCGTCCGCGGGGAAGATGCGCAGCTGCTCAACCTCTGGCACCGCCATAATCAGGCCCACGATCTGACCCTTAGCAGAGTATGTCCCGCCCCTATGTGTGTAAACTTTGTAGTAGTACTCCGCCAGTGGATGCGCGGTCTTATCAATAAAGAAACAAGCGGGGCCGTTATAGACTACGTCACCGTCAAACGCGGTGAAGGGCTCTTCACCCTGTTTACGCACCAGCAGGTATTTTATGCTGCCGGGGCTGCCGCTGGCCTGCCAGTTTAGGTGCATCTGCCGCCCCACGTTTTCGCATTTTAGCGGGCCGGGAGCCTCCGGCGGGTGCGCTGAGAGTATCCGGGTGAGCTCTATACTGTCGGACACCGTCTCCGCCAACGAAATGAGTAAGTAAATATCCGGCTTGTCCTCTTTGGCGATTTTGTCCAGCTGGCTTTCCAGATCGTCTATTGTCCGCTCCACCTGCCGTACGGTTGCCTGGGGTAGGGCTATGTTTTTTCGATGCGCCTCGGCAATCAGTTCAAGAGCAGCGTAGTGTTGGTTTTTGGCCATGCAGTCGCTCAGCTGCTGCACGTACTCGTTGTAGCGGTTTTCTAGGCCTTTAACGCGCTCTTCGAGCTGCGAGATTTCCGGGTGGCCCGGCCAGTATTTTTCGGCGAAGCTAAGGTTGCGCCTGCACAGCGACCAGTTGCCGTCTATAGCCGAAGCGTGTGCGCCCTCAAGGTAAGGCAGCGCCTTCACCATATCCCCGAGCATAAATTTGCAGTCGTGGCATACAGCCGGGCCCCCATCAAATGGGGCAGCGCAGCTGGGGCAGGCGCCTTGGATAGGCGCGGCACAGTGCCCGCAGACCACGCTTTCGCAGGGAATAAGTTCTTTGCAGGCGGGACAGTTAAGCGTAGCCTTCTCTTCACCCATAGGGATGCGATAAGCCGCACAGTACCGGCGGATATAATCTTCGGCTTCCAGCACAGTGCAGCCGCAGCTCTCCACTCCGTAGTTGACAAGTCTGAGAAGCGCCGGTTCGCCGATGTACTTTTGCCGGACAAACTCCTCGTCCACCATCTCTCCCAAGGCCGGATAAACGCTGATTTTTAAGTAACGGTCATATCGCTGCTTAGCGTCGGAGCTTTCAAACAACCTCAGGCAGATTCCCGCGAGCTCCCCCGTTGCCACCGATTTTGCTGTCTTTTGCCCGGCGGCTAACCTGCGGCGCTCCTGCGCTGCGTCACGCAACTTTTTAATAGTAGAGTGCCTGGGCTCCCCCAGAAAGAGGTAGAGATCGTCTTGCTCAACAATAGCCAGGGCCCGCCGAATAGTTTTAGCGGTCAGGCGGTCAAGCACTTCCCCGCCCTGCTCGGCATCTTCCCGCTCGGGGGGGCATTCGGACACCGGGACTTTAGCCAGCCCGTACACCTTTTGTTGATCTACACCGTAAGCCTTGTATTTTGCGGCAATTGCCGTCACCTCTCGAGGTAGCAGGTGCCCCTTACCCTCCAAGATGCGCAGCTCGGCTTCGAATCGGCGGAGCATATCCTCAAGCACTTCGCTTGCCAGTCTGGCCTCGTTCTTCCGGGCGACCGGGTCAAAAAGAACCTGCTCCATATCCGGCAACAGGGCAATGTAAGCAAGCGCCTGAGTTCGCTTGCGTGGGTTGTCCTGCATTCGTGTCCATTCCTGTTTTTTCCTGCTAAGCGCCGCGCGTATATGCGCCGGGTCGCCAGCCGGCGGGTCTACAGGCAGCTCCAGCAGTATATAGTAATTTTCTCTTTCCATTCCGTCAGTAAACCTCCGTATCCTCCATCCGCTGCCTTATCGCACCCGGCTCACTCCGGAGGTTGTGCTGCGCGGCTTGAAGGATAATATCCAACAACGCTCTTCTTATTTTTACCCGTCACCAGTATACCCCATCTCCTCCCAAAAAACAAGCATTTGCACACCTCGCGCATTTGGCGCTATACTCATTCCACTTCAAAAATGCCGCAAAGGTTGAGTGAGTTTTAAGGTCAAGGTTTTGCGTGCAGGGGACACGCACCCGGGCATCCTGGCCAATTCCCACAAACCTAACCGTGCTGTAGGGACAGGGTTTTCCCGCCTGCGGGCTTTGTGCGGTGTGTAGGGCGCGGCGACCTCGACGCGCCGCTTGATCAAGGTACAGTTCTGGGTCTTAAGGTCAAGTTCCAGTTCAAGGTCTTAATTTAAATTCGCCTGCGGGCGAGACTAATGTGCCGCTCCTGCCGCGGAGGCACTTACTTTTCTTTGTCTCGCCAAAGATAAAGTAAGCAAAAGAAAAGCGACTGGGGGAGAACCGGGAGAGCTCCAAGCACTGTCGCTCTCAACTCCCCCAGACCCCCTCTATACGGACAGGTAAGCGAAAACCAGAACGTCTGTTGGCGTGTAATTATTACGAGCTCCCGACTTGTCAACAGCAGCATATCTGACATCAAGCGTTTCGCCGCGAAGTTAAACCCCTGCCGGCATAGCCGCTGGATAAGTCGTGCAATTCCATCGTAAGGATTACCAGCAAACCTACCCAGCCGCTATGCGAGCCCGGGTTTAGAATAAGGAATCTTCGCGGTGAGGTGTTCGCTGCAAACTGTGCCGTTGTTGACAATACTGTCCGCTGCGGAGCAGAATCACCAGTCCGCATACCTACCGCCCCCACCAACGTGCCCTTGACCCACCAGTGGGGGTCTGGGGGAGTTGTTTGCGAGCGACCTTTGCGAGACAGACCCGGTCCTCCCCCAGTCGCCTTTCTTTTGCTTACTTTCTCTTTGGCGAGACAAAGAAAGTAAGTGCCCCCGCGGCATGAGCGGCACATTATCCTCGCCCGAAGGCTGATTAAGATTATGACCTTGAACTTGACCTTAATATCTTGACCTGGGACTTACACAAGCAGCGCGTCAGGGTCGCTGCGGCCTACACAGGAGGTGCGCCCATGGAACTCGTGAGAGAAAACCCCACACCCTACGACATTTGCAAAAAACAAAACACACGCAACCCTTGTGGCATTTTTGAAGCCTGCTGACTATATATTCAGTGTTGCAGCCATATTTCAGACGAACTATAGCAAAAACCCGGCCCGCTTGTGCAGACCGGATTTTATAATCAATGTATTTTAAGGTAAATTTTAGTTATCATCTCTATCAGTTTCAGGCTTTGCGGGAGCCTTGCCTTTTCTTATCCGTCCAATTGGCAGCCACTCGAAGGTGCTCTCACCGGGCAACCGACCCTTCTTTTTGCGGATAAACATGCGGACAATCAAGAACACCGCAACCCAGAACACAAATTGCAGCAGGTTCACGATGAAGAACGGGAACCGCCCGATAGCACGGATAAACGTGTTCTGCGAATGCCAAACAAAGTTATCCCAAGAACTGGAAACAGCTTGGCTGATCCGCTCGCCGAAGGTTGTAGGCAGGTCGTAGACAGGCCTGTACTGTATTACTTCCCGCAAGCGTATATTCACTGTTGAGTAGCTGACACTGTGCTCCTGCCTCTGGATTGTCGTGTTTAGGTATTCAATTTGGTGGCGAACAAAGGCGAGCTCCCGGTGGACTTGCAGAATATACTCAAGTCCCGCATCCTCGGCATCCAACAGGCCGACCAGCAAGCTTTCCTGGTTTACCAGGGAGGCCAAGCGGGCCGTGTTGTCGAAAAAGCTGGCGGTGATGTCCTCGGTGTGCACACTGGTGTCGACTACATTGGTGTTCTCCCCCATCAGCGCAACAAACTCGTGAACCCGCCCGGTAGGGATGCGCAAAGTGAAGGAGGCTTCCCGTTCGCGGTGAACATCGCGGTAGCCTCTACCACCCTCCCACGAACCGGAAATATACCCACCAAAGTCGTGGATAATGTCTCTTATAAAGTTTCTGCTGACCTCGAACTCCATAGTCTCGGCTGTGAGGCTGTAAGTCGTGACTATCATACGTCGGGTTGTGGGCACCTGGCCCATAGCGTTCCCTCCAGCCACAAGCATGTCGCCAGCAGGGTGTTCTGCAGGCATTTCCATGCCCGGACCCCCGGTAACCGGAACTATTTCAAAATCCATGGCGAAGTCAGCCTCTTCCACCAGCATGGCTTCGGCCCACCCCACATCTGCTGCCGCGTACACATTTCTCTGGAAGGCAATTGCTCCGCCGCCCGTCACCGGCATCGCAGGGTCCTCCAACCGGGGCGCCGCTGGCGATGGGGCAGCCGTAGTCGGTGCCGGAGCGGCGCCAGCACACGCGGTAAAGGCAAGGCTGACAGCCAGTAAAATCGCACCTACCAGTAAAATTATTCGCTTTTTCATGTGGCATCTCCTTTGTGTTTCCCTCTCTCAAACGGATGGGATATTGCGGCAAAACCGGCCATCTCTCGGGGTCCGACCTGCCTCGCAGGCTCTTATACACTAGAACCTGTGGGATACACAAAATATTACGGTGAGCTTACAAGCTATGTAAAAAATTCTCAAACTTTTTAAGAGCTCACTACCCGGCCTATGGGTTCACATGCCCCTAGGCGTCTTCCCAGTTGTGCCAGATTTCCTGCACATCGTCGTGCGATTCCAGCATCTCAAGGAGCTTTTCCATTCGCACTGTGTCCTCTTCGCCCAGCTTTACATAGGTCGCGGGCACGTACTCGGCCTGGGCCATCTCGAATCGATAACCCTTTTTCTCCATGGCTTCGCGTACTGCCAGGGTGTCGTCCGGCGGCGAGGTTATCTCCAAAGCCTCACCCTCAAAACTAAAATCCAGCGCACCCGCTTCCAGGCAATCGTCCATGACTTTGCCTTCATCCAGGCCGGCACTCTCCAGCAGGAGTATACCCTTACGCTCAAACAAAAAGCCCACGCTGCCGCTCTGGCCCAGGTTGCCGCCGTACTTGTCAAAGTAGTGGCGCAAATCACCCGCGGTGCGGTTGCGATTTTCGGTCAGGCAATCGACCATTACCGCCACCCCTTGCGGGCCGTAGCCCTCGTAGAGAATTTGCTCGTACTGGGCCTTGTCGCTCCCCGCCTTCTTGATTGCCCGCTCTATGTTGTCGTTTGGCAGGTTAAGAGACTTCGCTTTGGCGATTACCTCCCGCAGCTTGCCGTTTGACGCTGGATCGGGACCGCCTTCTCTCACCGCTACCGAAATCTCCCGGCCCATCTTGGTAAAGATTTTTGCCCGCTGAGAATCGGTCTTTTCCTTCTTGCGCTTGATGTTATTCCATTTAGAATGCCCAGCCATGGGAACCTCCCTGTTATTGGTTAATGGTTATCCGCCCCGTTGAGCGGCCAATACCGCGGCTTGTTGTTCCGGGCTTAACTGCGCAAACTCCGCGGGGCTCAAGTGCTGCCAGCCAGGCGGGAGAAGTGTCCCGCCGCCACCACCGGGCGATGGGTCATGGGCACCCTGGGTTATCTCGGGCTGTACGGACACAATCAACACAACGGTGTCCCGGGCAGGGCTAAGCATCGCCCCCTCTTCGGGAACAGTTTGCAGCACGGTTCCTTCAGGTTCAGTGCTTATTCGCGTCAATGTTTGCGGCTCTAATATTTCCAGCTCGGCCAGCAGCGCGGTGGCCTCTTCAAGCGGTAAGCCCACAAGTTCGGGCATTTCCACATCCTCCAGGTTAATCCAGAGGACAATGCGTATCGGCTCAGCTGAGGGCATAGGCGACCCCGGGTCCGGGCTCTGGTCGTAAACTTCCCCGCCCTGCCTCTCCGGCCTGCGCTCAAACCGGGCATCGAATGTAAACCTTTCCAGGTAATCGGGGTCGTTCTCAAAATCAGAGAACTGCCTGCCTACAAAATTGGGGACACTCGCCACAGGCACGTTTTCCACAGGCGGATCTACATAATACCCGTACTCGTAGTCCGGATCCGGCGCAGGCCCAGCCCCACCGCCCAGAATATCCCATATGGTGGTAGTCATGAAGTAGTAGAGCACACCTAGCAAAACCACCAGCATAATCAGGGTTCCAAGCACCACATACTTGAAGGTGCTCCCTCCCCTTTCCCGCTGTTTTTGGGGGCGTACAGAGGGCTCCTCGCGCGTCTCCTGCTTGACAGGCGCCGGGCGTCGGGGGGGAGGCTTTTTGTGCGGTTCACTGTTTGCATTTGCCCGGCGCGAATTGCCCAAGTCGTAGACAGATGTGCTGGCCGGGCGCTGTTCGACCATCCGGGAAAGGAAAGTCTGCACAGTTTGCAACCTGTCTTCCGCAGTTGGGAACATCGCCGCCATTATTGTCCTGGAAATATCCTCGCTCAGTCCGTTTTGCAGCTCGCTTGGGCGGGCCAGCTGATTTTGCTCTTTGTCTATGCGTATGGACTTTGGCGGCACAACGCCTGTCAGGGTTCGGTAGAAGAGCGCGCCCATAGCATAGACATCGGTCCAGCTACCCTGCCACCCATTGGGGGAGTACTGCTCGGGGGCGCTGTAGCCCGAGAAAAGCTCACTGTCGAGCTCGCTGCCGGCTGTACGTGTAGCACCCAAAGCAAAATCCCAGAGATAGAGTTTGCCATCCGGCCCCATGTAAATGCTGTAGGGCGAAATTCCCCGGTGCACCTGCCCGTGCGAGTGCAGCAGCTCCAGGGTGTTGCAGATAGGTTGCAGCAAAGCATAGGCCTGCCTAAAACCCAACATGCCTCCCTGTTCTTCTAAGTAATCCTCAAAGCTCACAAGGTCGAGCCCTTTGTAGACGGCATAGACGGTGTTATTCTCGGAAATAGCGTTCTCAAGCGGGACAACCTGCTCGGTGACGCTGAGGCGGCGCACTTCGTTGCAGCTGTCCACAAAATCGGACATGAGGGCCTTGTACTGGGCCCCACAACCGGAAAGCGGATTTATCCGCCCGGTGGCAATGTCTCGCTGCGCTATAGTCTGGGGGAAATACTCCCTAACCCAAACCTTTTGCTGCAGCATTTTGTCAAGGCCCGCATATAGCGCGCCCTCTCCGTTTTTTCGCACGCAGGCACCCAGGAGGTAGCGCCCGCCAACAACTGTCCCCGCCCTGGCGTACTGGACGTCGCAAATGTCATCCGGGCTTTTGCCGCAGGACGTGCAAAAAGACCCGCTGACCGGTTCTATGCAGTGTGGGCAGCGACCCTCGGCTCCAATTAACATAGGCTTCACCTTCCAAAATAAAACAAGTTGCTCAGTGTGTTTGAGAACATGTATTCATAACTCTAAATCTTACCGGAAAATTACAAAGCGCTCCTATCTTATAATAAACTGTTTGAGCAGAATATTCAAGTGAAAACAAGCTGCAAAATGTAAGCAAACTATTAAGGCTTTGTAACACTGTCGTAACATAGGCAAAGCCCACCGGCCGAATTGGCGGGTGGGCTTTGCCTGACAATGTGTTTACCTTCCCCTCTTCTTTGCCGTTTTGCGCGAGCGCAAGAGCAGGTAACCGATAAGCGACGAGATGACTAGTATGTACAAAATAACCGGCCAGGTCGAGGTGGTGCGCTGCGGCTGGCGAGATATTTCGTAGATTATCAGCTCATCGGCCTGTGCCGCTGTTTGATGGTGCACCGATGGCGGCGGTGGCTCCGGCGGCGGTAGTGGCTGCTGCCGTGGAAGAGAAGGCTGCGTAGCCCTTACTCCCTGAGCCGTAGCCGGAGTGCTGGGGGCCTCTCTGGTCGGCTCGGGTGGCTCCGGCGGCTGCGGTGGTTCGGGCGGAGGCGTGGTTGGCCGTGCGGGCTGCCGAGCAGGCGCCGTAGGGGCCGCAGGGCGCGCCTGTGGCTGCGCAGGGGCAGAGGGCGGCGCAGGCGGTGTCGGTGGTGAAGGCGGCGGAGGCGGAGTTGGCGGTACCGGTGGCTCCGGCGTTTGCACAACACCACCAGGCGGGAAAAATTCTTCCGGTGGCAGACCCATGCGCAGGGCCCTTCCGCTCAAGTTCACCCACGCTAACGAAGTGCGCTGGCCTTCCTGGTCCAGCCTGTTGTCACCGGGGTCGTTTATCTCAACCCAAAGGTAGCGTGCAGTTGGCGGTATTCTCCCTACCGTACTCTGGAAGTCCTCAATCACCGTGAGAGAGCCGCAACCCAGGGTCGTCGAATGTATCGCGGCCCGTTCAAGGGGAACACGCGTTCTCGGCCCGGCCAAAGTGGGGGCCACATAAACGTTAACGCCCATATTTTGCAGCAGGTTCCGCGGGGGCGGATTGCTCACCGACTCAAAAACCAGGTGCGGCCTGCTCCCTCTAAGCGCGTACCACCCCCAGTGGTCCGCGTAAATGCGCCCATCAAAAAAGTAGGCGTCAATTACCTGGCTCGGGTGGTAGGGTGGATGGGTAACGCCAAAGTAAAGTTCGCCGGTTCCCCCGTGCACACCGGCAAACGTCCCCACCGGAGAATACACGCGCAGGTGTATTCTCTCAAGGCCGTTTATCCGGTAGCGCACCCCGCCCCGGTTTACGCCCGACCGTATGGTCAGCTGAGACGCGTCACGATTGTCTGTTGTGGCTCTGCGCACTTCAACCAGCGAGGGAAATGCAGGATCGGTGGTTCTGATGTCCGGGTTTATCCGCATAGTAAAGTCGTCGACAAAGGTGACCGCGCTAACTGCCGCTAGCGGGGCTGCCAGCGCCGACACGCAGCAAAAAGCGACCAAAACCATCAATAATTTTTTCACAAAACTCACCCCAGCTGTTATCTCTTTAATTTTTATTCGACAAAATTCGACGTTTTCCAACTCTCATTATATCAACAAGTCACGGCGTTTTCAACTACATAATGTCAAAATAATTAGCGCTTAATCCCATAATTTTGCATTTTGAAAGTTTAGAAAGTAAACTATTGACTTTTCGGGTTGCAGGTGGTATATTATGATAGTTCTTCACACACGCGCTTGTAGCTCAGTTGGATAGAGTGTCTGACTACGAATCAGAAGGTCAGGGGTTCGAATCCCTTCAAGCGCGCCACCGGCTAACTGCCGGGACAGCTCGCGTTCCCAGGTTTCTGGGGGCGCGTTTTGTTTTATCAAGGCGTTTACACAAACCATCAAACCGTTGACACCTCGCTGAAAATGATGTAAATTTAGTGCGGTGGAGCTATCTAAACAAAAGACGGCGAGGCTCATATGATACAGCGAAAGCTACTGAACAGGCGGGATATCTGTTTTTTTGCGGGGCTAGTTTTGCTGGCCCTTTTAGCCTATGCCTGGCGTGGCACAGTCATCTCGTATGGCGATCAGTTCGCGCAGGTGAGCATCAGCGGACAAATTGTCTGGAGATCACCTTTGTCCACTGCCGACGAAATAATGTTTGAGCCCGACGAAGTAAACGTGCGCTTTTTGCTGAGAGACGGCGCGGCCACCTTTGTCTGCTCCGACTGCCCGGACCAAATCTGTGTGCGCAGCGGTTTTTTGTCCCTGCCGGGTCAGATGGCGGTCTGCGTGCCCAACCGCACTTCCCTGTTGATTATTAGTGAACAAAGCGCCCGGTCCGACAACGCAGACACATTCGCGTATTGAGGTGACCAACTATTAGATGTCAAGCCATTTTTCTAAGAAATGCATCTTACAAAAAAGCGCATGTCAAACAAACCCTGCGAGAGAGCGAATAGTTGAAAGTTAACAAACTTACCTTAATT
>Ga0131853_10000577_pt1 | contig 66699 bp, 57 predicted proteins | sample TergutLab28metaG_FD_92764 | JGI IMG/M metagenome (GOLD analysis project Ga0131853, IMG submission 92764) | Labiotermes labralis P1 segment gut microbial communities from Petit-Saut dam, French Guiana - Lab288 P1 (version 2) (version 2) | ecosystem: Host-associated > Arthropoda: Insects >... | reverse complement strand
TTGGATGGAGTCAATAAGTAGCAGCGATGGCTCTACTTCCTCTACTGCCGCTTGGATGTTGTGGATATCTGTTTCCGCAATCAGGTAGCAGCCAGGGGAGCTGGCTTTAAGGCGGTCGGCCCGCATTTTGATTTGACTGGCACTTTCCTCGCCGGTTACATATAAAATCCGGAAGTCGTCACTGGCCATATGGCGGCATACTTGTAATAGAAGGGTGGATTTGCCAATGCCAGGGTCTCCACCCAGCAAGATTAGGCTGCTGCTTACAAGCCCCCCGCCAAGTACGCGGTCAAGCTCTGGGATACCTGTTGGCATGCGGCCCGTTGCGTCAGCGTCTGAGGGGATGTCACTTAAAAGAATAGGGGATTCTGGAGTGTCATCGTGGGTTGCAGCTATCGCGCCCATCCGGGCGGGTTTTGGGGCTGTGGGGCGTACGGCTTTTTCTTCAAGAGTGTTGTATTGGCTGCAAGACGGGCAACGGCCCAGCCATTTGGCTTGCTCGTAACCGCATGAGACGCATACGAATAGGGTTTTTATTTTGGACATTTATTGCCTCCATTTAATCAATTAACCCTTCGCTTCTTGAATTTTGAAGCGATTGATTAACAGACTCTTCCAGCTCTTTCTCAACGGAATAATATACGGCTATTTTGAAAAGTTCCGTCATTGCCTGCCTTAATTCATTTGCGAGTTTTACCCTGTCACCATCCGCGCCCTATCCACAGCCGCACAAAAATAATCCGGCAAAGGCGCGTCAAACTCCATTACATCCCCGGAAGAGGGGTGACACAATCTAAGCCCCTTAGCGTGAAGCACCTGCCCCTCCATACCAAATGGCTGTTTCTTAGGCCCGTAAAGCGCATCTCCCAAAACAGGATACCCTACATGCGCCAAATGCACCCTTATTTGATGAGTCCGTCCAGTTTCTAATCGTGCTTCCACCAGCGTGAACCTATTCATACGCTCTAGCACCGCTATATTGGTTGCGGCTTCACGGCTTTTACCCCCATGGTACACCGTAATTGCGGCCATTTTCTTCCGGTCGGTATGATGGCGCCCAATTGGCACATCAATTCGTATTTTATCTTGCTTAACCCGCCCAACACAAAGTGCATGATATATACGCCCCATCTCTCGCGAGGCAAGTTGTTCGGCAAGTGCCTGATGCGCCGTATCATTTTTGGCAACAACAAGTAAGCCCGAAGTATCCTTATCCAAACGATGGACAATCCCGGGCCTCATAACCCCGCCAATCCCTGAAAGAGATGGCCCAATATGATGTAAAAGTGCGTTAACAAGTGTACCGCTATAATGCCCCGCAGCAGGGTGAACAACCATGCCTCGTGGCTTATTCACTACAACAATATCTGTGTCTTCGTATATAATATTCAATGGAATCGCTTCTGCCGCAACTTCATATTCCACCGGTGGCGGTATGTTGCATATAACAATATCACCGGTTTGTAACCGGTCATTTTTGCGTAGTGGTAAACCATCACGCATGACCTGACCTTCCGATAAAATCCGCTGAGCGGCATTTCGGGTCAATCCTTCAATAGTATCTGCCAAAAAAGCATCAGCGCGCGCACCACAAAACACCTCAGTTACTTCAAGCAAGGTCTCATGGCTCATGGTTAACGCTCCTTAATTAATACTTTTCTATGTACGGTTGTTCAAGTCAAGTAATACACAAAAACAACCAAAATTATAACAACTATCGGGCCGGAAAATTTGCGATAACAAATAAATTGTGAACAGCCCGGCTCCTGCTTAGGAATAGCTGCATCAACACGAAAGGCCCCATCTTTATGATACTATTGAGTCTTAAGTAGCGGCGCATCCTTAACCACAAAAAGCAAAGTAAAAAATAGAACAAACACACCAACAGTGACATATATATCCGCAACATTAAATACAGGAAAATCAATAAACCGAAATGCGAACATATCTACAACAAAGCCAAGCCGTATACGGTCTATAAGATTGCCCACGCCCCCGGCAAATATCATCGCAATCGGGACGCGTATAAAGGTAAATCTAGCCTTTTGTGGCAGTATGGCAAAGTACATAACAATTAACACCATAAAAACCACTTTTACCACCGAGAGCAGTACTTGTGCCCCGCCAAAGTCTGCTAAAAACCCAAAAGCCGCACCCGTATTCTCCACATAAATCAAATGCAAAAAGCCCTGAATCAGCGGGCGCTCTGGTTGGCCTTGCAAGTTAGCAATGGCCCACAGTTTTACCAACTGATCCAAGGTTATGAGTATCATGGCTCCTAGGCCATATATCAAAAACAGTGCCTTGCGTGTTTTAAACATCTGCAAAAGATATGCCCAAAGCTTTAGCTGCTTGCACTAACTCGCCATTTGGGTCAACCAGTTTGCTGCCGCTTGTTGATACTTTTGCGCTGCCAATTACTTCTTCAAGACTTACATGTCCCATTTCACCGTTCTTCAAGCGAACCATGTTGCCAAATTTGCCTTTATTTATAAGCTCTGCCGCGTGTACACCATATCTTATAGAAAGCAACCTGTCTGCCGCGGAAGTCTCGCCGCCGCGTTGGATGTGACCTAATACGCAGTGGCGTACTTCGTTTTCAACGCGGGATTCTAGTTGATTAGCAATGTACCCGGCAATGCCGCCAAAGCGTGTGGTGTCGGGGCTGTCGTCTACAACTTTTGCGACTACGGCACTTCCGCCTTTTTCGCTTGCACCTTCGGTAACTACTACTATTGAGAAAGGTTTGCCCTGCGCGTTTCTTTCATTTATTTTTTTGACAATACCGTCCAAAGAGTAGGGGATTTCGGGGATAAGGATAACATCAGCAGAGCCTGCTATGCCTGCATGAAGCGCTATCCAGCCTGCCGAACGGCCCATTACTTCCACTACCATAACACGGTGATGGCTTTCTGCGGTCGTGTGCAGGCGGCCTAAGTTTTCTACTACTATATTTACTGCTGTGTCAAAGCCGAAAGTTGACTCTGTAGCAGGAAGGTCGTTATCAATTGTTTTGGGTACGCCTATCACGTTTACGCCCTTGCGCGCGAAATCGCGGGCACTTGTTAATGTCCCATCGCCACCAAGAACTACCAGTACATCTACGCCTTCTTTTTTCATATTTTCCACAGCAATATCAGAAACGTCTTTTTTGACTTTTACGCCATTTTCCTCAATTGTGTAGTCGAACAAATTGTCTTTATTTGAGTTGTATAAAATTGTACCGCCTTTGTGAAGTATACCAGAAGTTGTTTCTGAGTTAAGAGGTACAAAATCATTGTTGTACAAACCGCGATAGCCAAACTTATAACCGATAACTTCGCAGTCCATCAGGTTTTGGCAGGCGCGTACAGTGGCGTAAATCACCGCGTTAAGGCCAGGAGCATCGCCGCCCCCTGTTAATAAAGCAATTTTCTTCTTTTTCATGTGTTGTTATTCCCTTCTTGATATGTGTTATGCCGCGCATGGTTTAAATGGCCCGTAATGCGGCGATTATGCTTTTACAAGCCATTGTACATAAGTAGTGAGAGTAAATCAAGATTTTTATTGAATGTTATGTTACAGCTGTTTTAGATGTATACCTATTAATCAATTTCATACGCCAACTACAACGTACTAATTGCCAAAGCTATAGCCAACACTATACTATCTATAGCGAATTATTTCAGAATCAGGCGAGGTAGTTTTTCATTAGATAAAGGAGGCGGACGGCAGTGCTTTTAATAGGAATCTGCGATGGTGATGCTTCCGTTCGCATTAAAATAGGTGAATACATCCGCCGGTACCGGGAGGAAACAGGCCTGACTGTTCAGGTATTGACCTATGATAATGGTGAGAAACTCCTGCACCATTATCCATATGAGATGGACTTAATTTTTCTTGAAATTCCCTTTACGAAATTATCCGGAATAGAGATAGCTAAGCGCGTCCGCAAAGCAGACCCTCATGTCGCAATTGTTTTTCTTACTACTATCTTAAACCATGTGCTGGAAGCCTATGAAGTTCGCGCCAGCAATTATCTGATAAAACCCCTAAAATACAGCCGCTTTCTTAAAGAAGTAGATGCCGCCCGTTCCCGTCGTGGGCATAATCGCTTCTTCATAGAAACTAATGACAACGGTATATATAAAATCTATACAAAATCCATCTGTTATATTGAAACTGTTGGCCGCAATACGCGCATCCAAACAGAAACGGACTCAATAATTAGCTACAAACGAATGAAAACCCATCTCGAGATATTATATGAGCCATATTTTGTGCGCGTTCATGCGGGGTATATCGTTAACCTGCTGTTTTTTGACCGTATGGAAGTAAGTGACTTATTGCTGAACACAGGGCAGCGCATTCCTGTAAGCCGCCATAGGAAAAAAGACGTAGCCAGCAGAATAAAGGCATTGTATTCGGAAGGGAGTACCCCGCCGATGAAGGAGGAATGAACTAACATATGAAAAATTTCCGCCAGACCTCGCTCACAATGTGCTGGGCGATAAAAACGGGACTAAAAATCAACCCAAGAATATTTATATTTTGGGGCATATTATCCACAGCTTTAGCTATTTTGCCTGCGGTGGCATTGCATTTTAACCGTCAGGCAGTGTCAGTTATTTCTGGTTTTTTGGCCACGGGGCAGGGCGAGTTTCGTGATGTTCTTCCCTCTATTATAGCCCTTGGGAGTATACTAATAATTGTTGGGCTTTCTAGGCGCATAACCGGGAACTTTTTGTATTTCATTATGTTTGATGCTTACTACCACGGTTTACAAGAGTATCTGATGGATGTTATCAGGCATGTAGAAATCAAAACATTAATGAGAAAAGAATATCAAGACGATTATTATTATGCTGCCAATAGATGTGGTTCGCTTGCCGATTTTATGAGTAGTGGTACAGTATTTATATCTAAGTTAGCAGGGGCGGTTTCACTTTTGGTTGTAGCTATAACTGTGTCTGGGGTTGTCTTTTGGGTAGCCTTTTGCTATGTAACACTATTTATATTGTGGAATATCTTAATGGCAAACAAATTACGCTGGGATGCTATTTCTCGCGGTAAAGTCGCGCGCCTGTCTGGCCATTATGAGGGGGCCACAATGTCCCCTGGGGTTGCCAAGGAACTTCGTATTTATGACTTGGCAAAAGATACAGCAGCTAAATGGGAAGCTGCTTATAATGAGTTATATAAATACGAGATTAAGTTCAGTATCTGGCGCAATGTGGATTCATTCATAAGCAGTGTTAGTTTTTATATGTTCATGGTAGGGATGCTTGCATATAGCATTTTTAGGGTTGCTGATGGCGGGATGACTGTAGATGTTTTCCTTATGCTGTACATCATGGGGCAAAATATTAGTGCCCTTATTCAAGAAATGACATTCAGCGTAAGAGAAACATATCGCGGGTTGCATATTTTGGCCATTCAGAAGCGGTTTATTAATAGCGTACCAAAAATGGAAAAAGACTGGCAGGAAGGCTTTGAGCCGGAGGATACAGATATTGTATTTGCGGCAAAGGATTTAAGTTTTTCCTATGACGATAAGCGTGAGGTACTGCATAATCTTAATTTCATAATTAAAAGAGGCGAAACCATCGCGCTGGTTGGTGTAAATGGTAGCGGGAAAACCACTTTGGTAAAGATTCTTGTTGGGCTTTTTGCCCCCACTAAAGGAGAGCTTAAATTTTGCGGTAAAGAGTATGACCCCAAGACACGTGGTGCAATTATACAGAGGATAGGCATGTTTTTTCAAAATTTCTGTATTTTCCACGCTTCGTTGCGTGAAAATATTGGCTTCGGTGACTTGAGAAACTTAGCCAATGACGAGAAAATCCACCTAGCTATGGAAAAAGGCGGTGCCAATAAGTTTCCGGGCAAATCCCCCAAAGGACTGGAGCAATGGCTCCTGCGTGACGTAAAGCAGGATGGCACAATGCTCTCCGGCGGTGAAAAACAGCGCGTAGCCGTATCACGCGCACATATGAGTGATAAGGAAGTACTTATTTTCGATGAACCGGCCGCTGCACTTGACCCCATAGCAGAGATGAAGCAGTTCCATGCAATTCAAGAGAAAATAGCTGGGCGCACCGCTATTTTAATAAGCCACAGGGTAGGCTTTGCACGCCTTGCAGACAGGATAATGGTACTGGACAATGGCCGCTTGGTTGAGACCGGTTCACATGAAGAGCTGATATCCGGCAGTGGAATATACGCGCATTTTTATAAAGAGCAAGCGCAGTGGTACACGGGGGAGGGTACAGCATGACTAAAACCAAAGCGTTGGCAAGGGCATTAAAAGTAAGTATGCAAGTAAAAGGCCCCTTGTCTATACTCATAAGTTTACTGGGTTTTCCTGCTGCGATTCTGCCGGTGCTGATTGCCAACCGTTTGAGGATATTAACCGATGAACTTCAATTCCTAACGGTTTATGGGGGAGCGGTAGCAAATGCTGTAACAATTTTCGGCGGCATTGTAGGGCTGTATATCGCTCATGTGATAATCAAAAATTTGCAGCATGCCATATCGGGCAAATATGGCTTAGATGAGCAGAAAACTATGCGCTATATCAAGCACAGCATCTTAAAAACAAAATGCGAAGTACGCTATAAGTACATCGAAAATTATGACGGCTTCCATAAGCGGATATCCTTTGCCCAAGAACACGCGGGGTGGATAATGGTGCGCTCTATAGGCAGCATAATCACGCTTTTACAATTGCTGGTTGCGCTTATAGCGGCTTCAATTGCCCTGTGGGGTGTAAGTCCCCTTGTTGTATTAGTTTTATATGTAACAAGTGTGCCTGCCGCGGTTTTGGCATATTTTCAGCAGGACGAAACCTTTCGCGGCAGGGCTAAGTGGAATGAGGAAGGCAATTTGGCGTTCCATTATTATCATATTATTGCTGGGCCATTTTGGATGAATGGTGTTCAGGAAGTACGCCACTTTGCATTGTTTAATTATCTAAAAGCCAGATGGCGTACCTTTGCAGACGATTATTTGAGCAAGAAAAACGAAGTTACTGTAAAGCATGTTAAATATAACGCCGCCGCCGATTTTTTCCGCAGCGCCGTATACCTTGGCATTTTGCTGCTTACTGCTTGGCAAATATATCAAAACCCGGCTGTGGGCCTTGGGGCATTTACGCTGGTGTTTGCGTTAAGCGGGCAATTGCAGGGGATAACGGGTGAGATGTTTGTAGGTGTAATGGTGCTGATGCAAAGTATCCCTTATATGCAGGAGTTTTTTTATCTGGAAAACTTGGAGCGGGAAAGTAACGAGAAGACTGATATCACTGAGGGAGACATTACATTTGATGATGTTGTTTTCGCATATCCAAACACAGATGTGAGTGTGCTAAAAGGTGTTAACGTTTCCATAAAAGATGGTGAAAAAGTAGCAATCGTAGGCGAAAACGGCAGCGGTAAATCAACATTCATTAGCCTGTTGTGTGGGATGTTTGAGCCTAAAAGTGGTGATATAAAAATAGGCGGTACTACACCTATTGCCGCCCGTGATGCTATTTCTGTTGTGTTTCAAGATTTTGCGCAGTATGAAGCAACTCTGCGTGAAAATATAACAGTATCTGACCAAGCCCGCTTTAATAATAACCTTGATAAACATCAAGGATGCTTTAAAAGCGCCAAAAACGCTACCGATGATGAAATAATGGATTTGCTGCGGAAAATAAATGTTAACGACGTGGTGGAAGAGCAACCAAACGGTTTAGATGAAATTATAGGCAGTTTTTCTGATAATACCAATAATCTATCTGGCGGCCAGTGGCAGAAGATATCCATAGCACGTGCCGCCTATCGTCAAAACGCAAAAATAATGATATTAGATGAGCCAACTTCGGCTCTGGACCCCCTTGCGGAAGCAGAGCTTTACCGAAACTTTGCCACGCTTACCCATGATAAGACTACGATACTAATTTCGCACCGCTTGGGTATAACCGCTTTGGTGGACCGTATTTTGGTGTTTAAAGACGGGCAGATAATTGAAGATGGCTCACATAAAGAACTTATGAGCCGGGCCGGGCATTACGCGGAAATGTATCGTGCGCAGGCTAAGTGGTATCAGTAAAGGTTTATGAACCTATCATATCAAGAAACTCCAGAATCGCCCGCGTAAACTCTATATCTTGTTCAGGGGTGAAAATATATCGGCCATAGCATACAAAATGCCAATCGCCTTCCCTAATAAATGTGGTAATGGCAATGCCGTTGTCTTCTGCTACCTGCCGCAGCCGTTCGAAGTGCGAAAACGGCACTTGCCAATCCTCGGTGGAGTGCATTAGTAAAATAGGTCGCTCGCCCAATTTTGTTATACCATTAACAGGGGTTAGGCGTGCTGGGCTGAACCCAAAGCGTAAACCCATATGAAAATTCATGAATGGGGTTGTTATAGTGCCTAAAAACCTTGGCAGCCCCATCATGGATATGCCGTCTACATATAAATCCACAAAATTGGAGTACGCGGAGATAGCTATAACGCCATCAATACGCGGGATTTCACCGCCTGCTATTATAACTGCTGCACCACCTGCCGATGTTCCCATAGCTACAATGGGTAGATGCCCTGTGCGTGGGTCTGCGTCTAGGTAGTATACTCCTGCTTTAACGTCCATCCACTCGGTAATGCCGAAGCCTATGCTATAGCCTTCGCTTTGACTGCGTGCGCGTTTTTCGATTAGCAATGTGTCCCAACCGTTATTCGCAAGCATGTGCGCATAGCCAAAGAATGCAGTAACGGAAGGCTCTTGCAAGCCTGAAATTATAATAACTGTGCCGCGCGGCGTCTCATTTACTGCATGAGTCCTCCATGCTGCCAGAGTTAACTCATCATAAGCGGTAAGAGTAATTTGCTGTGACTCAATCCCAAAAGCGGCAGAGTCGTGTTGGTACTGGTAGAATCTTTGGCCTAGAAACATAGACATCACAAGCATAGGAAGCAGGAATAAAATGGCCAGTATTATCGCTATAAAAGTAGATAGCGTAATTAAAATTCTTCTGCGGCTCATATTCGCCCCCTATAATTTTGTAGTGGCGCTGTTAACGAAAGCGCATGTGTTACAGCTTTATGTTTTGTCTTTAATATCAAAACTGGCCTAGCCCAAATAGTTTAGCAGCATTGTTGTAAAATACATTATCGTACGTTTCAGGCGGTACGATTTTCTTGCAAAACTCGATATATGCCCCAAGCGGCACCAGCGGCCAGTCTGTGCCAAACAGCACTTTTTCGTATGCGTTAAGATATGACAGTCCTTGGGTGTAGTGATGCATTACATGGGGCCTAGCTTCAGTAGCGGCGATATGGGCCGCGTCGCCTGCTTGCAGGCCCGAGATATCTAAGTAAATATTACGGTTTTTGTAGGCTACTTCGCAGGCATCCATAATCCATGGGTCACCCATGTGACATAGCATGAAGTTTACGTCCCTGAAATTCACCGCTAAGCGGTCGGCGGCTAAAGGGTGAGAATATTCAAGTAATGCGGTCTCAGCGTAAGTGTCACCTGTGTGTATAGCCACAGTCAAGCCGTGTTCGGCCGCCAGCTTGTAAACCGGTGTGTATATCGGGTCATTAATATTGAAGTGATAGTACCCAGCGTAGATTTTAAAGCCAAGAATACGGCTTTCTGCCCTGTTTGAATTAAGCATTTTAGCAAAAGCGGCTACCTTTTCCTCGGTCAATGTGTGTGGGTTTACGCCCATGCAGACATGCATGGTGGGTGGACAGTCTGTGTGGAGTGGTGAATTGGAAATACCTGCATCCATGCGGCTGGCTTCATCATCATTTCTGGCATCAGATTTTAACGGCGGGTTGGCGTGCATAAATGCTGGGGCTGCCGCGTCCGGAAACGCTCCGGATAAGGTCTCTACTAAGCCCATGCATACAGATGCCACAATGCCGCATTCGGTTTGTTCCTTTATCATGCCATGATAGGAAAAATCTACTCCGGAAGCGTCTGCCGCTCCATGGAATGCGTGGACATTGGAAAAATGTGTGTGTGCATCAATGATTTTCATTTCTGTTCCTCCAACTTATAAATTTATTTCAGCGATGTTTCTACTTAGTGTACATAGTAAAATCACAATCTCGGGCCGCGCAAATATCCGCGGAATCGCGTCATAAATGCAATACGATAGCCATTTAGCTGAGGCGGCCAGTTAGGAGTCGACACACACTCCTAGAAGCGTCCCGATCCCACCGCATGCCACTGTAAAGAGGATTAGCGCGATTTGGATTATGTATCGCTTATTTTTTACTGTTTGACGCTTGCCAATATTGTATAGTGTGAATGATATGATGTTTACCAGTACAAAAAATAATAGGAATATCTCTACAATACCGATGCGTAAATCCAGTTTACTATAAATCTCAATTTGCGTCCTCCAAGAATATTCAAATATATTGAATCAGCTGCTTTATTATATATGTTTATGGTGAGGTTTGGAAAGTATGGGGTTGACATGATATATCGTTTAATGATATATTATATCTATAAACGATATATCGTAAATCGACATGGAGGTGTGAGTATTGCCAAAGCAGGATTATTACCAACAAGGTCAGCTTACAGATTTAGCCTATCTGGTGCTGGTAAGCCTAATTACCCCCCGTCACGGGTGGCTAATCATGAGCAAGATTGAAGAGATGACAGAGGGTAGTGTAAGCATAGGTCCGGCATCCCTGTACACTACTCTAAAAAAATTGATGCAGGCTAACTTCATACAGCTATTAGATGATGATGGCAGCAAAAAAGTGTACAGCATAACAAATGTGGGTTGTGAAGCACTGGAAGTGGAAATAGAAAAAAGAGAACGATATGCCTCATACGGAAAAAAAGCTATAGATGAGTATTGGAGGGGTTAGTCATGAGGAAGTATAAGTACAAATTTGGAAACGGGTTAGCACATAGCGAAAGCAAAGATATAAAAATGATGGAAGATATGGCCACAAAAGGCTATACATTAGAAAAAGTAAGCAAATGGGGCTATTACAAGTTCCGCGCAGCTATAGTAGAAGAATGTGCCTATGCCATTGATTTCTCAGATATTGAAGCTAAAGACGAAGGTTTTAGGCAATATATAGAGATTTTTAGCGCAGGCGGCTGGAAGTATGTCACAAGCCTAGAAAATCTTCACTACTTTAAAGCGCCAACAGGAACAAAGCCAATATATACAGACGGTGTCAGCATGGCCGAAAAATATGAGAAAATGAGAGAAATGAGTATGTGGTGGGTCATTGTTACAGGAATATTTGCGGCCGTTTGTGCTGCGCTGTACGTCATCTTCTCGCTATTTTTCCTTCTTGTATTGATGGGTGCCGGGATTGGACTTTGCTGGACTATGTTTGATGGGGTGCGGCTAAACAAACGACGTGCAGAGCAGCTTCGCGATGGTGTAAGTACGGCAAATGTAAGTGAGGCTTGCGATGAAAGTGATGCATGCCAAGATGAAAACACTGCAGAAAGATATGATGAGTTAAGTAAATCATGTGGGCGGGCATTTTTGTTGAGTTTACTACTGGTGGCTGGCCTTACAGTGTTAAGTTGGACGCAGTTTTTTGGTTTAATAGCTATTGGAAGTGATTTGAGTTCTGTGGTTGGAGGTATCGTTGGTGCATTGTGGGGGATTAGTATTGTCTTCGCTTTGTATAAGGCCTATGGTTTTATAGCGAATATGCGTAAGGCAGCACGAATGAGGAAGACCGGATAAGCTTTAACAAAAGCGATAAGTTCTTGCTAAGTATATTTTCACCTGAAACCAAATAAAAAAGCGGCTAGTCTATCGACCACGCCGCTTTTCGTTATATCCTTCTTTTTGCATATCTACTCAAATACGACTCTTTCTAAATCGTCCAGCGCGCCGTCTGGCAAATCCCTATCTGTAATCAAGTAGAAGGTCGGCCGCGAGGTGAAGCTTTCCCCATCGGCTATGCCCTTCTCATGGTCTATATGCACGTTTACGGTCTTGTTGTCGCTAAATACCCGGTTATTTCCACCGGGCGTCATCTTGTTGCCGTGGAATACGTATAAATTCTCGGCGCGGCCGCCGGATAGTTTTGCTGCGTTTATAAACCCGGCACGCTGCCATGCTGCACCAGCACGCTGGTTGTGGCGGCGCATTTCCGGATTTGTACATTCTATGCGTACATCCGATAACTCATCTGATACCCGTAAGTAGGACACGATGCTTTCGGTCGCGCCATTAATCACTCCTGTTTCATTGATAAAACGGAAGAAACAGCACACAATGGGCAAGCCGGGCAGGGTGAGATAATATGTCTCATATATTGCACCCTTTAGCTTCTCAAACTCCGTCACGGTCATCGTCGTACATATGCCCTGCCACATATTGCCGTGGTTATCAGGCATTTGGGCAAAGCGTGCTGTCACTTTTTCTTTTATAACGGTTAGTGGGTTCATTCCGCTCGGGTCTATTTGAATACCGCCGATAAACGGATTGTACCATGCATATGGCTCATGATTGGGATAGCGTGACTCTAGCCATTCTGTAGGGGCGTGGTCCGGGCCGGTGGTTAGTGAGTAAAGCGCGCTTGCATACGCCGCCGAAGCTTTAAATGTTATGCGCCCGTTGGACACTATATGTGAATCGTCTTCGACGCGCTGTGTTATTTCGCCAGCTGGGAAGAATAACGCACGATGATAAGATTTTTTATATATAGCTATATCCAAAATCAAGCGAGCCAAGGCTATACCATCGGTGGGTAGATAATTGCCGGCTCCTTCTTTACCTGCTGTGCCAATAGGCAGCTCAAAAATATTCCCGGCTGTGGCTTCGCCTTCATCTGTATTGGTTTGACATTGAGGTGCAAATAAACCATCAGGTGAGTCTATGCTAACTTCCCCTTCTAATATAGTCGAGCGGTTGTTAAACAATTCTACAGTTAGTACTTTACCCGTAACAAAAGGATTATAGTCATTGGTTTTAACTTCCAATGGGTACGCCATTTCCAGCGGCTCTCTGTTATAAATCCCCATCGCGTAATTTCTAAAATCATTGGCACGGGTAAACATACCATATGCAATCGTAACTGGTTGTGTTTCATGGGATTGGCCGGCGGCCAGTTCGTTAATTTCAACTTCAAAAGACAGGAAGCACCCCCACTTGACTGCGGGTTTATATTCTGGTGGCCAGCATATACCCCTTGGGTTGCGTCCGTTGGCCTCGAAAATCCAGTTCTCGCTCCATTTTTCTGTGTCTATATCTTCTAAGCCAAAGATAGTCTCATCAACTGTGAGCCCTTCTTTGGTTGTAGTAATTTTGCCATTATAAGAAAAATGAGTGTCGCGCCCAATCGGTATCAGAATTGGGTCGTTAAGCATGATACTTCGTGGGGTTGCGCTACGGTTTTCTACGCGGTAACGGCGCGTAATAACTCCGGATGCGGTTAGGGTAATAAGCTGTATAACCGCCATACCTGAGAATTTTTCTGATACAAACTCCGCTTCCATTACCATTTCTGGGCCGTTTTGATATGAGCGTATTGCAGGCTTTAGTAAGTTAAACTCGTCATCGTAAGGTTTACCTAACTTTGGTGGGTCTAAGCAGATTTCGCCGGGGTCAATGCCCAAGATATGATACAAGCCGACTTCGTTATTATCATGTTTATCCATCTCAAGATACCACGGGCCGTTTGCTATGCCGCTTACCGTGTCTTTTTCATAGCCGAAGGCGCATGTCAAGTTGTGGTTTGTGATATGCAATGGTTTTTCGAATGACAATTGCGTGCCATCTTCTAGAGTGATTTTATACGTTACAGGTAACGGCTGGTAGCCTATACCGCGGGTAATGGCTGATAGCTTTACGGAAGCTTTTCTACGCTCTTTTATTTGTATTGTATGGGTTGTATCAGCAAACTCCGTAATAGGGTTGTCGGGTAGGGTAAGACGTACCGTTGCGTCTTTGGGTAAATTGCTTGTGATATTAATATAGCTATCCTTTGCCACGCCTATCTGGCTAACTTGGCATTCGTTATGGAGATACACATCCAGTGGGAAGCAGCTTTCTATACCCAGCCCAAAGGGGATGACATGGCCGCCCACTTCAACATCTGCCCGCAAGCATGGGTGAACGCGCCATACATCTTGTGGCTCTGTGATTGCGCCTACACGGAAGCGTCCTTTGTATTCGTGCCGCCCGGTGGGAATATTTTCATCAAGCTTATAGTCAAAAGTGATATTTTCCTCGTTGCGGCCTGTTATCTTTAATTGCAGTGGCTTATCTGTTTTATTTTCTATGGTAAAAGTGCAGTCGTAACCTAAGCCGAAGGCCAGCTTGTGGTTTTCTGCTATAAACTCGATTTTATAGTCGCCGGTTTCTACTAAACGGATGCGTTTGCCGCTGCGCTCGAACCCAATGGCTAGTATCTCATCACCCTTGGCCCATGAATAGCCAAAACACTCGAATTCGTTGACCATTACGCCATCGGGCTTGGTTTCTATAACCCGCGTGGAATCAGCATACCAGTCAGCTTTAGCAAAGAATTCTGGGAAAAGTTTTAACACTGTTGGGATGAAGTTAGTAAGATGGGTGCTATTGGGCCTGTCTTCCCATAAGTATCCGCATTTTTTATACAAAGGCACGGCAGCGGTGTTACCCGCCCACGTGTACAGGTCTATACGCGGGTAGCCAAGTTCGATTGTGCGCTCGACGCATTGCAGTACAAGGGCTTTGCCTATGCCTTTGCCTTGGTAGTCGGATTGTACATTTAAGAGCGGAATGTAAGTTGTGTCCGCGTCGTAGTAGTATCGCGAAAAGCTGCAATAACCAACTACCGCGTCCCCGTCCAACGCCAGATATACATTATAATTGGCAGCGGTGGCGTGTTCGTCTATTATTTGCCTTGGCGTACGTATGCCTGAGTCCCCACCCCAGTCGTCCCCGCTTTTTGCCCACATATCACATATGGCTTGGGCAAAGTCGGGGGTGTACTCTATGATTTTAATACCGTTATTTAGTTGATTGTATACTTTCAAGATAATTCCTCCAATACTAATTGCGAATCTTTTCGCTTAAAAATAATTCGTATAGGTACAGCAATACACAGCCAATGAAATACATAACTATATCCCATGGGTCAAAGGTCATGCCGATAGCAACCCTTGCGATGGATATATGAGCCAGCCCAAGACGCTCCACCAAGTGAAAATACTGCCCTATTTCTACTAAAACAGAAAAAATAAAGATTGCTAAAGGAAGCCACTTCATACGGTTCCTGACAAAAGATTTGATGAAGCAGTAGATTAAGATAACTATTAGAATATCGCCGAAGTGATACCTGATAAAACCACTTGTGCCATACAGCGCGATAAGCACAATGATTATAAACAAGGCCAAAAAGGCGAAAAGATACTTTCTGTTAATGCCTAATTTCATCACTTATCCTCATATTACAGGTCTACCGGTTCATATATAAGCGGGGATTACCTCCGCGTTTTCTAAGTTGCATTACGCAGACGCAGTTAATCCAAGCTTAGGGAAATCTTGATGTTCATCGTTCTGGCCTCTCTCGTGATTGATGAGATATAGAATAGCACCGCATACATCAAACTTCTATCCCAAGTTTGATTATAATCAAACTTTATATTACTCTACCACATCAAACTGGCTATTATAAAGTGCCGAGTAAACCCCATCTTGTGCCAGCAGTTCATCATGGTTGCCCTGTTCCACTATATCGCCTTCTTGCATGACCAAAATCATGTCCGCACTACGAATTGTAGAAAGCCTATGGGCAATAACAAAGCTGGTACGTCCCTTCATAAGGTTGTCCATGGCTTTTTGAATAAGTACTTCGGTGCGGGTGTCCACGTTGCTGGTGGCCTCGTCTAGTATCAAAATGTCCGGGTCGGCAAGGATTGTACGCGCTATGGTCAAAAGCTGCTTCTGCCCGGCGGAAATATTATCGGCTTCCTCATTTATAGTCATCTGATAGCCGTCTGGCAATGCTCGTACAAAGTGGTGTGCCTGAGCCGCACGTGCGGCTTCCTTCATCTCATCATCGGTGGCGCTTAGGCGGCCATAACGGATATTTTCCGCTATTGTGCCGTTAAACAGCCATGTATCTTGCAGCACCATCCCAAAATGCGACCGCAGTCCGTCACGTGTATACTCACGAATATCTACGCCATCCACAGATATGCTTCCTTCATTAACATCGTAAAAGCGCATCAGCAATTTTACAATTGTTGTCTTACCCGCGCCTGTATGGCCTACAATGGCGATTTTTTGGCCGGGCTTGACCTCTGCTGTAAAATCGCGGATTACCTGAACCTCCGGGTTATAACCAAAATGCACATTGTCGAAACGTACATGACCTTCGATTTTCTCTGCCGAAACAGGTGTAGCATATTCGGGAGATTCTTCATCTTCATTCAAAAACGCAAACACGCGTTCTGCCGCGGCGGCGGTTTGCTGTAAGATATTGGCCACACCAGAAAGCTGTGCCACCGGCTGACCAAACCTGCGTGAATACTGGATAAACGCCTGTATTCCACCCAAAGTAATACGCCCGTCCACGGCCAGCACGCCCCCTACAACAACAATGCCTACATATCCTATGTTGCCAATAAACCCAATAATAGGCATCATCATGCCCGAAAGGAAATTGGCCTTCCAGCCCGAACGATACAATTCATTATTGTGAACATCGAATGCCTCTACGGATGCTTTCTCGCCACAAAAGGCCTTAACGACGGCATGGCTCGTGAACATTTCCTCTATATGGCCGTTTAGTTCGCCTAAACTTTTCTGCTGAATTTTGAAATGCTTTTGTGACCGTTTAACGATAAATGCCATACATATTGCTGATAGCGGCAGGATGGCCATGGCCACCAGCGTAAGCATGGGGCTTATAAAAAGCATCATTATAATTATGCCCACGACTTGTGTAAAACTCATTACCATCTGCCCCATGCCTTGGCTTAGGGTACTGCTTATGGTGTCAACATCGTTGGATATGCGGGAAAGAACATCGCCATGGGTATTCTTATCGAAATATTTGAAAGGCAGGCGGTGGATTTTCTCGCTCATTTGGGTGCGAAGGCGGTAGGTTATACGTGCGCTTACCCCGGCCATGATAAAACCTTGAGTATAATCAAACGCGACACCTACAAGATGTAACACCAATAAGGTTAATAATATTGCAGCAACTCGGCTGAAATTAATACCGCCTATGCCTTGGGCTTGCAACCCCATGCCATAGAATACTTCGTCTGTAGCTTCGCCCAGTATGCGGGGGCCTATGACAAATAATATTGTGGAGACTACGGCCACAAATGATATAAGAAGAATTACCAATTTTTCTGCGCCAAGATATTTAATTAACTGCCGCATACTGCCTTTAAAGTCTTTGGCTTTTTCTACAGGCATACCCGGACGGCGGCCAAAGCCCACTTGAGTTTGCTGCTGCCTTAGACGCTCTTTTCGATCAGACATGGTTCACCTCTTTACATATAAATAAATCAATTTTCTCAATTGACATACAGGTAGTGCCGTCGAATGTCATTTTTGCTACCCATGGCATAGGCATTACAAGCCATTCATCGAATCTATACGAAGGGTCATAGTTACGGATAATTGTGCCTAATGCTGTGCCGTGGGTGCCTATAGCCATATTTTTACCGTTGTAGCGCGTCATCACCTTTTGTTCGGTCGGGGGTAGCGTGGCGTATGAAATGTATTGTAGTCATTTTGATCTCCTATATGTCATGTGTTACGTTTCCGGTTTTATCATTAATATAAAGGGCCGAAGAAAGCCTTTGTCCCGAGTATCAAAAGTGAAGCACTATACAGTCCCTTGGCTGGACGCAATCTCATGATAAGCCGGACAGGATACTAGCAGTTCTTCATGTGTCCCGCGGCCAACAATTTTCCCTTCATCCAGCACCAAAATTTGCTCGGCATTCATAATCGTACCTACACGCTGGGCGATAACAATTACCGTAGCCTCGGCTGTATATTCCTTTAGTGCCTTACGAAGCTTGGCGTCTGTTTGGAAGTCAAGCGCCGAAAAACTGTCATCAAAAACTAATATTTCAGGATTTTTAGCTAATGCTCGGGCGATAGAAAGCCTTTGACGCTGGCCACCGGAAACATTACTGCCCCCTTGTGTAATTTCCGCTTCAAATTTATTGTCTTTTTCCTCTATAAACCCGATAGCCTGCGCAACAGTGGCTGCGGCGGCTACTTCATCATCAGTCGCATTGGGTATACCATAACGGATGTTTGACGCAATTGTCCCTGTAAGAAGCTGGCCCTTTTGTGGCACATATCCGATTTTTTTTCTTAAATCCGCTTGCCGCACCTTCCTAATATCTACGCCGTTTACCTTTACCGAGCCATCGGTTACATCGTAAAAGCGCAGCAGAAGGTTCGCGATAGTAGATTTTCCGGAACCTGTTGCACCGATAATAGCCGTGGTTTGCCCCGGTAATGCTGTAAAATTTATCTCGGAAATAACATCGGTTTCAGCGGCGGGGTAACGGAAGCATACGTTTTCAAAGGCTACATGCCCGCGTAATTCGCTGGAGTTTTCTGCAAAATCTACCGGATTAGCAGGGTCAATGATAGCCAAATCCGTGTCCAGCACCTCTGCGATACGTGCCGCGGACACCATTGCGCGCGGCACCATTACCAGCATAAATGACATCATCATAAACGCGATAATAACCTGCATTGCATACTGCATAAACGCTATCATATCGCCTATAGGCAGGCCTGACGCTGCTACATGGTTTGCCCCAACCCATATAACCAAAATTTGCGTGCCACCCATGATAAAAGTTATGGCAGGGCCGGCTATAGCCATCACACGCCCAATAAATAAGCCTGTTTCACGCAAATCTGTGTTAATGCCGTCAAAACGTTTTTTTTCGTGATTTTGTGTGCCAAAGGCGCGTATAACCATTAGCCCATGCAAGATTTCACGAGAAATTTTATTAAGGGTATCCACCATTTCTTGCAGGATTTTAAACTTGGGCATCGCGACAATGATAATCATAGCCACAAAGCCGATAAGTACAATTACCGCAAGCGCGATAATCCAGCTCATGCTTACAGAACGGGTAAGTGCCATGATTATTCCGCCTATGCCTATGATAGGCGCGTACAGTAATAATCTGGCTGTGACATTGGCCAAGTTTTGAACTTGTGCCACATCATTAGTGCAGCGTGTGATAAGTGATGCTGAAGAAAATTTATCAAACTCACCCTGCGAGAAATTCTCCACTTTGGTAAACAAATCCCGCCGCATATCGCGTGCAGCCCCTGCCGCAACCCTTGGCGAGATATATGCGGCACAAAGGGATGCTAATCCTGCCAGTAATGCTATAAACAACATCAACCCGCCTGTTCGCAAAATGAACCCTGTTTGAGGGACACCTTCGCGTATACCGGGCTCTATGCCTTCGTTAACGATCTCTGCCATTAGCGTGGGCAGATACAACTCTGCCATGGCTTGGCCAAGCAACAGAAGTACTGCCAACAACAACATCGGCCAGTATGGCTTTAAGTACACGAATAACTTTCTCATGTTTTAATTAATGCCTCCTCATCCAATACCAAACCAACCGGGCAATGGTCCGACCCAAAAACTTGCGGATGAATACTCGCTTCTTTAATAGCAGCTGTTAGGGTTTCAGATACCAAAAAATAATCTATACGCCAGCCTACATTCTTCTCACGTGCCCGTCCCATATATGACCACCATGTATAGGCTTCTTTTTTATCTGGGAATAGGTGACGGAATGTATCAACATAACCAGCGGCCAAAAGTTCTGTCATCTTGGCCCGTTCTTCTGGGGTAAACCCCGCGTTTTTCACATTGGGCTTCGGGTGAGTCAAGTCAATTTCCGTGTGAGCTACGTTCAAATCTCCACACACTACAACAGGCTTATTAAAGCTGTTCAAATAGTTGCGGAATGCGTCTTCCCATGTCATGCGATAGTCAAGCCTCAAAAGCCCGCGCTTGGAATTTGGTGTGTATACAGTAATATAGATGAAATTTTCAAATTCGAGTGCGATTATACGTCCTTCATTGTCATGTTCAGCGATACCCATACCGTAAGTCACGCTTAGCGGCTCGGTCTTAGACAGCACAAGCGTACCCGAATATCCCTTTTTCTCTGCAGAGTTCCAGTATTGATAATACCCTGGAAAGGCGAAATCCGCCTGCGATTGGTGCATCTTAGTCTCTTGCAGGCCTATCAAATCATAATCATTGTCTAAAAAACTCATAAATCCCTTGCCCATACAGGCACGTAGACCGTTTACATTCCATGAAGCCATTTTTATCGGCATAATTGTCTCCTTTTAAAGTAAGCTCAATAAAGATTAGAACTTGTCTCTAAGAAATGTCAAAACGTAGTATATCAGAAAGTGGTGATGCAATGAAATTCTACATATTTTCGTTATGGTACTCATCGGGCAGAAGTTCCTTTAGTTTTAGAAGAATGTGTAAATCCGCAGGCCGCTTGGCGGCATTTTTAACAATAGCTAAATCTGTGGCAAGAATCGGCTCACCAACATTAAGTGTATATTTACGAAAAACATTAAGCCCGGGTTTGGCACCAACATGATGAGGTATTACTCCAACTGGTATGAAAAACGCCTGTTCGAGAAGCTTTGCGCGGCGAAGGCCAAGTAAAATTAATGTGACAGTCGAAAGAATATCTTTTCCAGTTTCCGCTTGTGCGGGGCATGTAAAAAGGTGCTTGCGGCGCGTAGCCTGTTGCGCCACAACGGCAAGCCCCCCGCGAGATAGTGTACCTGCAAACTCGGCAACATAATTGGACATAAACGCGGACTGTACTTTGGACACATCGTCACTGTCGCCAAGCCGTGTGGCTGTGTGTGGCGTGAGAATAGGAACAATATTGACACCAATTTTGCATAGTCGTGAGCGATACTTGCAAACACTCTCAAACCATGGCAGGTTCATAGGAATAATAATCTCACGATTAGGATAAAGGTTGATTATATAAAGAATCGCGCAAATAGGGTCGTTCAAAGTGGGGTGATTAATAACAACAATTTGCCCGCCCTGCGAAGTACCTGCCTGATGCCCTTTAACAGAAAATGGACAGAAAAAACGGACAATTTTTACAGCGGAAGCTTTGCGGCGATGCCATACATTAGGAAAGAAACGTGCGCGCAGCATAAAAATCGGATTGAAGATGAAAAATAGCAGAATACGGCAGATGATACCGGTTAAGGCTATTTTGCGCTTTAAAGCACGGCCAGACTCGCCAAAAGTCAGAAGTACAGAACCACCGCGTTCCATATTATGAATCGCATCAGATGTGAATGATGATTTTAAAGACATACAAAGGCCCCCTCATTAACAATATTGTAGATTATCGGATATGCCCCGTCAAATATCGCCTTTCACCAAAGTATCAAAACCTGATTGGACTTTCACCTAACCAATCCGCATAGAATACGATAGTACACTATTAACTTTGGAGCGTGACAAAAATGAGCGGAATAGGCGGCCTAATAGGTTATGGCGGCAACACCTTAACAGCGGCAACAGTATGCGAATCGATGCTGGCATCCCTAAAAAAACGCGGGGAAGATGAACATGGCACATTCATATCTCAGGATGTATGTATGCTACATACCAGCACAAACAAAATAAACACAGGGCACGGCCCATTACGCGGTATACTTGGTCAAAGAGCGTATGTGCTTGCCTTTGACGGGGAACTATACAACAAAGAAGAGCTAATAAGAGAGCTGCGGACATTAGGCTACCGCTTCCAAGATAACACCGATGCGGCAGTTGTTCTACATGGCTATATGGCATGGGGCGAACAGTGTTTGGATCGGTTCTTAGGTATGTACGCCTTCGCTATATGGGATAGCGAGCGGCTATTTATGGCTCGCGACAGGCTGGGGCTAAAGCCGTTTTTCTATTCGGTGGGTTCTCATGGGTTTGTGTTTGCTTCTGATATAAAAACGCTGCTATGCCACCCTCAAATTCAGCCTGTAATTGATTTAGATGGTATAGCCGAGTTATTGCTTCTTGGCCCGGGTCGTACCCCCGGGATATCTGTGTTTAGAGACATTCGCGAACTTAAACCCGGCCATTGGGCCACATATACCAAAACCCATGGCTTAACCATATGCCAATATTGGCAGCTGCGCGCTAGGCCCCACAAAGATTCTTTTGACGAAACCGCCGCACATGTCCGAAATCTATTAAAAGACGCTGTAGCCCGCCAAAGCGTTGCGCCCAAAAACGTAGGACTTGGTACTTTTTTATCAGGAGGACTAGACTCCAGCATAGTTGCAGCGCTTTCTAATAGCAAAGAAACATTTTCTGTTGATTATTTCGGCAACGACAAGCATTTCAGCCCAACAGAATTCCAGCCGGACGACGATAATGAGTTTATTAAAATAATGGCAAAGGCATTAAACGCGCGCCACAGCCGCATTATCCTTGGGTCTGACGAACTGGCTGATGCATTAACTCCAGCAATGGAAGCTCGCGGCTTACCTGGCATGGGGGATGTAGACGCTGCACTGCTTCTTTTTTGCCAACAAGTTAAAGAATCTGTCCCAATAGCTCTTTCCGGCGAAGGCGCGGATGAAATTTTCGGCGGGTATCCGTGGTATCAGCAAGAAGAGCGCCTATGGGCCGAAACCTTCCCATGGTCACAATCCACAGAATACCGCTCTCGCTTCATAACTCCTCACATCCTAAAAAAACTTGACCCTGACACATATATCCGCACCCGATTCGAAAAAACCATAGCTATCGCCGACACTTTATACGACGATGAACCAACAGAGAAACGCATTCGCCAGATGTTCATCTTAAATATTCATTGGTTTCTGCAAAATTTAGCTACACGCAACGAGACAATGAGTACAGCCACAGGATTGACTGTACGTTCACCCTTTTTGGACCACCGCTTAGTAGAATATCTTTATAATGTTCCGTGGGCATTTAAAAATCACCAAGATCGTGAAAAGGGCTTACTGCGCGAATCGGTAAAGGGGCTGCTTCCACCGGCTGTTTTATCACGCAAAAAAAGCCCCTTTCCTAAAACCCACAACCCAGCATATATGAGCAGGGTAACGGATATGATAAAGGTTGTGCTAGGAGACAGCGCATCACCAATATTTGAAATTATCCCCAAAAATGCGTTAGAAAATCTGTTGTCTGATGAAACTAGCCAGCCGTGGTATGGGCAATTGATGACTGTACCGCAAACAATCGCCTATTTTTTGCAAATTAATACATGGATGAAAGAGTTTAAAGTAGCAGTTAAGCTATAGTTTTATTGAGTAAAACACATATTGTGAAAATCTACACTAAATTTATGCCAATTTTTTTGTTCGCACGTGTAATAATATTGCGCATTCTGAAGAATATGGTAGAATAACGTGAGGAACATTATAGGTGGGAGGCAATCAGATGATTGATTTCAAGGAAGAAATTAGCAAGTACAAACCAATCCGTACAGTAGACGACGTTGAGGATGCCGTTCGTGACGAAATTATGGACATTATGGATTTGCTGCAACATATATCCGGTAAGCCGGTATCTTCAAAGAAGGATGAACCGTCATCTTAAAAAACGATTATTTTTGCCTTATTAAACCAAGAAAGATGTGGTTATATGCAATGTCCAAATTGCCAAAAGGATTGCTACGATAAGTCTATATGTCCAGCTTGCAATATTGATACAGTTTTGTACGCAGGCACAGTACGTCTATCAGACCGGTTGTACAATAAAGGCCTAAGCAAGTTAAATAACGGCGACCTGACTCAAGGTATAGAAATTTTAAACCGCAGTGTTTCAGTCAACAAAAATAATATTCCGGCCCGTAACTTATTGGGCCTAGCCCTTTTTGAGATTGGCTATGTAGGTGATGCCTTTAAGCATTGGGTTATAAGCCAATCTATGCAAAAAGAAAATAACCCAGCTACAGACTACCTAGAAGAAGCCAGAAAAAACAGCCGCACTCTAGAATCGCTTAATGATGCCGCGGCAAAATACAATCAGGCTCTTGTATACCTAAAACAAAAAAGTGATGACTTGGCTATAATCCAGCTAAGAAGAGCTGTAGAGTTAAATCCGCGCTTTGTGGACGCTCTAAATCTGCTGTCGCTATGCCATCTAATTCAAAACAATCGTGAAAAGGCCGCGGTAGCGGCAGAGCGGGTTCTGGCAATAGATATCCAGAACACAGTCGCGCTTAACTATCTGTCCATAGTAAGTCCGGGGCGCGCTAGGCCTGATGTTAAACGGGCTGGTTCTGACCGTTCTGGCCGCAAAGGTGCGGCAAAAACTCCAGCCGCATCTTACCGGGGAATCTCCGTTCAGGAAAAAAAAGCTAGAACTTTTCGCTTCGATATAATCTTGGCATTGGTTATTGGTGCGGCATGTACATTTGCTGTTATGTATATTATGTTTTACCCTGCCATAGACCGCCAGCATGAGAATCAGCTGCAGGTGTACCGAAGCAGGTTAAATGAAGCTAGCGCCGAACGCGAAGCGGATGCGGAACGTCATGCCCAAACGATGGAAGATATGCAGGCTCAGGCTCTGTTACAAGGCAATGCAATTGACGAATGGGAAGCAAGATATGACTTGGCAGACCGTAGAATCCGCTTCCATCAGGCCGATAATCTTTTCCGGGATGATCAGTTTTTGGAAGCAATCGAACAACTTGATAATATAGATATGACAGGCCTGCCTCGTGACTTAGTTGAAAGGGAAGAACAAATACGCGGGGAAGCATACCCGCGTATAGCTACACAGTTTGTTACCGAAGGCTTAGCGGCTTTTACCGCAAACGATTATTACAAAGCACTGGTTGATTTGGAACTGGCCCTGCGTTTTATGGCCCCAACAGCAGCAAGGCGAAACGAATTTTTATACGCACTGGGTACATTATATTCACGCGATGAAGCACGTCATCCCGAAGCACGCGTGTTATTAGAAGAACTTGCTACAAATCATCCCAATTTCAGGCCACAAAGAACTCGAACCCTGATTGACAGCTTAACAGATGAAGATTAATTCAGTATCCTTTAGGGTGTGTACGCACCCTTTTTTATATACTTAATTATACTAAGGTGGAGCATGAACGAAGAAAAGCTTATCATTAATCAAACTAAAAAAGGTATTTTCTTATTAATACTTGGCGCGGCGGTTATGACTATTGCTGCGCTGGTAGTCGCGTTTATGAGTAACGAAATATTAATTGAAATTCCGTTTATAAACCTTTTTCCGGGATCTGTTATAGTTTTTCGTGTTCTTATGCTATTTGGGGTTCTTTTCTTTGGATTTTGCCTTGTTTTTATCATTCGTAGGTCGAAAACAAAAGCCGTATTTATTGCGGATGAAAATGGCATAACAGACTACAGTTCTGCTTTGGCGCTTGGGTTTATTCATTGGTATGACATTGAGTCAATTTCTTTGCGTGTTTTTATGAGCGAAAAATATATTGAGGTAGAGATAAAAGATAATGAGAAATATCTAGACAGACTGAACTGGCTTAAGAAAGTAACAATTAAATCAAATGTAAAGAGAGGATTCTCGATATGTTTAATTACGCTAAATGGTACTGGAGTGAAGCCTGAAGCCGTCCTTCCTAAACTGATAACCCTATTTAATCTATATACGAAAAAGGAGCAATCCCAATGTTAGTAATTCAAGGAAAATATAATACCGCGAAAATTTTTACAGATAATATAGAATCAAGCGCTATATCCCAAATCCACAACTTATTAAACCAAAGCTTTGTAGAAGGCAGTAAAATACGCATAATGCCTGATGTGCATGCGGGCGCAGGCTGCACAATAGGTACAACCATGACAATAACCGATAAGGTCGTCCCCAATATGGTTGGGGTTGATATAGGCTGCGGTATGGAAACTGTGCGCTTAAAAGACAATCATATAGAGTTAACTCAACTGGATAAGGCCATCCACAAGTATATCCCGGCAGGTTTCGATATCCGTGACACCCCTCACCACTATGCTGATATGATTGACCTAACGTCACTAAAATGTGCAAAGCATATGCGGCTTGACAGGGCTGCCCTGTCTATAGGGACGCTTGGCGGCGGTAACCATTTTATAGAACTTGGCAGGGGCAAAGCCGTTTCACCCGATACCGCCAATGACGCGAGTGACGCGCTGTTTTTGGTTGTGCATTCCGGTAGCCGTAATATAGGCAATATGGCCGCAGAGTGGTATCAAAAAAAGGCCATCGATGACCTTAAAAAGAAAAAAATAAATATTGAACGTTCACTGGCATATGTAGAAGGGGCGCTTATGGATGATTATTTGCATGATATGGCCATTCTTCAACGCTATGCTGAGGTTAATCGCAAAGCCATTATAAAGGAGTTGGAAAAGCGTGTAGGCTTTAAGGTGCTAGATTCCTTTACCACTACCCACAATTATATCGACTTAGATTCAAGAATACTGCGCAAAGGCGCTATCTCGGCCAAATGCGGCGAAAGGGTGCTAATTCCTATGAATATGCGTGACGGCAGCTTAATTTGCGTAGGCAAAGGAAACCCTGACTGGAATTCCTCTGCCCCTCATGGTGCAGGAAGAATTATGAGCCGTTCTGCCGCCAAAGAAAAGATAACCCTTACACAATTCGAGCAAGCAATGGAAGGGATATATTCTACAACAATAAGCCGCAAGACCATTGATGAAGCACCTTTTGCATATAAGCCAATGGAGGAGATAACCGCACACATCGGCGAAACAGTGGAAATTGAGATGCAAATAACGCCCATCTACAACTTCAAGGCGGCGGAATAACGCATATAAATATACGCGCCTGCACCGCTGCGCTTAGATGCCGCAACCCGCCTAAATTCTTTAAAGCCCAACTTTTCGTAAAGCCGCATGGCACTTGTGTTGCTTTCGGCAACTTCAAGCATATATGCATTGAAGGGTAGGGTAGTCATTATATGAGAAAGCAGTATGTAGCCTATGCCTTGATTTCTATAATCAGGCGCGGTTGCCACAAATTCTATAACACCAGTTTTAGAACTAATGGTAAATGGCAGGGAATTGTGCATCATGTGCCGCCGTAAGCGCCAATAGGAAATATTGCCGCGTACCTGCCCAAGGACACGTACAAACTCGTTTCTGCAAAGTGCGACAGGGGTAGTACCGCTCGTGCATGCGGCCATGGCGGTAACCCGTTGGTTTTCTATTGCCACAAAAAACCGCTCTAGGTTAAACATGTGGGTGAAAACATTTGTAAGTTTTTCCCTATCCTTGCTGACGTATTTTATCCAAGGGAAAAACCCTTCAACGAAAATCTGACTCATTTGCGGCTTTGGATCGAAAGTGGCTTGCGTTGCTTGAATGAATTCCATTTTAGGCCCCCTTTGTATGTAATGTGGCATATTATAACATAGGGTGCGGGTGTTTTCATTTTGATTGAAAAAAGTTGAGATTTTCCCACAAAATCAATCCTTAGGGATTCGCGTAGCTCAAGCAGGTACTGAACATTTAATATCATTATTATCTACTCTATCGAATTAAACTAAGTGTTGACGCTTTCACGCGAATCCTGTAGTATGATTCTATCAAAGGAAAAATTTCCAATCTCTAACTTCGTTGCACAAGTCCATTCCGCAATATGGACATTTTCCCTGATGTTATAAAGCCCGTTATAATGGCACTTTGTGGCCGTGAAAGCGGGCCTTTATATTTCTTGGCTAACAGGCAAGTAGAGGATTGGGTAATGTAATTGTCGCAGAAATAACGCCTTCTCCAGCACGTAACGAAGCCTAAGTTCCTGTGAAACTACCATTATGTAATATATCAAGGAGATGAATTACTATGTACTACGAATACCTAGAGAATCAAGTAGGCATAAGTCCAACCGTGGCCGATTATATCAAAGCGACGGAAGCAGAACTATCAGTCCCTTTTGCCCGCGCAGGGGAGCTTGCAGCCGTAAACCAACTTAAAATCCTTCACGCAATGCAGGCTTGCCGTTTGAGTGATGCTCACTTTGCCGACTCCACAGGCTATGGGTACCACGATATAGGGCGTCAAGCGTTAGAAGATATTTTTTCGGCTATTTTCAAGGCCGAGGCTGCGCTGGTAAGGCCACAGCTAATTTCCGGGACTCATGCCTTAGCCGCGGCATTATTTGGTAACCTGCGCCCCAACGATGTGCTACTTTCGCCTGTAGGGCGGCCTTACGACACGCTGGAAAGTGTGATAGGGATACGTCCTGCGTCAGGGTCGCTTGCGGAATATGGCGTAGAATACCGGCAAGTTGAACTTACCAGTAATTATGGATTCGATTTTGAAGGTATTGGCAATGCATTAACAGACAAACCAATAAAAATGGTCACAATCCAGCGCAGCAAGGGCTATGCATGGCGGCCTTCGTTTACAATTGATGAAATAGAGCGGCTAATTATGTTTATTAGGACAATCAGCCCGCATACAATTATATTGGTAGATAATTGCTATGGTGAATTTGTTGAAGAACGTGAGCCTATAGAAGCCGGGGCTGATATAGCGGCAGGTTCCCTTATAAAAAACCCGGGCGGAGGAATCGCGCCGGGCGGCGGGTATGTTGTAGGGGCAGCCAAGTATGTAGAAGCGGCAGCCGAACGGCTAACAGCTCCGGGCTTAGGCAGTGCAGTTGGCCCAACCTTGGGCATGACACGAACACTATTACAAGGATTGTTTTTGGCACCTGTGGCCGTAAGTGCTTGTATCACCGGCGCAATACTTGCGGCAGCAGTGTTTGAACGTTTGGGCTATGAAGTTAACCCTTTACCACATGCCCCCCGTACAGACATTGTTCAGGCAATAAAGCTGGGCGATGCAAAAAAAGTACTGGCCTACTGTAAAGGCATACAACAAGCCGCACCGGTTGATAGTTATGTAGTGCCGGAAGCCGCGCCAATGCCCGGCTATGCAGACGGTGTAGTTATGGCCGGCGGGACGTTTGTACAAGGTTCCTCAATTGAGTTAAGCGCGGACGCGCCATTGAGGGAACCATATATTGTTTACCATCAAGGAGGGCTAACTGCGCCCCATGCTAAGGTGGGGGTTGCTTTTGCTCTAGAAGAACTTTATCGGGAAGGACTGGTAAAGATTGTATAAGAATGTCATGAAAAGGATTAAGACCTTGGGGCCCTGCCCCAAACCCCGCAAGCTTTTTGAAAAAAGCTTGACCAAAAACTTTAATATGAACCGCGCTTTGCGCGGTTCGGGTGTTTATTATTGCGCATTTGTAGGATTGCTGGTTTTTGCATTTGTTTTGATATGGCATATTGTTGTTGATGATGTTTTTGACGCTGGGGTTCATGCGTGGCAATATATGCCTGAGCGGCAGGCTCCATTAATGCAGGACGGCTCTGTTGTAGCAGCTGGTCTTTTACCGCAAGCAGAAAGGATTGATATTGCATCTGCCCAACATGTTGACACCGGGCTGTTATGGTTGGTAAACCATGAAAACCCGCTGCCGCCGGGATTTACACCACAAAATCTTGTTACACATCAAGGTATTCGCTTACATCATGCGGCGTATATTGCCTATGGTCAAATGCTTGCCGCTATGAATGCTGAGGGTGGCACTTATGGCCTTCAATTGATAAGTGCATACCGCCCTTATGAATATCAGCGCACCCTATTTGATAATAAAGTCCGCGGCTTAATATCTCAAGGCCACAGTGGAGCCACAGCAGAGGACCTAGCTACAAAATCCTTGCAACGCCCAGGTTCAAGTGAACATCAGACTGGTCTGGCTTTAGATGTAACTGTTTCTGGCTACCTGACCCAAGATTTTGCTGCAACCAAGGCTGGCCAATGGCTTGCTACTAACAGCTATCGCTTCGGTTTCATTATAAGATATCCCCAACACAAAACCGAAGTAACTCAAATAATTTACGAACCATGGCACCTAAGATACGTAGGCATTCCTCACGCGCGAATTATATGGGAAAATGGTCTAACCTTAGAAGAATACGCAAGCTTCATTGCAAGCGGCCCATACATACAGTGGCAGGGAAATAATAAAAGTCGCTCATATTTCTTGGTAATGTATACCGAATTTTGGCCCGAATCGCCTCTGCCAAATCTTATAAACATATCATCAATCCGTCCGGGGGGCAGGGGAGGGTACATATTAACTCATAACAAAACCACGCCAGACATCTGAAAAAATATCATTGCTAAAATCACATAGTCATTATATAGTGGTGGCGCATGAAAATAACAAAAGGGGGATATTTACAATGTCCTACAACATGGCAATTATAGGAATGGGTGGCATGGCTGGTTGGCACGTAAGGAATATTAGGGAGTTTATCCCGGAAATAACCATAGTAGGCGGGTACGACGTTCGCGAAGAAGCTAACACAACAGCGCGCGAGGAATGGGGCATAAAGATCTATACATCGCCGGAAGAAATTTACGCCGACGGCAGCATAGATATGGTGTTAATCGCCACACCAAACGATGTGCATAAGGATTATTCGATTAAATGTATGGAAGCAGGCAAGCATGTTATTTGCGAAAAGCCCGTAACAATGGACGCGCCAGAGCTAGAAGAAGTATTGGTAGTAGCCAAGAAAACCGGTAAGCTATTTTCTGTTCACCAAAACAGGCGTTGGGATAAAGATTATCTTACCATCCGCAGAATCTTGGCTGACGGCATGCTTACAAACCCGCACAACATCGAAAGCCGTGTGCAAGGTTCACGCCCGCTGTATGGCTGGCGTTTATTTAAACAAAATGGCGGCGGCCTCCTTCTGGATTGGGGCATCCACCTATTAGACCAGATGCTTGACCTTGTACCGGGAAAAGTAACGTCTGTGCAAGCCCATCTGCATAAAGTTCGTGGAGAGGAAGTTGATGATTCGTTCACAATACTACTACGCTTCGAAAATGGCACAAGCGGTATGGTAAGCATCTCAACCGCTTGCTTTGTTCCACTGCCAAGATGGCATTTGTCCTGTGAAGACGGCACCGCAGTCATAGATGACTGGGAACTAAGCGGTAAAATTGTTAAACAAGCAGACCCTGACGAAAAAGACTGGACAGTGAACTTGGTATACACAGCGGCAGGCCCAACCCGTATAATGTTGCCAAGGCCAAAAGAAACTACAATAGAAACACCGCTGCCAGAAATTGTAGGTACACATTGGACAGATTACTATAAGAATATCATGGACACCCTAAACGGTAAAGCAGAGCTAAGAGTCACAGGCGAGCAAGCGCTTAGGGTCATGAAGGTAATAGACGCGGTGTTCGAGTCTGACCGGACCGGGGCTGCAGTTACTGTAGGGATATAAGCTGTATTAGTTTCAGCATATAGGATATAAATATGGCTACCTCGCGCAAAACGGCAGGTAGCCTTTTTATTGTCATTCTTAGATACCTAGCAAAATTAGATACCTAGCTAAATTGTTTCAAAAGTGCAAGGTGTTTACGTACTGGCTACTTTAATATTATAAGTGAAAGGAGTGATTCGCATGGATTTTATGAAGCGAATGACGGAAGCTATAGACTATATTGAGGAGCATATCACTGAAGAAATTGATTTTTCTCACGTAGCCAGAATTGTCTGCTGCGGCACATATCAATTTGGAAGGATATTTTCGTATGTAACAGGTGTATCATTTGCCGAGTATATACGAAACCGGCGACTGTCTCTTGCCGCACTGGAACTGCAGGCCGGTGTCGCTAAGGTTCTGGATACGGCTCTAAAATACGGCTATAACTCTCCTGAATCGTTCGCCCGTGCATTTCGCGAGATGCATGGCGTGCCACCTAAGGATGCAAAAGGTACTGTTCTCAAGATGTATCCACGCATCACCTTTCAAATTAATATTAAAGGAGCTGTTGATATGAATTACCGCATCAAGGAAAAAGAAGCAATTAAATGCGTAGGCGGCGTTTACCGTTATACAATGGGTGACAATGGTTATGCTAAATCTTGGGGGATATACTTAGACATCAAAGATGAAAAACTAGGTAAGACCCCTAACGAAGTCATACGGGACGATTATAAGCTTTATCGTGCTCCGCTGTGGCAGGTGGGTGTTTCACATGTAGCAGATGATGGCAATATTGAAATGTCCATAGGCGCACAGGCTGCGGAAGGAGAATATCCGGGGTTTGAATTATTTGAAATCCCCGCCGGGACATGGGCTATGTTTACAGGGAAGGGTAAAGTTTACGAAGGTCTTGATGCTTTGTTTGCCAGAATATTCACCGAATGGCTTCCGTCAAGTGGATACGAGCAGTCGATGAAATATACGATTGAGATATACCCGCCGGGGGACTCGGGAAGTGATGATTATGAGTTTGAGATTTGGATTCCTGTGAAGAAGAAGTAAATAACAAAGATATCATTATTATGGCCGTTTCGTGAATAGTGCGAGGCGGCTTTTCATTAGGGCCGCTGGCAATTAAGCACACGTACATCTTTGATGTTATAAATATAAATAAAATTGGTGATTTCACTGATAATTGATATAATAGATTGTATTATTATGAGGCAAAGGAGAAATCATCAAGTACAAGATAGGGAAGGCATCCGTATCTTGAATTATAGGCCAGAAATGAGGTAATTATGAAATATATAAAACGAAAAGTACCCTTCATAATAATACTTTTATTTACCACTCTGTTTTTTATTGTTGCCTTTGGGATGCTTCACGCACGCGGTGATGGCAACTTTATTTCACAAAATAAATACTTCGTTGCTAATGTACCCCCCACACCTATAAGGCGTATATCGGTGCCATACAATAGGAATAATGTACCTAGCAATATGCCATTTACACAAGAAACAGGATTTTATCCAATGTTTGATATGGATGAATTAATAAGTATGTCATCCCTAGTAGTACGTGGCACGGTGGCGGGCGTGTCATATCCATTTTTCATAGAAAATGTATTTGGCAATCAACAGCTTTTTACGGAGTATTATGTTTATGTACATGAAATTTTAAGAGGTGAAACATCCACAAATGAAGTCACTGTCAGATTACGCGGGGGTGTAACAAGAGCGCATGCACATGTTTTTGAGTGCAATCCCACATTTACAATTGGCGGTGAATACCTGTTATTCTTAACAGTACCTATTGGTGGAAGCTTTGACACTCTTGGGTACTATTATTATTTAACTATTGGAGGAAGGCAAAGTGTTTTTAGGCAAGCTGCTCCGCTTCATGAAATTGAGGCGTTTTCTGATGAGCAGGATGGAATATTTGTGCAGTATGAGCGTATAATTCCTGATTCAATAAGAATCTCAGAATTTCGCAATGATGTTGCCACAATAAATGAGTTAATTCCTGCTCCAACGGCTCAATGTCTACGTCAAAAATCGGCAGATGCTGTAATGGGAAATGTGGAACGTGGAATATTGATTATGTCTGATTACGAACTTGAAGAATGGATTGATGAAATATTAAATCCATTTATACACCTTGAAGCGAGGATTGTGCTTGTCGAATAGATACTTTGCTATGGGGACAAATGAACCGAAACACAATTTAAAAGTTTTTATCGGTAGTATAAATGCCATATAATAAATAAAAAACGCCGCCAGTCACGTTGACAGCGGCGTTTTATGCTATATATCTACGTCCTATAATCACCATTAATTTTCACATAATCATATGTCAAGTCGCAGCCGTATGCTTCTGCCATAGCGTTCCCATCTTGTAATGCGATTTCAATTGTCACATCGCTTTTACTAAGTACATCTTTGGCAAGATTCTCATCAAATGGTAACCCCATCCCCTGTTCGCATACCGCAACACGTCCCGCATCGGAAGAAAAAGCTACACTTACCATTGTCGTATCAAAATCCGTGCCGGAGTAGCCCATAGCACATAATACACGCCCCCAGTTAGCGTCTTCACCAAACATAGCCGCCTTAACCAATGATGATGATATAACCGACATTGCCAGTGTTACCGCAGTTTCTTCGTCTTTAGAGCCGCTTACGCTGCATATTATAAGCTTTGTTGCGCCTTCGCCATCGCGGGCGATTTTTTTAGCCAAATCCAGATTTACCACGTTTAGGGCCGAAAGGAAGGCATAATAATCCGCGCATTTCTCAGTAATTTCAGCATTGCCTGCTGTGCCAGAGGCCAATATGGCAGTCATATCATTGGTAGAGGTGTCGCCGTCCACGCTTATTCTGTTATATGTGTTGTTGGTAGATTCTTGCAACGCATCTTTTAATAGAGTAGGGGAGATGGCACAGTCTGTTGTCAGGAACGCCAGCATTGTGGCCATATTGGGGTGTATCATTCCTGAGCCTTTGGCTATGCCGCCTATTATCACAGGCTTACCGCCAATTGTGCATTTAGCTGCGGCACTTTTGCTAAAAGTGTCTGTTGTCATAATAGCTTCTTCCGCTGGGCCGGAATCTGTTCCCAATGCTTCTACCAGTGATGGAATAGCGGCTGTTATTGCCTCTACCGGCAGTGCCTGACCAATTACCCCGGTTGAGTTAACAATTATGTCCTCCGGCTGTATTCCAAGGGCGGCAGCGGCGGTTTCTACGCATTTTTTTGCTGCTTCAAGCCCGCCGGGGGCACAGGCGTTGGCGTTGCCAGAGTTGGCCAGTATTGCCCTTGCGCGGCCATTTTCCAAATGCTTTGCAGTTAAGTGGATTGGTGCTGCCTTTACGCGGTTGGTTGTCACAACGGCAGCGGCAGCACACTCGCAGTCGGCCACAATAAGGGCAAGGTCTCGCTTGCTTCTGTTGCGGCGTATACCGCAGTGTACGCCTGCGGCCCTGAAGCCACTTGGGGCGGTTACACCGCCGGTAATAAACTGGATATCTTGCATTTAATTATCCTCCTTGATACATTTACAAGCCAAGACATTCGTCTAACCCGCAGGCTATATTCATGCACTGGACGGCTGCACCAGAAGCGCCTTTACCTAGGTTGTCTAACCGCGCGCCCAATAGAATCTGTTGTTCATGTCCAAATATAAATAGTTCGAGTTTATTGGTATTATTGCAGGCAGTTATGTCCATGAACCCGCTATCGGTGTTTTGGGTTATATCTGTGGGCATGACTTGTATAAATTGGCTTCTATGATAATGGTCACACCAGACCTGCCAAATATCTTGTATATTGGCTGGCTTTTGTAAATCTGCTGTCCATAATGGTACAGTCACCAGCATTCCTTGCGCAATATCGCCTACTACCGGCATAAAATGCGGAGCGTGGGTCAGGCCGCATATGCCCTTCATCTCAGGTAAGTGCTTATGGGTAAGCCCTAGTGCATAAGGCCTAGGGGCTTGCAGTCTGTCACCTTGTGTGCGGTTGGCTTCATGGGTTTCTATAAGACTTTTACCGCCGCCAGAGTAGCCGGTTAGGGAATGGCAGTGCAGTTTTGTATCGCGGGATATAAACCCGGCGGACAAAAGCGGGTATATCATGGCAATAAACCCCGCTGCATGGCACCCCGGCACAGCAATACGCTTGGCTGTAATAAGTTGTTTGCGATGATTAAGTGAAAGCTCCGGCAAGCCATATACCCAGCCCGGTGATGTGCGGTGAGCCGTAGACGCGTCTATAACAATGGTGTTTTGTGGTGCCATCTCTACGGCATTACGGGCCTCTTCGTCGGGCAGGCACAGGAAGATAACATCCGCTTGCTGCATTAGGCTTTGACGGGTGATAGGGTCTTTTCTAAGGGCCGGGTCGATGGTAAGTATCATTGCATCGTTGCGCGTTTTTAGCCGCTCTTCTAATTTAAGGCCCGTAGTGCCAGCTTGGCCATCAATAAAAATTTTTAACATCTTGCGTTTCTCCTATATTTTTGTAGGATTGTAACAGGCAATGCATAAACATGCAACACGCCCGCATAATATTTCAGCAAGAAAGTCATACACGAACCGTGCATTGCGTGCTTTATAAAAGTTTTTCCTTTCAGGCGGCAGGTCATGCTTTTTTAAAAGCTTGTGGGGGTTTGAGGGCAAATCCCACAAGGCCTTAGACTGTTACCCTGCCATTGCCAATTGCCGGTGCTTTGTGGTATTTTATACCGAAAATAATATTCAAAGGTGAGCCATATGTCAAAAATTAAAATCATGGTAGTAGACGATGATAAGCACATTGCCGAACTTATTTCGCTATATCTACGCAAAGAAGGCTACGAAACAAAGGAAGTGTACAACGGGCGCACGGCAGTGGAGATATTCCCTGTCTATGCGCCCTTTTTAGTGCTTTTGGATCTGATGCTTCCGGGGATGGATGGTTATAAAGTGTGTGAAGAAATCCGCCACCAAAGTTCCGTTCCTATAATAATGCTGACAGCCAAAGGTGAGACCTTCGATAAGGTGCGAGGCCTAGAACTTGGGGCAGATGATTACATCGTTAAGCCATTCGACCCTAAGGAGTTAGTAGCAAGAGTGAAAGCAGTACTGCGCCGCTACGAAAAAACAGATAAACCGGGTGGCAAAGACCGCCCAATAGACCTGCCAAACCTGCATATCTGCCCTGTAAACCATATTGCAGTATACCACGGGCAGGAGCTTGACCTGCCGCCAAAGGAGTTTGAGTTATTGTACTACTTGGCCAGCCATCCAGGGCGGCCATTTAGTCGCGAAGAGCTATTATCGGCTTGCTGGGGCTACGATTTTGCAGGCGATACCCGTACTGTAGATGTTCATGTAATGCGAGTACGTGAGAAGCTTAATAAAGAAGACGCATGGGCTATAAAAACCGTGTGGGGTATAGGGTATAAGCTTGAGGTCCTCCAATGACTGAGGTAACTATTATCGAACACGGTCACGGCTACTGCGCTCGCGAAAAAACCGAGCGGTTGGAGCAGCAAATGTTAAGCCCATATGCTGTCAAAAGCACAGAATCAAAAGGCCGCAAGCACCCCATGCAACCATGCGATATCCGGACGGCTTTCCAAAAAGATAAGGATAGAATCACCCATTCTAAAGCCTTTAGAAGATTAGCCCACAAAACCCAAGTATTTATCTCCCCCGAAGGCGACCACTACCGTACGCGCCTGACACATACTTTGGAAGTAGTGCAAATAGCCCGTACAGTTTCCCGCGCACTTCACTTAAACGAAGATTTAACAGAAGCCATAGCCCTAGGCCACGACTTAGGCCATACCCCGTTTGGCCACACAGGTGAAGATGCGCTGGATGCGCTAGTGCCGGGGGGATTTAGGCATAATATACAAAGTGTGCGGGTGATAGAAAAAATAGAGAACAACGGCGCAGGGCTTAACCTGACCCACGAAGTGTTGGACGGCATACTAAACCACCGTACCGAATGTACGCCTGCAACATTAGAAGGTAAAGTAGTGCAAATATGTGACAAAATAGCGTACATGAACCATGATATTGATGATGCACTGCGGGCAAAGATAATAGCCCCAAATGACATCCCGCGTCATATAACTGAGACACTGGGTGCGACAAGTATAATGAGGATAGATTTGCTGGTGCGTAGTTTGGTAGATGCCAGTATGGGCAAAAACGATATACTACTGCCCCCCGGCTTGGCCATAGTGCTGGGAGAGTTGCGTAGCTATCTATTTGAAAATGTGTATGTAAACCAGCTTCATCAAGGTGAGCGTAATAAAATTCAAGGAATGCTGAAGCTTCTGTACGAGCATTACATATCTAACCCGGAAGAGATGCCTGAAGAGATGCGAACAAGGGCGCAAGCCGGGTCTAAGAATGATAGGGCGCGTGCAGTTGCGGATTATATTGCTGGAATGACGGACCGTTTTGCGATGAAGCGGTTCGAGGAGATATTTATGCCAGCCGCGTGGGAGCATTAAAAAGGAGCCTTTATGAATACCTTTATAAATCTATAAAGTACAGGGCCGCAAAGCTTGTAGCGATGGCGATGTGGTTTTGATACTAATGATGAATCTTTTTCGTGCATATGTTGCAAGCGATGTTCGCCAAGACTTGACACATAAGCAGCTGCGAATCTATAATACCCCCGCACAGTTCCCCGCCCGAATGGCGGAATTGGTAGACGCCCGGGATTTAAAATCCCGTGAGGGCAACCTCGTGCCGGTTCGAGTCCGGCTTCGGGCATGGTCATACGATGCGATACATGTACGCGTCATAAAAGGAGTCCAGTAAATTGGGCTCCTTTTTGATTAATTAAGAAAGGTATTTGATAATTTATGGGTAATTATATACGTAAAACCACAAAAATAATGATTAACTCGGGCCAGCATTGGTCAGAGAAGGAAGACGTATTACTACGGGAACTCTATCCTGATTTGGGCGCAAAAGGTGTATCTCCGTTGTTGGGCAGAACAGTCTCAGCTTGCAGAAACCGGGCCAGTGCATTACAAATAGGAAGTAATAAAGCCGTCCGTACTTGGACGGAAGAAGAAGACAAAACGTTAAAAGCAAACTATCCGGACCGTGGTGCCCAGTGGTGTGCCAAGCAATTGGGAAGAAGCAGGGGTGCCTGTATTGGCAGGGCCGGTTTTTTGGGTATTGAGCGTAGCTACCGGTGGACGGAAGAAGAGGATAAAATCCTACGAGAGAATTATCCCGACATTGGTGCGGCAGGGGTCAGCAAGCTATTGGAACGTACGCCGGAAACCTGTCAGTTCAGGGCTGCGTCTATGGGGATCCGTTATAACAATACGGATTTATGGAGCGAGGAAGAGGTTGAATATCTACGTAAAAATTATCCCCGGGAAGGAGCACCTTTTGTTGCCAAGTATTTAAAGCGATCGTTGAAAGCTTGTTATAGTAAGGCTGTCTTGCTAGGGATCCGGTATGAAGCCTGGACCGGTGATGAAAAACAATTTCTATTGAATAATTATCCCGAGAAAGGTGCTATTTGGGTTTCGCATCGGCTTGGGCGAAGTGCCGTTAATTGCAGAAATATGGCCATGACCCTTGGTGTCCGGTATCAGAACCCAAACACATGGGCACAGGAAGAAATCGAGTTACTTAAGCAATACTATCCCAATTTGGGAAAAGCGGCATCTCGTTTTATTCCCGATAAAACTTCATCAGCCTGCCAAAACAAAGCGCAGCAATTGGGAATTAAATATGAGCAGCACAATTCGTCGTTTATACAACGCATAAAACGTTACATGGATAATATGGGCATCATCTATGCACAGGAGGTGAGTTTTCCCGGATGCAGGGGCGAAAAGCCACTGCGGTTTGATATTGTGCTTTACAAGGACTTAGAGCGTCAGGATATATGGGGGATTGTGGAGTTTGATGGCGCGCATCATTTTAGTCCTTCAATTTATTTCAACAATACCACCCTCACATCCATGGAGGTATTTATGCGTACCCGGAAGCATGATTTAATTAAGAACAACTTTTGCGAAGCCAACGGCATTCCGCTTCTTCGCATAAAATATACTCAAGAAGAAGATATTGAAGAGATTTTGACGGATTTTATATCACATCCGAAGGAATATCTTTCAAAGCACAATCCTTATATGGACTCTAGCGCTTATTATGCCTATACCGGTGAAAATAATATATATGATAAACTGATTGTAAACACTTCTTTAGAAGCAAGTAAATTATTCCGTCAAAGGTGTAACGACATTTCCTTTACCGTACATAAATGGTCTGACAGCGATGACTTGTATTTGCAAGAACATTATCCTACAAAGGGTTCGAGATGGGTAGCAAAACAGTTGCATAAGACACCTGTCGCTTGCATTGTAAGAGCGCAAATATTGGGAATAAGATCGGAAAAATTTTGGAATCGTGAAGAAGATGACTTTCTGCGCCGGTATTACACAGAATATGGCGCGGAATATGTAGGAAAGCAGTTGAACAGAACAACTAGCGCTTGCCAACATCGCGCAAGCCGCCTTAAGGTACGGCAAGACCGGTCTTATATGAAATGGACGAAAGAAGAGGACGCGTATCTTAACAAAAATTATAAATCGTTGCCTACAACTGAAATAGCCGCCAATTTGAATCGTACCGTGAATTCATGTTGGATGCGTGCACGGGTTTTGAGACGTTTATACAAATAACGTGCCTAAAGCGTCTCATCAAAACTGTTAAGAATACTCCTGACCGCTATAGGCAAAGCTAATTCTATGAAAGAGATTAAATCAATGAGCGGGCGGTTCGAGGGTTGGTATTATAAACATCAGTCCGGCGATGGCAAATCACTTGCGGTTATCCCTGGCAGGGCAGCCGATAGCGCATTTATACTGGTTAATACTAATAACAAATCCTATCATATTTCATACCCGTTGTCTGAATATCGTGCGCATGGCCAGCATCTTCGTGTTGGTAACAGCACTTTCTCCCCTAACGGCATATCTCTTAATATTCGAACATCAAAACTAACCCTTACAGGTGAAATTGCGTATGCTAACCTCACACCTATACGCGGTGACATAATGGGGCCGTTCAAATATTTTCCGATGGAGTGCCGTCACGGAATAATCAGCATGAATCATACCACCCATGGGATTGCTATTCTAGATGGGGAGATATATGATTTTACCGATGCGAAAGGCTATATCGAATCCGACAGCGGACGGTCTTTTCCAAGATGGTATACATGGGTACAGTGCAATAATTTTGACGTTGATTGCTCAATCATGGCCTCGGTGGCGCGTATTCCGTTTTATGGGGTTCGTTTCTGGGGCTGTATTTGTGTGGTATGGCTAAACGGGCGAGAGTATCGCCTTGCGACATATAAAGGCGTAAAGATACTGCGTTGCGAATATGGTACCATTGAGTTGAAACAGAGAAAATATAATTTAAGTATTTCTATTGACGAACGGGCAGGGCAAGCGCTGCCTGCGCCGCAATCGGGTAAAATGAACCGTATAATTAGAGAAACACTGGCTGTCACAGCACGGTTTAGGTTTATGGAAGGGGATAACTGTTTATTTGATGGGGAAAGTAAGTACGCAAGCTATGAATATATAATGGACCGTTAACATCGTGTACTTATTTTTTTGTTTTAATCATTAAAAGATGAATTGTTACACCTATCCCCACTATAAGCAAGACAGCAAAAATCCATAATTCTCTTGTTATAACTATTGTAGAAGTCAGTCCTGCCCATAGGAAGGCAATACTAGCGTTTTTATGTAATCTGCTGATACCCTGCCCAGTGCGGTAGTTTTCAATAAAAGGGCCAAATACACGACTCTGGCACAGCCAGTTTTCAAGCCTCTTATTGCATTTGGAAAAACAAGCCGCTGATAGCAAAACAAGGGGTGTAGTAGGCAATAAAGGCAAAATTATGCCTACCACACCCAATGCCAGTGAAATAAAACCCGCAACTATTAAAAACAGCTTTTTTACATTCATAACTTATCGTATCAGGTCAAACCGGTCAGCATTCATAACTTTATTCCATGCCGCGACAAAATCTTGTATGAACTTTATTTTTGCGTCGTCACTTGCATAAACTTCCGCAACGGCTCTTAGCTGTGCGTTAGAACCAAAAATTAAATCAACCCTTGTTGCTGTCCATTTTTGCTGGCCGGTTATTCTGTCAACACCTATGAACATATTTGTGTCTTGGGTGGGTTTCCATTCTGTTGCCATGTCTAGAAGATTAATGAAGAAATCGTTTGTTAGCGCGCCCGGTGTATGGGTTAGCACACCATGTAAGGAGTTACTGTAGTTGTTGCCTAAGACCCTAAGCCCGCCAAGTAGAACCGTCATTTCTGGTGCTGTCAAGGTTAACAGCTGCGCTCTGTCAACCAATAGCTCCTCAGGTAGTGTAGAAAATGCCCGCTTTAGATAGTTTCTAAAACCGTCATAAACAGGCTCTAGTACATCAAAAGACTGGATATCTGTTTGTTCCTGTGACGCGTCCATCCTTCCCGGTGAAAACGGAACTCTGATTCTGAAGCCAGCATTTCTTGCCGCGATTTCGATACCTACTGCACCGCCTAAAATAATTAAGTCTGCAATAGATACATATTTTCTTGCGTTAAATTCCTTTTGGATTTGCTCATATATGTCTAATACTGTTTTCAATTGCGCCGGCTGGTTAACTTCCCAAGAAATTTGCGGCTCTAATCTAATGCGGCCACCATTGGCTCCGCCTCTCTTGTCCGAACCCCGGAATGAAGCCGCGCTTGCCCATGCTGTACTAATTAATTGAGATACAGTTAGATTTGATGCTGTTATTCTGGATTTTAACTCATCTATATCCCGGTTATGTAATGCATAACCCCTGTTATGTGGGATTATATCCTGCCATAAAAATTCTTCTTTGGGGACGTCGCTTCCTAGATATAATGATGTTGGCCCCATATCCCTGTGGGTGAGTTTAAACCATGCCTTAACAAACGCATCTGCAAATATATCCGGATTGGCGTAATAGTGTTTTGCTATTTTTTCATAGACAGGGTCATACTTTATTGATAAATCGGCTGTGGTCATCATGGGGCGGTGTTTTATGTTTGGGTCATGAGCGTCTACGACCATGTCTTCCTCTTCGCAATCTTTGGCAAGCCACATATGAGCACCTGCCGGGCTTTTTGTTAGCTCCCAGTCGTACTTTAACATCATTTTCAAGTAACCCATGTCCCATCTTGTTGGGTTTGGTTTCCATGCGCCTTCAATCCCACTGCTAATCGTATCGCCTGCGTTTCCTGTGCCGAAAGTGCTTTTCCAGCCTAAGCCTTGCTGTTCAATTGGCGCGCCTTCTGGCTCTGGCCCAACATGGGTTGCGGGTGCTGCGCCATGGGTCCTTCCAAATGTATGGCCCCCGGCAATAAGCGCGACTGTTTCTTCGTCATTCATTGCCATCCGGGCAAAGGTTTCCCGTACATCCTTTGCTGCTTGGGTTGGTACCGGATTTCCGCCCGGGCCTTCTGGGTTAACGTAAATTAGACCCATTTGCACTGCCGCTAAGGGGCTGTCAAGCTGCCTTTTATCTGAATATCTGTCTTCGTCGCCTAGCCAAGTTCTCTCCGAACCCCAGAACACGTCTTGTTGTGGTTCCCACACATCTTCACGCCCGCCTGCAAACCCGATTAATTTGCACCCCATAGATTCTATGGCGCAGTTGCCGGCCAATATCATAAGGTCGGCCCATGATATTTTTTTGCCGTATTTTTTCTTGATAGGCCATAACAGTCTGCGGGCTTTATCTAAGTTTACATTGTCCGGCCAGCTATTAAGCGGCGGAAACCTTTGCGTGCCGTCTCTTGCGCCGCCCCGCCCGTCCATTGTGCGATATGTACCTGCACTGTGCCATGCCATCCTGATAAAAAACGGCCCGTAATTCCCGAAATCTGCTGGCCACCATGATTGTGAGCTTTTCATGAGGGTATGTAGGTCGTTTTTTACTGCTTCTAAGTCAAGTGTTTTAAATTCTTCCCTGTAGTTAAATGATTTCGTCATTGGATTGCTTAAATCGGAATTTTGGTGTAGGACTGTTAGGTCTAGGCTATTCGGCCACCAATCCCTGTTGGTGGTTCCTCTTGTGAAATCAGGTCTGCTGTTGTTTTCCATGCTATCACCCTTCTTTGCTTTTATAACGTTACGCTAATCGTCCATATTAATGTATTCAGTGCTTATGATATGAGTACTATGTCCTGATGAAAGTTAGTCGCCAGCCGGGATGCCGGTTGTATTATTTGTATTCTTAGGGCCGATATGTACAAGTCTATATAGGGTGTGGTATATATTGCTCAAAATTTGGTATAATGGCGGAAGCGTAAAATAAAACCAATATCAAATGGAGGCAAAAAATGCAAAACCCAATCGTAACAATCGAAATGGAAAACGGCGGCATAATCAAGGCCGAACTCTACCCACAAACCGCGCCAACATCGGCGCACAATTTCATAGCCCTTGTAAAATCCGGATATTACAACGGCCTGATTTATCACCGCGTAATCCCCGGCTTTATGATTCAAGGCGGCTGCCCTCAAGGGGACGGGCACGGCAACCCAGGCTATTCGATTCGCGGCGAGTTTAGCGGCAATGGGTTCGCAAATGATTTAAAGCACGAAGCCGGTGTACTATCTATGGCCCGCTCCGGCGACCCTAATTCCGCAGGAAGCCAGTTTTTTATCATGCACAAAGCTTCACCGCATCTAGATGGGCAATACGCCGCCTTCGGTAAGGTCATAGAGGGGCAAAACGTGGTTGACGAGATTGTTAGCGCCCCGCGCAACCATGCAGATAAACCCGACACCCCGCAAAAGATGAAGAGTGTCACCGTTGATACTTTTGGTGTTGATTATCCAGAACCGGAAAAAATGTAATCCGCAGTATCACTGATGGTCGCGACCTTTTAACAAAAATAATCATACATGAACACGAAATCCAACCTTAACGCGATTATGTTAAAGAATCGTATAAAGGTTGGATTTTCAATTTAGAAAATTCTACATTGTTCTTGACTTGGCTATATTGCTTATGACATGATGGGTATGTGGTGGTGGTAAACAATCAACCCATTAATGAGTAATACATACTTTGTATTTGGAATACAAGTAATAGGGGCTATGTGACGAGACCATCCATAATAGCAGCAAGCCCACAAACACTTTCCAGAGGAGACATTATGGATTACATACAAAGCCTAACAGAAGGCACAGACATGCTTACCCAAGCCGTAAGCATCTTGCGGGGTACCAGATGGGATGCCACCCAAGAAGAGGCGCGGCAGTATCTAAGAAGCATGGATATGGATTTAACCTTTGCTTCCGGGTTAGTTGCCGATATGGAAGCCAATAATTTCATCTGGATTATTCAAAATCTGGCCAGCACAGGACATGCCACAACCAGCTATAAATCCATAGCACTATGGGTACGCAAATTTGGGTTTTACGCAGAGTTAAGCCCTTCTGGTGATGTATGGGAGATAGGCATAAACCATGAAGCGGGCAACGGGTTCCACATGCTTCATGGTATTCAAGAGCAAATTAGCCGCTTTGCCCCCAGTGGTTTTAATTTAAAAGGGTGCGCCATAATAGCTGTGCTTGGGATAGCAGTTCTTGCATTTATTGTGACATGGATGTTTACTGGTAGCATATGGACTGCCGTCTATTTTTTTGAAGTTATTTTTGATGTTTTGCTAAGTATTATAGAGATGTTTGAGTAATAATGTTTAACATTCCATCTGCGGCTGCGCCTAAGGAGAAATTCTTGTGAACAAAAACATCTGCTACATTGTAGGAGCCGGCACGAACTACGGCCTAGATTTTATACCCCAAGATGGCGATTACGTAATAGCCGCTGACGGAGGCTTCGACTATTTACATAAGCAAGGCATAACCGTTGACCTTTCTATAGGTGATTTTGATTCTGTCCTCAAAAAGCCCACTCACGGCAATATCATAACCCTAAACAAAGATAAGGATTACACAGACGCTTACGAGGCCGTCCAAAAAGGGATAGCCAAAGGTTACAGGATATTCCACATATACTGCGGCACAGGCGGGCGTCCAGACCATACATTGGCTAATATCCAACTTTTAGGCTTCCTGGCGCAAAACGGCAAACGCGGGTATCTTGTAGACGAAAAATATGTAATTACTGCAATCGCAAGTAATAAGGTGGTTTCATGTACAAACTATTCTCTCCGTAAAGATGAATCACCGGACAGTAGTATCTCATTCGCCCCCGGTTGCAAAGGTAACATATCTGTTTTTTCATATTCGGATGTATCAGACGGGGTTAGCATAAAAGGACTGAAATATGAACTTGAGAATCACAACCTATCAAATACATCCCCCATTGGCGTAAGCAATGAATTTACAGGTGCAGGTAGCTTGATATCAGTAAGCAACGGTACACTGGTTATCACATTTCCACGCGAATGTATGGGTTTTGAAAAATAAAAGGCACATATCGGTCAGAATTTTCTGTTTTCTGACCGATATGTGCCTTTTTAATGTCGCCCCTTCTAATGACTTATCTTCTCCGCAAACGCCTCAAGCGCCCGCGGGATATCAATATTTTGTGGGCAAAGCGGGTTGCACTTCCCGCAAGATATGCAAGCCCCCGGACGCTCATCTTCCTTAAGTGCTCTAATTGCCGCGTTTAGGAACCATCCCATATCATATCCAGCTTCATTATACATAGTTAAAAGCATAGGAATATCAAGGCCTTGCGGGCAATCCTCAACACAATAACGGCAGGATGTACATGGCACAAGTTCAACAATTGTTTCCACTACATTCTGCAATAACTTAGCCTCGTCCTGCTTAAGCGGGTTATGCTTCGAAAACAGGCTTAAATTCTCTTTTAATTGCTCCATGGAGGACATGCCGCTTAATACAACTGGGATATTGTCAAAGGATTGTAAGTACCTAAATGCCCATGCCGCTTGTGAATCATTTGGGCGGGCGGCTTTAAGCATCGTGTCTGCACCGGCACGCAAGTTTGCTAGTTTGCCGCCACGTAAAGGCTCCATAACAATAACGGGCATACCATGCTTTGTGATGATATCATATTTTTTCCCGGCCTCTTGCAGCGTCCAGTCCATATAGTTCATTTGGATCATTACAAACTCAAAATCATTGCAGCCCCGCGCAGCCAAATAGTTTAAGAATTTTTCAATTGTGCCGGGCCGCCCATGAGACGAAAAGCCTAAATGGCGTATGCGCCCCTTCGCTTTCTGTTCAAGTAGGCAGTCCACAAGCCCAAGTTCCTCGTTGGTATAAGTGTCGTACGTGGATTCAGATACATTGTGCAGCATGAAAAAGTCGAAATAATCCACACCACATCGTTCCATTTGAAAATCGAAAACGTCTACAGGCTGTGAGAATGGCTTACCGGATACCTCAAGCTTCCCATCATTAAAGCGCATTAAATTACCGGGTAGTTTGGAAGCCAAGTGCCAGCTTTCACGGGGAAATTGCGCCATCGTCTTGCCAAGAAAACGTTCCGAGTCGCCGTCATGGTAAAAAAATGATGTGTCAAAATAGTTGACCCCATTATTGTAGGCATACTCAATTAACTCTGCCGCCTTGGGGTAATCGATTGGTGCGCCGTAACCCGGCCCGGTTGCCGGCAAACGCATTGCGCCAAGGCCCAAGGATGATAATTGTAAATTTTTGAACGGTTTGTAAATCATAGAGGTACCCCCTGTCTTTTTTTGGTACAATGATACATGATGAAAAACGATATTGCACGTTTTAGTTATAATAAAGGTGGCGAATGTATGAGTAAACCCGAACTTCTGGCCCCAAGCGGAAGCATGAAAACCTTAAAAGCGGCAGTGCAGTCAGGTGCAGATGCCGTTTATCTTGGTGCCGGAAAATTTTCTGCCAGAGCCTTTGCTTCAAATTTTGATGACAGCGAGTTAACAAGCGCTATTAAATACGCAAGCAGTGCTAATGTAAAGGTTTATCTGGCTATAAATACACTAATGACCGACCGTGAACTAACCGAGGCGATGACCATCGTTGACCATGCCTATCATGTAGGTGCGGCAGCCTATATAGTACAAGACTTAGGGCTAGCTATGATGATAAAGCAAAAATATCCAAATGCCAGATTGCACGCCAGCACTCAAATGACAGCGCAAACCTTAGATGATGTTAACCTATTAGGAAGCCTAGGGTTTAAGCGTGTTGTGATGGCACGCGAACTTTCAAGAGAGCAAATTGCTGAAATATCCGCCAATACATCAGTCGATTTGGAAATTTTTGTGCATGGTGCTTTGTGCTCATCATACTCCGGGCAATGTCTAATAAGCAGTTTCATAGGCGGGCGTAGCGCTAACCGTGGGAAATGCGCACAGCCATGCCGCCTACCGTATAAGACGGAAAGCAAAAGCGGGGTTTTGCTAAGCCTTAAGGACCTATGCTTGATTGACTATATAAGCGAACTTGCGAAAACAGGCATTACCTCCTTAAAAATCGAAGGCCGCATGAAGGGCGAAGATTATGTGCGGGCGGTTGTAGGTGCATACCGCTTAGTTTTGGACGGCAAAACCCTAACCGAAATGCAAATAAAAACTATGCTGGATGTGTTTGACCGTGGTGGATATACCAGCGGATACTACACAGGCAATAGGAATGATATGTACATGAAAACACTAAAAAACCCCTACGGAAAGGGGCGTTAACAATGCCTTTAAAATTCGTAGCTACATGCTTGACCGCTGTACAGGCTCAAGCATGTGCAAGCTTAGGAATTGAAGTTATGTACGAATATGCCACGACCTATGGCGATATAAAGAATGGCTGTGTGACGGATTTTTCTATACATTGTTTTAACTCTGTCACACTTGAGACATTAAAGAGCCTAGGCGCTAGACGAGCAACCCTTCACCCGGAACTGAATCTAGCGCAAATACGAGACGTAAAAAAATGCATAGACACCGAAGTAATAATTTATGGGAAGCTGCCGCTTATGAAAATCGGCAACCCAATTAAAAACGGCATCTTGACAGACCGCACAGGCACAAACTTTCATGTCCATGAGGACAAGTTATATAACTCTGTCCCTATATACATAGCCGATAAGCTGAAAGAAATAGAAAAATCCGGTATAACCCATGGCCGCCTGATATTCACAACAGAAAGCGCTGAAGATGTTCGCGCGATTATTAAAGCAAATATGTACCGCAAAGCGCTTAAAATTGAATTTACAAGAGGGAAGTACTATTCCAAGGTATAATACAATATAGCATTCGCTGCTATACTATAAAAATGGGTTCGAGTCCTTTTCATGACTTATTGACGTAGCCATCCCGTGGCCGGGAAAGACCTTCGTATCTTCTGGCAATACCAGCAACTTTGTTTTAATACTACTAAGCAAAACGGCAGAATCTCCTTGCGGCAGATCCGACCGGCCGATGGAGTTCATAAACAAAACATCTCCAGCGAAGAGATTGCCATTTTTCTCGTCATAATAACACACGCCGCCTTGGGTATGCCCTGGTGTGTGCAGCACTTTCAAAGCTGTATCACCAACATAAAATAAATCCCCATCTTTAAAAAACTTGTCTGGCGAAATCTTAAAAATTTTTCGCGTTTTAATTGACATATTAAGAGCCGGGTCTTCAAGCAGTAGCCGTTCTGATTCATGGCAATAGACTATTGCCCCGGTTAAGCTTTTCAATTCATCTATAGCTGTAATATGATCAAAGTGGCCGTGAGTCAGCAGTATGGCCTTTACTTTGATGCTATTTTTGGATATGGTCTCCGAAATCGTGATAATATCTTTTGCGCTGCATCCTGCGTCGATTATAACGCCGTCACCGGATTTATCATCGTAGTACAAATAGATATTCTGTCTCATATTGTTGTTATCAAATATTTCTATTGTCATTTTTATATCTCCTTTCAAAACAGGTAAATTATACGACGAACCACGCATCATCACAAGACCGACACATCAGGAATTTCACTTGTGATGCAAATAGCAAATTTTATTCCAGTTATGATGTTTGGGCCAAAGGTTTATTCTGTTTTGATACTATTAGTAAAAGAGTTTTGATTCAAATAAAATCTGTCATTAAGGGTTTACACATACTTGATAAATTGTGCTATAATGCATAAACATAAGGCCAGCCCGATTCTTGGTGCCTGATAGGAAACAAAAATGATACATAATGGCAACACAATTGTAATAATAATACCTTCTCAACATCATGTGCGCCTTGTTATAATGCCATGAAGTAAGAGAGGCCGAATGGAGACACGCTATGCCGTGGGTCTTCTTGTGGGCTGTCTTGGGCCTATGTTTTGGGTCGTTCGCAAATGTTGTGGTTTATCGGTTGCCGCGTAAGACCTCGATTTTAATGCCGCCATCGGCATGCCCGGTTTGCTGTGCCCGTATTGCCCCTTATGATTTATTGCCTGTAATAAGCTGGGTTTTATTAATGGGGCGGTGCCGTAGTTGTAAGGTGCGCATAAGCCTTCGATACCCGTTTATAGAGTTAGCATGTGCATTACTTTTTGCAGGCATGACATTATATACCTACACACTATCTGCCATCTTTTTATCATTGTTTGCTTTTATACTGCTAACTATATCAGTTATAGACTGGGATACCCAAGAGATACCCGATAGCTTACTGCTTGCAGCTTTGATAATAGGCATGACATGGATAGTTTTAGGACACTTTTCGCCCATGTTTCCCCATTCGCCCGGCTTTATTGAAGCGATACTGGGAATACTTGCAGGTGCAGCGCCACTTTTGGCCATAGACAGATTTGTGATGTTGCTGGCAAAAAAAGATGGTTTTGGCTATGGTGATGTAAAGCTTATGGCAGTTGCGGGGCTATACTTAGGGTGGAGTGGTGTGTTCGCGGCATTTTTCTTTGCTTTTATTGTAGGAGGTATTTATGCCGTTTGTTTACTTGTTACAGGCCGCGCCAAGCGTGGTGAATATATAGCTTTTGGCCCGTTTCTATGCGGTGGTATACTTGCCGCGTTATGGTTTGGGCAGGCAATTTGGAGTTTTCTTACATATGCATAAAAATTTAAATGAAAGGACGGAAGCGAATGCAATCAACCGCAAACCGCAAAGCCATGACCATACACCGTAGCGAGCGTATTTGCATAGACATAAGCGACAGCGTGGTAAGCGTTATTAAGCTTGACCCCAAAGGCGTTATGATGAAAGCCGGCTCTGCAAAAGCGCCAACCCTGCAGGGTATGCCCGATGATGCCTACGTGACCGACCTTTCCGCCGCAATCAAAAAAGCGGCGTGGGCCGCAAAAGTGTCTATGGGCTTTGGCGCATCATGCGTTGTAGGCGTAAGTATGCCAGATATCACCATCCAGCGTTTCAGATGGCCGGAGATGCCTACAGACGCGCTGCTTTCTGTTGCGGCAACAGAAATAGTTCCGTATTTGCCGGGCAGTAAATCTGTTTATCATGTAGGTTGCGAAGTGCTGGGCCAAGTAGGCGGCGAACTTGAGGTGTTGGTAGCGGCTATGCCGGAAGAACATGCTATTGCTGTGGACACTGCTTGCCGTTGGGCTAATTTCAAACCTAAGCGCCTAGATATCAGGGAGAATGCACGCAGCAGACTTGTACAGCACTGGTGTGCGCCTATCGAGGGTGTTGTACCAACAACATTCGCGATACTAGATGTTGGCCCGGGGGCCGCAAATATTGCATTCTATCATAACGGACTTTTTCATAGTAACCGCTATTTTGCGCCCGAGTTTGTTAAACTTGATGAAGTAGAGGATTTTGAAACGCTTATGTCTGTTAAAGCGGGTGGTCTGGGCAGCGATGAGAGTGCTATCCGTTATGATACAGCTAAGCTTACCGGTGAAATCACTTCTGCAATAGACCATTTTTACCGTCTTATTGGCGGAGACAGAATCTCATGCGTTTTGTTGATGGACGATGAAAACATCCCCGGTATTGAAGAAAGTCTTCGTACCGGTGTAGGCGTGCCTGTACTAGGGCCAAGCCAGTGGGTATTACCCGGTATAAAACTTCCAAGTTTAAGACGCTTGAATCAAGATGCTTTTTTAGATGCTTTTGCTGTGGGGATGCCATCACTGGCAGACCATGATTGCCGTATGGATTTATGTTTACCCAATCAGGCTACCGGAAGTGGTGAGCCACATGTTAGCGCTATGCCATCTGCCGGTGCTGTAACGCTGCCTGAGGGCGATATGCCGTCAATTGGTACTACAGCGTTTACAGACGCAATAGACGCAATCCCACCGCAAATCCATACCGCCGGCCAAGGCAATATGTGTGAAATATACCCAGAACATCCAATTAGTCCTGCACCTATATATGAGGCTGCGCCGCAACACGAAGTCGCGCCCATATATGATACTGCTGTAGCACAAAGCAGGGACCACTATAGCGAAGGCCCTGAAATACCCATACCCGCCGGGTATGTAGAACTTCCCGAACTTCCACCAGAGTTGGCAGGTCTGGAATTAGAGCGTGAAGCGGCTTATCATGACGAAGCAATTGCAGAGGACAAGTTCCACGAATCCCCATTTGATATTATATCGGCTAAGACAAGCGAGCAGAGCGGCTTCCCTTATGCCATCCCGGAAGACCCCCGTCCCGACCCAAGTTCAAAAATCCCATTGATTGCTGCCGTGATTTTGGTTGCTGTTATTTTCGCTGTGGCTGTCTTTGTACCGCAAAGATCTACCCGCGGCTTACGTAGCGAATTGCTATATTTAAGAGAAAATATTGCCGGTTTTGCCTGCAATGATGAATTGTATACGATGGGCCAAGAACTGACCAACACAACTAGGCTGATTGAGTCCATACAGCTTGATATCGGTACAATCAACGAAAGAATGGGTGAAGTCCGTGACTTTTATTTAAGACTCCCGGCTTTGGTAATGCTTCCGGCTATACTAAGTGATTCGGGGCTTCAAGTAGATTCTGTGTTTGCCACAGAAAGCCTTTTTTCGCATCAGATAACGGTAACGGGACGTACCAACGATGTTCTTGCTATACCTGTGGGTCTGGATTTTTTGCGCAGTCATTTTGAGCATCATCAATTACTGACAATATCATTTTCCCCTGATGATATAGATGCTGAAGGGTTTCTGCCATATACAATTACCATTACGGTAAATTCCGGTTGGGTGCCTTTTTGGTTAAACAGCCATGTTGTTAGGAGTTGGCCATGAAGACAACTATAGTATCATTTGCGATATATTCACTAATCTTTGTGGTGCTTGGCGCGGCAGTATATTTTTTCGCCTTTTGGCGGCCGCACAATAACCGTATAGAGCAGCTTAACAACGAAATAGCAGCTGCCCGCGTAGAGTTAGTAAACGCAATACTAAGGGATGAATTAAGCCCTGAGTTGACAGGTGATATAGAGCGTCTTAATAATGAACTCGAGCAGGTGCGAAGCAATTGGGAGCATGTAAATAGTGACTGGCAGCACAATTACTTGAACTTTTTGCCGGAAGCTTTTAACGAACTTGACATGAGAGAGCGCATCTATCGTATTGCGACACCTCATTCACATAGCCTTAGCGTGTATTTCTTGGATAGCCAGCCTTTTGGTGTGATGAGTCATAGTTCCGATAACCCATATGGGCCTCAAGAGGGGATATGGATAACATCCGCGACTATTTCATTTACTGCCACATATGATGGTTTGCTAGCGATTTTATCCGGCTTTGTGTATGAGGGGATAGACAATCGTATCGTTGAGTACTCGCTAACCAGAAGTAATGGAGACCAGTGGAATATTATCCTGCGCTTGGATTTGCTTACATTGGCACCTAACGTTAACATAAGTGGGTGAAGTGGGTAGATATATCTTTTATAAAGCGGGGGCTTGGGTGTTTTCTATGCTGTTGCTTGTGTAAATTTCCCTAATTCAACAGTTAAAAACATTTAGCTGCACTTGCGTGCTACATAAAGATGATAATATGCGGTTACTTGAATGATTTCTATTCAAATAGCCGCTTTTTTGTTGGGAAATGTTGATATTTTCGGGCAATCGTGTGAAAATAGAAGGGTACTTGTCTGAAATTAATTCTGCCTTGGGGTGTTTTATGACTAAATCACGGTTTTCTGTGTTTAATACGCTTTTGCTTACGCTGTTGGATTCATTGTTTTGCTGGATAAGTTGGTTTGGCGCTGTTTTTGTGTTTACCTATTTGTTTGTTAACGATTTTACACAGTATCTTAGTGCGGTTAACCGCAGTGCTTGGGTTATGGTCTTGGCTTGTATGGTTTTTTATACGGTTTGTGGCGTGTATAAAACTTTATGGGCGCATCCTGGCATTGGCACAATGATTCGCATCACGGTGGCTGTACTTTTAAGCTCGTTTGCTGTGTATGTTTCTTTGCGTTTAAGACTGGGGTTTTGGCCTAACCCCGGGCTTGGCATGATGGCTTTTTATTTTCTTTTGTCGTTTTCGCTTGTGTTGCGGATTCATAAACATGTTATTGGCATAGTTTTTATGTATTTACGCCGTTTTAGTAAGTCCCCTCATCTCCACAAAGAAGAACCCATACGTACACTTGTGGTAGGTGCTGGAGAAAGCGCGTCCGGGTTTTTACTGCACCCTAGCCAGCAAGGAAGACGGCCTCGTGATATTATTGCGGTTTTGGATAATGATCGCAACAAGCATGGACATAAGTTACATGGCAAGAAAATTATGGGTAGTGATGAACTTATTCCGCATCTGGTTAAGAAATATGATATCAGCGAGATAATCGTGGCCGTGCCGTCAATTAAAAATGAGGAATTACGCCGTATTGTACGCCTTACACCTGTTTATCAATGCAAAGTACGGCTACTTTCTGGCCTATCGCAGGATAAGGCTGGCGATGCCCTTAGAGAGATACGTACCAGCGATTTGATGGGCAGGCCTGAGGCAGATATTAATGAAAGCGGTTTAAATGCGTGGCTAAAGGGCAAAACAGTGCTAGTTACTGGAGGTGGTGGTACTGTAGGAAGCGAGCTTTGCCGTCAGTTGATTAGGCTAAAAGTAGAAAAGATAGTAATTTATGATATTTCTGAAAATAATGCGCATAATCTTAAAGAGGAGTTAAAGGTAGATTTTGGCCAAGCTGGTCGTTACAAGGTGGCTGTGAGAATAGGCTCAGTGCAAGATACGACCCGTTTGGATGCGATTTTTCTTGAGTTTAAACCAGCGATTGTGTTTCACGCTGCGGCATATAAGCATGTGCCGCTTATGGAAGAATGCCCGCGCTTAGCTATTGATAATAATGTATTGGGTACTTATCGTACTGCCACCATGGCTATTAAGCATAATGTAGAGCGGTTTGTTATGATTTCTACTGATAAGGCTGTTAACCCTACTAATGTGATGGGTGCATCTAAGCGTTTGGCGGAGATTGCTACTTTGGGGCTTAATGAGCGTAGTGCTACAGAATTTGTGTGTGTGCGCTTTGGTAATGTACTGGACTCTAACGGAAGCGTAATACCGATATTTAAACGGCAGATAGAAGCCGGAGGGCCCGTTACCGTGATGCACAAGGATATTATCCGCTATTTTATGACCATATCCGAAGCGGCTAAGCTGGTATTGGAGACAGGGGCTATGGCAGCCGGGGGCGAGTTATTTATACTGGATATGGGCGAGCAAGTAAAGATTGTGGATTTGGCAGAAAATCTTATACGCATGGCCGGGCTTATCCCACACGTTGATATCAAAATTGAATATGTAGGACTTAGGCCCGGGGAAAAATTATACGAGGAGTTATTGCGCAATGAAGAAGGCTTAACAGCAACTTTGAATGACAAAATTTTTGTTGCACGGCCAGAGAATTCACCTAAGCTTGCAAGCTTGATAGATGCTCTCGAAAACGGAATGCCTTGGGATGGTGATATTAGGGATATGCTAAAGGAGTATGTACCTGAATATAATGCAATAAGTACTGAAAAGGGTTGAGTCGTTTGTATCTTTATGTAAAGCGTGTTATGGATATTGTACTGGTGCTGGCCCTTAGCCCGTTGTGGCTGCCGCTTGGCTTGGTTTTATTGATATTGGTAAAAGTAACATCAAAGGGGCCGGTGTTTTTTAAACAGAAGCGCTTTGGGCGGGACTGTAAATTTTTCATGATTTACAAGTTCCGTAGTATGTACACAAGCGCTCCTAAGGATGTGCCTACGCATCTTTTACAAAACCCTACGGCTTTTATAACGCCTGTGGGGCGGTTTTTACGTAAATTTAGCTTGGATGAGTTGCCGCAGGTGATTAATATTTTAAAGGGTGAGCTTTCGCTGGTAGGACCGCGTCCCGCGTTGTGGAATCAAGATGATTTAATTGCCGAAAGAGAGAAATATGGTGCTAATGCCATACCTGTGGGCCTTACGGGGCTTGCGCAAGTAAGGGGAAGGGATGAGCTGCCGATTGATGTAAAAGCGGCTTTTGACGGTGAATATGCCCAAAGGATGGGCTTTTTTTTGGATATACGGATACTTTTTGGTACGGTGATAAGCGCGCTTACAGGGCGTGGAGTAATGGAAGGCGGGCCGGGAAAATGAGCCGCCCGCCGGGTGAGGATAGCATGAAGCGTGTGCTGGTAGTTGGCGCAAACAGCTATATTGGGGATAGCTTTGCGAAGTATGCCGGCAAGCGCCTAAATGTTGATATTGTTGACTCTTATGAAGGTTGGAAGGCCGCGCCGTTTCATGAATACGATAGCATATTAATGGTAGCGGGGTTAGCCCATCAAAAGTGGACCCGTAAGCAGCAAAGAACTAACAACGATATGTACTTTGCCATAAACTACGATTTGGCTGTTGCCGTGGCCAGAAAGGCTAAGGCCGATGGGGTAGGGCAGTTTGTATATCTTAGCAGTATGGCTGTGTTTGGACGAACCGAGGGGGCAATCACCACAGAGACTAGAATTACGCCTAGAGATGCAGATTATTACGGCCAATCGAAATATAAGGCGGAGATAGCGCTTATAGCTTTGTTTAGTGAAGATTCTGGATTGCTTCGCTATGCTAATAATGATGGGGCTGGCGTATGTATAGTCCGTCCACCCATGGTTTACGGCCCCAGTTGTCCCGGGAAATTCGCATCGCTATTAAAAGTCGCTAAAAAACTACCGTTTATCCCAAATGTAAACAACCGCAGAAGTATGATATTTATAGATAACCTATGCGAATTTCTATGTCTTGCGATCGAACAACAAATATCCGGGATTTTCCACCCGCACAACAAAGAATATATAAACACAACATGGTTAATTAAAGCCGTGGCGAATGCCATGGGAAAACGTACCCGTGTCGTACCCGGCCTAGGCTTATTAATCCGCTGTATGAAGCCCTTCAGCGTCTCAATTAAAACAGCTTTTGGAAACCTATACTATGAAAAAGACATAGCAGCAATGCCGTTTATAAACGATTATCAATTAGTGCCGGCCAAGGATTCCATAATACGTAGCATACTGTAGTTCATATTGCCTCTAATTTACGTTGCTAAATTTAATAAGAATATGAGGGCAGAGAGAGTCAAGACGTACATAAAGTAGGCATGATAAACTCTTTACATAAAACAAAAAGGAGTGTCGTCATGTACATCGAGAAAAATGAATTAAGAATCATCACACTGGAAAAAGAAATCAAAGTTTTCGGTTTAAGTCATAAAAAAACCGGTATTGGCCCATACGATTTATGGGGTAAAAAAGATGAAATCATAAGAGATGTAAAGCATTCAAAAATTCCGCAGACTAATTATGGCATATGGGCTCCTCCCCACCCGGGCGGTGATTATTTTGTTGGTACGGAAGTAACGGATTTTGAAGGGCAAAGCAGTGCGTATTCGACTTTTACCATACCTGCGGGAAGGTATCTCAAAATCACTTTCAACGCACAAAACATTGACGAACTTTTGGGAGACAAAATTTGGAATTGCTGCATTGAGGGTATAGATGAGCGGGCGAAAGAAAACGGTGTCACCGTGAGTAAAGATGACATAACCGTAGAAATTTATCCTGAAGGTTTGTTTGAAATGCAGCATCCCGAAATGTTTTATTTATGGCGGATTAAAGAATAATGACCAATATTGTAGCCTATCAAGAAATCCAAAACACATTGGAGTATATTGAGAAAAATATTGCCGAGCCGTTGGATATTAAAACATTAGCTGCGAAGGCACGCCTGTCTCCGTACTATTTTCAGCGGCTTTTTTCGCGGCTTGTAGGCCGCCCTATTGCCGATTACCATAAACAGCGCCGCCTTTACTATTCCCGTTTTGCGCTTCGTGACACAAGTGAAAATATATTAGACATAGCTCTACAGTTCGGTTTCCAGAATCATGAAACCTTCACGCGGGCTTTTAAGGCATCATATGATATCACTCCGAAGGAATACCGGAACGGAAAAAGAATAGAGCCCAGTCTCGTTGTTGTGCCAGATGTAACGTTAAGGTATAAATTGGTTGATGAGGATGTGCCGTTAGTCTCTGATGGAATTATATTAGAGATTACACGGCGCATATACAGTCATGAGCGCATATACGCCGGTTTTACACAAGCCACTTGCTTTACAGCTTTTGGTGAATGGAAATAAAATGTAAGACTTGTTTTGTCAACGTAATTTTTGAAAAGGGTATCAATGCTGAATATAATACCCGCCACTCTTAATGAAGTGGCGGGTATTTTCAGGCATTATTTCAAACTATAATCCAATTCCAACAATCGCCAATAGGCAGGAATGAGTTTTTCATCCAATTCGTTGAAACTGAAATAATGTTCTACGCATCTTCTATGCGATTCACCTTCAAAGGTATAAATCACACGGGATTTGCATTTTTCTTCCGTTGCACCCTTGTGGCCGCAGTTCCCACAATTTCCATGGTCATATGTGGTGCTTTTAAATTTGTTTTGAATATAATCGGGCATCTGCTTTAATTCATGTACATAATTTTGTACATTTTTTAACCGCAGATAAAGTAATGGTATGTCACCGCTTCCTTGTACTTCTGCCATATACTGTGATTTGACATAAAAACGATAACGAGCTTGACCGTATTCGGCGGGTTGTAATGTTACATTTTTATATCGCTTTGAATATTCGTAAAAATTGTTAAAGAAAGCGATTCCCTTTTCATCATACCCATTTGCGATTAAATCGTTTATCATCCCTTGTTGCGCCGTCATTTTTGACGCATCAGCGATAACCCTGTAATCAAAAATTTCTAGCCGCATCCCCCTAAGATTCGGATATTTTTCCATGATACATTCCGGACATTTACGGCATTTTCTTGGTTCGCAATCATGCCGGTTATGCCTCGTACAGGGCGAGCAGTCTGCACAATGTAAAAATCCGGTGTACATACAGGCATAGTCTCCGGTATAAGCATTCATTTCCGCCAAGCTAGCAAAGTAATATTTGACTGTATCAATCAAAACGGGGTTGTCGGGGTACTCAACAATAAAGGATTCAACATTTTTCCCATACGCCTTGCCGCTGAAGTCAGAGAAAACAAAGCCAAAATCCGAAAGGCCGGAAAGAATAAGTTCGTACTTTGATACAGGGTCATTGTGGAAGCCGTTGTGTTTGATTACATTTTTAAATTCCTCGGCCGATACAACCAATTGATTGTTCAGCAATTCGCCGCTTAAACAAAGTGAGTATAGCGTATGAAACATTTTTTTAACGGTGCTACTGCCACAATCCTTATCATTCACGCTGATATTTACCAGCTTTAATCCCCATGCTTCCGGTTTTTGCGCCATATCCGCATACATATCTTTTATCAACAAGCGGAGGTGCGCGAAGTGCTTCTTAAATTCCTCTGGCAAGTCATTCCGTAACGTGTAGTCCATTGGCGTGGCATATATAGCGTCAGCATGACCTTGCGCTTCTCTTTGCACATGGTAGGTATACCTTGCTAAATTTCGTTGCTTATTGCCGCCACCCAGTTGATTGATGATTTCCTGTAATATCCCACAGGCTTCATTTTCATATTGTGCCGCTTTTCGGACTAGCTCCGCAACCGATTTGCGAGCAGGACTTGTCATCATATCACGGGCACAATCGGAAGCTGATTGTAACAGGTTTGCACATTGGGAATATAAATCAGCAAGTGCGGGATTTTGTTCACTCAAGCCGCTGATATACAAAGCGGCATATGCGCGCCCTTCCGAAAGCATATGCACTTGGTCGCCGTGTCCGGCTTTCGCTTCCCAGCCTGCCTCTGTGCCGTACATTTCATCATTTTCCAGAGCTTGCGCCCATGCTTCATAGGCGGCTTGCCCACCATAGAAAATATCGTTTCCGTTATAAGGGGTGAGGGTTTCCTGAGTCATAAGCATATATGCGTTGTTAAGAATATCTACCACAAGGGGTGGTTCACCCACTTCTTCCCCAATGGTCATGATGGCTTCGGTCGTTTCCCACCAATTATCTTTGACAAAATAGCCCGTTTCGTCCGTTGTTGCATTTTCACCAAAATGCGCATCATTTTGAAACAAGCTCCAGCCCAGCAAAGTTTCGCCATGATTCCGATAACCCGTAATCACGCAAGCCTCCGGTGGCCCTACCACACCAAGGGCGATTAACGGACGGCCGCAGTCCAGTTCCGATTTTATGAGCGCAATCGCTTCTTTTTTATCAATAGCTTTTCCGTTGCTGGGACGCACATGTATGTTAAATTTTCGCCCCGCACCTTTGAAGCCGCGTTCAAAAGGTTCGAGCGGCCTGTCGTAGATAAAACGTATATCCATTGCGGCAAAATTCCAACCGTTTGTGTCCCATCGCTGTCTAAACGCCGCACCCGTTGCTGCCATAAGATAGGTATAGTCGATATTTTGCCCCATGTAGTTAAGCACGGCTTGCAGGCACATAGGAAAAGGTGTATTTTGTATAAGCCCCTCCGATTCCCGCCCAAAATATATTTTGGGTACGCCGTACAGCACACAGCTGTCTAATGTTTTCTTCATTTCTCCCATTTCATTTACCTCCCTGAGTTTTGGAAGGGTGAGCCGTGGATAAGCAAGGTCTAAAATAACCGGAGCATAAACACCGGGGCAGATTATCATTCGCCCGCACATGTAGCCGGATTTCCTAAATTCGGACGGCGTTAAGCCCGTGTTACGACGAAAAGCCCTCGTAAATGTATCTAGGTTTGAAAATTCGTACTCCAAAGAAATTTCGGTGATGCTTTTCTTTGTGTGACGAATTTCAAAAGCTACATTGGCTACCCGCCGCATAAGGACATAGCGAGACAACGAAATTTGCGTTGTCCGTTGAAATACCTCACGAATGTGCCGATAGGAATAGCTAACCGCACGTTCTATCGTGCGGTAGTTTAGATTGTGTTTGATATTCTGCTCAATGCAAGCCATCAGCAAGCATGTTAAATCCTTGTAATCCAATGTATTGCACACCTTCTTTTTCTCCCGGGAGTGAAAACAGTATAGCAAATGATTTAATTGATTACTCGACTTTTTTGACGGAGATAATCGGGGCGAGCGCACTTATACAGTATCGGCAAGTCAATACTGCCGTGCGCCCCTCTGGGGAAATAAAACAGCGGAGTTTCACTCCTGTAAAAATCTAGATCATTTTCCACAAGAGCAAAACCCCACAAGCTGAAAAATCGCCACCCTCCTTTCGCTTGCTCCTCAAAACCAATGTTTGTACCGCAAACAGGGCAGTTGAGTAATTTTTGTTGGTTCCCTTTTCAGAAACCACCTTCATATCATAAATCCTATGATGATAGCATTTGCTTACAGAACGACCATCAATGGCATATGTCTTTCCTTTGCAATAACCCGGATTACACCCGGTACAATCCCGCCTTCAAATAAAAATGCATCCTTAATGAATTGCGGGGTGTTTTCTATATAGGCTTGCTGACTGTCAACTTTGTTTAGGAACATCCTAATCGTCAACCCATAATGTATCGCCTGTAATCGGAATCTTTTTTTCATTTTTCTGTGCCATGCCTATATGTCCTTTCAAGTTACTACTTGGGCTTTCATTTCACTTTCCCAAAACAAACCCTATTAGGGACAGTAGGCACTACGCCAAACAAGAAAAAATTATTTATTTTATTATTCAAAATGTTTATTTTTTCGAGATGTCTTCCAACCTTTTCCCGATTATCTTTTTCGCACATTCAACGGCGGTTTCATCGGGTAGCTCCATATAAATCCAAAGGTGCTTGCAGGCTTCCTTATGCACCGTACCAAGAATTGTCAAATCAATCCACGCATTTTTGTCAACACAAGTCTTCTGGCATTTGCAGCAATACTTGGTTTTTATGTTTTTTAAGGCATTATCTTTGAGTTCCTTGGTGTCAAATAAATAATCGTAATCGCTGTTGAAAATCTCATCGAATATAACAGCAAAATCATCGTTATTTACTGTAATTTTGCAAATCTTTTTCCCCATGCTTACATCCCATCTGTTAGCATGAACTTGGGAAATCTTGGTTTTGCTTGTGCGCAGATAACCAACAAAATTTAAAGCGTTCTTATTAATTTCCCCGGTTAGTAATTCATTTATGGCATTTTCAATTTTAATCTTCGCCTTTTTTTGTTCTGACATTATTAATCCCCTTCGCAAAATAAAATTATCTACACAAAAACAACCCGATGATTATATAAACTTGTGATAAGCTTAACTCTAAGTAATCCACGTTTTCCCTTTCCTCGGTAGGTTTCTTTTTGTCGCTTTATACAGAATTATGGCATTGGGCAGATATCCGTTTACACTTTGGTATCCGCTGTCTAGCATAGCCAGAATATCCTCCGGTAAAACGCCGGCTAAGCTTTCCTTGAACATCCTAAAGTCATGTACTGTTCCCATGTCGCTATCTTTTGGGATAAGTCGACTGCTTCTGTATGGTACGATGGCGTGTAACTTCTTTGTGGCATCTCATTCTCACCTTTCTTGCGTGGCGTTCCTTATATTTGATATATTATGATTCCCTTCTTAATCTGATTGGAACAAATATATCAAGCAACTGATATCCAAGACCCTTCTTAATATCTTCTGTTGGGGTTGGCATATGGCAGAGCATCCGGTGACCGGGGCGTTCGTCAAGTTCAAATCCGCTTGATGCAAGCCATTCCTTGATACCACTGTAAACATTACCGAACGGGTCACCATCCACACAAGTAGCCGTGGCGTAAAGACCGCCTTCAAAATCTTTTAACTTATATGGCGCAACATCTTCTTCCGTCACCCAATCATGTACTGCCCAATCCCAAACTGTCGTTCCTTCTTCATACGACCACGACATGAAATCAGGCGAGGCATATAAAAGGTCTCTAACTATCCGATTATTTTTTCCCAGCCATTCATCGAAACCTCCGGGGCTGAATATTTCCTCTTCCGATAAATAACCCGACGTTACCGCTCTAAAATTAGGAATTTCAATTATTTTTACCTCTGCTACTTTCCGCAGTTTTTCCGTTACTTCAAGCAGCCTGTTTACATTTGAAGGCTTGCCGATAGAGTCAACGCTTATCATCTGCGTATTAATCTCTTTAGCTTTGTCGTACAGCGACTTAATATCCGAATTATCGGTGAAGTTCATGCCCTCTATTTCGCTGATAAAATCCAACAAAATGCTCTTTAACTCGTGCAGTAATGCGACTTCATCATCTATGTTTTGTGCTTTTTTACCCAATACCTCCAGTACTACACTTGAACCTGCATCATTAAAAATGCGTTGAATGTCTTTGATGCTAATGTCCAGCTTGCGTAAAATCAAAATTTGTTCTAAGCGCATGACTGCTGCTTCATCATACATTCTGTAGGCATAACCGTCACTTTGTGTGCTGGTCAGTAATCCTACATCTTCGTAATACTTGAGTGCGCGTGCGGTTATGTCATATCTAAGCGATATATCCCTAACCTTGGTTAAATTGTTCATGTCCTGTCTCCTCTTTACAGATGTATTGCACCGGGGACGGCGCGTGCGATTCTTTTTCCGCCCCCGATAAATCCATTGTAAACTACGACGTAACGCAGGAGTCAAGCATTTATTTTCTGCCTTTATTTTTAATAGTGTCTATTTCACTGTGTATAATTTGTTTGTAAAATTTAACATCGTCAAACTCATAACAAGCAATATCAAATAATCCCCAATAGCCAAATGCGCATACTGTGTAAGTTACCCCCTCGAATGTCCATGAATACCGCTGACCACAAGGCTCTTGGCAGTTTCGGCAGTTTGATTCTTTGCGGAAAACCTGTTTTATCCTTTCGGGCAGTGTTTCAAGGTAGCTTACATACCTGTCGATATTGTGAAGCCTCATGCGCACTTGCAAATTTCCATTGTTGGAGTGACTTTCTATTAGCCGTGACTTATCTTTGGGTTTAAGCATATATCCCACCCTGTAGGAATGATATCCAAAATCCCCTTCACTACAAACTTTATCAAAGGATTTACCATTAAAGCCGCTGGCAATAAACCCATTGTCGCACAATTTTTTCATTATCATGGGAACATTGGCAACACTGAATGATCCTAATTTTTTGCTATTTTCAGTAAAGCGTTTTTTGTCAACGGTAATTTCATTGTTGCTGTAATCGCCACAGCTTACCAATGTGTGCAAGGTTGTAACCAACCTAAAAGCCGATTGTGCGGATGCACCTGCTTTTGCACTATACCCTCCATGGCTGCCGGTTCTGATATCTTCAACCACTGGCAGCCCATACTCGGCAGGGTTTTGTACTATTTGGGTATACATTGATTGAATAGTTTTGGTTAGTGTTTTTAATCCGCTAATAAATTCATCTTTGCTTATCCCATACAGGCAGTTTGGGTTTACATTAAAATCATCCGGGACAGGTATGATGTGGTCTAGGATGTCCTGTGACATATTTTGGCAACAATAAATATGCTTTTTTATTTCCATTGCTATTCACCTTTAGTCTTTCTTTTTATAGGAAGCATAATATTGATAATATAACTGCCATCTGCGCAATCGATGTGTTCTTCCAGCCCGCGGCATCCTTCGCGCCCATCGTATTCCCATTCCCACTTAGGGTCGTTTAATAATGCCATAATGGTTTCCCAGCCAGAATCTTGGTCTTTCCATTCGGACATAGCATAAATACCACCCGGTAATCTTTTTTCATAAAAATGTCCGGGGATTTCAACGCCCTCGGGAATGGTTGCACAACATCCCATGCCATACTCAGGATTTCCTTCTGTCTGATGTGGCTCAAAATTGCCCTAACGGTTGATAAAGCCGTTATCTGCTCGTCCAACTCGGTTACGTTGTGTTCAAACACCTCAACCACTTTTGCAGCGTCATCGTTGTCGAATATCTCACGGATTTGTTTTACCGGTACGCGGAGTTTCCGTAGGATGATAATTTGCCGCAAGCGGCGTACCGTATTTTCGTTGTATACCCTGTAGGCATAATCTTCCGTGCGCTGGCTTTCAATCAAGCCCACTTGTTCGTAATACCTAAGCATGCGGCTGGATATGCCTAAGATTTTCGATACTGCGCCGATAGTTTTGATTTGCTCCATTGGGTTCACACCCCTTTCACAAGTTAAGCATAAGGGTTGACACGGTGTCCGCGTCAAGAGGATGTTCGAAAAATTTCCGAGAAAAATGAATCATTGAAAATGATATTAAAAGAATATGTGTCAAGCAAATTATACCATCATTATTATGAAAGCTGATGTACACCTGTTAGCAAAGCTTAGCGGTCTACTTCTGTGATATCTTTGCACTAAGAAAATTTTTCGGGCATACTAACCCAAAAAAGTCCGGGGTGCCAATTTAATATGAGTAAGCTAATTATAATCGCAGGACCTACCGCATCAGGCAAAACTGCCGTTGCGGTAGCATTAGCCAAGCAATTGAACGGCGAGGTAGTATCTGCAGACTCCATGCAAATTTATAAAGGAATGGACATAGGCACGGCAAAGCCCACCATTAAAGAGCGCGAAAACATCTCCCACCATATGATAGACATTATAAAACCAAATGAGCAATATTCCGCAGCGCAATTCCAGCTGCAAGCCCGTGCGGCAATTGCAGATATACAAGCCCGTGGGCGTGTACCTATACTTTGCGGCGGCACTGGTTTTTATATAAATGCCGTGTTATATGATGTAGAATTTGCGAAGGATGATGAGTCTATCCATCCCTTAGATGTGGACGAACGCAACCGATTGGTAGATTTCGCCGAAAGATACGGCCCAGAGAAACTATACGCGATGTTGCGTGAAGCCGACCCGGCGGCGGCTATGGCTGTCCACCCCAACAACATCAAGCGGGTTAGCCGTGCGCTTAGCTATATCCAAACCACGAGCCTACTGTTTTCCGAATATAATACCGCACAAAAACAGCAGCCGCCCGTTTACGACGCCATTTTCTGCCGCTTAAGCATTGACAGGCCTGTGTTGTATCAGCGTATTAATATGCGGGCGCATGCGATGTTTGATGCTGGGCTGGTTGACGAAGTAGCTGGGTTAATGGCACAAGGTTATCACCCCGGCTTAGCATCTATGCAGGGAATCGGATATAAAGAGGTAGCCGGATATATTAATGGCAAATGTACCCGCGAAGAGGCAGCCGAAGCTGTAAAACAAAACTCCCGCCGCTATGCAAAGCGCCAAGAAACATGGTTTCGCAACCAGAATCCTCACGCGCTTATTCTGCCCGCCCAAGGCAATGTGGAGGATATTGCACGCTTAATAGTACTGCAGCAAAATATTACGTTTAATTGTACAGTAAAGAGTCAAAAACAGAGGATATTCAATTAATCGGGCATCCTTTATTTTTAACTCCAGTCGATTTCATCGTGGCTTACTGTTTCCCCACGGCTAATTTCATTCCGCCCCAAGTGTATAGCCTCTATTTCATCCTGCATGGGTGCTGATTCGGGGATGAATTAAATTAATACTTGATACAAAACGCCTAACTCGTTAGAATCTACGACATTTATAATATCATGTAGTTGCTGTCTGGTTGCTGTTATAACAAGCACCCTTTCATTTTTAATAAGCCGCTCCCCTTGGGAGAACGTCTGTAATCTCAATTTTGCCGTTCATATCAAAAAGTATGCGATAACCCCCAATACGAAGCCGATAAGCGTTTTTACATCCGTGCAATTTTTTACGTCACCGGATGGGAGTTTTTCAATCGCTTCTTTAATATTTTGCTTAAAGGGGTTGCTAATTTTGTTTATGGCTTTTGCCGCCCGCTTTGAATATGTAGGCTACCATCCTTTTTTGCATAAGTTGCGCACATATACACCGGCAGAGCGGTGTAGTGCGCCTGCCGGGAGCTTTCATGACTATCGGTACGAAAATTAAAAACCCTTTGTAAAAATACGCAATATATTAT